>Ga0209233_1000088_pt1 | contig 317980 bp, 293 predicted proteins | sample AraplaCL_Cvi_mCL_FD_184269 | JGI IMG/M metagenome (GOLD analysis project Ga0209233, IMG submission 184269) | Arabidopsis root microbial communities from the University of North Carolina, USA - plate scrape CL_Cvi_mCL (SPAdes) (version 2) | ecosystem: Host-associated > Plants > Roots >... | reverse complement strand
TAACCGGGCAAGCCGAACGATCGAGGTTGGTGCCGGCATACTTGTTCAGCTTGTCGCCGTCGGTGTTCCAGCCGCCCATCAAGAAGGCCGAGAAGGTACCGAAGTCAGCATCGACACGAGCCTTGATGGCGCCTTCTTCGACGATCGAGTCGTAACCGCCAACGACCTTGAAGCCCCATGCGCCGGACTTGAAGCCAGCACCGGCAACGACGTCAGGAGCGTAGTGGTTGCCCTTGTCGTCAGACCACCAGCTGGAGCCATAGGAAGCGCCCGAGCCGCTGGAGTTCGAGTCTTCAACCGAGATCACAGCCGTGAAGCCGTTGCCGGCGTCGTAGTTGTAGGTCAACTGGTTGAGTTCGTACGGACCGTCATAGATCACGTCGTCGTTGATGACGTCGCCGGCATAACCGATGTAGGAGTTGTACTGGGAGTCAGCCTTACCAACGAGGAAACCGCCGAGGCTGATGTTCGCGAACAGCAGCTTCGTGGAGGTGGAGTTGCCGTCATTCCAATCCCAACGGATGACCGTGTTGGTCTTCAGCGGGCCGTATTCGGTGTCGGTTGCCGTGTCGACGCTCAGCTCCGCACGGGTGTGCCACAGCGTACCGTTATGGCTGTTCGGGTTGTAGGCATCGTACCACTCGCCTTCGGTACGGACGCGGCCGCCGATCTTGAGGCAGGTTTCGGTGCCTGGAATGAAGAAGTAGCCAGCGCCGTATGCGTCGCAGATGCGAACGTATTCCAGCGGCTCGGGCTCAGCAGCGACGATCGCGTCAGCCGCATGGGCGCCAGAAACTGCTGCCAGCGCAGCAGCGGAGCCGAGAAGAAGGCTCTTGATGTTCATTTTAAACTCCTGGTTGCAATATGCATTCCAATTTACCGCGAGTACAAAGCTGGAACACCACCCTGAGGATTACGTCGGTTTAAACGCAACCGGGCAGTCCGGCAGATACGCACCTGATGTCGGCTTGAGTCCCCTCTAACCTCCATAATTCACCCCGCGGCAAAGGTTTTGAAATGCCTCTACCGATCCGGCCGATCGCTCGTCCGTAAGACAGTTATGTCCTATATTTGGTTTACAAACAGCCCGTATGTTTGTCAATTCTGTGAAACCCGCTCCGGCATTAGACTTGATTGCTGTTGCTTAAATGCAACTGGCGGCGGGCTGAGCCTTTTACTGCGGAATAGTCGGCCGTCGCCAAGGTTCAAGAATTCGCACCAAATCGAGACAGCCTTCCCCAATCAGGCTCGAGATCCGGAATTTTCATCGGTACCATTTATGCGGGAACGGGCTTAGATCAAGAGCAGCGTCATCGAAGATGATGATCGCGCCTATCGGAGGCTCGCCCCTATGGAATCCAAGCCGCCCCCGCGCCACACGGGTCAATCGATTGAGAAAACGCGACCGTCGTTGCGGGGTTGACAGAGAACAAGGGTAAGGCATAGCCTTTCCGTATTCACCAGGGGGGTCCCGGCAAGGGGCTGAGATACTGCTGGACAATGAGGCTTTGCCTCCTGTGGCGCAGTGACCCGTTGAACCTGATCCAGTTCATACTGGCGTAGGGACGGTGCAAGCGCTCGAAGGCTTCGGATTCCCGCCTGGATTCCATGCCGGCGTCTTTTCATCATTCCGGCTGATTGACTGGGTCTCCAACTGCAACTTGGAGCCTCAAACCATGAATATTGCCGCAAAGAACCTCACTCCGACCGTCACCACCGGCCCGCTGCCGGCATCCACGAAAATCTATGTTCCCGGAGAGATCCACCCGGACATCCGCGTGCCGATGCGCGAAATCAGCGTCCATCCGACCTCGGGCGAGCCGCCTGTCATTGTTTATGATTCTTCCGGCCCCTACACGATCGAGGGCGCCGACATCCGCATCGAGGAGGGTCTATCTCAGCTACGCCGCGACTGGGTTCTCGCCCGCGGCGATGTCGAGGCTTATGAAGGCCGGCATGTGCGCCCTGAAGACAATGGTTTCGTCACCGGCGAACGGCTAACACCGGAATTTCCGGCCAAGCGCCAGCCCCTGCGGGCGAAAGACGGCAAGGCGGTCACCCAACTCGCCTATGCGCGCGCCGGCATCATCACGCCGGAAATGGAATTCATCGCCATTCGCGAAAATCTCGGCCGCAAGGCGAAGGCAGAAGCCCTGATTCGCGATGGCGAAAGCTTCGGCGCCCATATTCCGGATCATGTCACCCCAGAGTTCGTCCGCCAGGAAGTTGCGAGCGGCCGAGCGATCATTCCGGCCAACATCAATCACTCCGAAAGCGAGCCGATGATCATCGGCCGGAACTTCCTGGTGAAGATCAATGCGAATATCGGCAATTCCGCGGTCACCTCCTCAATGGCGGAGGAGGTCGAGAAGATGGTCTGGGCTGCCCGCTGGGGTGCCGATACCGTCATGGATCTTTCGACCGGCCGCAACATCCACAATATCCGCGAATGGATCATCCGCAATTCGCCGCTGCCGATCGGCACCGTACCGCTCTATCAGGCACTGGAAAAGGTCGGCGGCATTGCCGAGGAACTGACCTGGGAAATCTATCGCGACACGCTGATCGAGCAGGCGGAACAGGGCGTCGACTATTTCACCATCCATGCCGGTGTGCGGCTGCATTACATCCCGCTCACCGTCAATCGCGTCACCGGCATCGTCTCGCGCGGCGGCTCGATCATGGCCAAGTGGTGTCTGCATCACCATCGCGAGAGCTTCCTTTACGAGCATTTCGAGGAAATCTGCGATATCTGCCGTGCCTATGACGTCTCCTTCTCGCTTGGCGACGGCCTGCGCCCCGGCTCGATAGCTGACGCCAACGACGCCGCGCAGTTCGCCGAACTGGAGACACTCGGCGAGTTGACAAAGATCGCCTGGGCCAAGGATTGTCAGGTGATGATCGAAGGCCCCGGCCATGTGCCGATGCACAAGATCAAGGAAAACATGGACAAGCAGCTTTCCGTCTGCGGCGAGGCGCCCTTTTACACGCTCGGGCCGCTGACGACGGATATCGCGCCGGGCTATGACCACATCACATCGGGCATCGGCGCTGCCATGATCGGCTGGTTCGGGACGGCGATGCTCTGCTACGTCACGCCGAAGGAGCACCTTGGTCTGCCCGATCGCAACGACGTCAAGACAGGCGTCATCACCTATAAGATCGCAGCGCATGCGGCGGATCTCGCCAAAGGTCATCCGGCCGCGCAGGTTCGTGACGATGCTCTGTCGCGCGCCCGGTTCGAATTTCGCTGGGAGGATCAGTTCAACCTTTCGCTCGACCCGGACACGGCTCGCAGCTTCCACGACGAAACCCTGCCGAAGGAGGCCCATAAGGTGGCCCATTTCTGCTCTATGTGCGGCCCGAAATTCTGCTCGATGCGGATTTCGCACGACATCCGCGCCGAAGCACAGAAGGAAGGGCTGGAAGCCATGGCGGCCAAGTATCGAGAGGGCGGAGACCTCTATATGCCGGTCGAAGCCCCTGCCCAGCCGGCTGAATGACATGCGTATTCTCGTTAAAGGGGCCGGCGTTGCCGGCCTCACGGTCGCCCACGAGCTAGTCCGGCGCGGAGCCGAGGTCACGATCTCAGATCCAGGCCGGAATTTTCATCGCGCCGCCTCCTGGCTTGCCGGCGGCATGCTGGCGCCATGGTGCGAGCGGGAAAGTGCCGATGAGGCTGTACTGACGCTCGGCCGTGATTCCGCCGATCGATGGGACGCGATTCTGCCTGGCAAGATCGTCCGCAATGGAACGCTCGTCGTCGCGCCGAACCGCGATCAAAACGAGCTGAGGCGATTCGCCAGCCGCACGACGAATTACCGCTGGGTGGACGAAGACGAAATCGCCGCCCTTGAGCCTTCGCTTGCCGGCCGATTCCGCCAGGGCTTGTTCTTTCCGCAGGAAGCACATCTCGATCCCCGCGAGGTCCTGCAATCGTTGAAGGACGATCTATCTACAAAAGGCGTCACCTTTATCGACGGGCTCGTGGATGACGATAGCTTCTCTGAAATCATCGATTGCACGGGGGCTGCCCGCATCGGCCGCATCCGCGATTTGCGCGGCGTGCGTGGCGAAATGCTCTATCTGCAAAGCGATGAGATCGTGCTTTCGCGCCCCGTCCGCCTGCTGCATCCACGTTTTCCCGTCTATATCGTGCCGCGCGGCGAAGGCCTGTTCATGGTCGGTGCGACGATGATCGAGACCGACTTCAAAGGGCCGATCACCGCCCGTTCGCTGATGGAACTCTTGAACGCAGCCTATTCGCTGCACCCGGCCTTTGCCGAAGCTGCCGTGGTCGAAACCGGCGCCGGCATCCGCCCTGCCTTTACAGATAACCTTCCGCGCGTGACGCGGCAGGGCAAAGCCATCCTTGTCAACGGCCTCTATCGCCATGGCTTCTTGCTCGCGCCCGCCATGGCCGAGAAAGCCGCCGATCTCGTCTTTTACGGGCACGACGAAAGGAGCCGCCAATGCGCCTGATCATCAATGGCGAAGCGCAGATTGTTGAAGCAACGACGCTTTTACAACTTCTCACGGCTCTCGAATATGAGGGCGAGTGGCTGGCAACCGCCGTCAACGGCGAACTCGTCCATAGCGAGGAACGCGGCGACCATATCCTAACCGACGATGACAGGATCGAGATCCTGACGCCAATGCAGGGAGGCTGACCATGCTTGAACTCTACGGAACCCAAATTACATCGCGCCTTCTTCTCGGCACGGCGCGCTACCCCTCCCCGGCCGTACTGGCGGAAGCCGTCAAACGTTCGCAAACCGGGATCGCGACTGTATCGCTGCGCCGGGAAACGGCGGGCGGGCGTAATGGGGGCACATTCTTTGAGATGATTCGCGAACTCGGCGTTCGCGTCCTTCCCAATACAGCAGGCTGCCACGGCGTATCCGAAGCGATTCTAACCGCGAAAATGGCGCGCGAGGTCTTTCGGACCAATTGGATCAAGCTCGAGGTGATCGGCAATCACGATACGCTGCAGCCCGACGTTTTCGCGCTGGTGGAGGCGGCGAGAATCCTCACCGATGACGGCTTCGAGGTCTTTCCCTACACGACGGACGATCTCATCGTCGCCGAGCGGCTGCTGGAAGCCGGATGCAAGGTGCTGATGCCCTGGTGCGCGCCGATCGGAACGGCGGCCGGACCGCTCAATCTATCCGCTCTGCGATCGATGCGGGCACATTTTCCTGAGGTTCCGCTGGTAGTGGACGCCGGCATCGGCAGGCCTTCGCATGCAGCGACCGTCATGGAGCTCGGCTTCGATGCCGTGCTGCTCAACACAGCGGTTGCCGGGGCCGGCGATCCGGTCGCGATGGCGGAAGCCTTCGCCAAGGCCATCGATGCCGGCCGACAGGCATACAGCGCCGGCATGCTGGAGCCGCGCGATATGGCGGTGCCATCGACACCGGTGATCGGAAAGGCGGTGTTCGCATGACGCTCGATCCCTTCTACCTCATCGTCGATAGCGCCGCCTGGATCAGGCGATTGGTGCCGCTCGGCGTCAAGCTGGTGCAGTTGCGCATCAAGGATCGCTCAACGTCTGAGATCCGCGCGGAAATTCGCGAAGCGAAGGCAATTTGCGCCGCGCATGAGTGCCAATTGATCGTCAACGACTATTGGCAGCTGGCAATCGAGGAGGGTTGCGATTTCATCCATCTCGGCCAGGAGGATCTCGCTTCTGCCGATCTCTCCGCCATACGGGATGCCGGATTGAAGCTGGGGCTTTCGACACATGACGAGGCGGAGCTGGAGACGGCGCTTGCTGCCGAACCCGATTATATAGCGCTGGGGCCGATCTATCCGACCGTCCTCAAGGTTATGCCCTGGGCACCCCAAGGCCTCGATCGGATCGGCGCGTGGAAGGCGCGCATCGGCAATCGGCCTCTCGTTGCGATCGGCGGCCTGACGGTCGAACGTCTTGCGGGCGTATTCGAGCATGGCGCCGATATCGCCGCGGTCGTAACGGATATCACCCGCAATGCCGACCCCGAATCGCGAACGCTCGAATGGGTGGCGGCGAGCCGGCAGACGCCTCCAAATTGACAAGATCGCCCCTCAGGAGCCCATGCAAGGGGCTATTTTCAGCCGCTATTGCCCGATGAACGGGCCATTCATAGAATATTCAGCTGAACATAATCATGCTGAAGGCGTTAATTAGATGACTCGCGTATTCGCTGAGCACAAAGACTGCTTTGGAGGTAGTCATGATAAAGAAGACGGTTCTTACGGTTTTGCTGGCCGCTACGGTCGTAGGCGGCGCATTGGCGCCCGTCAGCAGCGCACAGGCACAGTATTACGACGGCCATCGCGGTGACTGGCGCGGCCATGACGATTGGCGTCGTCATCACCACCATGGCAATGGGGGCGCGATCGCCGGCGGCGTTGCTGCCGGTCTTCTCGGCGGCCTGCTTGTTGGCGGCGCTCTTGCCAACAGGGGCCCGGTTTATGAAGTCGCCCCGCCGCCGCCCAGGTGCTGGTACGAGGATCGCCGCGTCCAGAACGAGTATGACTATGGCTGGCATTACGAGCGCATTCGCGTTTGTAATTAGGCAATAAACGATGCGTCCGCCCGAATGGAGGCATCGTTTGATGGATGATTCGGATTTGCCGGCGGCCGGAACCGCCGGCAAATTTATTTTATGCGGTAAATTATAGTCCGTGCGTCCTCGGATAGGCATTGCGCTCCGGGAATGTTCGCCCGGCAAGGGTTTCCGGTTCGGGTCGCCAAATTTCGACGAGCAAGGGATAGCAGGGCACCGTATCGCTCGAATGTTCGCTGCCACAATCGCCGCCGGGGCAGGCCGAGATCGCGCCGAGCAGATCGATCTCCGAGAAGAACTCGAGGAAGTCGCCCGGCCGCACGGGACTCGCCTTCATGAAATACTGGTGGGTGTCGCGCGTAAATCCGGTACACATGAACACGTTCAGCACGTCGTGAACGTGAAACTCGGCCTCTTGCACAGGGATGTTCATTTCCTTGGCGAGCGCGCGTGACAGGTTTGAATGGCAGCAACGGTGATAGTCGTCGCCGTTCAGCAGCCGGTTCGTATAGGGATCGCAGCGCGTGCCGATGACATCGTGGATGCCGGCTCCATCCGCGTCCCAGCCATACCAGCCAAGCGTATCATGGGTGATCGTCGCCATCGGCCGCAGATAGGGCAACGTGCTCCACAGCCGATCGCCGACACCGACATGGGTGGCATGCAAAGCCCGCGTCTTGCCGCTGAAGAAGCGCTCAGAAAGATCGGCAGCATTCCACAGATTGAGATCGCCCACCTGCGCGCCCTCGACGCTGACGATCCGGAAGAAATGTCCCTTCGGCACGCGAAAACTGCCGCCTTCGCGCGCAGGCACGATGATTTCGGCAATCTTGGTCATGGTTTGCCTTGCCGCGCGCAGCACATCCATATCGACCGGCGGCAGCGTTCCGTTCGGGTAGACGACAACGGGGGGCTTGCCGCGCCGCTCCTCGGCATCGGCGGGTGCGGGCATATCGAAAATACTGTCCATGGCGGCTTTCATTCCTGCTCGATCTGACAAGAAGACATTCGTCTCGGCAGCACTGTAAGCATACAAGCTCATTGCGCAACGGTGATCGCGCTTGCGCTTTGGCTAAGTCTTACTTAGCCTGTTGGAATGCAACATGTCCCCCTTGCCTCCCTTCGCGCCTTCGAGGCAGCCATTCGCCATGAGAGTTTTGCCAAGGCGGCGGCCGAGCTCAATCTCACCGCCGCGGGCGTTAGCCAGCATGTCCGTACCCTGGAGGAATGGCTCGGCATCAAGCTCTTTACGCGCCATGCCCGTGGTGTCACGGCGACGATGGCCGGCCGTGAATTCGGGGCTGCCGTGGCAAACGGTCTCGGGCATATCGATATCGCCGCCCGGCGGCTGCGGTTTGCCACCAATATTCGGCCGGTCAGCGTGGCCTGCATCGCTTCCGTCGCCACGCGTTGGCTGATACCCCGGCTGACCGCATTCAAGAAAGAATACCCCGAAATCCAGATCAATATCGTCTACGCGCTCGATGCGAGGACGCCGGAGGAGGCAAGCGTCGATCTTCTGATCCGCCACGGACCAAGGCCTTCGACGCATGCCATCTCGCTATTGACGGCCGAAACGCGGCCGACCTGTTCGAGAGAATATGAGCACCGTCACGGATCGATCAGGACGCCAGCCGATCTCCTTAATCTCGACCTCCTGCACGATGAAACGACGGCCGCATGGACACGCTGGTTCGCCCTCGAAGGTATCCACCAGCCTCCAAGAGCCGGCCCGATCTTTGCCGATTTCGGCTTGATGATCGGGTCCGTCATCGGCGGTCAAGGTGTGGGCCTCTGCCCCTCGGCCTTGATCTCGTATGAATTGGCCAACGGCACGTTGATCACCCTGTTCGACACACCGTTGGATATGGACAAATTCTATTGGCTGCTGCCGGCGAGCCGGCTTTCCAGCGAAGCGGAGACATTTCGCGACTGGCTGATTTCCATTAGCAAGTAGAATACAGAGAAGCGATGGCTGCGGTCATTTGCAAACCGATATTCGCAGCCTGGCACGTTTCGTTACACACATGCCCTGATCGCCTTTACCGAATTGCAACCAGAAGGAGTTAAACCCTAACGTTTACCGGCGCGGAGATTTCAACATGCAAGATATCAATCGTTCCCGAGTTCTATTAACGGTGGGTACCGCGTCGTCTTACTGTCTTGTCCCATTATTGGCATACATCACCACCCTCAAGCTCAAATTAGATGGAACCTGGAACGCGATTCTACTCGTAGCATTCTTCACCTGCGTACTAAGCGTCGTTGCGTCACGATTCAAATGGGTGACCCTTCGTGCCACCATTGAATGTCTTGGCTGCGGATTTCTGCTCATTATACCAATCACGATTTCGACCTACATAGCCGCGAAGCTTAACTTCCCGCTTGCAGATGCGCAGCTAGCGCGATGGGACAGCATGCTCGGCGTCGATTGGCCTTTCATAATGAGATGGGTCGATGAGCACAGCCTTGCGGCCGAGGTCTTTAATCGCGCCTATAGAACCTTCAGCTATCAGCTGATTTTATACCCAATTGTGCTGATTGTGTTTAACAAGATCAACCAGGCATACCAGATGGTATCTGTCTATGGTTTGCTCTGCTTCCTGGCTAGCGCCGTTTCTATCTTTTGGCCAGCTCTTGGCACGTATACATTTTATCAGTTCGATGCCAGCACGCTGAAGAACCTGGATGCGACCTATGGATACTTCTTTCTTGAACAATTCCAAGCCGTCCGGGATAACCCAGATTTCGTCTGGAGCCTTGAGCAAAGCGCGGGAATCGTGACCTTTCCCTCAGTTCATGCAGCAGTCGCGACACTATGTGCATGGGCGATACGGCCTGTGCGCCTGTTACGCTATCCCGTCTTGGTTTTGAACATCGCCATGGCTTTATCGGCTGTACCCGCTGCCAATCACTACTTTATCGACGTGATCGCCGGCTGTTTGGTAGCACTTGTCTCCATCATCCTTGTCAGGTCCGTCACCCAGTCTCGCGAGGGGATCTTCCCTGAATTAATGAGACTTCGGCTTAGCACGAAGAAGGTCAACCTTTCACCTGAGTAATTCAGAAAGCGATCACACCTCGTTGCCGCAATGAAGGAATATAGACCGCATTGAATTGGCCTATACTGATGACATTCAGAAAGAAAGATCCTGAGATTCAAATTAATATCGTCTACGCGCCCAATACGAAAACGCGGCCGCGACATGCCTTCCTCAGAGGCCTTCGGCCGTAACGGTCAGAAAACGGACCGGCTCGAGATCGACGTCGGTATCGATCAGGCCCAGCCGCTTCAGCGTCAGATCGATGGCGCGGCGGGCTTGAACCTCCGGAGCCTGATCGAGAACGATCGTCATCAAACCCTCCTTCAGATAGCCGCGCGTCGCATCGGATAATTCGTGCCCGACCCAGAATACCGGCCGCTGGCGATACCGGCGCAGAACCGTCGCAATCGCGGCATTGTCGCCGCCGGCGCTATAAAGGCCGATAATATCGGTATACCGGGCGACGGCGTTGGTCAGCAGCTCGATCGTCTTCATTTCATCGTCCTCATCGAACATGACTTCAACGAAGCGATGCGATGGGTTCGCATGATCGAGCAGATAGTTGGAAAAGCCGCGGATACGCGCCTTGTGGTTCTCGTAAGCGCCGCTGTGGCAGAGCGCGACGAAAGTGCCGGAGATATTCGACTGCATGCGCGCCATGTAGAAGGCGGCGGTGCGACCGGCCGCCTCATTATCGATGCCGACGTAAGGCAGCTCCAGTGCTGGCCGCGTCATGATCTGCACGACAGGAATGCCATCGCCGGCAGCCTTGCGGATGCTTCCGACCACATCGGGATGATCGGGCGCAACGACGATCAGGGCGGAGCGCCGTGCCTGTGGATTGGCGATATGACGCGAAAAATCGGCAGGATCGTCTTCCCTGGCGAAAGTCCGCTGGATCTGGATATCCTTGTCGAGCAAGGCGGCGATGCGCTCGAAGGCTCGATTGAGCCTTGAATAGAAATAGGTTTCAGGCCGCAGCAGCACGACCTCGATGCGCACCAGACCGTGCCTGATCCCCGCGGGCGGCGTGCGGTAGCCGAGCCGCTTGGCCGCGATGAAGATCTTTTCCGCCGTTTCCGGCAAAACATTGCCGCGCCCGTTGAGCGCACGCTCGACCGTGGCTGCTCCCACACCTGCGGCCGCCGCCACATCCTTCAACGTAACCTTGGCCACGCTTTCCTCATTTTGCAACCTGATGATCAGATTTGATCATGGATTCGCGGCAGATGAAAGAGGGGGAATCTCAGCCGAAGCGAGTGACGAGAAAATCGATGACGCTGCGCAGCATGGCCGTCGGACGCCGGTCCGGCGCATAGACAAGGTGCATCGGTGTCGGCTGGTACGACCAAAGGGGCAGGACGGGCTCAAGACGGCCGGCATGGAGATCGGCCGCTAGGAGCAGTTCCGGCTGCAGCACGATGCCGGCTCCGTGTAGAGCGGCAACGCGCAAAGCCCCGCCCTGATTGGTGGTGAACCTGCCCTTTATGGCGATCTCACGCGTTTCCCCGTCTGGACCGACGAGATGCCAGCGTCCCTGCAGCCGCCAGTAGGAATGGCCGAGGCACATATGATTGGCAAGCTCCTCGGGGCTTTGCGGCCTGCCGCACCGATCCAGATAATCAGGCGACGCCGCAAGAATGCGTCGATAGGGTTTCAACGGACGCGCCACGAGACTGGTGTCCGTCAGATCGCCGATATGGATGCCGAGTTCGTAGCCTTCGCCGATCAGATCATGCGGATTATTGTCGAGCGCCAGATCAACGCTGACCTCAAGATTCTCATGCAGATAGTCGACAAGCGCCGGCACGAGGCTTTGCGTCCCGAAACTGACGGGGGCGACGAGCCGCAGGCGCCCGCGCGGCGCCGATTGCAGTTCGGAGGCCGATTGCTCGGCGAGCTCCACCTCCGCCAGCACCGTCTTGCAACGCTCGTAATAAAGCTTGCCGACCTCGGTCAGCTGATGGCGGCGTGTGGTGCGGTGAAGCAGGCGCGCACCGAGCCGCTGTTCGATCGTCCTCACATGTTTAGCAACCATGGCTGGCGATACCCTGCTTATGTCGGCAGCGGCAGCAAAACTGCCCTGTTCGACCACTCTGACGAACATCGCCATTCCAGCCAACTTATCCATGATTGCATACCCACAGGTTCGGAATGAAACAAATGGAAGCGTATTTATCGCCAGCTGGTTTTGCAAGATAGTCCGTGGGCGCCGAACATCCGGCGATAATTGCTCAAGGAGTTGCCATGCCCATCCTGCGCTTGGAAATGCATCCCGGCCGCACGCAAGACCAGAAGCGCGCTTTCGTTCGCGAAGCGACCAAAGCCGCTGTGGAAACACTCGTCTGCCCGCCGGAATCGGTGGAAATCATCATTACCGAGATTTCGAAAGAGTCCTGGGCGACAGCAGGAAAGCTGAAATCGGATAGCTGAAACGACCCGATTTCGTGATCGCGGCCTGGCGGTTTTTATTCGACCGTCAGGCCTCGTTTGGCGCTAGGCTCTGCCGCCCCCAGGCCTCGGCCCAATCCATCAGACGCGCCATCTCCTGCCTGAGAGCATGCGAACGGATAATATCGGCGGCGTGGCTCAGATTGCTGCGCGGATTGTAGAATGCGTTGATCTCTTCGCCGCTCTCCCGCCTTGCCGCCTCCAGGCGAAGCTTCATTTCCTCGACTTCGGCCTTCACCGCAAAGTACCGCTTCATGACCTCAACAAGGTCGCGGTCGCCTGCACTGATCTCCATGCATACTCCATCCTACTTATTTTAGCGTCTCGCAATGATCCGATTCGAATGGCGAAATCTAGGTCATTGTTTAGCCGGCAAGATGGATCGGGCGGCGAAGCCTTACGCGGTGGATGGGAAAGCGGATGAAGTAGGAAGCGGAATTACGACCAGTTTTCCTTGACCGACTGCATCACCACATTGGTCGAGGTGCTTGCGACGAAAGGCAAGCTGGAAATTTTCTCGCCAAGAACGATGCGGTAGCGGCGGATGTCCGAGGTCCGCACCTTGAGGAGATAATCGAAGCGGCCGGCGATCATGTGGCACTCTTCGATTTCCTTGATTTTCTTGATGGCATTGTTGAAGCTGAGCAAGGCCTCCTCACGGGTATCCGTGAGTTTCACTTCGGCAAAGGCGACGTGATCGAGACCAAGCTTGATCGGATTGAGGATGGCCTTGAAGCCGTCGATATAGCCGGAATCGATCAGTTTCTTAAGGCGTGCCTGGCAGGGAGTCTTGGAAAGGCCGACCCGCTCGGAAAGCTCCGTGATCGACATGCGGCCGTCTTCGACGAGGGCGTCGAGGATCTTTTGGTCGAACTGGTCAATTTCACTGGATTTGGTCATTTTCGCAGGCATTCCTATTTGAAATAAGCGCTATTGAAGTTCAATATGACTGGAAAGCCGCAGTTTCAAGGCGGAACGCTTTTTTGGAATGAAGTATGCTCTCGTCGAAGCAACGGGAGGGCTACGGGTGGCGATATCGCTAACCTCAGCTCAAACCATTAGGCCCCTTGCACCTTGAGGTTATCATGATTGTCTCTGCCAAGCTCGCCACTGAAAAACCAACTGCAGATGCTGCCCCATTTTCGCATTTCGCGCCGCCCATTCGTGAGCAGAGCCCGCTGCGCCAGGCGATCACTGCCGCCTACAGACGCCCCGAGACCGAGTGCCTGCCCTTCCTCGTTGAAGCGGCGACCTTGCCGGAAACGACTCGCGAGGCGACAAGGAAAACGGCCAGGAAACTGATCGAAGCGCTGCGCGCCAAGCACAAGGGCGACGGCGTCGAGGGGTTGGTGCACGAATATTCCCTGTCGAGCCAGGAAGGTGTCGCGCTGATGTGCCTTGCCGAGGCACTGCTGCGCATCCCGGACACCGCGACGCGCGATGCGCTGATCCGCGACAAGATCGCCGGCGGCGACTGGAAGTCGCATATCGGCGGTGGCCGCTCGATGTTCGTCAATGCCGCGACCTGGGGCCTCGTCGTGACCGGCAAGCTGACCTCGACGGTCAACGAAGGCGGCCTCTCCGCCGCACTGACAAAGCTGATTGCCCGCGCCGGCGAGCCCGTCATCCGCCGTGGCGTCGACATGGCCATGCGCATGATGGGCGAGCAATTCGTCACCGGCGAGACCATCGATGAAGCATTGAAGCGAGCACGTGCGCTCGAAGCGAAGGGCTTCCGCTATTCCTACGACATGCTCGGCGAGGCGGCCACGACCCACGCCGATGCAGAACGCTACTATCGCGACTATGAAAACGCCATTCACGCGATCGGCAAGGCCTCGGCCGGGCGCGGCATCTATGAAGGCCCCGGGATCTCCATCAAGCTCTCCGCGCTGCACCCGCGCTATTCGCGTTCGCAGGCCGACAGGGTGATGGGCGAACTTCTGCCGAAGGTGAAGGCGCTGGCATTGCTCGCCAAACGCTACAATATCGGCCTGAATATCGACGCGGAGGAGGCCGACAGGCTGGAGCTGTCGCTCGATCTGCTGGAAGAGCTGTGCCTCGATCCGGATCTGTCCGGCTGGGATGGCATCGGCTTCGTGGTGCAGGCCTACGGCAAGCGCTGCCCCTTCGTCCTCGATTTCATTATCGATCTCGCCCGCCGCTCCGGGCATCGCCTCATGGTCCGTCTCGTCAAGGGCGCTTATTGGGACGCCGAGATCAAGCGCGCGCAGTTGGACGGCCTGGAAGGTTTCCCCGTCTATACCCGCAAGATCTACACCGACGTCTCCTACATCGCCTGCGCCAAGAAGCTCCTGGCCGCCACCGACGTGGTCTTCCCGCAATTTGCCACCCACAACGCCCAGAGTCTGGCCACCATCTACCATATGGCTGGCGACGACTTTGCGGTCGGCAAATATGAATTCCAGTGCCTGCACGGCATGGGCGAGCCGCTCTATGAAGAGGTCGTGGGCGCCGAAAATCTTAATCGCCCCTGCCGGATCTACGCGCCAGTCGGCACCCACGAAACGCTGCTCGCCTATCTTGTCCGCCGCCTGCTCGAAAACGGCGCCAATTCCTCGTTCGTCAACAAGATCGCCGACCCTGCCGTCCCGGTATCGGAGCTGATCGCCGATCCCGTCGAGATCGTGCGCAGCATGACGGTTGTCGGCGCGCAGCACGACAAGATCGCTCTCCCGGCCGATTTGTTCGGCGGCGCGCGACGGAATTCCGCTGGTGTCGATCTCTCAAATGAAACGGCGCTCAACGATCTCTCTGCGCAGCTGCAAGCCTCGGCAGCCAAAGACTGGACCGCCAAGCCACTTCTCGCCGACCGCTCCGAGCGCGGCGTGGCCCGTGCAGTTCTCAATCCTGCCGACCATGCGGACCTCGTTGGCCATGTCGTGGAGCTCGAGCCGGAAGATGCGCCCGACGTCATGCGGCTTGCCGCCGCGGCAGCCGAGCGTTGGGCCGCGGTGAGCCCCGCAGAGCGGGCCACCATCCTTGAACGCGCCGCCGATCTCATGCAGAGCGAGATGTCCGCTCTCGTCGGCCTGACCATCCGCGAAGCCGGCAAATCGGCCGCAAACGCCGTCGGCGAAATCCGGGAAGCGATCGACTTCCTTCGCTATTACGCCGCGCAGGCACGCCAGGTGCTGAAGCCGGAGAGCGAGCCGCTCGGCCCTGTCGTCTGCATCAGCCCGTGGAACTTCCCGCTGGCGATCTTCACCGGACAGGTTGCGGCCGCGCTTGTCGCCGGCAATCCGGTCGTCGCCAAGCCGGCCGGCAATACGCCGCTGATTGCGGCGCAGGGCGTCCGCATCCTGCACGAGGCCGGCATCCCGCGCGATGTCCTGCAGTTTGTCCCCGGTAGCGGCAGAACGGGCGCAGCCCTCGTCGGTGCTCCCGAAACCGCCGGCGTCATGTTCACAGGCTCGACGGAAGTTGCTCGCCTGATCCAGGCTCAGCTTGCGGAACGACTCTCCAAATTCGGCAGGCCGATTCCCCTCATCGCCGAAACCGGCGGGCAGAACGGCATGATCGTCGACTCCTCTGCCCTTGCCGAGCAGGTCGTGGGCGACGTCATCGCCTCGGCCTTCGACAGTGCCGGCCAGCGTTGCTCGGCCCTGCGCGTCCTTTGCCTGCAGGAGGAAGTGGCCGATCGTACGCTGACCATGCTGCGCGGCGCCCTTCGCGAGCTCTCGGTCGGCAGGACCGATCAACTTGCAGTCGACATCGGCCCCGTCATCGACGACAACGCCAAGCGCGGCATCGACGAGCATATCGAACGCATGCGCAAGCTCGGCTGCAATGTCGAACAGCTCGACCTTCCCGAAAGCGCTGCCAAGGGCACCTTCGTCGCTCCCACCATCATCGAGCTCAAGAAGCTCAGCGATCTGAAGCGCGAGGTGTTCGGCCCGGTCCTTCACATCATGCGCTATCAGCGCAAGGGGCTCGACAAGCTGATCGCCGATATCAATGCCTCCGGCTACGGCTTGACCTTTGGCCTGCACACCCGGCTTGACGATACGATCGCCCATGTGACCGAGCGCGTGCGCGCCGGCAATCTCTATGTCAACCGCAACATCATCGGCGCCGTCGTCGGCGTCCAGCCCTTCGGCGGCCGCGGGCTTTCCGGTACCGGTCCGAAGGCCGGTGGCCCGATGTATCTGCGCCGTCTGGTCGCCTCCTCGACGGAACCATTGCGCGATGCCTCCGTGCAGGTCGATCCCGCTGCACAGCAGTTTATCGCCTGGCTCGAAAGCAAGGGTGCCGCGGACACAGCCAAACAGGCCCGTGCCGTCGCCGCCCAATCGCCGCTCGGCTTTAATACCGAGCTGCAAGGCCCGGTCGGCGAGCTGAACCTCTACGCGCTGCATCCGCGCGGCAGAATCCTGCTCGTTCCGCAGACGGCTCCTGGCCTGCATGTCCAGATCGCCGCAGGCCTTGCGACAGGCAATTCGATCGTCATCGATGCGGCATCGGACCTGCAGAAAGAGCTTCATGGCCTGCCGGCGCAGGTCGCAAACCGCATTTCCTGGACGAAAGACTGGGCGGCCGATGGACCTTTCGCTGGCGCTCTCATCGAAGGTGACGCTGCACGCATCCAGCAGGCGATCAAGACGATCTCGGCTATCCCCGGCCCGCTGATTCTCACACAGGCTGCGTCGAGCGAGGAAATTGCCAAGAACGCAGATGCCTATTGCCTCAACTGGCTGCTCGAAGAGGTGACGACATCGATCAACACCGCGGCTGCCGGCGGCAATGCCAGCCTGATGACGATCGGCTGAAACTAACGGCGATCTAGAACGCGGCGGCCGGACCGGCAGGTCTCGACCGCCGCTTTGTTTCATGGCGTGCATTCTGCAGTGACCTGCCAATTCGCTACGGCCTTCACCTAGCTTCTCGGCCTCCTTCTTTTCCGTGCAGAAATTTTTGAGAAAAGCTTTTCTCTAGTTGACTCCTGCGTTGAGAAAAGCTTTTCTCATGAAAACTCGACTGGGAGAAGACATCTGGAAAATCAGCGTGCGAAAAGCGGACGCGCAACGATTCACGACGTTGCGGCGGCTGCGGGCGTAAGCATTTCAACGGCATCCAAGGCCTTGAACAATACCGGCCGCATGGGCGACGACACACGCGAAAGGGTCAAGCGTGCCGCCGCCGACATCGGCTTCCGTCCGAATGCCTTGGCCAAGGGATTGCTCAGCAATCGCACGTTCACGATCGGTCTTCTGACCAACGATACATATGGCCGCTTCACGCTGCCGGTCATGGCCGGCATCACGGAAGCGCTCGTCGATCACGGGGTATCGGTCTTCCTCTGCACCATCGAGGACGATCCGGCGCTTGGAAAGGTTCATGTGGACGCGATGCTGGACAAGCATGTGGATGGCATCATCGCCTCTGGAAAGCGGATCGACCGCCGCCTGCCCGTCGATCTGTCCAATCTGCCGATCCCGGTCATCTATGCATTTACCGAGGGGGCTCCGGGAAGCGTCACCTTCTGCGCCGACGACTATCAGGGGGCGGCCCTTGCGGTCGAATGGTTGCAGGGACTCGGCCGACGCCGGATCGCCCATGTGACCGGCCCTGAAAGCTTCGTTTCGGTGCGTGAGCGTGCCAAGGCCTATCGCGACCTCGCCGGAGACGGGCTGCCGGTCATGTACGGTACATGGTCCGAGGCCTGGGGACACGACGCCGTCGCACGGCTCTGGAGCGAAGCCGGAGCGAAGCCGGACGCGATCTTCTGCGGCAACGACCAGATTGCCCGCGCGGTCGTCGATGCGCTGCGCGAGCGCGGCGTACGGGTGCCGGAGGATGTCTCGGTGGTGGGTTTCGATAATTGGGAAATCGTCGCCGCACAGACCCGGCCGCCGCTGACGACGGTCGACATGAATCTCAAGGCGCTTGGCCGCGAGGCCGGGCTGACGGTTCTCGCGCTTGCAGAAGGACGCAACGTCGAACCCGGCATCAGAACTTTGCCCTGCGAGCTTATCGTGCGGCAATCATGCGGGGGAAGCCCCGGTCGTTGATTAAAGGGAAAGGGGCTGACGGGAGTAGCCCCATGGGAGGAGAACATGATGAAGCGATTTCTGGCCGCAACAGGCCTCATATCCTTAATGCTTGCATCCGGTGCATCTGCCGAAAACATCTCCATGTGGGTTCGAAGCGGCATTGGCGATTCCTTCAAGAAGGTCGTCGCGGCCTATAATGCCGGCCATGAGGACAAGGTCACGCTGACCGAAGTACCCTTTGCCGAACTCGTGCAGAAATATGCGACGGCGATTGCCGGCGGCCAGGCGCCGGACGCTCTGTCGATGGACCTCATCTACACGCCGGCTTTCGCCGCCGCCGGTCAGCTCGAGGACCTGACGGACTGGGCAAAGAGCCTGCCCTATTTCAATTCGCTGTCGCCCTCGCATGTGAAGCTCGGCACCTATGACGGTCACATCTATGGCCTGCCCCTATCCGTCGAAACCTCGGTTTTCGCTTGGAACAAGGATCTCTACAAGAAGGCCGGCCTCGACCCCGAAAAGGCTCCGACCACATGGGAGGAGATCACAAGCAATGCCGAGAAGATTCGCGCGCTCGGTAGTGATACCTACGGCTTCTACTTCTCCGGCGGCGGCTGCGGCGGCTGCATGATCTTCACCTTCACGCCGCTCGTCTGGGGTGCCGGCACCGATATTCTCTCGGAGGACGGCAAGAAGGCAACGCTCGACACGCCGCAAATGCGCAAGGCAGTCGACATCTATCGCAACATGGTCAAGAAGGATCTGGTGCCGGCGGGTGCCGCAAGTGATACCGGCGCCAACTTTCTGAGCATCAGCAACGGCAAGATCGGCCAGCAGAGCATCGGCGCCTTTTCGATCGGCACACTGATCACGCAATATCCCGATATCCATTTCGGCGTGACGCTGATCCCCGGCGTCGACGGCAAGCCGTCCTCTTTTGCTGGCGGCGACAATTTCGTCATCTCAAAGGGCACGAAGAAGCTCGATGCCGTGAAGAAGTTCCTCGAATACACTTATTCGCTCGACGGACAGAAGATCATGGCGAAGTACGGCAGCCTGCCGACGCGCGGCGATATCGCCGACCAGGTGCTTCAGGGCCTGGATCCGCGCATGCAGGTCGGGCTGAAGGCAATCTCGGTTGCCAAAACGCCTTACACGCTACAGTTCAACGACCTGATCAACAGCGCTAACGGACCGTGGGCGGGCTTCACTAACGCAGCCATCTTCGGAAGCGACGTCGATGGCGCATTCTCCAATGCCCAATCGGAGATGCAGTCGATCATCGACAACGCTCAACAATAGTAAACTCACCCGCGCCGGGGAGCTTTGTGTTCCCCGGTTCCTCCATCGCAATATCGGGAGCATTCCATGGCTGGCCCTGGAGCTATCGCAACCGCACGTCCCCGAAAACGACGGCGTGCCAGTTGGCACGGGTTTCTCTATATCGCGCCGGCCATGGCGCTCGTGATCGTCTTCTTCGTGCTACCCGTGGTCTTTACCTTCTGGATGAGCTTCCACAACTGGCCATTGCTCGGCAATCCCCGCTGGATCGGCTTCGGTAATTATATCCGCATGGTCTCCGATATGCGCTTCATGGCAGCGCTGCGCTTCACCGCCTATTACACGGTGATCGTGACCATTGCGATCTTCGCCATAGCCTTCCCGCTCGCCTTCTTCGTCGAAAAACACCGGCCGCTCGTCGGCTTCTACCGCACGATCATCTTCCTTCCCGTCGTCGTCGGACTTGCAACGGCGTCGCTGCTCTGGGTCTGGCTCGCCAATGTCGACGCCGGCTTCTTCGCACCGGTCGCTCTGGCGCTCGGTCTCGTCGACAAGAGGCCGAACCTGCTTGCCGATTTCGACATGGCATTCGCGACTATCATCGTCATGGTGGTCTGGAAGATCGCCGGCTTTACCATGATCATCCTGCTGACAGGCCTGCAGGCAATCCCCTCCGAACTGACCGAGGCCGCGCGAATCGACGGCGCCAAGCGCTGGCAGCGCTTCCGGCATCTGACTCTGCCGCTGATGCGTCGCACGATTGCGCTTGCGCTCATCATTTCCATCACCGGCTCGGTGCTTGCCTTCGACCAGTTCTACATCATGACATCAGGCGGCCCGCAGAACCGTATGATTTCGGTGGTCTATTACATATTCAACCAGTCCTTCGTATCCTTCAATCTCGGTTATGGCGCAGCGCTCTCGATCGCGCTCCTCGTCATCCTGGTGCTGATCAGCATCGTCCAGCTTTGGCTGCTGCGCGTCGGGGAGGACAAGCCATGAGCACGGCTAAGGAGCGTCGCGTGCGGCGCAAGCTCTGGGGCGGCATCGGCTATCACGGCATCGGCGTCGTTATCGTCATCTTTTTCTTCGCGCCGTTCGCCATTGCACTGCTATCATCGTTCCGGCATGGAACCGAGGCGAGCCTGCCGCCGCTGCCGCCATGGCCGACAACCGGCTTCAGCTTCGACGCCTACCGCTCGCTCGATGGCTTCGGCGCCGGCGTCGTCCAGCATACGCTGAACTCCCTGTTCGTCTCGGTCGGAACGGTGCTGTTGACCGTCATCGTCAGCCTGCTCGCCGGCTATGGCTTCTCGCGCTATCATTTCCCCTTCAAGGGTGCGCTCTTCATCCTGATCATCGCGACGCTGATGATCCCCTTCCAGTCGATCCTGACACCGCTCTTCATCATCCTGGCAAGGCTCGGCCTCAACAATTCGCTGATCGGGCTGACGCTCGTCTATGTGACGCTGCAGCTTCCTTTTTCGGTCTTCATGATGCGCAACGCCTTCGACGCCGTGCCGAAGGAAATCGAGGAGGCCGCGCGCATCGACGGCGCGCGCGATCTGAAACTGCTGTTCCGTGTCCTCTTCCCATTGGTGCTGCCGGGGGTTGCGACCGTCGCGATCTTTGCCTTCCTCAATGCCTGGAACGAGTTCCTGGCAGCTTTGGTACTCCTGTCGAGCAACGAGAAATTCACCCTGCCGGTGCTGATGATCGCCGTCAGGACCGGTCGCCTCGGCGCCGTCAACTGGGGAGCTGTCCAGGCCGGTATCGCCGTCATGACCATCCCCTGCGTCATCGTCTTCCTGCTTCTGCAACGCTATTACATGCGCGGGCTGATGGCCGGCGCGGTGAAATAACCCTTTAAATAAGGATCAAGCCATGTCTGACAGAGAAAGCCGCCAGTTCCGCCCCCTGCCCGTTCCAAATGTCGAGCTCGGAGGGCTTTTCGGCGCCCGCCAGGATGCCATCTGCAATTCCACCGCCGCGACCCTGCTCGACCGCTGCGTCGAAGCTGGCATGATCCAGGCGATCGACGTCAGCCAGCCAAGCCCCGGCATCGTCATCCCCTTGCAGACATGGTCGGGCTCGACGCAGATGTTCTGGGACAGCGATCTCGGCAAGTCGATCGAGACCATCGCCTATTCCCTCTATCGCCGTCCCAACCCGGAGTTGGAGGCACGAGCAGACGCCATCATCGACATGTACGAAAAGCTGCAGCAGGAGGACGGCTATCTGAATGCCTGGTTCCAGCGTGTCCAGCCCGGCCGTCGCTGGACCAACCTGCGCGATCATCACGAACTTTATTGCGCCGGCCATCTGATCGAGGCGGCCGTCGCCTATTATCAGGCAACGGGAAAGCGCAAACTGCTCGACATCATGAGCCGCTTTGCCGATTACATGATCACCGTCTTCGGCCATGGCGAAGGCCAGCTGCGCGGCTATTGCGGCCATGAAGAGGTGGAGCTTGCACTCGTCAAGCTGGGTCGCGTCACCGGTGAGAAGAAATATCTCGATCTTGCCAAATACTTCATCGACCAGCGCGGCCAGGAACCGCATTTCTTCACCGAGGAAGCACTTCGTGATGGCCGTGATCCCAAAAATTTCGTGCAGAAGACCTATGAATACAGCCAGTCGCATCTGCCGGTGCGCGAACAGACCAAGGTCGTGGGTCACGCCGTGCGCGCCATGTACCTCTATTCCGGCATGGCCGATATCGCCACGGAATATAACGACGATACGCTGACCTCAGCCCTTGAAACGCTCTGGAACGACCTGACGACGAAGCAGATGTATGTGACCGGCGGCATCGGGCCGGCTGCCTCCAACGAGGGCTTTACCGACTATTACGACCTGCCGAACGAGAGCGCCTATGCCGAGACCTGCGCCTCGGTCGGTCTGGTCTTCTGGGCCAACCGCATGCTCGGTCGCGGACCGAACCGCCGCTATGCCGACATCATGGAAGTAGCGCTCTACAACGGTGCAATGGCCGGCCTGTCGCAAGACGGCAAGACCTTCTTCTACGAAAATCCTCTGGAGAGCGCCGGCAAGCATCATCGCTGGACCTGGCACCATTGCCCCTGCTGCCCGCCCAATATCGCACGCCTGCTCGCCTCCGTCGGCTCCTATATGTATGCCGCCGCCGACAACGAGATCGCCGTCCATCTCTACGGCGAAAGCAAAGCCCGCGTCCCTCTAGCCGGCGGCGTAACCGTGCAGCTTTCCCAGAAAACGCGCTACCCTTGGGACGGTGCAATTCGCTTCGAGGTCAATCTGGATCGCGCGGCCAAATTCGCACTATCGCTGCGCATCCCCGAATGGGCCGAGGGCGCGACGCTCGCAGTCAATGGCGCACCGGTCGATCTGGCAACGATCACCGTCGACGGCTATGCCCGTATCGAGCGGGAATGGCAGGCCGGCGACAGCGTCGACCTCACGCTTCCGCTCATCCCGCGCACGCTGTTTGCCAATCCTAAAGTTCGCCAAGACGCCGGGCGTGCGGCCCTGATGCGCGGGCCGCTCGTCTATTGCGTTGAAACTACCGACAATGGTCACGACCTCAACGGCATTTCGCTTTCCAGCGATCCGGCCTCCGCCGAGACGACGGAAATTGCCGCATTGGAGGGCGCAGTGGCGCTCGATGTTTCGGTCATGCGCGATGAGGCGGACTGGGGCTCAGATCTCTATCGGACGACACCGCCGAAAAGCGTTGCCTCCACCGCGCGTTTCGTGCCCTACCATCTCTGGGACAATCGCGATCCGGGCGAGATGCTGGTGTGGATCCGCGCCGATCAGATGCAGCGCGGAGCCTGACATGACGAAGAACGGCATGCGCCTGACCGGCGTCCGCAAGAGTTTTGGCGGACTGGAGGTCATCCACGGCATCGATCTTGACATACCGGAAGGGGCTTTCGTCGTCTTCGTCGGCCCGTCCGGCTGCGGCAAGTCCACGTTGCTGCGGATGATTGCCGGGTTGGAAGAAGTCACCGACGGCGAGATCGCCATCAAGGGCCGAGACGTCACCGATCTCGATCCGTCCGAGCGCGGTATAGCCATGGTCTTCCAGTCCTATGCGCTCTATCCTCACATGAGCGTGCGCGACAATCTTGGTTTTGGGCTGAAAATGGCCCGAACCGATGCTTCCGAAATCGAAAGACGCGTGCGTTCCGCTGCGGCGATCCTCAAGATCGATCATCTGCTCGACCGCCGGCCGGGCCAGCTTTCCGGCGGCCAGCGCCAGCGCGTCGCCATCGGCCGCGCTATCGTTCGCGAGCCGGATGTCTTTCTCTTCGACGAACCGCTTTCCAACCTCGATGCGGAGCTGCGCGTCTCCATGCGCATCGAAATTGCCCGGCTTCACCGCGAGCTCGGCAATACGATGATCTATGTCACCCATGACCAGACCGAGGCCATGACGCTCGCCGACAGGATCGTCGTGCTGAGGGACGGCCGGATCGAGCAGGTCGGCAGCCCGCGCGAGGTCTATGAAGATCCGGCCAACAGTTTCGTCGCCGGCTTCATCGGCTCGCCGAGGATGAACATGATCGAAGCGACATGGTCAGGCGACGGATCGGCAAAGGTCGGCAATGGCGGCATCGAAGTCGATCTTAGCCAGCACAAACCATCATCCGGCGAAAAGATCCTGCTCGGCATGCGCCCCGAACATTTCGTCGTCGTTTCAAATGCAGCCGATGCCGTGCGGGTCACGGTCGATGTCACCGAATATCTGGGCGGCACACGCTATCTCTATTGCCAGACAGAGGATGGTCAATCCGTTATTGCCGAGTATCGTGATGGGCCGGAGATCGAGCGCGGCGACACGCTCCATCTGCATTGCCCGCCCGAACGTCGGCGCTATTTCGACAAGCGGGGCGGACGGCTGCGGTAGGTCCTTTACCCAGCCAACAAGGTAACAAACGTTGGCTGGATGATCGTGTGAAGATCAAGCCGCCTTGCTGACCCGCACCGGAACGGACTTATACGAAGGAGTGCCGCTTTCCTTGTCCTGGTAGTCGATCGGGATCAGGCAATTTGCCTCCGGGTAATAGGCAGCAACAGAGCCCTCGGAAATATCGTAGGAAATGGCGGTCAGCTTCAAGAGCCGTTTGCCGCCTGAGGGCAGCGCGGTTTCGATCTCGACGAGATCGCCGTGCTCCAGTCCCTTTGCCTTCAAATCCCTATCGTTCATGAACAGCACGTCACGGCGGCCGAAGACGCCGCGATAGCGATCGTCGAGACCGTAGATCGTCGTATTGTACTGATCATGGCTGCGGATGGTGGCGAGCTTGAGGATGGTCCCGTCGGAAAGCGAGATGTCCTCGTTGAGGCCGGAAAACAGCTTGAATTCGGCCTTGCCCGACGGCGTCTTCCAGACGCGTTCCGTCGGCCCGAGCGGCAGGCGGAAGCCACCCGGCACGCGGATGCGCTCGTTGTAATCGGCAAAGTCCGGATAGACGATTTCGATCTTGTCGCGGATCAGATCGTAGTCCGTGATGAGCTCCATCCACGCAACCTTGCTGTTCGGCAGGGCCGCCTGCGCTATTCCCGCAACGATGGCAGGCTCGGAACGCAGCTGGTCGGAGGCCGGCTTCAGCCGCCCGCGCGACGCATGCACCATCGACATCGAATCCTCGATCGTGACCGACTGCGCGCCGGTTGCCTGAACGTCCTGCTCGGTACGGCCAAGTACGGGGAACAGGAAGGATTCCTTGCCAATAAGTAGATTGGAGCGATTGAGCTTGGTGTTCATATGGACGGCGAGATCGAGCTTACGCATCGCCTGCGCGCAAAGTTCCGGATCGGGAAGCGCAATCGAGAAATTGCCGCCGAGGCAAAGCAGCACCTTGGAGCGCCCCTCCGCCATCGCCTGCATGGCGGCAACGGCATCGTGACCATGATGAGCCGGCGAGGTGAAACCGAAGGCACGTTCGATGCCTTCGATCAGCGCAGGAGTGGGTTTCTCCGTAATTCCGACGGTGCGATTGCCTTGCACGTTGGAATGGCCGCGCAGCGGGCAGATGCCGGCACCCGGCTTGCCGAAATTGCCCCGCAGCAGCAAGAGATTGGCGATCTGCTGCACATTCGCGGTTCCCTTGGCATGCTGGGTGATGCCCATGCCATAGGCGACGATCGTCGCCTTTGACTTGACGTAGGCGTCGGCAACCCGCTCCAGATCAGCGCGGGCAAGACCAGAGACACGCTCGATATCGGCCCATTCCGTCTGATTGATATCGGCAACAAGCGCGTCGAAGCCGGTGGTGTGTTCGGCAATGAAGGCGTCATCGAGAACATCAGATGACGTTTCGGCCAGCGCCAGAACCGCTTTCATGATGCCCTTGAGCGCGGCGGCATCGCCGCCGATCTTCACCTGATAATAGGACGAGGCGATCCGGGTCGAGCTGAAGGTCCCCATCTCGATCGGATCCTGCGGATCGGCAAAGCGCTCCAGCGCCCGCTCCTTCAGCGGGTTGAAGACGATAATCGGCACGCCGCGACGCGAGCACTCATGCAGCGTGCCCATCATGCGCGGATGATTGGTGCCGGGATTGTGTCCCATTGAGATAATGAGATCGCATTCGTCGAAGTCATCGAGCGAGACGGTGCCCTTGCCGATGCCGATCGATTGCGGCAGGCCGACACTCGTTGCCTCGTGGCACATGTTCGAGCAGTCGGGGAAGTTGTTGGTGCCGTATTCGCGGGCGAAAATCTGGAAGAGGAAAGCCGCTTCGTTGGAGGCGCGGCCCGACGTATAGAATTCGACCATATCCGGATCGGGCTGGCTGCGCATGACCTCGCCGATGCGGGCAAAGGCGTCCTCCCAGGCGATCGGCCGGTAGGTATCGGATGCGTGGTCATAGACCATCGGATGCGTCAGCCGGCCGGAATTTTCCAGCTCATAATCGCTCCAGGTCAAAAGCTCGCTGACGGTGTGCTCGGCAAAGAATTCGGGCGTAACACGCTTGTTCGTCGCCTCCCAGGTAACGGCCTTGGCGCCGTTTTCGCAGAACTGGAAGGTGGAGGTGTGTTCCTTGTCGGGCCACGCGCAGCCGGGGCAATCGAAACCCGTGGGCTTGTTGGTGCGCAGCAGCAGGCCGGGCGCTTCGGTGATGTCCATCTGCTCGCGCACTGCATTGGCGGTCGCCTTCAGCGCGCCCCATCCGCCGGCAGGGCTGTTGTAGGGACGAATACCGGGGACTTCACGCTTCTGCGCCATCATACGCTCCTTTAGCAACCCAAACGGCTTCCTCCCAAAGGTCGGGCTTGCAAGAAATAAGCTTGCGACATCAGGGAGTAAAGCACAATCAAGCGACAGAGAATCAAACAATCACCAAGCATGCCGGAGCTATGCGCTTGCATTAGTTCCTGAAGACCAGGCAGGAGCCGCCCTGCTGCCGGACTTGCGTGCAAACGGCATCCGCTTCTTCCCGCGTTTGCCGCGGAATGCGCGCCGCATAACGGACACGGCGGCCAAAGTCGGCATTGCGCTGCCGCACGATCAACGGCTTTTCCGCGTTCAGCGGAGCCGGCAGTTTCCGGATATTTGCGGTAAACAGACGGCGAGCGGCATCCACCTGAAAATGTTCGGCGAGTTGCGCGCCCCAGGGCGCCCAGGGCCGCTCCTGCTCCAAGGGAATGGGCTTCAGCCGCCGGCTTTGCGCAAGCGCGACACAGGAATCGACGAACGGCTTGCTCTTATCCAGCACGGGAGCAGCGATATCGGGCGGATCGTCGCGCCATTCCTCGACGCTGTGGGCGGTGATCGCGCTCACATAGTTGCGCGTCTCATAGGGAAGCCCGCCGGAATTCAGGAAATTGGCAAGACCGCCCTCGCCGGCATTATAGGCAGCGGCGGCAAGACCCAGATTGCCAAAACGGTCACGCAATTCATCGAGATAGGTCGCCGCCTTGCCAAGTGCTTCCAGCGCATCGTAGCTGTCGCGCACGCCACGCAGCTTCGCCGTTCCCGGCATGAACTGCGCGATGCCGCGAGCGCCCTTAGGGCTGACTGCATCGGAGCGAAACAGGCTTTCGCGCCAGACCAGCCGCGCCAGATATTCCGGCGGCAGACGATTGCTGTGAGCGAAATACTCGATGGCCGTGCAGAGATCGCGATTGTAGCTGTCCTTGCGCAGGCAAAGCGTCTCGCCCGTCTCCGTCGTCATTGGGCCGGAAACGCAGACGGGAGGCGCAACGCGCCATTCCGGTTGCGCAGCTGCTGGGCTAAAAACAAAAGCATCGATGGCAAATGCGGTCGCGAAAGCGACAATGATACCGACGAAGCCTGCCTTATACTGCCTGCCTGCCATATAAGCGATATCCGTCCGAGACCAAGCGATCGCAAATTCGTGGCCTCTTCATATCATCGATGGACGGAAGCGAAAACCTCTCACGCGATAGCTGGTTCGCGGGCGACTATTGCGCGAGGCGACCACCGCGCATCGGCGCCGGCACGCCCGTCGTGCCGGGAAAGCTGATCGGCAGGCCCCGCAGCACGCGCACCGCGAGAAACGCAAAGCACTCCGCCTCCACCGCATCGCCGCGCCAGCCGAGATCTTCGGCGAAGATCGGCTCGACCCCGGCCCGGCTCTTCAGCATCGACATGATCGTCGGATTATGCCGGCCGCCGCCGCTGACGACGACCTTGGTAGGCCTGCGAGGAAGGAGATCCAGCGCCTTGCCGACCGCGCTTGCCGTGAAGGCCGAAAGTGTTGCGGCACCATCCTCCGGGCTGAGGCCATCCGCCATGGAGGCGCCGAAATCGAAACGATCCAGTGACTTCGGATAGGGTGCCGTGAGATAGGGATGCTGCAGCAGCCGCTCGAGCCGTGCCTCATCGACCTTGCCGGCAGCCCCAAGCGCACCGTCGCGGTCCATCTCGCCAAGCCCGTGCGACTTGATGAAGTCGTTGAGCGGCGCATTGGCCGGGCCGGTATCGAAAGCAACGAAATTGCCCTCTCCATCCCACCAGGTGACATTGGCGACGCCACCGAGATTGAGAATAGCCGCCTCGCCCGCAGCACCTGCACCGCGCAACAGCGCGGTATGGTAGGCGGCAGCAAGCGGTGCGCCCTGCCCGCCGGCGCGCATGTCGGCCGAGCGGAAATCATAGGCGACCTTCGTGCCGAGAATGGACCGCATCAGCTCGCCATCGCCAAGCTGGCGCGTCTGCCCCAACCGATCCTTCTGTGGCGCGCGATGCAGGACAGTCTGGCCATGGAAACCAACGACACCGATGTCTGCCATCGTCATGCCATTCCCTTCAACCAATTCCCTGACCGCCTCCGATTGCGCCCGCGTCAAGGCCTCCTCGGCTTGCTTGAAGATCGCCGGCTCCGGCCCTTCGAAATTCCAAACGCGCGCCTGTGCCAGCGTCTCTTCCAGGAGCCTGCGGATCCAATCGGGATAGGGGGCCAGCACGTAAGGGCCGAATTCCGCGACGCGCTCACCATCGGTCTTCAGCATGGCGACATCGATATTGCCGTCGAGGACGGTCCCGGTCATCAGACCGACTGCCCAGATTGGTTCCATGGTCAGGCTCCTATGCTGCGTTGACGAGATCGCTGACGGACTGGCGAAGCGCCAGTATGCCGCTGTCGAAGTGGCGCGTCGGATGGATGCGGTTGGTAAGGAGGGTCCAGGCTTTGCCTTGGTCAAAATCGACCCAGAGGGCTACGCCTGTAAATCCCGTATGGCCGATCGTGCCGGGCGAGCAAAGAGTGCCACCATGCCAACCGTCATGAGGCCGTTCCCAGCCATGGGTACGAGTGGCGGAAAGCGATGTTCGCATCAGCGCGATTGACTGCGCCGACGCGCCGCTACCGTCAAGCAAGCCCCTGGCAAAATCGAGGATTGCGTCCGCCGTTCCGAAGAGACCGGCATGACCGGCACCCTGCAATGCCGAACAATTGTCGTCATGGACCTCGCCCGACAGAACACGATGGCGCCAGGTGCAGTCTTCCGTTGCCGCCGATAGTTCTGGCGGTGCGGAAAAAGCAAATCCCGGCCCGGGGTCCATGGAGCGGATCGTCTTCCCGCTCAGCCGCTCCAGCGCAAGGCCAAGCAAAATGAAATTGATGTCGGAATAGACGGGCGGCCCGGCACGCCATTCACGCTGCAGGATGAAGGTGCGCAGGAGGTCGGGGTCACGGCCATAGGTGTAGATCGGCTCGACCGCCGGAAATGGTGTCTGATGACCGAGACATTGGCGGAACGTCACCTTCCGTTCCCAGGCCTCGGCGCTGTACTGGCGCAGGTCGGGCAGGAGTTCGATCAAAGGAGCATCGAGGTCGAACGTGCCGGCCTCGGCCAGGGCCAGGATGCGCGGCGTGGTGAAAATAACCTTGGTGAGCGAGGCAAGATCGAACCAGGTGTCAACCAGCATCGGCCTGACATCCGGTACCTTCTGTGCCGAACCGACGGCGCGGACCTGCCTGATACCGTCGAGATCGACCATGCCAAGCACGCCGCCGGGGATGCGCGCCGCCGAAACCGATTGCTCGATCGGCGCGAAAGCTCGATCAAAACGCTCTTGAAACTGCATGCTCCCCCTGCTTGCCATCTCGCCTCTCCTCGGCCTCGCTCAAGCTTCCGCCAGCGCGATGTGATCCGGCGCAAAGCGGCGCCACTCGGGAACGGCGGGCTCGAAGCCCAAAGGACGCACCAGGGACGGAACCTGGCGAGTATCGAGCGTGAAGTTTTCCTTGCGCCGAGCAACCGTCGGAACCGCCGCGATCAACCGCCTGGTATAGGAATGCTTGGGCTCCGACAAGACCGAGGCGGCATCGCCGATCTCGACGATCTGCCCGGCATAGATCACCGCGATGCGATGGGCGATACGCTCCACGACCGCCATGTCATGCGAGATGAAGAGATAGGCAAGACCGTATTCGCGCTGCAGTTCGATCAGCAATTCCAGGACCTGCGCCTGAACGGAGACGTCGAGCGCGGACACCGCTTCGTCCAGCACCAGCACGGACGGATTGAGCATCAGGGCGCGCGCGATGCAAAGCCGCTGACGCTGGCCGCCGGAAAATTCGTGCGGATAGCGCTCCAGCGCATTTTCCGGCAAACCCACGCGATTCAAAAGCATGACCATCCGGTCTCGTGTCTCAGCTGAGACGCGGCCGCCCGCGGCGATCACCGGTTCGGCAAGGATGTTATCGATGCGCAGTCTCGGATTGAGCGAAGCGTATGGATTCTGAAAGACCATCTGCACCGCGCTCGTACGATCGGCGGCCTTGCCGTCATTGGTCGTAAACGTGCCGCGGATCGCCTTCACCAATCCGAGGATCGCGCGGGCGGTGGTGGATTTGCCTGAGCCGCTCTCGCCGACGATCGCCAGCGTCTCGCCGTGCATCAGGTCGAACCCGACGCCTTCGACGGCGTGAACGGCACCGGTCGATCGACGCAGGAAACTCCCCTTGACCGGAAAGCGGACCGTCAAGCCATCCACCTTCAAAACCGGCTTAGCCTGCGCCTCGTCGCGCTGGAAATCACTGCGCGCGGCCTGCCCCGAAGCGAAATGCGGGACGGAATGCAGCAGATGCCGGGTATAGGGATGCGCGGGATGATCCAGAACCTGATCGAGTTCGCCCTGCTCTACCGCCTCGCCGGCCTGCATCACCATCACCTTGTCGGCGATGCCGGCTACGAGACCTATATCGTGCGTGATGAAGATCATCGACATGCCGGTCTCGCGTTTCAGCTCTGCAAGCAGAGCCATGATCTGCGCTTGCACAGTGACATCGAGCGCTGTCGTCGGCTCATCGGCAATCAATAGACGCGGATTGCAGGCAAGCGCCGTTGCGATCATCACGCGCTGCAACATGCCGCCGGAAAGCTGGTTCGGGCAATAGGTCAGCCGCCGCGCGGCATCCGGAATACGCACGCGATCCAGCGCATCCTTGGCAGCAGCCTTTGCTTGGCCGCCGGTCAGGCCGCGATGCAGCCGGAAGGATTCCTCGATCTGCGTGCCGATGGTCAAAACGGGATTAAGCGAGGTCATCGGCTCCTGGAAGATCATGCCGATCTCCGCGCCGCGGATCTTTGTCAGCTCCGCTTCGCTGGCCTTGGTAAGATCAAGGATGCTGTTGTCGGCACGCTTGAGCCGGATCGAGCCGCCGGTAATGCGACCGCCGCCGAAATCGACCAGGCGATTGATCGAAAGTGCGGTGACGGATTTGCCCGAGCCACTCTCGCCGACGATGGCCAGCGTTTCACCGGCGTCGAGGTCGAAGCTGACGCCGCGCACGATGGGATTAGCCTCAGGATTGCGCCCGAAGCCGACATGCAGATCGGAGACAGAAAGCAGCGGTGTCATACCGTCGCCCTCCGCATCTTCGGATCAAGGATATCGCGCAGGGCATCGCCGAGCAGGTTGAAGCCGAGAATAGAGATCATGATGGTTACGCCAGGGAAGATCAGCAGCCAGGGTGCTGTCTCCATGAGATTGCGGCTGTCACTCAGCATCAAGCCTAGCGAGGAGGCCGGCGGCTGCGTTCCCAGGCCGAGGAAGCTGAGACCCGCCTCGGTCAGCAACGACCAGGCAAGCGCCAGCGTCACCTGCACGGTCAGGGGTGCGACGAGATTGAGCAGGAGATGCCGCGTCAGGATGTAGGAGCGGCTGCTGCCGAAGGTGCGGGCGGCATCGACGAAATCGCGTGCCTTCAGCGAAAGGGCCGGGCCTCGCACCACACGGGTAAAAATCGGCGTATAGACGATCGCGATTGCGGCAACGCTGGTCCAGGTGCCAGGCCCGACAATGGCGATGATCAGGAGTGCCAGCAGGATCGCCGGGAAGGCTAAAAGCACATCCATCGCGCGCATGATGACGCCATCCCAGCGCTTGCCGGACCATGCCGCCGTCAAGCCAAGCAACGTACCGAGCAAGGTCGCAAAGGCAACGGAGAAGAAGGCCACGGTGAAGGATTCGCCGATGCCATGCATCAGGCGGCTCGCGACATCGCGGCCGAAAAGATCGGTGCCCATCCAATAGGTGAGGCTCGGGGCGTGCAAGCGGTCGATGCGGTTCTGCATCAGGGGATCATGCGGGGTCACACCCGACGTGCCGAGAATGGCAAGTAGAACATAAATGAGGACGATGACGCCGCCAATCCGACCGCTCGTATGTCCGAAAATAGCCTTGACGATCCGCATCAGCCTTCTCCCAGACGGACGCGTGGATCAAGCGCGACATAGGCGAGATCGACGAGCAGGTTGACGATCATGAAATTGAAGGCAATGAACAGCACGCTGCCCTGTACCAGGGCATAGTCACGCTGCAGGATGGCATCGAGCACCATGCGGCCGAGCCCCGGCAGGGCATAGATCTGCTCGACCAGCACAGCGCCGCCCAGCAGATAGCCGAATTCGACGCCGCTCAGCGTTACCACCGGGATCAATGCATTCGGCAGAGCATGCCGCCAGATGACACCGCGCGCCGGCACGCCGCGGCTGCGGGCGGTGCGGACATAATCATCGCTCAAGACATCGAGCATGGCCGAACGCACGACACGCGTCACCGAGGCGGCGAAGGCGAACGCCAGCGTCAGCGCCGGCAGGATCATTTGGCCGAGATTTTCAAGCGGGTTCTCCCAAAGGGGCGTGAAGGCACCCATGGTCGGCAGCACACCGAAACCGGCAGACAAGGCATAGATCAGCAGAAGGCCGAGAACGAAATTCGGCGTGGACTGCCCGATCATGGCGACGATGCGCACGAAAAGATCGGAGAACTTTTCGTTTCTGGTGGCGGCAAAGACGCCCGCCGGCAGGCCGATCGCAAGCGCGATCACCATCGAAAGCAAGGCAAGCTCGAGCGTCAGCGGAAAACGCTCCAGAATGATATCGAGCACCGGCTTGCCATAGGTAACGGATATGCCGAGATTGCCCTGGAATACGCCGAGCAACCAATGCCAGTATTGGATAGGCCAGGACTGGTCGATGCCGAAATAGGCGGCAAGGGCCTGCCGCTGCTCCGGCGTCAGCAGGCCCGCATTGGTTCCGAGCATCGCCGTGATCGCATCGCCAGGCACCAGCCGGATGGCAACGAAGACGAAGATGGACACGCCCAGCATGATCAGCGGGAATGTCATCAGCCGGCGCGTCAGATATGACATTGCAATTCCTCTAAAACAATTTCAGCTAAACCAAGACGTGAACTGACAGCTGAAATTGCGTAAAAACAAAGAGATAGAGCATTTCCATGAAATCGCTCGAAAGGGAAATGCTCTAGGTCCCAATCATCGTTACTTGATCGAGACCTTGCTCAGACCGAACAGCGAGCCGGTCGGCGTCGGTACGAAGCCCTCCACGTTCTTTTGCTCGGCCGTGTAGCCATAAGCCGTATAGAGCCAGATCCAGGGCGACACTTCGGCAAGATGCTTTTCGAACTCGGCGAAAATCTCCTTGCGCTTGGCGGGATCGGTTTCGGCGCGGTCCTTCTGCATCAGGCTGTCGAGCGTGTCGTCGATATAGTTGGCGACCTTCTGCAGGTTGCCCGTCTTGGTCCAATAACGGTTGTACATGGAATAGGGGTCGGCACTGCCGCCGTTCAGCGCAACGGCCATGTCGAAATTGCCCTTCAGCCAGGTGTCGACATAGACGTTGAGTTCCATCACCTTGATATCGAGCTTGATGCCGATTTCGGCAAGCTGCGACTGGATGACCTGCGCCTCGGCCGTGGCGGTCGGCGGCTCACCGGTTGCGGCGATCACCGTCGCCGAGAAACCATTGGCAAAGCCGGCATCGGCCATCAGCTTCTTCGCCTTGGCGACATCGCGCGTATAGCAGAAGAGCTTGCTGGGATCGGTCGCATAGAGCGGCATCGTCAGCGGCCCCGTCACCTTGCCCTCGCCAAGTGCCGCCGTATCCATCACGTCCTTGCGGTCGATGGCGCAGGAAATTGCCTGGCGCACGGCGAGCTGATCCATGGGCTTGCGCGATGGATTGAGCTGCAGGACGTTGTAGGAAAGGATCGGCGTGCGGGTGAGCTGCAGCTTCGGCTCCTTCGGCACCAGCGTTGCGACAAGCGGATCGTTGAGTAGTGCGAAATCGATCTGACCGGTGCGGAGCGACGCGAGGATCGCGGTTTCATCCGGCAGGACGCTGATATTGATGCCATCGACGCCCGTGGCGCCGCCGGCCCAATCCTTGTTGGCGCTCAAGACTTCCTTGGAATTCGGAACCCAGCTGTCGAGCTTGAAGGGGCCGGAGCCGATCGCCTTCGTACCGATGGAGCCGGCGGTGATTTCGCTTGCCGGCACAACCGCCGCATTGAGGCTCGTCATGGCAGTCAGAAGGGGAACGTCCGGCTGCGACAGGTTGAAGACAACGGTATTGGCATCGGGCGTATCGATGCTCGCGATCGACAGGAAATTAGCGCGGGCAACGGCGCCAGTCGCCTGATCGAGAATACGCTGGAAGGAGGCCTTGACGTCGGCCGAGGTGACAGCTGCGCCGTTCTGGAATTTGGCCTTGGCATTGAGCTTAAAGGTCAGCTGCTTGCCGTCGGGGGAGAACTGCCAGCTCTCGGCAACGCCGGGCACGATCTGCAGATTGCTGTCGAGGCGAACGAGCGGCTCATAGATCAGTTCCAGCAGGCGAATGGACGAGAAGGCCGTCTGCTTATGCGGATCAAGCCCGGTCGCGTCCTGCGACCATGCCATACGTAGCGTCGCTGCCTGCGCCGGAATCGCGACGGTCGCCAGACCAACCCCCACGGCCAGCGCTACTCCCGAAATCAGCGTCTTTGCAAAATTCCCTTTCACTTTCAGTCCTCCAAATTTTTTTAAATGTCCCCGGCCGATTTTAGCCTATTGATTGTCTCAAGCAGTCCTGGCGTTGATGGCCTTACGCAGGAATCCATCAGCGTTTTGCAATGCCGCGCGGGCTTCTTCAATGCCCATTCCGGTAATTTCAATCAGAATGGCAAGCTTGACGTCGTTGCCGGTGAGATCGAGCACGCGGCGCGCTTCCTGCTGGGTGCAGCCGGTCGCCTGCATGACGATGCGCGAGGCGCGCGCCACGAGCTTCTTGTTGCTGGCGCTGACATCGACCATCAGGTTCTGATAGCTCTTGCCAATGCGGATCATGCTTGCCGTCGTCAGCATGTTGAGAATGAGTTTCTGCGCGGTGCCCGACTTTAGCCTTGTTGAGCCGGTCAGGATTTCCGGACCAACGACCGGCGAGATCGCCAGATCCGCAATACCGGCGATGATGGAGTTCGGATTGCAGGAAAGTGCCACGGTGAAGGCGCCGATGCTCTTGGCGTAATTCAGGCCACCGATCACATAGGGCGTGCGACCGCTGACGGCGATGCCGACGACGACATCATCCTTGCTCAGCTCGATCTCCTCCAGCGCCTGGCGCCCCTGCGCCGGATCGTCCTCCGCGCCCTCGATCGAGCGCCGCAGCGCATCCGGACCGCCGGCAATAAGGCCGACGACCATGTCCGGCGCCACGCTGAAAGTCGGTGGGCATTCAGAAGCGTCGAGAACGCCGAGACGGCCGCTCGTGCCGGCACCCATATAGATCAGCCGTCCGCCCTTCTGGAAGGCGGCGACGATTTGATTGACGGCGGCGGCGATCGCCGGAATGACCTTCTCGACGGCGAGGGGCACCGTCTGATCCTCATAGTTCATTTCACGCAGGATATCGAAGGTCGGCAGCAGATCGATATGCATCGTATTCGGATTGCGCCCTTCGGAAACCAACTGCTCCAGTTCGGATATCAACGTCTGCTCTGTCATGGGCCTGCTCGCGAAATAACGCTTGAGTATCAATAGGTCAGGATGGCGAGCTCGATCCATTAAGATCGGGCTCGCCGCAGCAAAGATTGGCTTTCAGTTAAACGGAAGACCAAAGTCAGCCGGGATTGAGGATGGCCTTTCTGGCTTCGTTCCCCGTCCATTCCCTGTTTACCTTGGTTAACACTATGTCCATTTATTCCTTTCGTCAATCCAGAAAGGAATAAAATATTCCATATCGATCGCGCAAAAGCTCTGCTCCCAGTCGCATCGTTCAATGTTGGCAGATCGCCCTTCTGGCGAGGATGATAGCCCCTGAGACGGCATCGCCGTCGATGGGTTTCAAGCGACGGCGTACATCGGGCGAGAGCCAAGGCTCGAGCGGGCTTGCGAGACCACCAAGCAGGCAGACGCGCGGCGCACCTTTTTCGAACAGGGTGCGAACCAGCGTATCGATATGGGCAGCTGCACTTTGCACGATACGCCGCGCGGCGGCATCGCCCTGATCGGCATGGCGGAGGACCATCGGTGCAAGGGCCGCATAATCCGTGGCCGAAGCCCTGTCCATCCAGGCGACCGCCTCCATCGGATCGTTCTGGAAGCGTTGTATGATTTCGGCCAGCAACGCCGTCTTCTGTTCGCGGCCATCATGGGCACGCAGCGCAAGCTGCACCGCCTTCAGCCCGAGATAGGCGCCGCTGCCCTCATCCGAAATCGGAAAACCATAGCCGCCCACCCGCAATTGCCGTCCTTCGACGAGACCGAGCCCGATCGAGCCCGTCCCGGCAATGACGATGGCACCATCGCGACCGGAATGCGCGCCGAGGCAGGCGCCCTCCCCGTCGCTAATGAACTCGATGCTCGCAAATGGATGCTCTATCGCCTTCAACGCATCAAGCGCGCCCTTGCGGCCGATGCCCGCCAACCCGACGCCGACGTGGATGCGCCCGATATCGTCTGCACTCAACCCGGCTTCTTCTATTGCTGCGTCAAAGGCACGCGAAATCGACGCCCATGCTTCGGCGATCCCGAGCCTGGTCGTTGCCGGGCCGGACAATCCCTGCCCTAAAATCATGCCTTCAGCATCCTCGATGCGCGCCCGGCAGCCAGTACCGCCGCCATCGATGCCGAGGAAATAAGGAGCGTTTTCCGATACGGCGGTCATGACGTCAGCCGTTCAATATCGGCGCCGCAGAGACGCAGCTTGCGATCCAGCTGCTCGTAGCCGCGATCAAGATGATAGACGCGATTGACGATGGTTTCGCCCTTGGACACGAGGGCGGCGAGAACCAGCGACACGGATGCCCTGAGGTCTGTCGCCATCACCTGCGCACCCTTGAGCGGCGCTCCGCCACGCACCAAAGCAGTCGTGCCCTGCAGGGTGATATTGGCGCCGAGCCGCGTCAACTCCGGCACATGCATGAAGCGATTTTCGAATACGGTCTCGCGGATCAGCGTCGCGCCTTCAGCGCAGCAGGCGAGCGCCATGAACTGCGCCTGCAGGTCCGTCGGGAAGCCCGGATAGGGTTCGGTTGTGATATCGGCTCCCTTGAGCGGGCCTTCCCGGGAGACCACCAGACCGCGATCACTCGGCCAGACGCTGACGCCCATGGCCTCAAGCGCCTGGACGACCGAGGCCAGATTTTCCAACCGGGCATGAATAAGCTCGAGCTGACCGCCGGTGATCGCCGCGGCCACCGCATAGGTGCCTGCCTCTATGCGGTCAGGGATGCCGTGATGCTTGGCCGGACGCCAGTCGGTGTCACCATCGATGAGGATGCGATGGGTCCCCGCCCCTTCGATCCGCGCCCCCATAGCGCTGAGGCAGGCCGCGAGATCCGCCACCTCCGGCTCGCGGGCGGCATTCAATATCTCGGTTTCTCCCTTGGCGGCGCAGGCGGCCATCATAGCCGTTTCCGTCGCACCTACGGATGGCGAACTCAGCACGATCCGCGCGCCCTTCAGCCCATTTGAAGCCGAAGCGACGATCAGGCCGCTTTCGATCGCAATATCGGCGCCCAACGTCGCCAGGGCTTTGATGTGCATATCGACGGGCCGCGCGCCGATGGCGCAGCCGCCGGGAAGCGAAACACGCGCGTGACCGAAGCGGGCGAGCAGCGGCGCAAGCACCAGCACGGTCGCCCGCATGCGGCGGACCGTATCGTAAGACGTCTCCTTCGAGACGATGTTATTCGCATCGATCGTGGTGCCATGCGGCCCGCGCTCAACTCTGGCACCGTGAAGGGCAATGACATCGAGCATGTTCTCGACATCGCTGACTGCGGGCAGGTTCGTCAGTTCCAGCGGATGCGGGCTCAAGAGCGCCGCTGCGATTTCCGGCAAGGCGGCATTCTTGGCGCCGGCGATGGTCACCGCGCCCTGCAACCGTCTGCCGCCGGAGATGCGAAGTCTGTCCATGATGAGTATCCGTCGAGGAAAAGGTGAGGACACCGCGAGTCCTTCACGCATTTCTTCCAAAGACTAATCGGCCATTCCAGAGTGTCAACCAGATTTGGAATTTTTTATTCCAATTTGCTGTGATAATGTCCGATCGCACGAAGCGAGATTGCCGAGCTAGAACCGGATGCTATTTTCGGTGCGCTCGTTTCGGCGGGTGAAGCGGCCTCGATGGCTCGAAGGGACAAATGTCGATCTTAAAGAAAATCAGCGCGCAGCTCGAAACCATGGCGCCCGCCGATCGCCAGATCGGACAGTTCATCATCGATAATCCCGACCAGATGCTGCGCCTGTCCTCAGCAGCGCTCGCGGTCGAAACCGGCCGCAGCCAGTCGAGCGTCGTGAAATTCAGCCAGAAGCTCGGCTATGCCGGCTATCAGGAATTGAAACTTGCCGTCAGCGAGGCGAAAGCGCAGGAATGGCAGGCGCCGGCCGGTATGATCCACGGCACGATCGAAGTGGGCGACGGCTATCTCACGATCCTGCAGAAGCTGCTCGGCAGCAAGATGCAGGCGATGCAGCAGACGATCTCGGTCAACAACGAAGCCGACATCGAAAAAGCACTCGAAGCGCTGCATGATGCGAGACGCATCCATCTGGCCGGCGTTGGCGCCTCCTCGCTGGTCGCGCGCGACTTTTCCTACAAGCTGATGAAGCTCGGCCGCAACGTGCTGCATGACAGCGATAGCCATGTGCAGATGGCGAATGCATCGACCTTGGGGCCGGATGACCTGCTCTTTGCGCTTTCCTATTCCGGCGCCAGCATCGAGACGCTACGGATTGCGGAATTAGCCAGCCAGCGCCAGGCAACCGTCATTGCCGTCACCGGGCTGCAGGACAACCCACTCGCTCGCGTTGCCGATATCTGCCTCCATACCGTCGGCGACGAGGATCGCGTCCGTTCGTCGGCAATCACTGCCCGCGATGCACAGCTGATGCTGACCGACCTGCTGTTCATTCTCCTGGTGCAGCGTCAGCCTGACGCCAATGACTATGTCCATAATAGTGAGACGGCCGTTTCGGTGCTGAAGGCCAAGCGTCTTTCGTAAGATCGGGCTCCGGTAACCAAGCTGTGACGACCGCGACCCTGTACGGTGGTGATTTCGGGACGTAGCTTGGCGATCCAACCAAATCATTCCGGAGACATTCCATGGACCTCGGCCTCAAGGATAAAGTCGTTCTGATCACCGGTGGCTCGAAGGGCATCGGCTATGCCTGTGCCGAACTCTTCCTGCAGGAGGGAGCAAGGGTGGCGATCTGCTCCCGGTCGCAGTCCAATATCGATGCGGCCCTTTCGAAGCTTCCTGGCGCGCATGGCTATGCTGCCGACCTGATCTCCGATCAACAGGCCCTCGCAGTCATTGATAAGGTCGAAACGGAGATCGGCCCGATCGACATCCTCGTCAACAGCGCAGGTGCCGCGGCGCGCACGCCAGCGGATGAACTGACGCCTGCCATCTGGCGTGCCGCGATGGATGCGAAGTATTTTTCCTACATCAACGTGATCGATCCCATCATCAAGCGCATGGGCGCGCGCGGCACGGGTGCCGTCATCAATATCATCGGCAACGGCGGCAAGGTCGCCTCCCCTGTCCATCTGGCCGGCGGCTCGGCCAATGCCGCCCTGATGCTCGCAAGCGTCGGGCTTGCCAATGCCTATGCCGGCAAGGGCGTGCGCGTCGTCGGCCTCAATCCCGGCCTCACCGAGACGGATCGCGTTGCCGAGGGCCTGAAGGCGGCGGCGAAGATCTCCGGCTCGACCGAGCAGGAAGCACTGGCCGATGCCCTGCAGCGCATTCCGATCGGCCGCATGGCCGATCCTGTCGACATCGCCAATGTCGTCGCTTTCCTGAGTTCGGCCAAAGCAAGCTACGTCACCGGCGTCGTGATCAGCATGGACGGCGCACAGGTGCCGGTGGTCGTTTGACCCGGGATCGGCGGCTTTAAGCCGCCGCCTTCCAGTCCAGCCCGATATCGAGTGTCGGCGCGCTATGCGTCAGCCAGCCGACGGAGATGAGATCGACCCCGGAGGCGGCGATTGCGGCAGCTGTTGCCGGCGTGATGCGGCCGGAGGCTTCGGTGATGGCCCGGCCTCCGACGATATCGACCGCCTCGCGCAGCTGATCCGGCATCATGTTGTCGAGCAGCACGGCGTCGACGCCTTCCTGCATCGCTTCGCGAAGCTGCGCCAGCGTATCCACCTCGACTTCGATCTTGACCATATGACCGACGCCCGCCTTGGCTCGGCGGATGGCTTCGGCGATGCCCCCGGCAATTGCGACGTGATTGTCCTTGATCAACACCGCGTCATAAAGCGCGAAGCGATGGTTCATACCGCCGCCGGCGCGCACCGCATATTTTTCCAGAGCCCTGAGGCCCGGCGTCGTCTTGCGAGTGCAGACGATCGACGCCTTCGTGCCGGCGATCGCCTCGACGATGCTGCCGGTCACGGAGGCAATACCGGAGAGATGGCCGAGAAAATTGAGTGCGGTGCGCTCCGCTGTCAGCAGGCCGCGAGACAGTCCCTCGATTGTCGCGATGATATCGCCTTTTTCTACCTTCGCACCATCGGGCACGTGACGGGTCATGACAATTGCAGGATCCACGAGCTGGAAAGCCAACTCGGAGGCATCGAGACCCGCGACCACACCCGGCTGGCGGGTTACCATAGCAACGCGGGACCGATGGCCCGCCGGGATGACGGCCGTGGATGTGACATCGCCGGCAAGGCCGAGATCCTCGACCAGTGCATTGCGCACTAGCGGCTCGACGATCAGGCGCGGGAGGGGAGCAAGTGTCATATCAGGCACTCCTTGCCATGGAATAGGGGGTAACAGACCGGGCGATATCCAGGGCATCGGTGAGATGCATCATACGGCGTTGCGCATGCTGCAGCTTGAGCGGAAAATCAGTGCGGGCATGGGCGCCGCGCGATTCCATCCGGAGACTTGCGAAGACGGCGATCAGCAAGGCCACCAGCGCAGGGTCGGTTGCCGTGCGTTCGTTCTCACAAAACGGCAGGAGAGCCGCAATGGCGCCATGGATGGCGCCGCCATTGCGCAGCACGCCGAGATGTCGCGAGACGATCGGCCGAACGAGCGCCGGATCTGGCGCAAAAGTCTCGGGGAAATGTTTCGGCAAGCTTGCGGGCCTTGCATCGGCACTTGCGATATCGTGCGCCGCCCGCATGCCCATGACAGCCGCCTCCAGCAACGAATTGCTGGCAAGACGGTTGGCGCCATGCAGGCCGGTGGAAGCCGCCTCGCCCACGACCCATAGGCCAGGAACCGAACTGCGGCCGCTCTCGTCGGTGGCAACGCCACCCATGTGATAGTGAACGGCAGGACGTACTGGAATGAGGTCACTCGCCGGATCGACGCCTGCCTCATGGCAAAGGGCCTCGATCACCGGAAAGCGGCTACCAAAGCGATTGCCGAGCGCAGCTCGCGCATCGAGAAAAACCCGGCCGCCGCGGGCAATTTGCGCGCTAATGGCGCGCGCGACGACATCGCGCGGCGCAAGCTCGGCACCTTCGACACCGACCATGAAGCGCTCGCCGCTTTCATTGACGAGAAGCGCGCCTTCGCCGCGAACAGCTTCGCTGACAAGCGCCAGCGGACGCCTGCGGCTGTCGAGTGCGGTGGGATGAAATTGTACGAACTCCATGTCAGCAAGTTGAGCGCCGGCCCGTGCCGCAAGCGCAATTCCCTGCCCGAAATTACCGACCGGGTTGGTCGTGGCATCGAACAGCCCGCCGATACCGCCCGTAGCGAGAACGATGCGCGACGACTGTAGAACGACACTACCCTTACCGGTGAGGCACAGAAGGCCGGCGACGCGATCCCCATCCAGCAACAGGCGTTGCGCCTGACAGCCCTCAAGCACCGTGATCGACGGCGTGCGGGCAACCGCCTCGGCAAGCGCGCGGACGATGGCAGCCCCCGAACCATCACCCTTGGAATGCACGATACGCCGAAACGAATGTGCAGCTTCGAGGCCGAGAGACAATTCGCCGGCATCGTTGCGGTCGAACTCAACACCGAAGCACTCCAGTGCCGCGATGGCGGCAGGTGCTTCGGCGACGATCCTTGCCGCCACCTTCGCATCGCAGAGCCCGTCACCGGCGGCAAGCGTATCCGCGAGATGCAGGGCGGCACTATCGCCCTTGCCGATGCTGGCGGCGATGCCACCTTGCGCCCAGGCGCTTGACGTTTCCGCGCCGATCAGGGCACGGGTGACGATCACGGCCGGCTCGGGCGCCAGTATCAGCGCCGTCATCAATCCGGCAAGGCCGCTGCCAACGATGACGATGCGGCCGCTCAAGTCTTCGAGGATCTCGCTCATATCGCCAGCATCCTTTCAACCGCCCGACGGGCATCGGCCGCAATCGCCGGGTCGACCGTGACCTCGTGCCGCCCCTCTTCCAAAGCCTTACGGATATTGCCGAGGGTGATGCGCTTCATGTGTGGGCAGAGATTGCAGGGCCGGATGAACTCGACGTCCGGATGATGCACGGCGACATTGTCGCTCATCGAACATTCGGTGAGTAACACCACACGCGACGGGCGCTTCTTGCCGACATAGTCGGACATGACGGCCGTCGAGCCTGCGAAATCCGCCGCCGCAACGACGTCGGGCGGGCATTCCGGATGGGCCAGCACCGTTACGCCGGGGTAATTCTCGCGTAGCTGGCGAATATCGTCCGCGGTGAAGAGTTCATGAACCTCGCAATGCCCATGCCAGGCGATGAGCTCGACATTGGTTTCGCGTGCGACGTTGCGCGCCAGATATTCGTCCGGAAGCATCAATACTTTCGGCACGCCGAGCGATTCCACCACCTGCCGGGCATTGCCCGAAGTGCAGCAGATATCGGAAGCGGCCTTCACGGCTGCCGACGTGTTGACGTAGGTAACAACCGGAACTCCCGGATGGGCCTGGCGCAGCAGCGCGATATCTTCAGGTGTGATAGATTCCGCTAGCGAGCATCCCGCTTCCATGTCCGGGATCAGAACCGTCTTTTCCGGGTTCAGCAGCTTGGCGGTCTCGGCCATGAAATGCACGCCGGCAAGGACGATGATATCGGCATCGACGTCCACGGCCTTGCGCGCGAGCGCGAGACTGTCGCCGACGATATCAGCGACGCCGTGAAAGATCTCCGGCGTCTGGTAATTATGCGCGAGAATGACGGCGTTGCGGCGTCGCTTCAATTCGAGGATCGCCTCGACGTCATCCTGGAACGTCAGCCATTCGGCCTTGGGAATGACGCGGCTAACGCGATCATAGATGGAGGATGCGGATATGGGAAGATTCATGACCGGCTCCTTATTATACTCATTTTGAGCATATCGTAAGCAAATAGATATTCTCAATATGAGTATATGTCAATTGCGGGAGAGCGGTAATTTCGTTCCGGCGAATTCACGTTCTTCGAGGACTGCGCGGCGGAAGCGGAAGAGCTTGGCTGGACGGCCGCCGGTCTCGCTTTCGGTGCCGCCCGTCTCCTCCACAAGTTCCTGCTGCTCGATCAGCCGACGGAAATTTTGCTTGTGGAGCGTCAGTCCGGCCAGGGCTTCAACGGTTTTCTGTAATTGCAGCAGCGTAAAATTCTCGGGCATGAGTTCGAAGACGACAGGACGGTACTTGATCTTGGCCCTGAGGCGCGCCATCCCGGTCGCAAGGATGCGGCGATGATCGGCAAACATCGCCCTGCCGAAATTGTGCTTGAGATCGCAACCCGCCTCGGCGACGAGACGCGCCTCGTAGAGCAGTTCATAACGCTGCAGGACGAGATCCTCGTTCCATGCCGCACCATTCAGCCCGAAGTCGAAATCGGCGCGGCGGCGGCGCTGCCCGCTGCGCATCGCATCCTCCTCGATCCAGGGCGCAAGCCGGACGGCGATATCGTCGAGCATCCGCGGCCGTCCGCTTCGATGATCCTCCCAAGGGAAATATTCGTACCAGCCATGCCAGCCCGGCATCCCGCCGCCGGGGGCAGCCTGTTCGCGCACGAGCCCGAGATAGCTGATCGAAATCGTGCGACCGCCGAGAATGTCATTGTTTCGATCGCGATCGGCAAACGTATAAAGCTGCTCCAGATAGCCGACGGGATGGGCGGTCTGATCCTGAACCCATTCGCGCAATCCGCTCTGCAAGGTGCGATGTCCGAGCTCAAACGGACCGGACGGCAAGGCATCGCCCGACCGCACCGTCATCACCCTGGGATCACTGCCCGTAACGGCCGTCAGAACCGCGATCAGCTCCGCATGCGCAAGCCCGATGGTCAAGCGAACTCCATGATTTGTTTCCCTGTAACTTTGTCGCATGAAGCAACGCGCAAGCCAATGCGGGTGCTGGCACGCTCCACATCTCACGTAGGTGCGAAAGCCAATAGGCTAGCGGCTCACATAGTCCGGATATTGTTCGCAGATGAGATCGATGATCGACAGGGTGCCGGAGAGATGCTTGCGCAGGGCGACGACGGCGGTCTCCGCATCGCCGGAACGGACAGCGTCGACAACCGACTGATGATCGACGATGATCTGCTCCAGCTTGCCAGGCATCGGCAGGTTCAGCATGCGCAGTCGGTCGATGTGCACCCCCTGGCGCCGGACGGTCGACCAGAGGCCGAGGATATCTGCTCTCTCGTAAAGCACCCGATGAAAATCCTTATCGAGAGAATCGAAAAGATCGTAGGTCTCAGGCGACATGACATGCTTCTGGCGCACCAGAACGGCCTCCAGAGACGCTGCCGTTTCATCGGGTGAATCCAGCGTCAGCCGTCGAACGGCCTCAAGCTCGATCGACAGTCGGAGGAAATGCGCCTCGATAGCGTTGCGGATATCGATCCTCGAAACGACGGTCGCATATTGCGGATAGACCTCCACCAACCCCTCCTCCTCAAGCCGGATCAGGGCATCGCGCACGGGGGTCTGGCTGACATTGAATTCGCTTTGCAGCGAGATGCGCGACAGGACCGTCGTTGGCGGCAGGCTCATCGAAAGAATGCGCGATCGCAGGATCTCCAGGATCTGAGGCCCCACCTGACGGGAGCGATCAAGTGCGAATTCCTTCGGATTGAGCTTCACTGGCGGCCTTTCTGATCAAGAGCATCTGCTCATTAAACACAGTTCGGGGCTTGATGCACTGATACATTAGTGCTTTAGTGAACGGACGCCAACCTCTTTCTCAAAGTGTTGGATCAATTGGGAGGAGCAAATGAGAGGATTTCTTCGCTGTTTGACCGCGATCGGCGTGGTGATTGCCGGCACCTTTTCAGCCGGTGCGGCCGAAAAGACCGATATTTCGATCACGCGTCAGCCGGGCATTCTTTATCTCGCCAGCCATGTAATGGAGACGCAGAAGCTCATTGAGAAGCATGCCGCCGCTGATGGCCTTCAGGGCGTCAAGGTTGAATGGCGCACCTTCAGTGGCGGTGGCGCGCAGACTGACGCGCTGCTCTCCGGCAACGTCGACATCGTCAATACCGGCACCGGCAATCTGCTGCTGCTTTGGGACCGCACCCGAGGCAAGGTGAAGGGAATCGTCACCAATTCGGCCCAACCCGTCATCATGGTTTCGCGCGATCCGCGCGTCCAGTCGCTGAAGGATATTCAGCCGGGCGACAAGATCGCCGTGCCGACAGTCGGCGTCTCGACGCAGGCAATCCTGCTGCAGATGGCCGCCGCGCAAATGTATGGCGACGATCAGGTGCACAAGTTCGACACCAACACGGTGCAGCTTGGCCATCCCGATGCGATGGCAGCGCTTGCCAACCAGACCCATGAGGTCAAGAACCACTTTTCCGCCCCGCCCTTCCAATATCTCGAGCTGAAGCAGCCGGGCGTTCACAAGGTCATCGATTCCCGCGATATCATCGGCGGCGAACTGACCCAGGGCACCTTCTTCACTACGACGCAGTTCGCAACCGCCAATCCAACCATCATCAAGGCCGTGCGCGAGGCGACGGCTGAGGCCATCGATTTCATCAAGCAGGATCCGAAATCGGCCGTGGAAGCCTACAAGACCGTCAGCGCCGACAAAACCAGCGTCGAAGATCTCGTGGCGATCCTGAACGAGCCGCACATGATGGAGTTCCGCATGGATCCCCAGGGAACCATGAAGTTTGCGACCCACCTCTACAAGATCGGCACTCTGAAGACGATGCCCAAGGCCTGGACCGACTATTACCTGCCGGAAGCAGCCGATCTCAATGGCAACTGACGCCTGTTGGCGGCGCGAATGCCGCCTTCAAGCCACCCTCGGAGAAGGCTCATGCTTCAGGCAAAAACGCACGCCGACATACCGGTAACGGAAACAATGACCGTAAAACCGCTTCTGAATGTCGACAGGGTAACGCTTCGCTACAAGACGCCGAACCTGCTGATCACCGCGACGGAAAACGTCAGCTTCTCGGTTGCCCAGTCTGACCGCTTCGTCCTCCTTGGTCCCTCGGGCTGCGGAAAATCGACGCTGCTGAAGGCCATCGGCGGCTACATGACACCGACCACGGGCCGGATTGAGATCAAGGGGCAACCGGTCAAGAAGCCGGGCGCCGACCGCATGATGGTCTTTCAGGAATTCGACCAGCTGCTGCCCTGGAAGACGGTGCTGGAGAACGTCATGTTTCCGCTGACGACGGCTCGTCGCCTGCCGCGCGGCGAAGCCGAGGCCATCGCCCGCGACTATATCGACAAGGTCAAGCTCACACGCGCGGTCGACACCTATCCGCACATGCTGTCAGGCGGCATGAAACAGCGTGTCGCAATTGCCCGCGGCATGGCGATGCAGCCCGATATCCTCTTGATGGACGAGCCTTTCGCCGCACTTGATGCCCTCACCCGCCGACAGATGCAGGACGAACTCCTACAGCTCTGGGAAGATACGCGCTTCACCGTTATCTTCGTCACCCACTCGATCGCCGAGGCGATCAAGATCTCCAACCGCATCCTGCTGTTGTCGCCGCATCCCGGCCGCGTTAAGGCCGAGGTGCGCGATGTGGAAGCCGTCCGTGACGATCCCGCTGCTGCCGCCAAGCTGGAACATGAGATCCACCACATGCTGTTTGCCGAGCAGGGACACAGGGAGTAAACCATGAGCGCGCCACAGATCATCCTTGCTCCTCAGACAACGGAAGCCGCCGGCCATATAGCCGCCGTCGAACAGAAGCTCGGCACAATGGAACTCCTCTGGCAGTCCGGCCTGTTCCGCAAATCATTGCTGATCATCATCCTCGCCGTCATATGGGAGGCCTATGCCCGGCATCTCGACAATCCGCTGCTATTCCCGACGCTGAGCGACACGCTGACCGCGCTTTATGACCGGTTCGCCGATGGCGTCCTGCCGGCCCGCATCTGGACTACGCTGAAGATACTGGTGACCGGTTACATCTCGGGAACGGTGCTTGCCGCCGTCCTGACGGTCGTTGCGATCAACACCCGCATCGGCACCGATTTCCTCGAGACCATGACGGCGATGTTCAATCCGCTGCCGGCCATCTCGCTCTTGCCGCTCGCCCTCATCTGGTTCGGGCTAGGACCGGCAAGTCTCGTCTTCGTGCTTATCCATTCCGTGCTCTGGGCGGTTGCGCTCAATACGCATGCCGGCTTTCTCGGCGTCTCGCGCACCTTGCGCATGGTGGGCGCCAATTACGGGCTGACGGGGCTTTCCTATGTCTTCCTCATCCTGATCCCCGCCGCGTTCCCGTCGATCCTCACGGGGTTGAAGATCGGCTGGGCCTTTTCCTGGCGCACCTTGATCGCCGCCGAACTCGTCTTCGGCGTCTCCTCCGGCCAGGGCGGGCTTGGCTGGTTCATCTTCGAAAACCGCAATCTTCTCGACATCCCCTCGGTCTTTGCCGGCCTGCTGACGGTGATCGTCATCGGGCTTATTGTCGAAAACCTGGTTTTCCAGACGATCGAACGCCGCACCCTGCTAAAATGGGGCATGAAGGAATGATGCGGCTCATGCTTTATCTCTTCAACCAACATTCGAATACAAGGCGCAACTACGATGAACAGCACGAAGAAGCCCCAGGATTTGCGCAGCGCCAGATGGTTTGCGCCTGATGACCTCAGAAGCTCGGGACATCGCTCGCGTACCATGCAGATGGGCTATGCGCCCGAGGAATGGACGGATAAGCCCGTCATCGCCATCCTCAACACCTGGTCCGACGCCAATCCCTGCCATGCGCATTTCAAGCATCGCGTCGAGGACGTGAAGCGCGGCATCTTGCAGGCCGGCGGCTTTCCGCTGGAGCTGCCGGCGCTGTCGCTGTCGGAAAGCTACGTCAAGCCAACGACTATGCTCTATCGCAACATGCTCGCGATGGAGGCCGAAGAGCTTTTGCGTTCGCATCCGGTCGATGGCGCCGTGTTGATGGGCGGCTGCGACAAGACCACACCTGGCCTCGTCATGGGCGCGCTCTCCATGGGCCTGCCGATGATCTACCTGCCGGCCGGCCCGATGCTGCGCGGCAATTACCGCGGCGAATATCTGGGCTCTGGTTCCGATGCCTGGAAGTTCTGGGACGAGCGCCGCGCCGGCACCATTTCGGAGAAGGAATGGGTCGATGTCGAAGCCGGCATCGCCCGCTCCTATGGTCACTGCATGACGATGGGCACGGCAAGCACGATGACGGCAATCGCCGAGGCACTGGGCCTAACGCTGCCGGGTGCAAGCTCGATACCCGCCCCAGATGCCAATCATATCCGCATGTCATCAGCTGTCGGTCGGCGGATCGTCGAGATGGTGTGGGAAGATCTCGTTCCCTCGAAAATCGTCACGCAGGCCGCGGTCAACAATGCCGTCGCTGTCGCGATGGCGACGGGCTGTTCCACCAATGCCGTCGTGCATCTGATCGCGATGGCGCGGCGCGCCGGCATCAATCTCTCGCTCGAAGATCTTGACAAGGCCGGACGCACGACACCGGTGCTCGCCAATATCAGGCCGACCGGCAAGACCTATCTGATGGAGGATTTCTATTATGCCGGCGGCCTCAGAGCCCTGATGGCGAAGCTTTCTTCCAAGCTCGACCTCTCGGCGCTCACCGTCTCCGGCGTTACCCTCGGCGAAACGCTCGAAGGTGCGAAATGTTACAATGACGATGTCATCCGCTCGCTCGACAATCCGGTCTATCATGAGGGGTCGCTTGCGGTGCTGAAGGGCAACCTTGCGCCAACCGGCGCCGTCATCAAGCCGGCCGCCTGCGATCCGCGCTTTCACAAGCATCAGGGTCCGGCGATCGTCTTCGACAGCTATCCGGAGATGAAGGCGGCGGTTGACGATGAAAATCTCGACATCACGCCTAATCACGTCATGGTGCTACGCGGTGCTGGTCCGCAGGGCGGCCCCGGCATGCCGGAATGGGGTATGCTGCCGATTCCTAAGGCGCTCCTGAAGAAGGGCCACAGGGACATGCTGCGCCTCTCCGACGCCCGCATGAGCGGCACGAGCTACGGCGCCTGCATTCTGCACGTCTCACCCGAGTCCCATGTCGGGGGGCCGCTGGCGCTGCTGCGCAATGGCGATATCGTCAGCCTCGATCTCGAGGCGCGGCGCATCGACATGCTTGTCGACGAGGACGAGCTGCAGCGCCGCCGTGAGGCCTGGGTCAAGCCGGCTGAAAAATTCGGTCGGGGCTATGGCTGGATGTTCTCGCGCCATGTGGCCCAGGCCGATACCGGCTGCGACTTCGATTTCCTGGAAAACAGCTTCGGCCCGACGCCGGGCGAACCAGACATCTATTGATCATAAAGGATATATCGCATGAGCAATTATGTGCTGAGCAAAGAGACGCGCGACAAGCTGATGGGCGTCGCAACACCGACGATCGCCACCGCGCTTTTCCGGCGCGGCCTGCGCAACCAGTTCATTCAGGATGTGCGGCCGCTCTCGCCGAAGAAGGCGAACATGGTCGGCCAGGCCTTTACCCTTCGCTACATCCCGGCACGCGAAGACCTGAACACGCTCGAAGTCTTCCGCAACCCGGAACATCCGCAGCGGGCCGCCGTCGAGCAATGCCCGCCCGGCTTCGTGCTGGTCATGGATAGCCGCAAGGATGCACGTGCCGCCTCCGCCGGCTCCATTCTCATCTCGCGGCTGCAGGTGCGTGGCGTGGCCGGCGTCGTTACCGATGGCGGTTTCCGCGACAGCCCGGAGATCGCCGCGCTCGATATTCCCTCCTATCATCACCGCCCCTCCGCGCCGACGAACCTGACCCTGCATCAAGCCATCGAAATCAACGGCCCGATTGGCTGCGGCGACGTCGCGGTTTTCCCCGGTGACGTTCTCGTCGGTGACAATGAGGGCGTCATCGTCATTCCGGCACATCTCGCTGATGAGATTGCCACTGAGACCGTGGAAATGACGGCCTACGAGGATTTCGTCACCGAAGAGGTGATGAACGGCGCCACTATCATCGGCCTTTATCCGGCGACCAGCGACGCGCCGAAACTCAAATTCGCCGAATGGCGGAAACAGATGGGCCGCTGATCCATTTTCGAGCGGGCGCAGCCGGAAGCATTCGGCCGGCTGCGCTGCTTGCCATTACTCTTCCCTGACAAGCTTCAAAACGAGTTGCTGGAGATTGCCGCCATCGCTGAATTCGACTTTATCGAACTCGCTGTTTTTCTGCCGCTCCTTATTGGAAATCTCGCCAAGCCGCTTCGTCAATTCCACACGGATCTTGCTGCATTTCGGGTCGTCGGGCACGGAGAAACCGACGCTCATGGCTTCGATTTCCTTCACCATGTCCTTGATGAAGCCGCCATGCACGCGCTCATGCGCTTCGACCCCGGCGATGAATGTCTGCCAGCTTTTGCGGGTCGACGCCGGCAATTGCGCCGAAGGCTTCGGCAATGTGTAAGTGATAATCAGCTTCGGTATATTGACGGTGATCGTGCAGGCGCCGTCCGGCTGCGGCTCATATTTCCGCGTCCAGGTCAGCTTGAAGTCCGTATGCGCAATCGCCCTCACTTTGGGTCCGAGCAAGGGGCCGCGCTCGCCGATGGAGTCGTAGAGCTCGCGCCCCGATGTTCCGCTAATCGCATAAGTCTTGATCGTCTCGACCGCCAGCCACTCGGCGTGGGCCGTCATCGGCAAGGAAGCGACGCAAATCGCCACTGCGAGCAATCGAAAATCTGCTGTCACCAACGTCCTCATATTCACGGCCTCGAGCGCCGCGACGCTATCCGTTGGTCTCGGCTATTTCAACGAGGATAGTGCTTTACAATCCCGGGTTCGCCTCAAGAACTTCCTCGGCATCTTCCCGCTCCATCTCGAAGACCCTTTTTCCAATCGCGAAGCTGAAACCGTTGCGGGCGAAGGCAGACAATTCCTTTGCCTTGCGCTTCTCGTCGAGATCGCTGCGCCGGAAAGGCCCGAAACCGCGCTTCCTTGCAAAGATGACGGCGGAACGGAGATCATCGACCTCCTCCACGGCCGCGACAACCGTTTCACCATTGATGCCCTTGGATGCGAGCTTGAAGGCGATGGCTTTCTTCGACTTGCCGGAGCGGACCGCCGAGCGCGTGCTGATCTCGGCAAAGGCGACATCATCGAGCACCTTCAGTTCATAGGCGAATTTGACGGCGAAGTCGGCGAGTGCCTTGATCTGTGCGCCGCTGATATCCTCGAATTTCTGCTTGGCTTTCTTGGAAATCGCATCGAACAGCTGCTTCTCGGTCATCATCCGCCGCTCGAGACGATAGATGGTGGAATTGCGTGCCCAGGAAAGCATGCGGCTTGTCGGCGTTTCATCCATGAAGGGAGGCATTCGGCGAGAGAAGAATCATCACGGAGAATTTTACGCAATGCAGGCCCCTCAGGCAATGAATGCGCTTGGTAATCATGGGATGATTGGTTATGCTCCCTTCGCGGCCAAGGCGGTAAAACGCCGGGCGTCGAACCCATCGACGGTGGAGGCCGTCTCAAGCACCACATTGCTATGGATCACGGAGCCTGCAGCTCTCCCGATCGCTTCGCCGATTGGGCAGCAAAGCTTCGTTCAGAGGAGGCAGGAATGGATTATCGCAAGCTCGGCCCAAGCGGGGCCGTCGTCACGGCCTATTGCCTTGGCACCATGACGTTCGGCGCGGAAGCAGACGAAGCCGCGTCGCACAGGCTTCTCGACGATTACTTCGCATGGGGCGGCAACTTCATCGACACCGCCGATGTCTACAGCGCCGGCAAGTCGGAAGAGATCATCGGCCGCTGGCTGAAGGCGCGTCCGACGGAAGCGCGCCAGGCCGTGATCGCCACCAAGGGCCGCTTCCCGATGGGCAACGGGCCGAACGACATCGGCCTTTCGCGCCGGCATCTTGGCCAAGCGCTAGATGATTCCCTTCGCCGTCTGGGTATCGACCATATCGATCTCTATCAGATGCATGCCTGGGACGCTTTAACGCCGATCGAGGAGACATTGCGATTTCTGGATGACGCCGTGCGTGCCGGCAAGATCGGCTATTACGGCTTCTCCAACTATGTCGGCTGGCACATCGCCAAGGCAGCCGAGATTGCCAAGGCGCAGGGCTATACGCGGCCGGTGACGCTGCAGCCGCAATACAATCTGCTTGTCCGCGACATCGAGCTTGAAATCGTCGATGCCTGCTTGGATGCCGGGATGGGCCTGCTGCCATGGTCGCCGCTCGGCGGTGGCTGGCTGACCGGCAAATATAAGCGCGACGAAATGCCGACCGGCGCCACAAGACTTGGCGAAAACCCCAATCGCGGCAGTGAATCCTTTGCGCCACGCAATGCGCAGGAGCGGACCTGGGCAATCATTGCCATCGTCGAGGAAATTGCCAAGGCACGAGATGTGACCATGGCGCAGGTGGCGCTTGCCTGGACGGCAGCACGACCGGCGGTAACTTCAGTCATCCTCGGCGCCCGTACGCGTGAGCAGCTTGCCGACAATCTCGGCGCCGCCGAGCTGAAACTTACGGAGGCGGAGATGGATCGGCTGAACGAGATCAGCGCGCCGCAACCTGCCGCCTATCCCTACGGCGAAAGCGGCCGGAACCAGCGCCATCGCAAGATCGAGGGTGGCCGTTAAGTTTCATCCGGCGGCGAAGCAGTTGCCTGCTTTGCCGCCGTCATTGGGATCGCCTGCCGCGTCAAACGAGCGGCGGATTCAACCTGGCGAAGCCTTCCTGACGCCGGTACGGAAAATAGGGATAGGGCGCAGTCACCTCACTGACCTTATCCAGCCTCTCGATCTGCTCTTTCGAAAGCGTCCAGCCAACCGCGCCGAGATTCTGCCGCAGTTGTTCTTCGTTGCGCGCGCCGATGATGACGCTTGCGACCGTCGGCCGGCTCAAGAGCCAGTTGAGGGCGATTTGCGGCACGCTCTTCCCGGTCTCGCCGGCGATCTCATCCAGCACATCGACGATATCGAACAGCTTCTCGTCATCGACAGGAGGACCGAATGACGCCGTCTCATGAAGCCGGCTCTTTTCGGGCAATGGCTGACCGCGGCGGATCTTGCCTGTCAGCCTGCCCCATGCCAGCGGGCTCCAGACGAGGGCACCGACATTCTGATCGTGGCCCAACGGCATTAGTTCCCATTCGTAATCGCGGCCGGCGAGCGAATAATAGACCTGATGGGCGACATGGCGTGCGTAGTCGTGCTTGTCGGAGATCGCGAGCGATTTCATCAGCTCCCAGCCGGCGAAGTTGGAAGCGCCGATGTAGCGGATCTTTCCCGCCTTCATGAGGTCATCGAGAGTGGAGAGCACTTCTTCGATCGGCGTCGAGGCGTCGAAAGCGTGCAGTTGCAAGAGGTCGATGTAATCGGTGCCGAGACGCTGCAAGGCGGCATCGACGGATTTGATCAAGCGCGAGCGCGAGCTGCCCCAATCGGCCGGTCCCTCGCCCATCGGCAGTGCTGTCTTGGTCGAGATCAGCACGGCATCCCGCCTGCCCCGGATCGCCTGGCCAAGCACCTCCTCCGATGCGCCTGCCGAATAGACATCGGCCGTGTCGAAGAGATTGACGCCCGCCTCCAGGCAGATGTCGACCAGACGGCGCGCTTCTGTCGCATCTGTCGAGCCCCAGGCGCTGAAGAGCGGTCCGTTGCCGGCAAAGGTGCCGGCGCCGAAACTGAGCACGGGAACGCGCAAGCCCGAAGCACCGAGATTTCTGTATTCCATTGTCTATCTCCTGTTGGTTCTTCAGACAGATAGACGCGTCGAGAGAGATGATATAGATTGCCGAAAAGAAACTCATTTATGACTTCAATTCATCATGAGCCGCCAAGAGATCAACCGTTCCGGTGAAATGGAAGTCTTCGTGCGCGCCGTGGAACTCGGCGGCTTCACCGCTGCAGCCATAGCCTGCCGGATGACGCCTTCAGCCGTCAGCAAACTCGTCACGAGACTTGAAAAGCGCCTCGGCGCGCGGCTCATCCACCGCTCAACGCGGCGATTGCAGCTCACGCCAGAGGGATGCGCCTTCTTCGAGCGCAGCGTCGCCATTCTTGCCGATATTGCCGAAGCCGAACGCCATGCATCGGCGGGAGAGCAAGTGGCCGGCCATATCCGCGTCAACACCAGCGGCTCCTTCGGCAACCATGTGCTGGCTCCGCTCGTTCCAAGCTTCATGGCGTTGCACCCGAATGTCTCTTTGGAAATCTTCCATACGGACCGGATCATCGACCTGATGGAGGAGCGCGCCGATGTTGCAATCCGCGCCGGACCGCTGAAGAGCTCCAGCCTAACGGCCCGCAAGCTCGGAGCGACGCGAAATATCATTGTCGCCGCGCCGGACTATCTGCGCAGGCATGGGACACCGCGCTCCGCGGTCGAACTGACAAAACATTGCCGCATCAGCTTTAGCTATTCCCGGGCGATCGAAGGCTGGCCTTTGCTAGATAATGGCGAGGTTGCAACGATCCCCGCTGCGCGCAGCCTGCAGGTGGGCGACGGCGAAGCCATGCGGCATCTGGCGCTTGCCGGTGCCGGCCTGGCGCGGCTTGCCGCTTTCACCGTCAGAGCGGATATCGCGGCTAGGCGGCTACAGCCTGTGCTGGAAGAATTCAATCCCGGAGATACCGAGGAATTCCACGCCGTCTATATCGGCCAGGGCGGTCCTCTACCAGCGCGCGTGCGCGCCTTGCTGGATTTCTTGCGCGAAAACGTTCACCTGTAAAAGCGACGCGGCCGTCAGGGCCGCATCGTGTCAGCTAAAACTCTTAATCACCACGCTGATCAGGCTGATGGCTGGCGGGTCTTACGCAGATAGGGCAAGACCGTATCGAACGAGCCGAAGCGGGTAATGGCATCTTCATTGGAGACAGCGGCGGTGATGATGACGTCCTCACCCTGCTGCCAGTTTGCCGGCGTTGCGACCTGATGCTTTGATGTCAGCTGGATCGAGTCGATCGCACGCAGGATTTCGCCGAAGTTGCGGCCTGTCGTCATCGGATAGGTGAGGATCAGCTTGATCTTCTTATCGGGGCCAATGACGAAAACGGAACGGACGGTGGCATTGTCGGCGGGCGTGCGGCCTTCCGAGCTTTCGCCGGCGCCTGCCGGCAGCATGTCATAGAGCTTGGCGACCTTAAGGTCCTTGTCGCCGATCAGCGGATAGTCGACATCGAAACCGGTAGCCGTCTTGATATCGTTCTTCCAACGACCATGGCTCTCGACCGGATCGACCGAGATGCCGATGATCTTGACGCCCCGCTTGCGGAATTCGCCTTCGAGGCCGGCCATTGCGCCGAGTTCCGTCGTGCAGACCGGTGTGAAGTTCTTCGGATGCGAGAAGAGCACGGCCCAGCCGCTACCGATCCAGTCATGGAACTTAATCTCGCCCTGCGTCGTCTCGGCCGTAAAATCCGGCGCGATATCGTTGATGCGCAAACTCATTGTCTTGCCTCCAAACCTACCCCGGCGCGCATTTATGACAGCCAGGTAACGAGAAAAAATTCGTCGCACAATGGCGTCGAATGTCGGATATGAAAAGCCCTTCTTTTAAATGGACGCCGCGATTGCCGCTGAAAACCCCTGCGGCCTGCGATGCCTGCTACGCGCCTTCAACATGTCCAGAAAGCGATAGCCGCTCGCCCAGCGCCCGTAACCGCTTGCTATGTTGATATGCCCGGCAAGGCCGATATTGCGAACATCCGAATTCCAGAGCCGTCCGAACATGCCGAGCCGGTCGAGGCTCATATAGATGTCATTCAAGCTCCCGATCGTCATGCTTGGGAAAGGCAGCGCGTCCGTCGGCATGGTGCCAAAGGATAGATGTTCCGCATGCAGGGTTTCCGTCACCGGAATATCGCAGGGCGCTACGAGCAGCGCACCTTTGACCCTTCGTGCGGCCTGGCGGCCAGCCAATCTCGCTGTCAATACGCAGCCAAGGCTATGGGCGACGACATAGGCTTCTCCGGCCTCTTCCAGCGCGGCTTCCAATTTCTCCATCCAGCTGCCGAGATTGGGAAAGTCCCAGTCATCCTGCTCGACGAGCCGAACGTCGGAATGATCCTGCAGCCAATAGCGCTGCCAATGGCCCTCGGCGGAGCCGAAAAGGCCGGGCACGATCAGTATTCTGGTCATGGAAGCCTCACGAGGAAAAGCGATCGAATGCAAAGCTTGCGACAGGAAACCAAGAACGCATCCCTTCAATGCCAAGGCGCGGGGGATGTACACCAATAGTAGATCTCGTAGTCGCGCGCGGAGAGCTCTCGCTCGCCGGGCTCGGGCCGATCGACGGACCAGATGCGTCCATCCTCATCCCGCAACGCGCGCCCAGCGAAAATCGTCTTCAGGCGGCTAATGACATTCCATTTCATGTAACCCTCCATTTAATTGATAAATCCCAGGGGCTGCTGCAAATCGTCCTCAGCCCATCATTCGGCCGCGGCAAGCACCGTTACCGGATGCGGGAAGAAGGCGGAGAGCTCACCGACGACTTCATGGATGCGGTTGGAGAGCGGCTCCGAGGAAACCCTGTAGTCGGTAAAATCACGATCCGACGCATAGACTGCGGTTGGCAGGGTATGTGCCATGAAGAAGCCGAAGAGCGGCCGCAGCTGATGTTCCACCATCAGCGCATGCCGGTCGCCTCCGCCGGTCCCCGTGATGATAATCGGCTTGGCGCGCAGCTCGTGGGGATCGATAAGGTCGATCAGATGCTTGAACAGCCCGGGATAGGAGCCCTTGAACGTCGGCGAGCCGATAACCAATGCATCTGCCGAGACGATTTCATCGATCACGCCTTTCGCCTGATCGTCGAGATCCTCGCGCCGCTGGGCCGCGCCGAGAGACGAGCCAACATCATGCAAATCGTAGATCCTGCTTGAGAAGCCATATCGCCCGCTTGCCAGATTCGCGACAGTCTGGATCAGTGAATAGGTCTTCGACGGCCTGTTGAAGCTGCCGGAGATGCCGACAAGTTTAGGCGCACTCATTCTTATCCCTTCCGACGATCGCATACATTTTCGATAATGCAAATATTGTCCATAAAAATTGTAGATTAAAAGGAACAGCGATCTCTGAAGGTATGGAAATGGGAAAATCTCTTTCTATGCTGCAGCCAGCTGGGTGAAGTGCACAAATGCCCCGAAGGAAAGGGCAGACGTCAGCTCGCGTCTTCAACGGTCTGACTTTCTCCAGAGGTCGACGCGGTGGCTTTCTCAATGAGAAGCAATGCGCGATCGCGAGGCCCATTCCGCTGCCTCGCCGGCTGCCGGCACGCTCCCCAACAAGCCGGGAAGCGCGACTGGAGATTGCATGCTTTCCTACATATTCATCTTTCGACGATGACCTTCAAAACGTCTCGGTTCTTGTCCCAAAAGGGTAACGCGCTCTCGGCATCGGTAAAGGGTATGACCTTGGAAATAAGGGAAGCGGCACGATCGCCGATCGTCTCCAGATAGGCGATGACCGCATCGAAATCAGACTTGGTCGCGTTGCGCGACCCCATGATATCAAGCTCCTTGAGATTGAACATCTGCGTCTGATAGCTAACGGGCGCCTTGGCGTAGCCGACATAGACGACGCGGCCGCAAAAGCCGGCCAAGTCGATGGCCTGACGAAAAGTTTCCGGAAGACCGACTGCCTCGAAGGCCACATCGACGCCCTGATCATCCGTCAGCTCGACAATGCGCGCAACGACATCTTCCGTGCCGGCATCGATTGTGTGACGGGCTCCGAACTGTTTTGCCAGCGCGGTCTTTTCCGGGCTCAGGTCGACGGCAATCACCTCGGCTCCGCGAGCAACGGCTCCGATCACGACGCCCATGCCGATCATCCCGCAGCCCAGCACAACGATGCGATCACTCGCCGACACGCGGCCGCGCGCCACTGCGTGGAAGCCTACCGACAGCGGCTCGACCAAGGCGAGAAAGCGCGGCTCAAGGGTATCATTGAGGATCAGCTTCTCCGCCGGAAGAACAATCTCTTCGGCAAGCCCGCCATCCTGCTGGACACCGAGCGTACGATTGTAGCGGCAGGCATTCACGCGCCCCTTGCGGCAGGAGGAGCACGTGCCGCAACTGGTATAGGGAAGTACGATAACGCGCTGCCCGGGTCGATAGGTAGGCGGAACACCTGCCCCAGTCTCGACAATCTCGCCGCCAATCTCGTGCCCAGGAATGCGCGGCAATTGCACCAGGGGATTGAGGCCTCGAAACGTGTTGAGATCACTCCCGCAGATGCCGACATGGCGGATGGAAATACGGACATCGCCTTCCCCAAGCTGCGGGCGAGCGACATCGGTAAAACGGCTGATGCCTTCACTTTCGATCAACAGGGCTTTCACGTGACGAAACCTTTCCTGGATTGGGGAGTAAACCGGACGCTTGCGCCCGGCTTACTAAACATAGATCAGTTCAGGGCGGTGATGTCGACCGGTAGATCGAACCGGCTTCAGGGCAGCTTCGCCCTTGCGCACGCCGATGGCGTACAGGAATAACTTGAACACCATCTTCACCTCGAACTTCGACACTGGATTGCGCTCGTTCACCGTCTGCTTGCGCTGAATTTACACGGTTGAGATAAGCGATATAAAGTGGTATTTTATGTTAAAAAAACCAGCAAGATTGGGCGGCATGCGTTCTGAAAATCTCTTCAAACGGCAGTTCAACGAATTCCTGCGCCACGTGCAATCGGTCGGCCATGGACACCCGCTTGGCTCGGAACGCGAGATCGGCCGAACCCTTGGCACCAGCCGAACGACTGTCCGCAAGTGCCTTGCTGCGGCTAAGGAGAGCGGACTGATTTCCAGGGACGGAGCAGTCCTGCGGCAGGTAGAACCATCAGAGCTCTATTGCGAAGCCGAAACCATCCCGCCGACATTGATGGTCGAACGCGCCTTCCTGACATGGATTCTCCAATCCGATAGCGGGCCGGGTCAGACCATCAACGCGCTTCAGCTCGCACGGCAATTCGGCGTGTCGTCAACAACGATCCGCGAATTTCTGCAGAGTTTCCGGCATTTTGGCCTGATGGAGCGCGAGGCCGGCGGCAAATGGGTCTTCCGCGGCATGACGCTGGAATTCGCCAACGAGCTTTCCGATATCCGCGAAATTTTCGAACTGCGATCCGTCATGCGCTTTGCGGAACTCGATGACGGCGATCCGAGCTGGAACGAACTGCGCAGATTGCGCGGCGAGCATCTCAAGCTGCTTGAGACGATCGATACCGACTATCACCGGTTCTCGCTTTTGGACGAGCAGTTGCATCGTTTGATCAACAACGCTTCCAGCAACCGCTTCGTCACCGAATTTTATCACGTCATCTCGCTGATTTTCTTCTATCATTATCAATGGAACAAGAAAGACGAGCGCAGCCGTAACGAAGCGGCGGTATATCAGCATTTGGATTATATCGACGCGATCCTCTCAAGGGATCAGAAGAAAATCAGCCAGACGTGTACGGCACATCTCAGCGAGGCGCGCCGGACATTGCTTGCAAGCATCACCCGAGAAGCCAGACTTGAGAATTCGAGCGTGCTGCCAGACCCGGCCTACTGAAGGGTCATGCCTGGCCCGGTGTCTGCTCTTGCTGCGTACGGATCGACGATGGAGAGCGCCCGGTTTAGAGCCTCGGTAAACCCGTGAAGCGAGATGACATAACTCACCTCGCGGTCGGTATCGGCTGCAGCCAACGTCACAGCGAGATTGCGCCGGCGCCGCAGACCGGCAAGCATGGCTTTATTTAGGTTCAGCTCGACAAGACAGCCACGTGGGAAAGCGGTGGCGAATGGCGAGGCCAGACCGGGAGCAGCTTTGCCGCCTGGTGGTAGCCCGACGCTCCGCAGATAGAGTCCCTGCGGTAGAGCCAACATGCCCCGGAGACTCCCGCCCCCTGGAGTAAGTTCAATCGACAGTACCGGCGTGTTCGTCTGCAGATCATACAGCGTGTATGAAATAGCGTAAGATAGCCGGGCAAGATCGGCAGTACCCTGATTGACGATGGTAAGGATCCAGTCGCCGTAACGCTCCTGCAACGCGCCTGAACTTGAAGCGCCGATGGTCGCCTTGCCAGCCATCACAATCCACTATCCGGTCGATATATCGATGTTGACCAGTCCCCCTCGACGCCCACTATCACCTTGAATGGCGTTATCTCGTCCATCTCCGATCCCCCTTACCTGGCGTATCGCCGCAATATCGCATGTCGCATCTCAACTTCCGTTCCTCAGCGACTGAGTTCTTGCGATCTCATATTGGCAATTTTACGCCAACGCATCCTCCATTTGGTGTAACTCTAAGAATCTTTTTGGCCACATTCAACGATTATGTCGAGTATTTACTGTGGAAGGAACTCACGCATTATACGAAATACATTAATAAGCCTCATGTAATATATATCTATATATTCCTACAATAAAATTTACTTCAACTTGAATTCTATTGAGAGAAATACCACTGCATGCAGATTGCACGGCGCGTCAAAAGCCCTTCACCTACGAAGGAATGAGGCGCAGCCACGCTCGGCAAAAAAACTTGGCTGCGGGGGTGGGCAGAAAAACAATGCACGCTATGTGATGCATATGAGCGGGGAGAAATATTAGCTCTGTGGAGGAGGTCGTCCGGCACAAAGGAAGAGGATTCTGATGCCCAATTCAGTTTTGAATGCCCTGGGACAGCCGCTTTACTATAGCGACACGTCGACAGCCTTCTTTTCCGCCACCGGCTCCGGCCCGGTGCTTTACGGCACCGCGGGCAATGATTCCATATGGGGCGACAACACCGTCAACGTGACGCTGATGGGCGGCACAGGCGACGACATCTATTATATCTACTCGAGCAACAATCGGGTTTCTGAAGGCCCCAATGCCGGCGTCGATACCATCAACACCTGGATGGATTACACGCTGCCCGCCAATGTCGAAAATCTTACCGTTACGGGCGACAATCGCCATGCCTATGGCAACGACGCCGATAACATCATCACCGGCGGCAGCGGCAGCCAGACCATCGATGGACGCGGCGGCAACGATGTGCTCATTGGCGGCGGCGGGGCCGATACCTTCATCATCAGCAAGGGCAACGGCAGCGATCTCATCACCGATTTCAGCGATGACGACAAGGTCAGGCTCAATCAGTATGGCCTGTCGTCCTTCGATCAGGTTGTCAGCCATTCCACGCAGGAAGGCGCCAATGTCCGGCTCGATCTCGGCAATGGCGAAAGCCTGGTCTTCGCCAACAAGACCATCTCCGACCTGCATGAAGATCAGTTTCAGCTCGGGCTCGACAGATCGTCGCTGACGCAGACCTTTTCGGATGAGTTCAACACGCTCTCGCTGCACGAGGGAACGCAGGGCACCTGGGATGCTAAATATTCCTGGGCTCCGGACAAAGGCAGCAGCCTGAACGATGAGCTGCAATGGTACATCAACCCCTCTTACGCGCCGACCGCCTCGGTAAACCCGTTTTCCGTCTCCAACGGCGTTCTGACGATCACGGCAAAGCAGACGCCAGATGCGTTGAAATCGATCGTCGAGAACCATGATTACACATCCGGGCTTCTGACCACCCACTCCACCTTCTCGCAGACCTATGGATATTTCGAAATGCGGGCGGAGATGCCACACAATCAGGGCGTCTGGCCTGCCTTCTGGCTACTGCCGGAGGATGGCTCCTGGCCACCGGAACTCGATGTGGTGGAGATGCGCGGGCAGAACCCCACCACGGTGAATGTCACGGTCCATTCGAATGCCACCGGCGAGCACACGAAGACGTCCATTCCGGTGGAAGTGCCGAGCACGAACGGCTTCCATAATTATGGCGTGCTCTGGGATAAGGATCAGATCGTCTGGTATTTCGACGACGTCGCCGTCGCCCATGCCGATACGCCCGCCGATATGCATGGCCCGATGTACATGCTGGTCGATCTCGCAGTGGGCGGCGTAGCGGGCACTCCGACGGATGGACTCCCGAACGGATCCGAGATGAAGATCGACTATATCAAGGCCTATTCGCTGGACGATCACACCACCCAGCTTGCCACCTCGGCGCAATCCGCCCATACGACGGACTGGCATATCTGACCGGTCTCGGAACTTGATCCATTCCGCAGCAGCCGTTCGACGCAAATCGGGCGGCCGCTGGGTAAATGCCGCAGCTCAGTCGAGACCACCCTAATCCTCCCTGAACGCCCGCCGGATCTGGTCGGTCATCGGCTTTGTCAGATAGGCAAGAACGCTTCTCTCACCCGTCTGCAGAAAGGCTTCCGCCGGCATGCCCGGCAATGGCGTCAAGGCTCCGAGCCTTTCCCATTCAGGCTTTGCCACCTTGACCCGCACGACATAGTAGCTTTGTCCCGAACGCTGATCCGTCGTCAGATCCGCCGAGATCGTATCCACATGCCCGTTCAGCTCCGGGGTGATCCGCTGATTGAAGGCGGGAAAGCGCAGGGATACCGCCTGGCCTACGGTAATCTGGTCGATATCCTGCGGCGCAAGTTTAAGCTCCGCCACCAGCGCATCCTTATCGGGGACTATCTGCAGGATCGCTTCTGCAGGCGAGATGACGGCCCCTGCAGCATGGATGCTTAGCTGGTCGATGATGCCAGCCTGAGGCGCCTTGATGTCGATCCGCTTCAAGTCATCTTCAGCCGCAACCAGACGCTCGGAAAACTGGCCGCTATCGCTCTCGGCCTGACGCAATTGCTCGGACACTTCCGAACTGCGGTCTGCATCGATCTGCAGGATCTGTAGTTCGGTTTCCGCAATCTTGCCTTTGGTCTGGGCGATGGACGAGACGAGGTTTCCGAGATCGCCGTTCAGCGAAGCGCTTTCCCGCTGCAGGGAGTAGACCTTTGTCGCCGAGATGATGCCCTGGTTGAGCAGGCCTTCGAGACTTCCGAGCTCCTTCGCAATGAGCGCGATTTCCCGCCGCTTGCCCTCTTCCTGTGCTATGAGCCCTTCGATCTCCCGGTTAAGCTGTTGAATGCGCTCATGCAGCTGCGATTTCTGCCCTTCGCGCGATGCCTGCCGATCGAAAAAGAGCCGCCGCTCGCCGGCCAGAATGGCCGCGACATCCGCGTTTCCGGCAGATGAAAGGAGATCTGCTGGAAAGGCGATCTCCTGTTTGCCGTCGCGCTCCGCCGTTAGACGCGCCGTGCGGGCCGAAAGCTCGTTGAGCCGCTTGCGGATGATGGAAAGATTGGCTCGGGTCTGGGTGTCGTCCAGCCGGACGAGCACCTGGCCCGCGGCGACATGCTCGCCGTTCTTCACGAGGATTGCGCGGACAATGCCGCCCTTCAGATGCTTTATCGGCTTTACATAGCTGTCGACGACAAGCGTGCCGGACGCGATCACCGCGCCGGCGATCTTGGTGGCGGCGGCAAGGCCGCCCATGACACCAAACAATAGAAGGATGACCGCTACCACCAGCAGTGACAGGCGGCGGATCATACGTTCGTTCGATGACGAGGCCTTGCCGATCATCCGTGCGTCTCCCCACCGGCTATGGCCAGATGCGTTGTTCCGAGCTGCTTTGGCGATGGACCAAGGATATCCTTCTTTGGCCCGAATGCCTGAACCTGACCGCCGGCAATGATCAACACCGTATCGGCAGCGGCGAGAGCGCTTGGCCTGTGGGCAATGACGATTGCAATGCCGCCTCTTTCCTTCACAACTGCAAGCGCCGCCGTCAGTGCAGCCTCGCCTTCCGCATCCAGATTGGAATTCGGCTCGTCGAGAACCACTAGAAATGGATCGCCGTAAAGCGCTCTCGCCAAGGCGATACGCTGCCTTTGCCCCGCCGAAAGGCGCGATCCGCCTTCGCCGATCTTCGTATCGAAGCCGTCCGCGAGCTTGACGATCATGTCGTAGACACCGGCCGCCTTCGCCGCCGCGATGATCGGCTCCGTCGGCATGTCCTCGGCAAAACGCGAAATATTCTCGGCGATCGTGCCATCGAAGAGGTCTACATCCTGCGGCAGATAGCCGATATGCTGCCCAAGCTCGTCGGTATCCCATTGCGAAAGTGCGGCACGATCGAGCCGCACGGAGCCGATTGCAACCGGCCACAAGCCAGCAATCGCACGTGCCAGCGAAGACTTGCCCGATGCGCTCGGGCCGATGACGCCCAGTATGGTTCCCGCCGATATCTTGAACGAGACATTGCGCAGGATAAAATCGCGGCTGCCGGGCGACGTCACGGTGATATTCTCGACGCTGAGCTCCCGTGACGGCGCGGGCAAGGCGAAGGCCTGCGGCGCGGGCGGCGCGGCGTCGAGGAGTGCGGCAAGCCGCGTCCAGCCCTGGCGTGCAGCCACAAAGCCCTTCCATTGGCCGATCGCAAGCTCGACGGGCGCCAGCGCCCGCGTCACCAGGATCGAACTCGCAATGATGATGCCTCCCGTTGCTTCCTGGCGAATGACGAGGATCGCGCCGACGGCAAGGACACCGGATTGCAGCATCATTCGCGCGATCTTTGCGGTGATGGTCAGCGCGCCGACGCGGGTGCTCGCTATCGCCTGGTGCGTGAGGTAATCCTCATTCATGGCGACCCATTTATCGGTGAGGCGGCCGGAAAACCCCATGGCAATGGCAGCCTCCCAGTTGCGCCGCGCGGCCTGGGCGAAGCCGAGACGCGCCGCGGAAGACCTGGCCGCCTCCAGGGCCGGTCGACGCGACAGCATTTCGGCAGCCACTGTAATGCCGACGAGCAACAAGGCACCGCAAAGAGCGGTGAAACCGATCCAGAAGTGGAACAGAAAGCAAAGGAGCAGATAGAACGGCACCCAGGGCAGGTCGAACAGCGCCGTCGAACCGCTGCCGGAAAGAAAGGAACGGATCTGCTCGAGATCACGCACCGATTGCAGGCCGTCGTCCGACGTTTGTTTTTTGCTCGGCAGGAACAGAAGCGCGCCGAAAACCTTCCTGTTCAAGCGTTCGTCGAGCGACATGCCGATGCGCACAAGCAGCATGGAGCGCAGGAATTCGATTACGCCCTGAAACAGGTAGAGGGTCACGACGATGATGACGAGACCGGACAATGTCGGTAAGCTATGGCTCGGAATGACCCGATCATAAACCTGCAGCATGAAAAAGGAGCCGGTTAGCGCCAGCACATTGATGGCAGCGCTCGCCAGAGCGATGCCGATGAAAGCCTTGCGAAGCGCCGACAACATCAGCACAGCGAATGTCTGCGGCGGGTCTTTCGGGACGGCAAGCACCTTGCGTCGATCCTCAACATTGGCCGTCGCGTGCGGCAGGGCTTCTAATCAAGTTCATGACGCCGCCTCCCGTTCGGCACCATAAACCTATGAGGCGATCGTCAACGGCATCAGCCGCCACTCTCGCTTCGTACCTAACCTTCGGTGATCCCATATAATTTAGGAAGTCGAAATCTGCTCGAAATGCAGTTTCGGTGAACCCAATCTTAGCATAGGACACCCTGTCCATTTGCGGGACAATTGCGCCATGAAATGGGGCAGTCGCCGGTTCCGGCAAGATGCCTTGAGCTCACATCGGCCGAAGCGGGCGACATCCCGCCGCCCGCGTGCCCGCATTCAGTCGAATTTCTCCGTCGTATCGGCCTTGCCCTTGACCCAATAGCCGGATGCCTTGATCCAGCTCAGTGGATAGCCGCGCTCTTCGACGAGATGGGAGCGCAAGGCCCGCGTGACGGAGGCTTCGGCGGCGATCCAGACGAAAGTACCCGGGGCCACATCGATCGACTGAAGTATCTTCAGAAGCGAGGACGGATCCGCTGCCTCCGAGAAAGGCCGATATGCCCAGCGCATATCCAGCTGCGCATCGGTCTGAAATGCTTGATGTTCGCGCGCATCGGCAACCGCGACGATCGCCGTTATACGCGCACCAGCTCGCGCCTCTTCAATCCGGCGGCCGATGGCCGGCAGCGCCGTCTCGTCGCCGATCAGCAGCCAATTCTCGATATCCGCGGACACGACGGCCGAGCCGCGAGGGCCGCCGATCTCCAGCCTGTCGCCGACGCGAGCGTCGAGCGCCCATTGCGTGGCGGGGCCTGCCTCGTGGACGGCAAAATCGAGGACGAGCGTTCGCGCCTCGGTGTCGTATTGGCGAGGCGTATAGTCACGCCGCTCCATTTCCGCGCTGGCACCCGGCACCATCACCTTGATATGATCGTCGGGCGCAAGGCTGACGAAATCGGCGAGATCTTCGCCGGCCAGCAGGATGCGCAGCATGCCGGGAGTGATCCTGTCGATGGCCGTTACCGTCAGGGAGCGCCGCTTCAGTTCATGGCGCACGCGCTCGATCTTTGGGGCGGAGATGGCCGTGTTGGAATTATGCGGGGTATCCATGGGTGTCCTTTCGAGGCACTTCGATCTCGATCCGCAGGACATAGCCGCGCAGACCGAAGCCGCAGAGCCGTTCGATCATACGCGTTGAGTGACGTTAACGCTTACGTGGCCGAGCGATCCGGCCAGTGTGCACGTCCTCTATAGAAGAGGACGTCTTCTTGCGCAACGAAAAGATGATAATTAGAGACAAGTTTTTTTGCATCAACCGCCCAGGCGGACGCCAGCTCTGCCGAGCAGGTCGGCACGACTTTTCAGAGCCGTGCCGACCTGATTGATCACTGCAGCGCCTTCTCCATCAGTCGCGCCAGGCGCTCGGCAAAAGCGCGCGGATCTGCCGGCTTGTCGCCATCGAGGACACGGGCCTGATCGAGCAGCAGGAAGGCCGCATCGTCGCGCAGGGACGGCGCATCCGCCTTGGCGGCAATCGCCTTGACGACCGGATGATCCATGTTGATTTCAAGGATCGGCTTGGCGCCGGACTGCAGGCGGCCAGCCCCCTGCAAGATTTTTTCCAGCTGGCGGTCATAACCCTGCTCGGACGCGACGAGGCAGACGGCGCTTTCGATCAGGCGATCGGATGCGCGGACATCCGATACTTCATCGGCAAGCTTCTGCTTGGCATAGTCGAGGAAAGCCTGGACTTCGGCGGGTGCGCTTTCGCTTTCCGGCTTATCCTCATCATCCTGTTTCTTGAACTGAGCGAGATCGGCAGAGCCTTGCGTGATCGACTTGAAGCTTTTGCCCTCGAATTCCGGGGCATTGGTCACCCAAAAGCTATCGACGGAATCGGTGAGCAACAGAACTTCGATGCCGCGGGCACGGAAGCCTTCGAGCTGCGGCGAAGCTTTCAGCTGCTCCAGGCTGCCACCGACGAGATAGTAGATCGACTGCTGACCTTCCTTGGCATCCCTAATGTAGTCGGCAAGCGAGCGATAGCCGTCGCCCGAGGTCGTGGTGCGGAAGCGCGAAACCGCCAGAAGCTGTGAGCGACGCTCGAAGTCCTCGTAGATGCCTTCCTTGATAAGACTGCCGAAATTCTCCCAGATCTTCAGGAAGGCGTCGTGATCGCTCTCCGCCTGCTTCTCGATCGCCGTAATGATGCGGTTGGTGACACCCTTGCGGATCGCCGTCAGGATCGGGCTTTCCTGAATCATCTCACGCGAGACGTTGAGCGGCAGGTCCGACGTGTCGACGAGACCGCGCACGAAGCGTAGATAGCGCGGCAGCAATTCGGCTTCATCGGTGATAAAGACGCGTTTCACATAAAGCTTCATGCGCCCCTTGCGATCCGGATCGAAGAGATCGAAGGGCTGCGAGCCGGGCACGAAGGCAAGCGCCGAATATTCATGGCGGCCCTCGGCGCGGAAATGCACGGTCAGTGCCGGCTCGTCATACTGGCCGGAAACGCCGCGATAAAAATCGGTATATTCCTCGGTCGTGATGTCGTTCTTCGACTTGGTCCATAGCGCTGTACCGTCGGTGAGCTGCGTTGCCTCCTCGCCGGGCTTCTCGGCTATCTTGATCGGCACCGGCACATGGCCGGATTGCTCCTTGACGATGCGCTCAACGGTCCAGCGCGATGCATAGCTCTTGGCATCCTCCATCAGATGCAGCGTGATGCGGGTGCCGCGCGCGGGAGCCTCGTTCACCTCGACGGGCGCAACGCTATAGCCGCCCTTGCCGTCGGAAGACCAGAGCCAGGCATCTTCAGCACCGGCGCGGCGTGAGATAACGTCAACGCGATCGGCAACCATGAAGCAGGAATAGAAGCCGACGCCGAACTGGCCGATGAGTTGCGCGCCCTCGCCTTGCTTGTTGGCCTCGATGCGCTCCATGAAGGCGCGCGTGCCGGAGCGGGCGATCGTGCCGAGCGCCTCGATCATCTCGTCGCGGCTCATGCCGATGCCGTTATCTTCCACGATGAGCTTGCCGCCGTCGGCGTCGAGCGTCAGCAGGATACGGCTGTCGGGATCGTTAGCAAGCAGGCCGGGTTGCGCAATCGCCTCATAGCGCAGCTTCTCGCAGGCATCGGCCGCGTTCGAGATCAGCTCGCGCAGGAAGACATCCTTGTCCGAATAAACCGAGTGAACCATCATATGCAGAAGGCGGGCAACGTCGGCCTCGAAGACGTGGCTCTCGGCGGTCATCTCTGCGGTGGTGGTTGTCATATGCGTCTAGTCTCCTGGGAATGTTGAAAGTCGCGCCGAACAGGTGGCGGAAGACGAGGGAAATTTCAAGCTTGGGCGGCCAATAAGGTTGGCCTTCGGCCGCGATAGAAGGTGCCGCTCCGGCTTTCCAGCCATCATGAAACGCGCGGGTAGAATATCGGAGACCTACCGGCACAAAGCCCGAAGCTTGACTTTATGAGATCAATATGAGAACATAAAGTGAACATATGGAGATATCCATGACCAAAGCCGAGCAAGTCATCGAACGTGCAATGACCTTTGTCGCTGTCTCGAAGGCCCTTCGGGAGCGCGAACAGGAACGGCGCGCCACATGGACGCGCCGTGTCGAAATCAGCCGGCCGCTACCGCCCTTGCCGCGCGCCGTTCAGCTTTCGTTGAAACTCGACAGCTGAAATGGTTGGGGGTGGTAACAGCACCCGGCAGGCTGTGAAGCGCCCGCCTTTCGGCGGGCGCATGATCTTCTTATTGCTTAGGCCTTGAAGAAGGCGAGCAGGTCCGCGTTGATCACGTCCGCATGCGTCGTGGCCATGCCGTGCGGGAGGCCCTTGTAGACCTTGAGCGTGCCGTTCTTCAGCAGCTTCGAGGACAGAAGGGCCGAGTCCGCGATCGGCACGATCTGGTCGTCGTCGCCATGCATGACGAGCGTCGGCACTTCGATCTTCTTCAAGTCTTCGGTGAAGTCCGTTTCAGAGAAAGCCTTGATGCAATCATAATGGGCCTTTGTGCCGCCCATCATGCCCTGCCGCCACCAATTGTCGATGACGCCCTGCGAAACAGCGGCACCGGGACGATTGAAGCCATAGAACGGACCTGAAGGAATATCACGGAAGAATTGAGCGCGGTTGGCCGCAAGTGCTGCACGGAAGCCATCAAAGACTTCGAGCGGCAGGCCGCCCGGGTTCTTGTCGGACTTGACCATGATCGGCGGTACGGCGCCGATCAGCACGGCCTTCGAGACGCGACCATGGCCGCCGTACTGGGCGACATAGCGCGCAACTTCGCCGCCGCCTGTCGAATGGCCGACATGGATGGCGCCCTTGAGATCAAGATGCTCGGCCAGAGCCGCCACATCGGCGGCATAGGTATCCATTTCATTTCCGGTCGCCGTCTGGCTGGAGCGGCCGTGGCCGCGACGGTCGTGGGCGATGACGCGGTAGCCCTGGTGAAGGAAGAATAGCATCTGGGCGTCCCAATCGTCTGAGCTCAGGGGCCATCCGTGATGGAAGACGATCGGCTGGCCTGTTCCCCAGTCCTTGTAAAAGATCTGCGTGCCGTCCTTGGTGGTGATCGTGCTGCTGCTCATTGTGTCCTTACCTTTCGAAGTTGGCTGCTTTGTAGAGGCTTGTGCAGGTTGAGCGAAGGGGGCGACGGCTGCAGCGGCGGCAAGGCCGAGCCCGGCTGTCATAACGCCCCGACGAGTAGCTTGAGGGATCGACTGGCTCATTTCAATCTCCACTTAAATTTATCGTGCGACTTATTATCGCGACATCTATGTGATTAGCGCATTTCGATTTTCATGTCCACACAAAATTATCTAGCGATTATTTATTGCGATAACCAATTGAAAGGCAATTATTTAATTTCGTGGACTTGCGAAGTCACATCGGTCTCTTGAACGAAAGTTTCGAAATCAGGCGCTGCTTAACTGTTAATAATTGCACGATAATTATTGCATGGGCTTATCGACAAAATGCGCGATCGCGAATTGCGCGACGCGTTCGTTCGACTTCCTCGCATCGTCGAGCCAGAACGGGAAAATCTGCCATTGATGGATCATCCCTGGCCAGACTTCCAAGCTCACATTGCCGCCTGCCTGGCGTACCTTATCTGCGAACCGCGAGGTGTCATCGAGCAGTGCCTCACGCGCGCCGACCTGGATCAACAGTGGGGGAAACCCCGAGACATTGCCATAGAACGGCGACATGTCGGGATCGACTGCTGGACGATCACGCGCGAACGCATCGTGGATGAGGGTGAGCTCGGCCTTGTTCATGAAAGGGTCACTGGCAGCGTTGGCGGCCAGGGACTCCCCCGTTGCGGCGAAGTCGGTGACCGGGCTCATCGCGACCACAGCAGCGGGAAGCGGACCACTCAGCCTAAGCTGGTTCAAAACGACTTCGATGGCCAGAGTTGCACCAACCGACTCGCCGGCGATAACGATGTTGCCGGCCCTGTATCCCGATGTCAGAAGCCAGCGATAAGCCGCAATGGCATCATCTCTTTGCGCGGGGAAGCGATTTTCGGGCGCGAGGCGATAGTCGACCAACAGCACATCGGCCGAGGCCGCCTTGGCGAGCGAACCCGCTATGTTGGCGTGCGTCCGAAGCGAGCCGCTATAGAAACCGCCGCCATGCAGATAAAGAATGGCGCGTCGGCCGATTGGATGATGCAACCGAGCCGGCCAGATGAGATCACCATCCACACCGTTCGCGTCGACACGCCGTATCTGGACACGCGCCGGGCCTGGCGTCGACGCCATGAGCTTCTCGAAAGCGGAGCGGCGCTGCAACAGATCGGCTCCGGACACCGCACCGCTATCGCGCAAAGTGCCGATCAGCTTCTCGATCTGCTCGCTTGAAGCCTTTGTCTGCGGGGCGATCTCGGAGGTTTCGGCGGCTGTAGCTTGCGATATCGACTCAAGCCCTGCGCTTGTCAGAACGGCCATTGCCATGACGAAGCAGGATATGCAGCGCAATGATCGGAACTCGTTCATCAAATAAGCCTTTTCCCCGCAAGGCCATGGACGCCATCGTGATGCCACGGTCGCAGAAAAGCTATTTGTGTCAAGTATGGTGGGCGAGATGAGACAGGAATTCCATTCATCCGCCTGCCTATCATTCATCGCCTCGACATGATCAACCGATGATCGCTTCCCTATCGGTGCTCCGTTTCATTGAGATGACAGTGCCGGTGGACAAGTCCTTTTCATTCAGCCCCATGTCTGGCCGCCGCGAGGCGAGCGATGATCGCCTGCCGTGCCATTCTCGAGCCCGAAAGGCGTTGCCTGGTTCTAGCCAACACCTCAACGCTGGCCTTCTCGGGCAATCCGGAATGAAATGGCGGCTCGGGCGCGTATTCCAGCGACAACTGGATCGCTTCGGCTTCCTCTCGACCGCGCAAGGCGGCAACGATCGTCAGTCCGGAATCGATACCGGCCGTAACACCGCCCGCGGTGAAGAGATCGCCATCCCGTACGACGCGCCCCGGCGAGGCAACGGCTCCGAAATTCTCGAGGAAATCAAGCGCATTCCAATGGGTCGTGGCCTTCTTGCCCTTGAGCAGGCCGGCCGCTCCAAGGACGAGAGAACCGGTGCATACCGATGTCACGAAGCGGGCTTGGGCCGCCTGTTCCCGGACGAAGTTCAGGACGGCCGTATCCTCCAGCAATGCATTGACGCCGACGCCGCCGGGCACGCAGATGACGTCAAGCGGCGGGCATTCGGCAAACGTCGTTGTTGGCTGCAACACCAGCTTCGTTGCCGACACGATGGGCGACGTGTCCTTCCACAAGAGATGCACCTCCGCATCATCCATCGAGGCGAATACCTCGTAGGGTGCGGTCAGGTCGAGTTGCTGGACGCCTGGAAACGCAAGCAGGCCGAAGCGGATGGTCATGACATGTCTCCGATGATTGACTTTTCCAAGCCTATGCGACAATGCTCTGGCACATTTGCCAAACCACCGTCATTTTTTGCCAATCATGCGCCGCATCGAAATTCTTGCCTTCGACAACGCCCAACTGCTTGACATCACGGGTCCGCTGCAGGTTTTCACCAGCGCCAACGAGGCGGCGCGTGAGCTCGATCAGCCGAAACCCTACGAAGCCATCGTTGTCGCGGAAAACCCACAGACCCGAACCAGCTCTGGTCTCGCGCTGATGACCGCCCCACTCGGCAGTAGCGATATTCCGCTCGACACCTTGATCATCGCTGGCGGCTGGGGCGTCAATAAAGCCTGTGAGAACCTCGGCCTGGTCGAATGGGTGCGCCGGCGAGCCGCGAATGCTCGTCGGATAGCCTCCGTCTGCAGCGGCGCCTTTCTGCTTGCGAAAGCCGGTCTTCTGGATGGGCGGCGGGCAGCGACCCATTGGAATCGTTGCGAAGAATTTGCCAAGCGCTTTCCGCAAGTGAAGCTCGAGCCCGATCCGATCTTCGTCCAGGACGGGCAGATCTGGAGTTCCGCCGGCGTGACTGCCGGGATCGATCTTTCGCTTGCTTTGGTCGAGGCCGATCTTGGTCGCTCGTTGGCACTTTCCGTGGCTCGCGAACTCGTCGTCTTCCTCAAGCGTCCGGGGGGCCAAGCGCAGTTCAGCGCGGCGCTGAGGCTTCAGGAAAGCGGCCAACGCTTCGATCGTCTGCATGGCTGGATCATGGACAATCTGCGCGCCGATCTTTCCCTGCCGGCGCTCGCCGAGCAGGCAAATATGAGCGCACGCAGCTTCTCGCGTCATTATCTGAAAGCGACCGGGCGGACACCTGCACGCGCGGTGGAGGAAATCCGCATCGAAGCGGCCCGCCGCCTTCTGGAAGAAGGCCTGAGCGTGCATCAGGCACGCATGCGCTGCGGCTTCGCTTCGGAAGAAACCATGCGGCGCAATTTCATGCGGAAATTCGGGACGACGCCGCAGGCATTTCGCGATCATTTTGGATGAGGCCTGACTGCGTCGGCAAACATTTGTCCCGCACCTCAGCCAAGTGGGCTTTTCTGCACAAATATGGTCGCTGCACCCTTTCGCAGACATTCAGAGTCGTCATAGGCTGCCGCAACTGGAATCCACATAAGGCTCAAGCAAGATGGCAATGCACCGTTTCGTTCCCAACACCTATCACAATGTCATCGGCTCGCTGCCACCGGCCTTGCATGTTGCCGATGGCGATACGGTCGTTACCGAAACGCTCGATGCCGCCGGCTACGACAAAAACGAAATTCGCCAGATATCCGGCCCCAATCCAATGAACGGCCCGATCTTCGTCGAAGGCGCAGAACCGGGAGATTCTCTCAAGGTCGAGATTCTCGCAATGGTGCCGACGCGCGATACGGGCTTTACCCGCAGCGTGGTCGCCGCCAATGTTATCGATCCACAGGATATCCGCGCGCTGCCGGCAGGCGAGAAGGCGATCTGGCAGATCGACCGCCAGAATCTTACGGCGCGACTGGCCGAACCGGTCGCGGGTCTCGAGACACTTAGCCTGCCGCTCGCTCCGATGATCGGCTGCTTCGGGGTCGCGCCGTCTCTCGGTCAGGCCATATCGACCGCCACAAGTGGCGAGTTCGGCGGCAACATGGATTATCGCCTGCTCGGGCCTGGCACGACCATCTGGTTTCCGGTCGCGGCGCCGGGCGCGCTTTTCTTCCTCGGCGATTGCCATGCGGTGCAAGGGGACGGCGAGATCGTTGGCACCGGCATTGAGACCACATTCGAGGTGACGGTGCGCCTGAGCGTGGAAAAGAAGAAGACAATCACCTGGCCGCGCGGCGAGACGGCAGAGGATATTTTCACCATAGGCAATGCCCGGCCGCTCGATCAGGCCCTGCAACACGCCACCAGCGAAATGCTGCGCTGGCTCGGCTCAGATTACGGTCTCGACAAAACTGCGGCCAGCCACCTGCTCGGTCAGGTCGTGCGCTACGATGTCGGCAACGTCTTCGACCCCGCCTACACCATGGCCTGCCGGGTCTCGAAATCCTGGCTGAAACGCCGATAAAATATCAGCTCGCATCCTGGGAAAGGTCGCGCCGCTGGCGCGACACATTGCTTTCCTGCCGCTCCCGCGCCATGCGGCTGACGGCGGCACGCAGCTGTGGATGCCGCGACATGAACAGATTGAAGTCGCGGCGGTCCAGCACGAAGAGCTGACAGAAATCGACGGCGACGACATCGGCCGTGCGGCGCGCGCCCGTCAACAGCGCCATTTCGCCGAAAAAGGCCCCGGCGCCGAGCCGGATCTCGTCATCCTCCAGCTGTACCTCAACAGCGCCCGAAGCGATGAAGAACATGCTGTCGCCGCGATCGCCGGTTCGGATCACCCGGTCGCCGGGCGACGCCGATCTCGGGCGGAAGAGCAGCAGCAGCTCCTCATGCTCGTTATCATCAAGTTCGGCAAACATCGGGAAAGTTTCGATGAGCTGCTCGATCTCGAGATGATGCTGACGATCCCTTTCCTCGCGCTGCTTGTTGATGACGGCCAACTGGCGGCGAAGAGCCTCCTGCTTGGCCATGCCATATTTGTTCGCCAGGAAGGGCCAGCGCGCAAAAGCCCAGTTTTCCAGCTTTTCCGTGGCGTAGAAAGCCAGCGGATTGAGCGTGATCGACAGGATCGCACCGGCAAGGATGAGATCCTGTCCTTCCCGCGTCAGCAGCCCGAGCGAGACGCCGAGCCCGGCCAGAATGAAGGAGAACTCACCGATCTGCGCAAGTCCGGCGGCAACTGCAAAGCCGATGCTGGCGGGATAGCGCAGCAGCAGCACGACACAGAAAGCGATCAACGCCTTGCCGAGCATGATCAGAGCAAGCACGCCGATAATCATCAGCGGTTCGCGGATCAAAACCGACGGATCGAAGAGCATGCCGACGGACACGAAGAACAGCACCGAAAAGGCATTCTGCAATGGCAGGGAGTCGGCCGCCGCCCTGTGGCTGAGATGCGATTCACTCATCACGAGGCCGGCAAAGAAGGCGCCGAGCGCAAAGGATACGCCGAAGATTTCTGCTGCACCGAAGGCGATGCCGAGCGCAATTGCCAGCACCGACAGCGTGAAAAGTTCGCGCGAACCCGTGCGCGCAACCGAGGTCAGGAGCCATGGCACCACACGCGGGCCAATGAAGATCGCGACAGCCGCGAAGGCTGCGACCTTGAGCAGCGTCATGCCGATCGTCAGCCAGATCGAACCGGAAGCGGCATGGCCGCCGGCATCCGCATGACCGCCCAGAACGCCGGCAAAGGCTGGCAAAAGCACGAGCGCAAGCACCATGGCCAGATCTTCGACAATCAGCCAGCCGACGGCGACACGGCCATTGGTCGAACTCACGAGATTGCGCTCTTCCAGCGCCTTCAGCAGCACGACCGTACTGGCAACGGCAAGACTGAGGCCAAAGACCACGCCGGCGCCGACGCTCCAGCCCCATAGCGACGTCAAACCCACACCCAGCAGCGTCGCAATCGCAATCTGGCCGATGGCTCCGGGAATGGCGACGCCACGTACCGCCAGCAAATCAGCGGCCGAGAAATGCAGGCCGACGCCGAACATCAGCAGGATGACACCAATCTCGGCCAATTGCGATGCGAGGGAAACATCGGCGACGAAACCAGGGGTTGACGAACCTATGATGACGCCAGCCACCAGATAACCGACCAGCGGCGGCAGATGCAGCCTGTCGGCCAGATAGCCGAAAATGGCCGCGAATACGAAGCCCGCGGCAATCAATGCGATCAGTGCAACGTCGTGCGGCACGGCTGTCCTTCCCGTTTCACGGCGTTAAAGCCTGTTTCCCTCTTTGAAAGGCTACCTAGCATCGCTTTTGCCGGGCCGTCTACGGGAGATATGAAACCTAAGGAAAAACATCGCCTTGCCGATGCGTGAAGCCCGCAAAGGACTTGAGGCAAGGCGATGTGACAGCGAAATCCTATTGGTCGAGGACGATCTGCAGTTTGACGTCGGTCGGACGGGCTTCGACAGCGCGATCGAAAGCCTTAATCGAGTCCTCGAAGTCAAATGTCTCGGATATCAAGGGCTTCAGATCGACTCGACCGGAGGCGATCAACGCGATCGAACGCTCATACTGATGCGCATAACGGAAGACCGTTTCGATGCGGATCTCCTTGGTCGATGCCGTCGAGACGTCGAAGCCGACCGGATTGACCGGCAGGCCGACGGCAACGATGACACCGCCGGGGCGCGGCAGCGCCATCACCGTTTCCCACGCCTTCGGCGAGCCCGAGCATTCGAAGATGACATCCGCACCCCAGCCATCGGTCAAGCGATCGACCTCTTCGACGAGATTCTTCTCGCGAATATTGACCGGAATGACGCCCTGATACTGCGCGGCGATATCGAGTTTCGGCTGGGCGAGATCGGCAACGATCGCCCGCGCGCAGCCGCCGGCAAGGGCTGCAACCGCAACCATGATACCGATCGGGCCGGCGCCGAGTACGACGGCGGTGTCGCCAGGCGTGATGCGCGCCTTGGTGGCTGCCTGCATGCCGACGGCGAAGGGCTCGACCATCGCCCCTTCCGCAAAGCTGACATTATCGGGTAGTTTGAAGGTGTAGTTGGCCGGGTGCACGACGAAGGGTGTCAGCACGCCATGGATCGGCGGCGTCGCCCAGAAGGTGACGGCGGGATCGACATTGTACATGCCGAGACGGCTGGCTTTGGAATTGGCATCGGGAATGCCGGGCTCCATGCAGACACGGTCGCCGATCTTCAGATGCGTCACGCCTGCGCCGACTTCCACCACCGTTCCCGCCGCTTCGTGACCAAGAACCATCGGCTCGTTGACGATGAAGGGCCCGATTTTTCCGTGGGTGTAATAGTGCACATCCGATCCGCAGACGCCGACAGTGTGGATCTTGATTTTCACCTGGCCAGGCCCGACCTGCTGCGGCAGATCGATATCGCGGATCGCCAGCTCATGCTGACGTTCCAAAACCAGGGCGCGCATCTTGCTCATTTGCCTTTTCCTCTTCCAAAGCAACCAATGTCCCGCTGACACGGGGCACGAAATCCTTGTTCGTTATATCGTCTGAGCCAGCATCATAAAACGCTCTTTAGGCTCTTGCAGATGAAGTTCGACGGCTCTCTTCGGCCATCAAAGTATGCCTCATCCTCAACATATTAGAGAATACTTATTATTTAGCTCGCTATTGCCGATATTGACTGGCGTTCCATTTCTTGTCTTTCTAATCACTAATGAGAAGGAGGGGCTCATTATGGCAGTATATGATTGGACCGGTCAGCGCGCCCGCCGGAGGAAGATGATGCGCGCGGCAAGCGTCGCAATGCTTCTGATCATCCTGATGGCGATTCCAGCAATATTGCTGCATTATAATCTCATCCAATTCCCATACTAACCACTTCGAATATTGACATCGCTACGCCGCCTTCCTTGCGTTCTGCTTTGGCTTGCGCGAAACGTTGTCACCTGCCTTGCGGTCAAGCGGCAAACAATCCAGCACGGCTAGAAGCGCGATGATGCCGAGCAGCACGAAGGCCAGACGGAACTCGATGGCGACGACACCATCGACCCCCAATGGCGCACTGATTGCCTGGCCGATACGTATGCCGATAGCGCCAACCGCGATGCCCATGCCCATCGTCAGCTGAAAGACTGTACTGAACAGCGTGTTGGCACCCGTCATCTGCCCCGGTGGGATATCGGCAAAAGCGATCGTGTTGAGTGCCGTAAAGTGCATCGACCGGCACATGCCGCCGATGAACAGCACCGGCACGACGAACCAGAGCGGCGTATCGGGCGAAAACAGCGCGCAGGCGGCGATGAAGATGGCATTCAGAAGACCATTGACGATCAGCACCGGCTTGAAGCCGAAGCGGCGCAGAATGGGCGTCGTTGCCGGCTTCATCGCCAAATTGCCGGCAAAGACGGCAAGCGTCAGCATGCCCGCATGGAAAGCGCTCAGCCCGAAACCAACCTGGAACATCAAAGGCAGCAGAAAGGGAACGGCGCCTATTGCCGTGCGGAACAACGATCCGCCTGAGATGGTGATGGCGAACGTCGGCAGCTTCAGCCCGGAGAGATCGATGAGCGGATGCTCCGTGCGGAGAAAATGGAAAACGGCGATGGCCAGCAGGACAAAGCCGACGATCACGTAGGTCCAGGCTTCCAGCCAGACCGGATCTGGGCGACCGATCAGTTCCAGCCCATACATCAGGCTCGCAAGCCCGATGCCGCTAACGATGAAGCCGATCCAATCAAACGGTGGGCGCGCCGTGCTTTTCGTTTCCGGAATGAGCATGAGCGCGAAGATGAAAGCCAATATGCCGAGCGGCAGGTTGAGGAAGAAGATCCAACGCCAGCTTGCATGATCGGTGATGAAGCCGCCGAGCGGCGGCCCGAGGATCGGCGCCACCAACGCCGGCCAGGTGATCGTCGCAATGGCCGAGATCAGCTTGTCCTTCGGCGTATTGTTCAAGACGACAAGACGGCCTACCGGCACCATCATCGCGCCGCCGATGCCCTGCAGGATGCGCATGGCAACAAAAGAACCGACGCCATTGGCAAAACCGCAGAGGACGGAGGCGAGCGTGAAAATGACGACGGCTGTCGTGAACACCAGACGCGCGCCGAAGCGATCACTGATCCAGCCGCTGATCGGAATGAAGACGCCAAGCGTCAGCAGATAGGCGCTCATGCCGATATTGAGATCGACAGGGCGGGCGCCGAAGGAAATGGCCATCTGCGGCAATGCGGTCGCGATGACAGTACCGTCGAGATTCTCCATGAAGAAGGCGCCAGCCACGAGCAGTGCTATCAACAGCGAACGCGAGCCCGCCTCCCGCACCTCCTCCCTGTGCCCAGGTGTGGACATATCATTCATGGATCAGCAACTCCGAATCCGCCTCGCATCCCGCCTGCATTTAACCGGTTCGGGAACGTTTACGATAGCCGAAATCGTCCCATCAATCGATTGAGCGATCACGTTTCGCTTAGCGAATGGTACGCAATTTGATCTCCACGCCGATACCGTTGCCGACCCAAACAGGCCCGAGGCTAACCTGTTCAAATCGGTGAACAGATCAGTCAATTCGTTGCCAGTAGGCATGTATATGGAAGACATGCTAGGGTTTTCATCGGAAAATGCCGCGGGAAGTACAATGGGATCGATACCACAACACTATGGAGCAGCCCCAAGCCGGCCGAGATGCTGGCAAGGAGCCTCCGCATCGACATAGGCTGACGATTGTTCTTACCAACGGCGCATCAATAAGGAACGAGAGCCCCGCATAATGAAACATGGCCAGGACGCAATGACCTCCAGGGCTACCCCGGAATCGAAACTGATCGTAACGCAGTCGCCCTTCGATGCCTTTGTGCGAAAATACGGTACGATCCCGCGGCGCGGCGTCTTCGGCTATTTCGTCCACGAACTCGGTCGCCGCATCGTCGGCGGAGACTATCCGGTCGGCACGACACTGCCGAATGAGCCAGATCTCGTCGAACAATTCGGTATCAGCCGCACGGTCATCCGCGAAGCGATGAAATGCCTGGCCGGCAAGGGATTGGTCGAGATCAAGACCCGCGTCGGCACGCGCGTCAAGGAACGCTCCAACTGGCATCATCTCGATACGGATGTCATGGTCTGGTATTACGAGACCGGCCCATCAGTCGAAATCATGCGATCGATCAAGGACTTGCGATTGGCGCTCGAACCGGAGGCGACGGCGCGCGCAGCACTCCGCCGCACCGAAAGCGACATTGCAGCCATCAAATCTGCTTACGAAGAGATGGCGTCCACCATCGGCGACGTCAACAGCAATGCCGATGCCGACCTGCGCTTCCATACGGCGATCTTCGCCGCTACGCACAATATGATCTATTCGCAGCTGATTGATCTGATCGCGGTCGGGATCTACGCCAACCGCACGCTTTCGGGCCATGAGGACATAGCCGAAGGACAAAAGCGCGCCCTGCCCCTCCACAAGGCGATCCTCGACGCCATTCTCGCACAGGATACGGGCGCCGCAATCAAGGCATCGCGAAACCTGCTGGAAGCCTGGCTCGCGCGCGACTACGGCTTCTGACAGATCACACCCTGCCCCCGGTGCCCTGTCTTCCCGCTAATGGTCATGGCTTCCGGTGCATCCGCCTTGGGCGCCGACGACCCGCGACCGGCATCTCGCGTAATCGGGATCTCCGCACGATTATTCAGGCCCTTGTGGGATCGATGTTCGACGGCGGGCATGACATTTCGCCTGCAGCGCCGTATGAGCGCAGTTTGTCGGTGATGACACTTCGGCATTTCCTCGACCAACCGCAGGCTCAAAGGGAACCCAAATACAGCCAGACCGAACGAGCAATGATCTGCGGTGGAAAGCGGTGGTTCTTGTAGCTGGCGCAAGAGGCGGTAATTCCTGCAACTATCTCGCCAACCGAAAGCTACTTGACGGGAGCTTTGACATTGTAAGAGTTTACGAACGCAACTTCCCGGTCAACAATGTACCCGCAGAAAGATGATGCCGATGTCTGGGCACGGGACGCCGCCAGCATTGCCGTCCATAATTTCCTGATTGGTCCCAACCCCTATTGAGGTTCCCATGCGCATCGCCGTCGGAGGCATTCACATCGAATGCAGCACCTACAATCCCGTCCTGAACGAAGAGAAGGATTTTCGCGTTTTACGCGGCCCAGAGCTGACTGCCTCGCCCTACTTCGCCTTCCTTAGGGATTATGACGGCGAGTTCCTGCCAACCATTCATGCCAGAGCGATCGCCGGCGGTCCGGTCGCCCGTCATACATACGAAGCCTTCAAGACAGAGTTTCTGGAAGGATTGAAATCATTACTGCCGCTCGATGGGCTTTATCTCGCCATGCATGGCGCGATGTATGTCGAAGGCATGGAAGACGCCGAAGGCGACTGGATCAGTGCGGCTCGCGCCATCGTCGGCGACGATTGCATGGTCTCGGCAAGCTACGACCTGCACGGCAATGTCACCCAGCGCATCATCGATGCGCTCGATATGTACTCCACCTATCGCACCGCGCCGCATATTGATGTCGGGGAAACCATGCGCCGCGCCGTCAAGATGCTGACGGAAAGCCTGAAGACCGGTGTAAAACCCATCCTGCTCTGGGCGCCGATCCCCGTGGTACTGCCGGGCGAACGCACCAGCACCGTCGATGAACCGGCCAAGAGCCTTTACGATATGCTGCCCGGAATCGATGCCATCGACGGCGTCTGGGATGCATCGCTCATGGTCGGTTACGTCTGGGCGGACGAACCGCGCGCAACGGCCGCCGCCATCATGACCGGCACGGATCGCGCCGTGCTCGAACGCGAAGCGAAACGACTGGCGCAGGCCTATTGGGATGTGCGAAAGGATTTCGTTTTCGGCTCGGAGACCGGCTCGCTCGAAGAATGTGTCGCCAAGGCAATCGCCAGCACGACTGCGCCCGTGGTTCTGGCGGAATCCGGCGATAATCCAACGGGTGGCGGCGTCGGTGATCGCGCCGACGTGCTGGCGGAACTGATTGCCAAGGGAGCACAAGGCGTCATCTTTGCCGGCATCGCTGACAGGGCCGCGACGGAAGCCTGCTATGCCGCAGGCCTCGGCGCCACTCTCAGTCTTTCCGTCGGCGCATCGCTCGACACCAAGGGCAGTAAGCCGGTGACGGGCAGCTTCATCGTCAAGTATCTGCTGGAGACTAAAGAAGCGACCGACAGGCAGGCCGTGGTTTCCATCGGCGGCATCGACCTTGTGCTGTCGGCCACGCGCCGCCCCTATCATAATATCGCCGATTTCACCCGCCTCGGCCTCGCTCCGCACAAAGCGAAGATCATTGTCGTCAAATCCGGCTACCTTTCGCCTGAGCTGGCGCCGATCGCCAACCCGAACCTGATGGCTCTGTCCCCCGGTGTCGTCGATCAATTTGTCGAACGCTTGCCGCGGCTGCGCAAGACGAAGCTAACCTATCCCTTCGACAAGGATTTCGACTTTACGCCTGAGACAGCGATTTCCGCGCGCGCCGTCGGCCGCTGAAGCTCAAGTCAAAGAACCGCAATAGCGGCTATCGTCAATTGGCCATATCAAGAAGACGGCTCGTTTCTATGGGTCGCCTTTTCCCTATCACGCACAAAGATTGTGCATTACCGAAATTGCACAAAAAAGCGCTTGACGAGGCGAACGAGTTCAATTTCTATCGAACCAATTTCAAATTGGTTCACCTCTCAATATGGCAATCGACAGCCTTCCGGAAAATTCGGTCCATGCCCTGGAAAGGCTCCGTGGGCTTTTGAATTCGGCAGATCTCCCGGCTGACGGAAAGCTGCCGACGGAGCGGGCTCTTTCGGAAAACCTCGGCGTCAGCCGGCGTGCGATCCGGCGAGCACTCGAGGTGCTGGAAGCGGAAGGCCGCGTCTGGCGCCGGCAGGGCTCGGGAACCTATGTCGGGCAGCGCCCGGCCGATTGGAGCCAGCATGTCAGCACGCTGGTGGCCGGCACGGATCTCATGGAGGTCATGGAAGTTCGGCTGCGCATCGAGCCGCAATTGGCTCAGCTCGCCGCCATGCGCGCCAAACCCGACGACATCGACCGTATGTACGAACTGGCGAAGAAGATCACCGCCAGCGACGATGCCGACAGCCGAGAGCTTTGGGATGGCGCATTGCACCGGCTGATTGCACAAAGCGCCGGCAACCAGTTCTTCCTCACCATTTTCGACGTCATCAATCATGTCCGTCAGGATGAAGCCTGGCAAACCATTCGCGAATTGGCCCGCAGCATCAACAAGACCCGCCCGGTCTCCTATGCCCAGCATATGACGATCATCGATGCGATTGCGGCACGCAATCCGATGAAGGCGGGCGAAGCCATGCGCGAACATTTGCTGATGCTGCAGGAAAGCCTGATCCGCATCACCTCGCTGGATGCACGCCAAGCCGAGGAACCGCTGACTGAGGAGGTGGTCTGACCAAAAGTCCCGCCACGCTCGACCACGACCGGAGAGGAAACCGGTCGGGACCGCAAAGAACGAAAACGATAAACAGGAGAACAGAATGAAGATCGCCAAATTCCTGGCAACGCTTGCCGCCGGCGCCCTGATCGCGCTGCCGTCCCTAGCCGTCGAACTCAAGATCGGCCTGCAGGACGATGCCGACGCGCTGGACCCTGCGCAATCGCGCACCTTCGTCGGCCGCATCGTCTATACCGCACTTTGCGACAAGCTCGTCGATGTAACACCGGACCTGCAGTTCGTGCCGCAGCTTGCCACATCCTGGAAATGGTCCGCCGACGGCAAGCAGCTCGTCATGGAGCTGCGCCAGGGCGTGAAATTCCAGGACGGGACGCCGTTCAATGCGCAAGCCGTCGTCGACAACATCCAGCGCTATCAGACCATGCCGGAATCACGCCGCAAGAGCGAGCTTTCTTCCGTCGCCAAGGTCGAAGCAACAGGCGAGTACGAAGCCACCTTCACCCTGAAGGCGCCTGACGTCACGCTGCTTGCCCAGCTTTCCGACCGCTCAGGCATGATGGTCTCGCCAACAGCGGCAAAGGTTGCCGGTGCGAAATTCGGCGATCATCCCGTTTGCTCCGGTCCGTTCAAATTCGTCGAGCGCGTGCAGCAGGACCGCATCGTGCTCGAAAAATTCCAGGATTACTGGAACAAGGACAAGATCTTCATCGACAAGGTGACCTACCTGCCGATCCCGGACACGACCGTTCGCCTCGCTAACCTGCGCTCTGGCGATCTCGATATGATCGAGCGCGTGGCGGCATCCGATGTCGGTACGGTCAAAGGCGACCCCAATCTCGTCTATGCCGATGCGATCGGCACCGGCTGGCTTGGCGTCTACGCCAATGTCGGCAATGGTGCGCGCGCCGACAATCCGATGGGCAAGGACAAGCGCCTGCGCCAGGCTTTCTCGCTGGCGATCGACCGCGAAGCCGCCATGCAGATCGTCTTCGACGGCACCGGACTTGCCGGCAATCAGCCGTTTGCACCTAACAGCCCATGGTACGATAAGGATATTCCGGTGCCTGCCCGCGACGTCGACAAGGCCAAGGCGCTGGTGAAAGAAGCCGGCCTCGATCGCATTCCGGTCGAACTTGCCGTCGCCAACAATCCGGTTTCGATGCAGATGATGCAGATCGTCCAGTCGATGGTTGCCGAAGCCGGCTTCGACGTGACGCTGAAGACGACCGAATTCGCAACCCTGCTCGACGCGCAGTCGAGCGGCAACTACCAGCTGAGCCGCTCCGACTGGTCCGGCCGCTCCGATCCGGACGGCAACATCCAGCAGTTCGTGACGACCGGTGCCGGCCTCAACGATTCCAAATACAGCAATCCTGAAGTCGACAAGCTGCTGCTGGAGGCACGTCAGTCGCAGGACAATGCCGTGCGCAAGCAGAAATACGATGCGGCCGAGGCGATCCTCAGCCAGGATCTGCCGATCATCTTCCTTGGGCACCAGGCCTGGATCTGGGCCTACAACAAAAAGGTATCCGGCTTCGTGCCCTCGCCTGACGGCATGATCCGTCTCGTGGGCGTAAAGAAGAGTGGCTGAGCCAACAACGCCATGCGGGCTCTCTCCCGCATGGCTTTTCCGGTATTCGGTGCCGCATCGAGGAACTGCCCATGTATAGCTATATCGGAAAGAGGCTGCTCGTCGCCATACCGACGCTGCTGATCATTTCGATCTTCGTCTTCTCGCTGCAGAAGCTGCTGCCGGGTGATCCGGTGCTTGCCATGGCCGGCGAGGAGCGAGACCCGCAGGTGCTGGAGCTGCTTCGCGAGAAATACCGGCTGAACGATCCAGTCATCTACCAATATGGCTATTGGCTGCAGGGTGTCGCCAGGGGCGATCTCGGCGTTTCGCTACGCACCAATCAGCCGGTCCTCACGCTCGTAGCGGAAAAACTGCCCGTGACGATCCAGCTTGCCGTGATGTCGATGATCTTCGCCTTCATGATCGGCATCCCCATGGGCATTTTGGCGGCGGTGAAGAAGAACACCTTCATCGATTTTCTCGCCAATATCGTCGCCTTGTGCGGCCTGTCAGTGCCAAATTTCTGGCTTGGTATCATGCTGATCCTGCTGGTTTCGGTGAAGCTGCATTGGCTGCCGGCCTCGGGATACCAGCCGTTCTTCGAGGACCCCTGGCGTTCGATCCAAACCATGCTGATGCCATCCTTCGTCCTCGGCAATGCACTGGCGGCCACCTTGATGCGCCACACGCGGTCCTCAATGCTGAGCGTGCTCAGTGCCGACTATATCCGGACAGCCCGCGCCAAGGGCTTACCGGAGGCGGCCGTCGTGCTGCAGCACAGCTTCCGCAACGCCATCCTGCCTGTCGTCACCGTCAGCGCCCTGCTGTTCGGAGAACTGCTGGCCGGGGCAGTGCTGACCGAACAGATCTTCACCATCCCGGGCTTTGGCAAACTGATCGTCGATGCGGTTTTCAACCGGGATTACGCCGTCGTCCAGGGCGTGGTGCTCTGCACGGCCGTCGGCTTCATCGCCATGAACCTCATTGCGGATATTCTCTATGTCGTCCTCAATCCACGCATGAGGGCGGCCCTATGAGCACAATCGTTCAGGTGACTGCCGCAAGCGCCTCGGGCAAGCGAACTCCCAACCGGGCCTGGCGCAAGCTGCGAGCCAACAAGGGGGCACTGGTCGGGCTTGCGATCATCCTGTTCTTTACCGTGCTCGCTGCACTTGCACCATTGCTGCCGATCCCGGATCCGGTCGCTACCAGCTGGTCTGCAATCCGCAAAGCGCCCTCGGCCGCGCACTGGCTCGGCACCGACGACCTTGGCCGCGACATTCTCTCCCGCATGATCTGGGGCGCGCGAGCGTCCTTGATGGCCGGCGTCTTCTCGGTTGCCATCGCGGTGGCTATCGGCGTGCCTTTCGGCCTGATCTCCGGCTATTATGGCGGCTGGATCGATCAAATCATCTCGCGCGTCACCGAAGCCTTCCTGGCGATGCCTTTCCTGATCACCGCCATTGCGCTTGCCGCCTTCCTCGGCCCGAGCCTCACCAATGCGATGATCGCGATCGGGCTTTCGGCAACGCCCGTTTTCGTACGGTTGACACGCGGCCAGGTGCTGGCGGTCAAGATGGAGGATTATGTCGAGGGCGCCCGCTCGATCGGTCTGCGCCACCTCAGCATCATCACCCGTTACATCCTGCCGAACGTCTTTGCTCCGATCCTCGTGCAGGCAACGCTCACCATCGCGACCGCGATCATCGCCGAGGCCAGCCTCTCCTTCCTCGGCCTCGGCCAGCAGCCACCCGCTCCTAGCTGGGGTTCAATGCTCAACGTCGCCAAGAATTATCTCGAACAGGCGCCCTGGATGGCCATGTGGCCGGGTACCGCCATTTTTCTCGTCGTGATCGGCTTCAATCTCCTCGGCGACGGCCTGCGCGATGCGCTCGACCCGCGCGAAGCATGAATAAACTCAAAAGGATGCCCCAATGACCGCATTCACCACCCGCCCCGAAATCCTCGGCACCTTCGGCGTCGTCACGTCTACGCACTGGATCGCATCCGCCGTCGGCATGAGTATTCTCGAAAAGGGCGGCAATGCCTTCGACGCCGCGGTTGCCACCGGCTTCGTGCTGCAGATCGTCGAGCCGCATCTCTGCGGGCCGGGCGGCGACATGCCGGCCATCCTCTATTCGAAGAAGAAGGATAAGGTCGAGGTCATCTGTGCCCAGGCGCCAGCGCCAGCCGGCGCAACGATCGAACATTACACGCGCGAGGGGCTGAAGCTCATCCCCGGCGATGGCCTGCTCGCGACCGTCATTCCCGGCGCCTTCGACGGTTGGATGCTGATGCTGCGTGACTACGGCCGGCTGACCGTCCGCGACGTGCTGGAGCCGGCGATCCATTATGCCGAAAAGGGCCACCCCGTCCTGCCACGCGTTTCCGCGACCATTGCAGGACTTGCCGAATTCTATCGTGAGGAATGGCCGACCTCCTACGAGACCTGGCTTCCCGGCGGTGCCGCCCCCGAACCCTGGTCCAATTTCAGGAACCCGGTTCTTGCCGAAACCTGGAAGCGGGTTGTTGCCGAGGCGGAAAGCAAGAGCGATCGCGAAGCGCAGATCGAAGCCGCACGCGACGCCTATTACCGCGGCTTCATCGCAGAGGCGATCGACACCTATGTCAGCAAAACGGAGGTCATGGATGCAAGCGGCGAACGCCACAAGGGCGTCTTGACCGCAGACGATATGGCGAACTGGCGGGCGACGATCGAGGCGCCGCTGACCTACGATTATCATGGCTGGACGGTCGCCAAGATCGGCCCCTGGGGTCAAGGCCCCGTCTTCCTGCAGACGCTGGCGCTGCTCAAGGGTTTCGATCTGGCCGGAATGGACCCGGCAGGCGCCGATTTCGTGCACACCGTCACGGAAGCGATGAAACTCGCCTTTGCCGATCGTGAGGTCTATTACGGCGATCCGAATTTCACGAATGTACCGCTCGAGACCCTGCTTTCGGACGCCTATGCCGATGAGCGCCGCCGACTGATTTCAGCGGATGCCTCGCTCGCCTTGCGCCCCGGCAAGCTTGCCGGCTTTGAAGGCCAATACGATCTCACCATGCAGATGCTTGATGCGCCGGAAGCCAAGGGCGGTGCGGTCTATGAGCCGACAATGTCGCATCTCACCGAAAAGCGCGGCGATACCGTGCATATCGATGTCATCGACCGCGAAGGCAATATGGTGTCGGTGACGCCATCCGGCGGGTGGCTACAATCCTCGCCGATCATTCCCGGTCTCGGCTTCTGCCTCAATTCCCGCGCCCAGATGTTCTGGCTGCAACCCGGCCTGCCCTCTTCACTTGCGCCGGGCAAGCGGCCGCGCACGACGTTGACCCCGACGATGGCGCTGCATGAAGGACGCCCGACGCTCGCCTTCGGCACGCCCGGCGGCGATCAGCAGGAACAGTGGCAGCTCTCCTTCTTCCTGCGCTATGTCCATCACGGGCTGAACCTACAGGAAGCGATCGACAAGCCGCTATTCCACAGCACGCATTTCCCCAGTTCCTTCTATCCGCGCACGCGCGAACCCGGCGGCCTGACGGCAGAGGCGAATTTCAATGCCGACGTGCTGGATACGCTCCGCAAGAAAGGCCATCAGCTGACCGTCGCGCCGGAGTGGACCGTGGGACGCCTCACCGCAGCGCGGCGTGACGCGGATGGTCTCTTGCGCGCTGCGGCAACACCGCGTTTGATGCAGGCCTACGCCGTCGGGAGATAGAGGCGCCGCAATCATTACGCGTGGCCTCTGTTGGGGCTTGGAGACAACAAGATCAAGAATGGGGAATCGATGACAATCAATGCCACGCAGACAATCGATCCGAACAGGCAGCCGGTGCTTTCGGTCTCCAATCTCTCCACCTCATTTCTCGTCGATGGCGAGTGGCGCCCGGTCGTGAAGGACATTTCCTTCGATGTCATGCCGGGTGAAACGGTCGCGATCGTCGGCGAAAGCGGTTCCGGCAAGAGCGTAACCTCGCTCTCGATCATGCGGCTGCTCGCCAGAGCCGGTAGCCGCATCGAGGGTGAAGTCAGGCTCAACGGCCGCGATCTCCTGACATTGCCGGAGGCCGAGATGCGAAAGGTGCGCGGCAAGGATGTCGCGATGATCTTCCAGGAGCCGATGACTTCTCTCAATCCGATCTTCACCATCGGCCGGCAGATTTCCGAGGCGCTGACCTGCCATGGCAATATTTCCAAGGCTGAAGCGAAGGCGGAAACGATCCGCCTCCTGGAAAAGGTGCGCATCCCCAACGCGTCCTCGCGTTTCGACGAATATCCGCACCAGTTTTCCGGCGGCATGCGCCAGCGCGTGATGATCGCCATGGCGCTTGCCAGCCGCCCGAAACTGCTGATCGCCGATGAACCGACGACCGCGCTCGACGTCACCATCCAAGGCCAGATCCTCGATCTCATCAAGGTGCTGCAGGAAGAGGAAGGCATGTCCGTCCTCTTCATCACCCACGACATGGGCGTCGTGGCCGAGATATCCGACCGCACCATCGTCATGTATCGCGGCGAGGCGGTGGAAACGGGCAAGACCGACGATATCTTTCATCGCGGCCAGCATCCCTATACTCGAGCCCTGCTGTCAGCCGTGCCGCGCTTGGGTTCGATGAAGGACCAGCCGCAGCCGCTGCGCTTCCCGATCGTTGACGCAAGCACTGGCGAGCGCAACGAGCCAAAGGCGCTCACAGACACCGTCGATCACCGCAAGACGCCGGTTCTCGAGGTTAAGAACCTCGTCACCCGCTTCGATCTTCGCGGCGGCCTGCTTGCCCGTCCGACGGGCGCTATCCACGCCGTCGAAAATGTCTCCTTCGATCTCGCTCAGGGGGAAACCCTGTCGCTGGTCGGAGAATCCGGCTGCGGCAAGTCGACGACGGGGCGCTCCATCATGCGCCTCATCACGCCGAAGTCCGGCGAAGTTCGGCTCGACGGCTATGATGTGATGAAGCTGGACGCGCTCGAACTGCGCCGGATGCGCCGCAGCATCCAGATGATCTTCCAGGACCCTTTCGCAAGTCTCAATCCGCGCATGACGATCGGGGCTGCGGTTGCCGAACCCTTCATCGAGCATCGCCTGGGCACGCGCGCCGAAGCCCGCGAAAAGGCCGCCGATCTTCTAGAACGTGTCGGGCTGAAAGCCGACATGATGAGCCGCTATCCGCATGAATTCTCAGGCGGCCAGCGCCAGCGCATCTGCATCGCCCGCGCGCTCGCCCTTGATCCGAAAGTGATCGTCGCGGACGAAAGCGTGTCGGCGCTGGACGTATCGATCAAGGCGCAGGTCTGCAATCTGCTGATGGATCTGCAGCAGAGCCTCAGCCTCTCCTATCTCTTCATCTCGCACGACATGGCCGTGGTCGAGCGCGTCAGCCACCGCGTCGCCGTCATGTATCTCGGCGAGATCGTCGAAATCGGACCGCGCGCGTCGGTGTTCGAAAATCCGCAGCATCCCTACACGAGGAAGCTGATGGCGGCCGTCCCGGTGCCGGATCCGTCCCGACGCGGCATCCGGCGCAACCTCGCAGTCGACGAGTTGAAGAGCCCGGTGCGCCCCGTCGGCTATCAGCCACCCGCGCGACACTATCGCGAAGTCTCGCAGGGCCATCTGGTTCGAATGGAAGAGGCCGCCTGAGGCGCATTCTGACCTTGACGCCGCCGAATTCCGGGCAAATATCGGCGTCCTGTTTCCATCTCATCTGGAGTGAATGATATGACCGATAACGTGCTCGATATTCCGGTAAAGAAGATCGACGGCAGCGATACGACGCTTGCCGATTATCGCGGCAAGGTCATCATGGTCGTCAATGTCGCGTCCAAATGCGGCCTGACGGTGCAGTATGAAGGGCTGGAAAAGCTCTATGAGGAAAAGCGGGACGAAGGTCTGGTGATCGCCGGCTTTCCGGCCAACGATTTCAAGGGCCAGGAGCCGGGTAGCGATAAAGAGATATTAGAGTTCTGCACGCTGACCTATGACGTGCAGTTTCCCATGTTTTCCAAGATCGCCGTGACAGGTGAAAACCGCCATCCGCTTTATGACAGCCTGATCGCCTCCGGCGTCGAGACGGTAGGAGACGGGCCGATGCGCGAACGGCTTGCCAAACATGGCCTCGAGACCGGGCAGAACGGGGGTATCGTCTGGAATTTCGAAAAGTTCCTGATCGGTCGCGACGGCGACGTTGTTGCCCGCTTTGCGCCTGATGTAACTGCGGACGATCCGCGCCTGCTCTCCGCTCTGGAAAAAGAACTGGCTCGCGCTGGCTGAAGTCCGCGGCAAATCGGATAAAAGCCGAATTAATTCAGAATAATAAGGTCTATTTTTGCAAGCAGGGCGAGTATTACTTCGCCCTGCTATGTCGTTGCTTACGACTACGCTCAGGAGTATTTTCAAGTCTTCGAATATATCCGAAGAAACGCCACATCAATCTGGGAGGAAGATGTCATGCGTGAACCTGATATGCAGAAACTTGATGCCCTGGTCGGTCGGCTGGTCGGCGATCTCGGTGCAGCGGTCTCCGGTGTGCTGGTCACGCTTGGAGACCATCTAGGCCTCTTCAGGGCCATGGCGGATGGAACGCCGATGACGTCGGCCGAACTGGCCGACAAGATTGGCGTGAAAGAGCGTTATGTGCGCGAGTGGCTGTCGGCTCAAGCTGCCGCCGACTATGTCAGCTATGACGACGAGACCGAGCGCTTCTATCTGACGCCGGAACAGGCCATGGTGTTTGCGGAGGAAAACAGCCCCGCCTTCTTCACCGGCGCCTTCGATGTCGTCCAATCCATGTGGCTCGACGAGCCGAAGATCGCCAATGCCTTCAAAACCGGCAGCGGTTTCGGCTGGCATGAGCACAGCGCCTGCCTGTTCCGCGGCACGGAGCGGTTTTTCCGTCCAGGCTACAACAGCCATCTCATTACGGAATGGATACCGGCGCTGAACGGCATGCATGAAAAGCTTCAAGCCGGCGCGGCTGTCGCCGATGTCGGCTGCGGCCACGGTGCCTCGACCATCCTGATGGCGCAGGCCTATCCGAACTCGACCTTCTTCGGCTTCGACTACCACCTGCCATCGATCGAGCGGGCGCGCGCTGCCGCCAAGCAGGCGGGCGTCGATACCCGCATCACGTTCGAGCAGGCAAGCGCCAAAGATTTCCCGGCTGTCGGTTACGATCTTGTCGCCATGTTCGATTGCCTGCACGACATGGGCGATCCGGTCGGTGCCGGTAAACACGTCAAGGAAAGCCTTGCCGACGACGGCACCTGGATGATTGTCGAACCCTTTGCGCATGACTGCCTGAAGGACAATCTCAATCCGGTCGGTAGGGTCTTCTACGGCGCTTCGACGATGATCTGCACACCCGCTTCGCTGTCGCAGGAAGTAGGGCTGGGCCTCGGCGCCCAAGCCGGCGAGCTGAAGCTGCGCAAGGTGGCCATGGATGCGGGCTATTCGCATTTCCGTAAGGCAACTGAAACGCCGTTCAACATGGTCTTCGAAGTCAGGGCATGACCGGCTAGAGGACGCCGGGCCGCGTTAGGCCCGGCGCCTTTCGTGTGATTAGGCCTTCACGACGCTCGCCTGATAGATCTCGTCGATGGTTTTTGCGAGGCTGGCGTCGAATTCAGCATCGCTCATCGTCACGCGCAGATCCTCGGTCAAAGCTCGGGAGAAGCTGGCGATCATTCCATGATTGTGGCTGAGCTTTTCGCAGGCATCCGCACGGCTGTAGCCGCCCGAAAGCGCCACGACGCGCGCCACCGCCTTGTGATCGACGAGAGGTTTGTAGAAATCCGGAACAGTCGGGATCGTCAGCTTGAGCATGACCTTCTGGCCGGCCGGAACTGCATCGAGCCTCTGAGCGATCTCGTCCCGCAGAATAGCCTCGGCCTCCTGCTTGGTCGGGCTCTTGATGGAGACTTCCGGTTCGATGATCGGCACGAGACCATGGCCGAGGATTTGGTGTCCTATCTCGAACTGCTGCTTGACCACCGCGGCAATGCCGGTCTTGTCGGCGTTGACGATGACCGAACGCATCTTGGTCCCGAAGATTCCCTTCTTCGCCGCACGGGCAAGCAGAACGTCGAGATCCGGCATCGGCTTCATCACCTGTGCACCGTTCTCCTCGGCCGCCAGACCCTTGTCGACCTTGAGGAAGGGGACGACACCGCGATCGGCCCAGAGATAGGTGGGAACCGGTTTGCCCTTCGCCTCACCATCCATGGTCTTCTCGAAAAGAATGGCGCCAATCACCTTATCTCCGGAAAATGAGGGAGCCGTCATGATGCGCACGCGCATTTCATGCATCAGGCGGAACATTTCCTCGTCGCCATTATAGTCGGAATCGGCGATCCCATAGAGACGGAGAGCGCCCGGGGTCGAGCCTCCGCTTTGATCGAGGGCAGCGATGAAGCCACCCTTGCCCGACATCTGCGACATCATCTTTTCGTCAGCCATACTATTCTCCCTATTGCGTAACGCCGCGCGGCGCATACGGACTTTCTGGGCCGGACAAGCCTCAGGCATTTCCGACCGGTTGCAAATATCGGCCTTGGCGAACGATTTCACCCCTGGTCCGGCCATGCAATCGACCGATATCTGAGAAACCTAACGGAATTCCGATTGTTATCCAGTCGAAATGCACAGCATTTTCGAGAAATCAATGACCGTGAACTGCGGAGTTTTGGGTGTGACAGCTCACCAAAACGGTTCTTTCCGCGCCAACTCGCCGAATAAACCGATTAAGGCGGTTATTACTGGAAGATCGCGCGCCGGGAACCGGTCGAGCAATATTTTAACTTCAGCTTTTCACCATCCGTGTGATTGAGCCGTTTTGAGCTGGTTTGCTTTTGGTTGGGTTTTACAGCCCGTTTTCTGGCGCGAAAAAGGAGAAAGGGCAAACTGCATGGCATTAGTGATTCCGCTCAACTCTCCTCGCGCCTTCATGTGGCACGAGGCGCCCTCGATCAGCGAGGCGACGACAATATTCATCTCACCCTCGTGTCCGAAGGATAACACGACGCCAATGGCGTAGGTCTTGCCGGTGCGAAGATTGATACCGCCGAGATTGGGCCGATAACCGAGCTCGCCAGTGACGCGCCGACCTACTTCGCGACGCAAGCCGCGTCCTACAATCCCTGCACCTTCGACAAATCATTCCGCTTCCGCCATGTCGACGCGAGAATGCCCGCAGGCGGGTAACGATGAAGCGCGGGCTGCGATCAAAGTCGACGAGGGGTGCGTGTTTGGGCAGTCGATCCGATGTTGTCGCATGACATCAGGACACAACCTTAAGCATAGATATTCAGCCGGCATTCAGAAAAGCAATCTTAAGATGCATATCGTCAGCCATTCTATTATTAGGGGAATCTCATGGACAAATATACCAAAACTGTTTTGACAATCATCGCCGTCGCACTTGCGACAATTGCCATCCAAAACACGATTACGCCGGCGCAAGCCGTCGGTGGCGGCTGCGGCACGGAAACCTACCGGCCCTGCTATGTAAAGCTGGTGAACTAGCGCAATCAACACTGCCCGGGGGATACCCCGGGCAGCTTTTATCTCAGCCGATTATGATTCAGCGCCTTTTCGCGCAGCCTCAAGAGCCGTGCGCGCGCCTGCCCTGAGCTGAGCGGTTTCCGTGCCGGCGATAACCAGATCAAGACCAAGCTTCAGATATTGGCCCGCACGATCGCCATCGCCGCCGAAGGCGCAGATCACCTTGCCATGAGCACGGCACCGCGCAAGCGCGGTTGCAAGCGCCTGGTCGATCGCGGCACTATCGGGTGCAAGGCGTGCGCCGTTTGAAAGCGCGATCGAAAGATCAGATGGGCCGACAAAGATGCCGTCGATGCCGTCAACAGCCAGGATCTCGTCGATGGCGTCGAGCGCCATGCGAGTTTCGACCATGGCAATGGTGACGGTCAGGCTATTGGCGCTCTGCAGATAATCTTCAGCCGGCAGGCCGAAATGATTGAGGGCCAGCGACGGCCCCCAGCTGCGCTCGCCGAGCGGCGGATACTTCGTCGCCTGCACCAAGGCGCGCGCATCATCGGCGGAATTGATCATCGGTGCGATGATGGCAGAGGCACCGGCATCGAGAAGCCGCGAGGCGGAGGCGAAATCGCCGACGGGAATACGGGCAATCGCCGGCTTACCCGCCAAGCGCACATGGGCGATGCCGTTGGCGGCGGACTCCATGTTCCACATGCCATGCTGCATATCGAGCACGATGGTATCGAAGTCTTCCTGCGCCAGATGATTGACGAGCATCGGATCGGGTATGCCGACCCAGCCGGAGATCATGCCGCCATTCTCGCGGCGTTTCAGGCGTCCGGCAAATCCGTTCATGTCAGTCGTCATCGTTTTTCCTCACCTATCAACAGCAGGACTCTGTCTTTTTTGCCAGCATCGGCCGCCAAATCACGGCGAGCCGTTGCAAGCGACAATACTCAATTCCCATTGCCGAGCCACTCGAAAGTACACATGCGACGGACACAAATCGACAAACCACGGCTCCGACCGTGGTCGGCCGCCGTGCAGGAAGATGATTTCAAATCTGCCAGACGACCATAACAAATTTGCAGCTATCTCGATCGGTTAGCCGTGCCCACAAGGCGACCAAGGCGTGACTTAAGACGAGCGATGCCGCTAGGCAGAAGGCATCGCCCCATCATAGGATCTCGGCGGCTCCTTACCGCTCAACGCCCGGCAAAGCGCTGCTTCGCAAAATCCGTGACAGGCGTGTAAAGACTGATGAGCGTTCCCTCGGGATCGCGGATTTGCCCTGCCCGGTTTCCCCACGGCATCAGCTTCGGTTCGTGCACGACCTCTACCTTGTCCTTCAACCTTGCGAATTCGGCATCGACATCGTCGACCTGGAATTCGATAACAAGCGATCGGTTGACGCCGGGTTCGGCACTGCCCTCGCGAAATAGGGCGACAGTCTCGGCACTTCCAATCGCAAGTGTTGCCGCTGGGGTGACGATCTCGGCAAAGACCGGCGCTAGCCACTCCGCAGCCTGACCGGTGACCATCTCATAAAACCCGACCATCTTCTTGATGTCGGCAACGATCAGACGTGTGGATGCCAGTTTCATCGCATACTCCTTCAAAATGCCCGCCAACTCTGTTGTTGGCGGCTCGAAGGCTCTTGTTGCATAAGGCTGTTGCCACCATACTGGCAGCAGGAGTCAGCAGGAATGCGTCGCGCCGATCGTTTGTTTCAGATCATACAGATATTGCGCCGGTCGAGCCGCCCGGTAACTGCTGCCGCGCTGGCGGTTGAACTCGAAGTCTCCAAGCGCACGGTCTATCGCGACATCGCCGATCTGATGAGCCAGCGGGTTCCGATCGAAGGTGAGGCAGGCTTCGGATATCTTTTGTCGCCTGGCTACGAAATGCCGCCGCTGATGCTGACGCCCGAGGAGATCGAGGCCGTCGTCCTCGGGGCGCAATGGGTTGCGGGTCGTGCCGACAAGGCCCTTGCCAATGCCGCACGCGACGTGGTTGCCAAGATCACCGCGATCGTGCCCGGGCACCTGCGTCCCTTCATCCTTGAGCCGAGCGTCGGCGCCAAACCGTTTCTTCAGGGAGGCCAAGAGGAAAACATCGACCTGCCGTTGTTGCGGACGGCAATCCGCGAAGGACGAAAACTTCGGCTGCGCTATCGGTCCGATGCGGGTGCGGAAAGCACAAGGATCGTCTGGCCCGTTATTCTCGGCTATTCCGACACGAGCCGCATTCTGGTGGCATGGTGCGAACTGCGCCAGGGCTTCCGGCATTTCCGCACGGAACGGATTCTCGTGGCCGACATGCTGAATGACGGTCATGGCTTGCGCCCAGGCGAGCTTCGCCGCCGCTGGTCCGCCTGGCGAGAGGCAGAACTCCAGCAAACTCAACGGAAAGGGTGATTATCGGGTGCCGACGCTGTTGGCCGCCTGCACCCGATAATCTCAGATGATCCCGCCGCCACCGGCAACGGAAACCGGACGCTCGGCGGCCACCTTGCGGCGATAGCCGCTCGCCCTGTAAGTCGCGACCGGATCGATCGCGCCGCCCGCACGGCGGCGAGCTTCGGCGAGGATCGGCTCGACATCGGCGCGATAGGCGCGCTTCAACGTCTCGGACGCCATCAACGCATCGTTCGCATCCTGATACTCGCCAAGTGCATTGCGATCGACGATCAGCGCCTGAGCGTACGCACGGCGGATCTCGTTGGCGCTGGAAATCAGGCTTTCGATCGGGTCCGTGACGTTATGCGACTGGTCGATCATATGCGCCGGATTGAAGTCGTTGACTCCGCGCCGTTCCGCATCGACCAGCTCGTTGAAGACGAGGAAGAGGCGGTAGGGCTCGATGGCACCGGCGTCGAGATCGTCGTCGCCATATTTCGAATCGTTGAAGTGGAAACCGCCGAGCTTGCCGAACTGGATGAGACGCGCCACGATCATCTCGATGTTGGTATTCGGTGCGTGATGGCCGAGATCGACAAGGCACTGCGCCTTGGGGCCCAGTGTCTGCGCGATCAGGTAGTTGGTGCCCCAGTCCTGAACGACCGTCGAATAGAAGGCCGGCTCATACATCTTATGCTCGGAAAACAGCCGCCATTCATCCGGAAGCGCTTTATAGATCTCGGCCATGGCAGCGAGATAGCGCTCGAATGCCTTGGTGAAATTGGTCTGACCGGGGAAGTTCGAGCCGTCGCCGATCCATACCGTCAGCGCCTTCGAGCCAATGGCCTTGCCGATCTCGATGCATTCGATGTTGTGCTCGACGGCCTGCGCGCGGGTTGCCGCATCGACATGGCTCAGCGAACCGAACTTGTATGAATGAGCCTGGCCGGGCGCGTCGGAGAATGTATTGGAGTTCATGGCGTCAAAGCCGAGGCCAAGCGCATCGCCCTTCGCCTTGAGTTCGCGCGGATCGGCCTTATCCCAGGGGATATGCAGCGAAACCTTCGGCGTTGCCCGCGTCAGCTGCTGGATGACGGCGCAATCGTCGAGCTTGTCGAAGATGCCGCGCGGCTCGCCGGTGCCTGGGAAGCGGGCAAAGCGGGTGCCGCCGGTGCCGACGCCCCAGGACGGGACCGCAACGAAGAATTCGGAGACCTTCCGGGTCACGGCCTCGATATCGACGCCGCGCCGGGCAAGCGTGGCGCCGAGCGCCCCATAATCGGATTTCAGCGCAGCGGCGCGCTTGTCGTTTTCTACAGCAACCAGATCGGGCGCAATTCTAAACTCGGCCATTCTTTCCTCCCAAATGCGTCATTCGAAACATTACAGCCTCTCGACTAGCTGTTCCATCTTCTCCCCACCGGGGAGAAGATGCCCAACGGGCAGATGAGGGGAGTGAGGAGCATAGCGACTCACATCTTGAGCGTAAGCGAAAGATAGAACCACATGTGCAGCCCCCCTCATCCGACCCTTCGGGCCACCTTCTCCCCGGTGGGGAGAAGGAAAAATGTAGCAAACTACCGCGTAAAGCTCTGCGCGTTACCGGCGTCGACGTTGATGATGTTGCCCGTCGACTTGGCGGAAAGATCCGAAGCCAGGAAGTAGATCGCCTCGGCAATGTCCTCTGGGAAGACATTGAGCTTCAGCATCGAGCGCTTGCGGTAATGTTCCTCCAGCTCGTCCACCTCGATCTTCGAGGAGGCGGCGCGCTGCTCACGCCATTCGCCGTTCCAGATCTTCGAGCCGCGCAGGACGGCGTCGGGATTGACCGTATTCACGCGGATGCCGGCTTCAGCACCCTCGAGCGCCAGGCAGCGGGCCAGATGGATTTCGGCGGCTTTGGCCGTGCAATAGGCGGCGGCATTCGGCGAGGAGGCCAAACCGTTCTTCGATGCGACGAAGACGACATTGCCACCGAGATTCTGGCGGCGGAACAGCCGGAAGGCTTCGCGCGAGACGAGGAAATAGCCGGTCGCGAGAATGTCGATATTGCGGTTCCACATCGAAAGCTCGGTGCTTTCGATCGGTGCTGACGATGCGATCCCGGCATTCGATACCAGAATATCGACACCGCCGAATTCGACACAGGCCTCGGCAAAGGCGGCAATGACGGCATCTTCCTTCGTCACGTCGAGCTTGACGCTGCGCACCGCATCAGCGCCGTATCTCTTGGCAAAATCCGCCTGGGTACCCTCAAGCGCCGCCTGGTCGATGTCAGCCAGAACCACGCAGGCGCCCTCGCCCACAAGGCGCGCCGCCGTGGCGCGGCCGATGCCGCCGGCGCCGCCGGTGACGAAGGCCACACGGCCGGCGAGGCTCTTCGGCTTCGGCATGCGCTGCAGCTTTGCCTCTTCCAGCAGCCAATATTCGATATCGAAGGCTTCCTGTTCGGGCAGGCCCTGGTATTCGGATACGGTCGACGCGCCGCGCATGACGTTGATGGCGTTGACATAGAACTCGCCGGCAATACGGGCAGTCGCCTTGTCGCGGGCGAAGGACAGCATGCCGACGCCGGGAACGAGGAAGATCACCGGGTTCGGGTCGCGCATGGCCGGCGAGTTGTCGTGCTTGCAATCGTTATAGTAGCGCGCGTAGTCGGCGCGGTAATCCTCCAGCGCCTTGTCGAGACCGGCGATCACTGCATCGACATCGGGCTTAGCCGGATCGAAATCGACGATCAACGGGCGGATCTTGGTGCGCAGGAAATGGTCCGGGCAGCTGGTGCCGAGCGCGCCGAGCGGGCGAAGATTCTTCGAATTGACGAATTCGAGCACGGCGTCCTGATCGTCGAAATCGCCGAGCTTGCGCTCAGCCTTGCCGATCCGGCCGCGAATTTCGGGCATGAGCCGGGCGGCGATGGCACGACGCTCCGCTTGCGGCAGGCTCTCGACAGCAGTGCCGCCGAAAATGGTCTTACCTTCCGTCTTGGCGGCAAACCATTCGATCGCCTTGTTGATGATCTGAAGCGTCAGCTCGTAGCACCCCTTTGCATCATTAGCCCAGGTGAACAGGCCATGACTTTCGAGTACGACGCCCTTGGCATTCGGATGTGCCTTGACGAAGGCTTCGAGATCAAGACCGAGCTGGAAACCGGGGCGACGCCAGGGGAGCCAGCCGATATCGTCGCCGAAGATCTCGCGTGTCAGCTCGCGCGAGTTCTTCGAGGCGGCGATGGCGATGATGGCATCGGGATGCATGTGATCGACGTGGGTGAACGGCACGAAACCATGCAGCGGCGTATCGATCGAAGCGGCGCGGGCATTGAGATTGAAGGTGCAATGCGGCAGGAAGCCGACCATGCGATCCTCGTCGGCAACGCCCTGATAGATGTTCTTCAGGCTGTCGAGCTTGTCCTGATAGAGCGTCGCGAAACCATCGAGCTTGATGGTGCCGACATCGCCGCCGGAGCCCTTGACCCACAATACTTTGACCTTTTCGCCCGAGAGCGGATCGGTTTCCATGACCTTGGCCGACGTGTTGCCGCCGCCGTAGTTGGTGATACGCTTGTCGGCACCGAGCAGATTCGACCGATAAAGCAGCTTGCCCGACTCATCCAAGCCTGCCGCATACGCATCATCCCAACGGTTCTTCAGAAGCTGAACGCCAGCCGCCATGTCATCCTCCCTTGAAATCAAGTCTTTCAGGCGGACCGGATCGTGTGGAGCCGCCCTTTGTGAGCAGGGTATCGCTCACGTATAGTCACCTTGTCAATCGAAAACGATCAAATTCGATAATGCTGCGATGCAATATGAAAGTTTATGATCGTTTATGATTGACACATTGTCATATTTGCGAAATAACCGCCGACAAGGAGGAGCCAATGCACGAACGCGAACGCCATCGCATTATCCTGAGCGCCGTACAGGAAAAGTCTGTCGTGACGATTCAGGATATTTCCGAGCTGACCGAGGCTTCGGAAGCGACGATACGCCGTGATATCGCTGCCCTGCACGTCCAGGGAAAGATCCGGCGCGTGCGCGGCGGCGCGGAATCGATCCATCCCCCACAGCTCGGCAATCTGGCAGCGAGACCGTTCCGTGTATCCGAAGCCGTCAACATCGACAGGAAACGCGCAATTGCGCGCAAGGCCGCCGAACTCTGCAATCCCGGCGACGCCATCATCATCAACGGCGGCACGACCACGTTCCAACTGGTTCACTATATCTCGGCCTTCCGGCTGCAGGTGATGACGAATTCCTTCGCCATCGCCGAACATCTGGTCAAGCATTCGAAGAACAACGTGACGGTGCCGGGCGGCGCGATCTATCGCGAACAAAGCCTGATCCTCTCGCCCTTCGACAACGACACGATCCGAAATTTCTATGCGCGGCGCATGTTCGTTGGTGCACAGGGCGTAGGCCCGCTCGGCATCATGGAAGCCGACGCGCTGGTCATCCAGAGCGAGCAGAAGCTGATGCGCCAGGCCGACGAGCTCGTCGTCATGGTGGATTCGAGCAAGTTCCGCCAGCGCTCCAGCCTGATCCTTTGTCCGCTCGAACAGGTCTCAACCATCATTACCGATGACGGCGTAACCGCCGAAACTGTGCGCATGATCGAGGATGCGGGTATTTCGCTCATTATTGCAAATGTTTCGGCTCAGGCCGAGGAGGAGGATTCCCCGTCGGTCGCGTGAGACGCGCGGCCGAAATGGGGTGAGCATGCCTATTAACTTTGGGAGGAAGTGACATGAATATAGCAAAGAAACTGGCGATCGGCGTCGCGCTCGCCGCGACACTGATGGCCGGCGCGGCAAGTGCAAAGGACGTCAAGATCGGTCTCGTCGTGAAGTCGCTGGGCAACGGCTTCTTCGAGGCCGCCAACAAGGGCGCCCAGGAAGCAGCCAAAGATCTCGGCGGCGTGCAGGTGATCTACACCGGCCCGACCTCAACCACGGCCGAGGGCCAGATCGAAGTGATCAACTCGCTGATCGCGCAGGGCGTCGATGCCATCGCAATTTCCGCAAACGATCCCGACGCAGTCGTCCCGGCACTGAAGAAGGCGGCACAGCGTGGCATCAAGGTCATCTCCTGGGATTCCGGTGTCGCCAAGGCCGGTCGCATCCTGCAGCTGAACCCCTCGTCCAACGAGCTTATCGGCAAGATGTGCCTGACGCTCGCCAAGGATCATCTCGATGGCGGCAAGGGCGACTTCGCCATCCTGTCGGCAACGACCACCTCGACCAACCAGAATATCTGGATCGGCGAGATGAAGAAGCAGCTCAAGGATTTCCCTGGCCTCAATCTGGTGACAACAGTCTATGGCGACGACCTCTCGGACAAGAGCTATCGTGAAGCCCAGGGCCTCCTGACTTCACATCCGGAAGTCAAGGTCATCGTCGCCCCGACGACCGTCGGCGTGCTTGCCGCTTCGCAGGCCGTCAAGGACGCCGGCAAGATCGGTAAGGTCTATGTGACCGGTCTCGGCCTGCCGTCCGAAATGGCCGGCGCAATCAAGTCGGGCGCCACGAAGGAATTCGCGATCTGGAACCCGATCGATCTCGGCTATTCCGCAACGCAGATTGCCTATCGCCTCGTCAAGGGCGAGACCGACGGCAAGCCGGGCAGCGAGATCAATGCCGGCCGCATGGGCAAGATCAAGGTCGGCGAAAACGGCGAAGCCGCCATGGCCGATCCGTTCGTCTACAACGCCTCGAACATCGATCAGTTCTCCAAGGTTTTCTGATCGAAAATCGAACTCGCAGCTCTCCGGCGGCATCAGCCGCCGGACCTGGTTTCACTGATCCGGTATATTGCTGATGACCACAGTCCTTCAACGTTCCCTCGCGGACGCACCAGCCGCGAACAATCAGGCCATTCTGGAGATGCGCGGCATTTCCCAGATCTTCCCCGGCGTGAAAGCGTTGGATGGCGTCAGCATTTCGCTTTACCCCGGTAAGGTCACCGCCCTCATCGGCGAGAACGGCGCCGGCAAATCGACACTCGTTAAAATCCTAACAGGTATCTATCGCCCGAACGAAGGCGAGATCCTTGTCGACGGCAAACCAAAGGCTTTCGCCAGTGCGCAGGCGGCCATCGATGCCGGCGTCACTGCCATTCATCAGGAAACGGTGCTCTTCGACGAGCTGACTGTTGCCGAAAACATCTTTCTCGGTCATGCGCCGCGCACATCCTGGCGCACCATCGATTGGAAGACGATGAACAGCCGATCGAAAGAGCTTCTCCAATCGCTGGAAAGCGCCATCGATCCGACAACCCGATTGAAAGACCTCTCCATCGCACAGCGCCATCTTGTGGCAATCGCTCGCGCTCTGTCGATCGAGGCCCGCATCGTCATCATGGATGAACCCACAGCAGCTCTTTCGCGCAAGGAGATCGACGATCTCTTTCGCATCGTCGAGGGATTGAAGGCGAAGGGTAAGGCCATTCTGTTCATCAGCCACAAGTTCGATGAACTCTATGAAATCGCCGATAATTTCGTCGTCTTTCGCGATGGTCGCGCCGTCGGCCATGGCGAACTGAAGTCGACGCCGCAGGACGAGATCGTCCGCATGATGGTCGGCCGCGACGTCAAGGATGCTTTCCCGAAGGTGCCTGTCACGATCGGCTCCACCGTTCTCGAAGTCGACAACTACTGTCACCGCACCGAATTCCGCGACATTTCCTTCAAGCTTCGGCGCGGCGAAATTCTCGGCGTCTACGGCCTGATCGGCGCCGGACGATCCGAGCTTTGCCAATCACTCTTCGGCATCACCAAACCGCTGTCCGGGCGTCTGACGCTCGACGGGCAGGAAATCAAGGTGCACTCGCCGCAGGACGCCATTGCCGCCGGCATCGTCTATGTGCCGGAAGAGCGCGGCCGCCACGGCCTGGCGCTGCCGATGCCGATCTATCAGAACATGTCGCTCCCGTCGCTCGGACGCACCTCCCGCAAAGGCTTCCTGAAGGCGGCCAATGAGTTCGCTCTCGCCCGTAAATATGCCGAAAGGCTCGATCTGCGCGCCGCCGCCCTATCCGTGCCTGTAGGAACGCTCTCCGGCGGAAACCAGCAGAAAGTGGTCATCGGCAAGTGGCTGGCGACGCAGCCGAAGATCATCATTCTGGATGAACCCACCAAGGGGATCGATATCGGTTCGAAGGCCGCCGTCCATGGCTTCATCAGCGAGCTGGCGGCCGAAGGCCTCAGCATCATCATGATCTCCTCCGAACTGCCCGAGATTCTTGGCATGGCGGACCGCGTGCTGGTCATGAAAGAGGGCCTGTCCGCAGGCCTGTTCGAGCGCGACGGGCTGACGCCGGAAACCTTGGTGCGCGCCGCCACGGGAAATGCATAAGGAGAGCCGGATGCCACGCATCCTCAAAAAGCGCGAAACACTGCTCGCCATCATCATCGCCGTGATGATCGCCGGCTTCGCAACGCGTGCGGCCGGCTTTGCCGAGCCTGCCAATCTCGCCAATATCTTCAACGATACGTCGATCCTCATAATCCTGGCCCTTGCCCAGATGACGGTCATCCTGACCAAATCGATCGATCTCTCCGTCGCCGCAAACCTCGCACTGACCGGCATGGCGGTTGCGATGCTGAACGCGGCCTATCCCGATATTCCGCTGATCGCCCTCGTTATTACGGCGATTCTGATGGGCGCGGTTCTCGGCGCCATCAACGGTTACCTCGTCTGGGCGCTGGAAATCCCGCCGATCGTCGTCACGCTCGGCACCCTCACGATCTATCGCGGCATGGCCTTCGTGCTGTCGGGCGGCGCCTGGGTCAATGCCCACCAATTCACGCCGATCTTTTTGAACGTGCCGCGCACGCCGCTTCTTGGCCTGCCCGTGCTTGCCTGGATTGGCATCGCGATCGTGCTGATGATGTACCTGCTGCTGCGCTATACGCAGTTCGGACGCTCGGCCTATGCCAGCGGCGGCAATCCGGTCGCGGCAGTCTATGCCGGTATCGACGTCGGCTGGACGCGGTTCCTCGCTTTCGTTCTGTCGGGTGCGCTCGCCGGGCTCAGCGGCTATCTCTGGGTCTCGCGCTATGCGGTCGCCTATGTCGATATCGCCAACGGTTTCGAACTCGATAGCGTCGCCGCCTGCGTCATCGGTGGCATTTCGATTGCCGGCGGCGTTGGCTCGGTCGCCGGCGCGGTGCTCGGCGCCCTCTTCCTCGGCGTCATCAAGAACGCCCTTCCGGTCATCGGCATCTCGCCATTCACGCAGATGGCGATATCAGGCACCGTCATCATCCTTGCCGTCATCTTCAACGCCCGGCGCGAACGCAACCGCGGCCGCATCATCCTGCGCGATCAGGCCGCAAAGGACGCCGCCAGCCAGGGAGCACACGCATGAGCAACGGTTCGCAAGCGGCAACCGCGGAAAAGCGCGCCATTCCGGATCGCCTCGGCACGCCCTTCAAGCGCATCTTGGCGAGCTGGGAAACGCTGCTTTTTGGCGTCGCTGTCGCGATCTTCATCTTCAATTCACTGGCCTCGCCCTATTTCCTGGATCCCTTCAACCTCTCGGACGCGACCTTCAATTTCACCGAAAAGGCGATGATCGCCTTTGCCATGGCGCTGCTCGTCATCGCTGGCGAAATCGACCTTTCGGTCGCAGCCATCATCGCGCTCGCCTCGACCGCGATGGGGGCCGCCGCGCAAGCCGGCGTCGATACGCCCGGCCTCGTTGCCATCGGTATCGGCGTCGGTCTCGTCTGCGGCATCTTCAACGGCTTTTTGGTTTCTGTGCTGAAGCTGCCGTCGATCGTCGTTACCATTGGCACGATGAGCCTGTTTCGCGGCATTTCCTATATCGTTCTCGGCGATAAGGCTTACGGCAACTATCCGGATAGTTTCGCCTATTTTGGCCAGGGCTATGTCGTCTGGGTCTTCTCCTTCGAATTCGTGCTCTTCATCGTGCTTGCGATCGCCTTCGCAATCCTGCTGCATGCGACGAATTTCGGCCGGCAGGTCTATACGATCGGCAACAATGATTTTGCCGCGCGCTTCTCCGGCATTCCGGTCGAGCGGGTCAAGTTCATCCTATTTCTGCTCACCGGCATCATGAGCGGCATCGCCGCCGTCTGCCTCACCTCGCGCCTTGGCTCCACGCGTCCGTCGATCGCGCTCGGCTGGGAGTTGGAAGTGGTCACCATGGTTGTGCTCGGCGGCGTGTCGATCCTCGGCGGCTCCGGCACGATCGGCGGTGTCGTCATCGCCGCTTTCGTCATGGGCTTGGTCACCTTCGGCCTCGGCCTGCTCAACGTGCCGGGCATCGTCATGTCGATTTTCATCGGCCTCCTCCTCATCATCACCATCGCGCTGCCGATCGTCGCCCGCCGCATCAGGACCATGAGTTCCAAATGACCGCTGCTCTCGAACGCCACGCCTTCAAGATGACGCTCAATCCAGGCATGGAAGCGGAATACCGGAAGCGGCATGATGAAATCTGGCCCGAGCTGGTGGATCTGCTGCGTCAGGCCGGCGTCAGCGATTATTCTATCCATCTGGATCGCGACACGAACACGCTTTTCGGCGTGTTGATGCGGCCGAAGGATCACACCATGGCGTGCCTGCCCGAACATCCGGTCATGAAGAAATGGTGGGCGCACATGGCCGATATCATGGCGACTAATCCCGATAATTCGCCCATTCAGAGCGATCTCATCACGGTCTTCCATCTGCCATGAACACCGAGACAGCCTACCGCCACATCGCCGTCATCGACATCGGCAAGACCAACGCCAAGGTCGTTGTGCTGGATGCCGGGACAGGTGCCGAGATCGCCGCCGTCAGGACCGCAAACAGCGTTCTGAAGTCGGGTCCTTACCCGCATTACGATACTGACGGGTTATGGGATTTCATCATCTCGGCACTGAAGGGCTTTGTCCGCGCGCCAGGCTTCGACGCCATATCGATCACCACCCATGGCGCATCCGCTGTAATGCTTTCAGCCGATGGCAGCCTCGCTATGCCGGTTCTCGACTATGAGCATGGCTATCCGCAAGCCATTCAGAACGCCTACAGCCAGTTGCGCCCCAAGTTTGCCGAGACGTTTTCACCCGGATTGTCGGTTGGCCTCAATGTTGGCGCCCAAATCCACTATATGAAAAGCACCTTTCCGGCTGATTTCGCCCATGTCGCGACGATCCTGACCTATCCGCAATATTGGGCGTTTCGCCTGACCGGCGTTGCCTCCAACGAAGTGACGTCGCTCGGCTGCCACACCGATCTCTGGAACCCGACGACGCAAAGCTATTCGTCTCTCGTCGACGCGCTTGGCATTCGCGGGCTGATGGCGCCGATCCGTTCGGCTTTCGACGCGCTTGGACCGGTCTTGCCGGCACTCGCTGCGGATATGGGCCTCACGAAACCGGTGCCGGTCTATTGCGGCATTCACGATTCCAACGCTTCGCTTCTGCCCCATCTGGTTGAGAACGAAGCCCCCTTTGCCGTTGTCTCGACGGGAACATGGGTGATCAGTTTTAGCGTTGGCGGCGATCTCGACCATCTCGATCCCGCCCGCGATACTCTTGCGAATGTCGATGCTTTTGGCCGCACCGTGCCATCAGCCCGCTTCATGGGTGGCCGCGAATTCGAGATTCTGGCTGCCGAAATCGGCACGGCATCATCCGATGCAGTCGAAGCCGCTATCGAGGCGGTAATCGAGAGGGGCCTCATGCTGCTGCCCAACGTCGTTGAAGGATCGGGTCCCTTTCCCGGCCGCAAGCGGTACTGGATCGCGGATTATGCCGCGAGCAATGCCGAACGCCTTGCCGCCGTCAGCCTCTATCTCGCGCTGATGACGGAAGCCTGTCTCGGTCTGATCGGCGCTAAAGGACCGATCTTCGTCGAGGGTCCTTTTGCTCTCAACCATGCTTATCTCAAAGCCCTGTCCGCTTTGACGAATAGCGACGTTATCGCGCTAGCGGGCTCGACAGGCACCAGCCAGGGGGCAGCGTTACTGACGGGCATCCGCCCTGCGACAACAACGGAAAACTCGCCGGTTCGCGCCGAACTGGCCGGGTTAACCCGCTATCGACAAGCCTGGCGCGACGCTTTGATCGCTTAAGCCCCGGTCCCGGATAGTTCGGCAGCCGCGATTTCGGCAACATGCAGCGTTGGCTGGACGTGCTCGTCCTCGCCATCTTCGATCAGCCAGGCAGCCGAGAGACCGGCCCAGGCAACGATCCATTGCAGCAGTCGTCCGCGTTCCAGCCCCGCCACCTCGGCAACGACCGTCACTTGCCGGGCAAGACGACCGGGAGATGTGGCGACGGCATTATCGGGATTGCAGAACAGATTGGCGTAATCAAAGCCGCGCTCGCCCACGAGACCCTTTGGATCGATCGCGAGCCAGCCGCGCTCTGCGAAGTCGAGGATATTGCCGTGATGAATGTCTCCATGCAGGGCTACGATATCGCGAGGCTCCGACAACAGCGCGCGGGCGACAACCGCGGACTGGACGAAAATACCGCCTTCACAATGAGCCATCGCTTCGAGCGAACGAAACCGGTGGACAAGCGGAATCAATTGCGGCAAGGCGCCCCCGCGAGAGGCATGAAGCCCAGCGACGGCTTTGCAGATGATCCGGGTTGCCTCGTCGTCCTCGCCATTCCTTGCCATCTCGGCAAGTGAGCGGCTGCCTGTCGCCCGTTCGAGCAGGATGGCATCGTCCCTATGTTCGAGAACGCGCGCAGCACCAATGCCATTCCACCAGACCATCAGTTCGGCACCCGATTTCTCCTCCGGCGCGTCCGCGATCTTCAGCATCGCTGGCTCGCCGTCACGACGCACGGGAAAAAGCCGGCTGGAATGCGTCACGATCGGAGCGCCGTCGGGGATCAGCCGCCAGATGTCAAAATAGACCTTCGAATCGTCATTCTCGTTCACGCTATACCGATCTCCTTGGCGCGGGCCGCGCCATGATAGGCGCCGCGGCTTATGTGGATCCGCGGCATGAAGATTTCCACCTTCAGATCCGCCTCGCCTTGCCGCCCTATTACCTAGGCCCTTGCGGCAGGCAGGCAACAACTATCCGTCGTCAAAATTTTCGGGAAAACGCTAAAATTGTCTTCGCGACGGTTATTTTCTTGCGGAATCGTCCCAATATTCCTACAGAAAATACCCTTATGAGCGCTTTCGAGATCAAAAAATGTCCGAAAGGGCCCATCGGCCTCGATATCAGCTCTGTCTTTTCCAAAAGAACGCCTTACGGCAGTTTGCGCGTCGAGACAGGCGATTGCGGGCGGGTTCAAAGGGCGCTGCCGCGCCTATCCAAGGAGAGCTAACATGAGTCTGAAGACATTGACGGCCGCGACCTTCGTCGCTTCGCTGGCCTTCGCACCTCTCGCACATGCGGACATCACCATCGGCCTCATTGCGCCGCTGACCGGCCCGGTCGCAGCTTACGGTGACCAGGTCAAGAACGGCGCGCAGACCGCTATCGAAGAAATCAACAAGAGCGGCGGCGTTCTCGGCCAGAAGCTCGTTCTAAAGCTCGGCGATGATGCCGGCGATCCGAAGCAGGGCGTATCCGTCGCCAACAGCTTCGTCGGCGACAGCATCCGCTTCGTCGTCGGTCCGGTCACCTCCGGCGTCGCCATTCCGGTTTCCGACGCGCTTGCCGAAAACGGCATCCTGATGGTCACGCCGACAGCAACCGCCCCGGGCCTGACCAATCGCGGCCTGACCAACGTCCTGCGTACCTGCGGCCGTGACGACCAGCAGGCCGTCGTTGCCGGCGAGTATGTCGTGAAGAACTTCAAGGATAAGAAGATCGCGATCCTCAACGACAAGGGCGCTTACGGCAAGGGCCTCGCGGATGCCTTCAAGGCAGCGATCAACAAGGGCGGCGTCACCGAGGTCGTCAACGACTCGCTGACCCCCGGCGAAAAGGACTACAGCTCCCTGACGGCGAAGTTGAAGCAGGCTGGCGTCGAAGTCATCTATTTCGGCGGTTATCATCCGGAAGCAGGCCTTCTGGCCCGCCAGCTGCACGACATCTCCGTCAAGGCGCAGATTATCGGCGGCGACGGCCTTTCGAACACCGAATATTGGGCAATCGCCAACGATTCCGCGGCCGGCACGCTCTTCACGAATGCATCTGACGCGCTGAAGAACCCGGATTCGCTGAGCGCCGTCGCCGCCCTCAAGGCCCGCAACATCCCAGCTGAAGCCTTCACGCTGAATGCCTATGCTGCCGTGCAGGTACTGAAGGCCGGCATCGAGAAGGCCGGCAAGGCGGATGATGCCGAAGCCGTCGGCGCTGCGCTGAAGAAGGGCGAACCGATCGATACCGCCATTGGCAAGGTCACCTATGGCGAGACCGGCGACCTGACATCGCAGAGCTTCTCGCTCTACAAGTGGGAAGGCGGCAAGATCGTTTCGGCCGAGTAAGCCGTCACGTCATCGGTTTGGAATGGAACCGGGCCGCCTGCTGGCCCGGTTTTTTGTTGTCGATCCTGGGGTGCTGCCACTCAGCAGGCGGTGCGAAAACGCTCGATGCAGGTGGAGAGAACCTCCGCGCCCGGCCGCTTCCACCAATTATTCTGCGAGAAAATCTCGACTTCCTGCAGGCCGAAGAAGCTGGCCCTCTCGATCTCGGCGCGAATACGCTTCAAGTCGATGACGCCATCGCCCATCATGCCGCGATCGAGCAGCAGATCCGTGGTCGGCACCAGCCAATCGCAGATATGATGCGCCAGAATACGTCCGCCGGCGCCGGCGCGCGCGATCTGCTCATAAAGCTTCGGATCCCACCAGACATGGTAGACATCGATCGCGACACCGATGCCGTCGCCCAGAAGATCGCAGATGTCCAGCGCCTGCTCCAGCGTGTTCACGCAGGCACGGTCGGCCGCATACATTGGATGCAGCGGCTCGATCGCGAGCGGAATGCCGGAGCTGCGCGCATGCGGCAGGATCGCGGCGATACCATCGGCCACCATCTCGCGGGCGTGAACGATATCCTTCGATCCCTCTGGTACGCCTCCGACGACGAGAACCAGGCAATCGGCATTCAGTGCCGCCGCTTCGTCGATCGCCCGCTTGTTGTCGTCGATTGCAGCCGCTCTGCCCTCGGCGCTTGCGGCAGGAAACATGCCGCCGCGGCAAAGGCCGGTGACTTTCAGCCTGTTATCGGCAACGATGCGGGCGGCTTCGGAAAGCCCGATCTTATGCACCTGATCGCGCCAGGGCGCGATCGCGACGATATCCTGCTTCAGGCAGGCCTCGACCGCCTGGCGCATATCATATTGCTGGCGCACCGTCGCCAAATTGACGGACAGACCCTCAATGGCCATAGCGATTTCCTCCTCCGGTCCCTTTTCCGCTATTCGATGCCGACGGTGGCAAGGATCGTCTTCATGCGATAGGTCGCCAAATCCGGGTCGCGCAGCACGCGCGCCGCATCCGCCAAACGGAAAAGCTCCGAAAGATGCTGGATCGATCGGGCGCTCTGCTGCCCGCCGAGCATCTGAAAATGGTCCTGGAAACCATTGAGGTAAGCAAGAAAGACGACGCCCGTCTTGTAGAAGCGCGTCGGCGCCTTGAAGATATGGCGCGATAGCGGGACAGTCGGCGCCAGGATCTCGTGGAAGGCGTCGAGGTCGTTCTGAGCGAGCTTTGCGAGCGCCGCACTTGCGGCCGGCGCGACGGCATCGAAGATACCAAGCAAGGCATGCGAATAGCCCTGGTCGTCGCCCGCGATCAGTTCGGCGTAGTTGAAATCGTCGCCGGTATACATCTTGACCGACGGATCCAGCCGCCGGCGCATGACGATTTCCTTCTCTGCCGACAGTAGCGAAATCTTCACGCCATCCACCTTGGCCGCATTCTGGTTGATGATCGCGGTCGCGGTTTCCATGGCCCTCATGTCATCGGCGGAGCCCCAATAGCCTGCCAGCGCCGGATCGAACATCGAGCCGAGCCAGTGAATGATGACAGGCTCTTTGACCTGACCAAGGATGCGGTCGTAGACACGGATATAATCATCCGGGCTCTTGGCGGCGGCGGCAAGTGCCCGGCTCGCCATCAGGATGACACGGCCGCCCTGCCCTTCCACATAGGCGATCTGTTCCTCATAGGCGCGAATAACGTCATCGATCGTGACATCGGCGCCGGGCTGCAGATGATCGGTGCCGGCGCCATAGGCGATCACCGCATCCGACCGGCCACGGGCGGCCGACTGTGCGTGCGCAATCAGTTCTTTTGCGCCGCTCCAGTCGAGCCCCATGCCGCGCTGGGCGGTATCCATCGCCTCCGCCACGCCGAGGCCGAGGCCCCAGAGATATTCGCGAAAGGCAATCGTGCGCTCCCAGTCGATATTACGGTCAAGCCAGGGATCGTTGTCCGCAAGCGCATCGACCACGACGTGCGCGGCAGCATAGGCCACGCGATTGAAGTGATGACCGCCCGCCGGCTTCACCGGCGCGATCAACGGCTCATTGACGGGCGTGAAGGCAGCAATGGTGCCGTCCGCCCTGGGCAAGTGAAGACTTCTCTCCATGAGGCCAGCCTCCTAGCGAGCAGAAAGAGAAGGCACGTCGACCCAGCGACGCTCCGCCCAGCTCTTCTGTGCCAGCTCCGCCAGCTGCACGCCCTTGGAACCCTCGCGCAGCGTGAACTTCCAGGGCGCATCCTCTGCGACATGGCACAGGAACTGCTCCCACTGCGCCTTGAAGCCATTGTCGAAGGCCTGCGTGTCGGGCACCTCTTCCCAGGTATCGAAGAAATTGATTGGCTGCGGCTGATCGGGGTTCCAGACCGGCTTCGGCGTATTGACGCGGTGCTGCGTCCAGCAACGCATCAGACCGCAGACGGCCGATCCATGGGTGCCGTCGACCTGGAAAGTGACGAGATCGTCGCGACGGACGCGCACTGCCCAGGAGGAATTGATGTGGGCGATGACGCCACCTTCGAGCTCGAAGGTTGCATAGGCGGCATCGTCGGCATCGGCGACATAGGTGTTGCCGTTCTCGTCGACGCGGCTGGGAATATGCGTCGCGCCGAGGCAGCTGACGGATTTTACTTCGCCGAACAGGTTGTCGAGCACATAGCGCCAATGCGGCAGCATATCGAGGATCATGCCGCCGCCGTCCTTTTTGCGGTAGTTCCAGGACGGACGCTGCGCCTTTACACCCCAGTCACCTTCGAAAACCCAATAGCCGAACTCGCCTCGCACGGAGAGAATCTTGCCGAAGAAGCCGCTGTCGCGCAGCATGGCGATCTTGCGCAGCCCAGGCAGGAACAGCTTGTCCTGAACAACACCGTTCTTGACGCCGCGGCGCTCGGCAGAGGCTGCAACCGAGAGCGCCTCCTCCAGCGTCTCGGAAATCGGCTTTTCGCAATAGACATGCTTGCCGGCGGCAATCGCCTTTTCGAGAAGCTCGACGCGCATCTGCGTCGAACCGGCATCGAAGAAGATCGTATTGCTGGGATCGGCAAGAGCGGCATCAAGATCCGTCGTCGTCTTCGAAAGACCATGCTTGCGGGCGATCGCCTCGATCTTTTCGGCATTGCGGCCGATAAGCAGCGGCTCGGGCATCAGCCGGTCGCCGTTCGACAGAAGAACGCCCCCCTGTTCGCGGATCGCCAGAATAGAGCGCACGAGATGCTGGTTATAGCCCATGCGGCCGGTAATGCCGTGCATGATGATGCCGATCGGCTTCGTTGCCATGAGTTTCTTCCTCCCGTAAATAACTATATAGTTACATAACTGACACGGCGAGCCAATGCTGTCAACGGCCATCGTCAATGGCCGCAGCGGCAATCATCCATCGTTGCGGAGCTTGTTACCTTAAGGATTTTAGGGACGCAGATAGGCGAAAATCACGTCGACGATATGCTCGCCCCAGGCATCGATTTCGCTCTTGTCCGAGAGGTTGCGGCGGAAGATCGTGGAAAGCGTCCAGCGGTTGGTCAGGAAAAATGAACCGAGGGCCGCAATGCTCATATAGATTTTCACCGGATCGCAATCGCTGCGGAATACGCCTGTCGCTGCGCCGCGATCGAGCAGGCCGGAGATCTCGGAGACCAGCGGCGAGTGCAGCTCGAAAATGCGTGCCGAACGCTTCAGGAAGCGGGCCTTATGCATGTTTTCCGTGCTGAGAATCCCCAGAAACTCGGGATGATCCAGGAAATATTGCCAGGTGAAGACGACCAGCTCCCGCATGCCGTCGGCGGGCGAGCGATGCGAGAGATCGAGCCGCGCTTCTGCCGAGCGAATAGCGATATAGCTGCCTTCCAAAACGGCGACGTAGAGCGCATCCTTGCCGCCGAAATAGTGATAGAGCATTCGCTTGTTGATTTTCGCCCGTTCGGCGATGGCATCGACGCGCGCACCGCCATAGCCGCGCTCGGCAAACTCCTTGGTCGCGGCCGCCAGAATCGCCTTGCTGGTGCGTTCCGCATCCCTGAGACGGGGCCGTTCCGAAGCTGTGCGCGAGGGGGTTTGCTCTGCATTCGCAAGGTCTGCACTCTTTGCGCTGCGCTTCACGGTCTTGGCTTCCGACATCATGGCTCCCGGCGGCATTTCGTAAGGCTTATGCGGCCCATCCTCGCGCCGATAAGTAACCGATCATCGCATAAGTTGACAGCCCCCGGCGAATCGAAGGCAATAGTAACCATATGGTTATATCGATTTAAATGCGGATATGACGAAGGATACGGAGAAGAAACGTGGAATTTCCGCCGCTGCCGTAACCATCTGAACGACGATGAAATTGGCCCGGACACGGCGACGATCTTGCGTTCTGCCCCCATCCGGCCCTAGAGAACAATAGGCAAGCGGCACCGGGTCAGCATGACAAAAAAACAAATCGCAATCATTGGCGGCGGCCCTGCGGGATTGATGGCGGCAGAGACCTTATCGGGGCTTGGCCATCGCATTGTGGTCTATGACAGCATGCCGACGGTTGCGCGCAAGTTTCTGCTCGCCGGAAAATCCGGTCTCAACATCACGCATTCGGAAGACTACAGTGTTTTTGCCACCCGCTTCGGCGCTGCCTCGTCCCGATTGCGCCCGGCACTGGACGATTTCCGGCCCGATGACGTCAAAGCCTGGGCGGAAGGTCTGGGAACGGAGACCTTCGTCGGCTCGTCCGGCCGCGTCTTCCCGAAAGTCATGAAGGCATCGCCGCTGCTGCGGGCCTGGCTGGCAAGGCTGGAAGCACGCGATGTCAGCATCATGACGCGGCATCGCTGGTGCGGCTTCGAGAACGGCAGTCTGGTCTTCGAGACGTCAAAGGCGCGCGAACTTATGCGTCATGACGCCGTTCTGCTCGCGCTCGGTGGGGCAAGCTATGCCCGGCTGGGCTCGGATGCGGCATGGGTCAGCTGGCTTCGGGGCGAAGGCATCGATATCGCCGCGTTTCAACCGGCCAATTGCGGTTTCGACGTCACCTGGAGTGCGACGTTCAGCGAACGCTTTGCCGGGGAACCACTGAAAGCTGTGACGGCGACATCGCAGGCAGGGACTTTCCCCGGCGAATTCGTCATCTCGAAAACGGGGATCGAGGGCAGTCTGGTCTACGCCCATGCCGCCTCGCTGCGCGATCGGTCGGCAAAAACGGGCGAGGCCTCGCTCGTTGTCGATCTGGCGCCCGGACGCAACGAGGAGCGTTTGGCGCGAGATCTGGGACGGCAGGATCCCAAGGCCAGTTTCTCCAGTCGCCTGCGCAAGGGCGCTGGCATCGAGGGCGTCAAGGCGGGCCTTTTGCGCGAGCTTGCCGAACCCGCAGTTCTCTCGCACCCGGAAAGTCTTGCCCATCTGATCAAGGCTTTGCCGATTCCGTTGCTGAGGCCGAGGCCCATTGCCGAGGCCATCTCGTCCGCCGGCGGCATCCGATGGGATGAGCTCGATGAGCGCTATATGTTGAAGAAGCTCCCCGGCATGTTCGCCGCCGGAGAAATGATCGATTGGGAAGCGCCGACCGGCGGCTATCTTCTGACGGCCTGCTTTGCGACCGGGCATGCAGCGGCAAAAGGCATGGATGCCTGGCTCAAGAACCGCTGACGAGGCTTAAAGCCGGCCTTTCAGCCGAGCCGGCCCTTCTCCATCAGCCAGGCGACCGCCTCCTGGACTGCCTGCAGAGACGTATAGCGCGGCCGGTATCCGAGTAGCCGTTCGGCCTTGGCGATCGAGCAATTCGGGCTTCGGGCCACATGTTCCCAGGTCGCCTGCGCATCCTCCGCCGATTGGCTTTCCGCCCATTTTTCGTAAGGCAGAAATTCCAGCTTCGGCTCATGCCCAAACCAGCGCGACATGGCTTCGGCATAGCCTCTGAGCGTCAGCGCACCGCTTGAAACCGCGTGGAAAGCCTCTCCCGTCGAAACCCGCCAATTGGCGATAGCGCCCATGAACATCTGCGCGACATCATCGGCATGGACATGATGAACCGTCTCCAGGCCGAAATTCGGCAGGACCAGGGTTTCACCGCGCGCCAATGTCGAAAACGCCGACAGGTTGAAATGCCCGACGGGATTGAGAGGTTCCCAGCCCGGACCGACGATATGGCCGGGATGGATCAGGGTTGCGGGAAATCCCCTGCGCCGCGCTTCCTCAAGCAGATGCGCTTCGATCGCAGCTTTCTGGATGCCATAATCGCCGAAGGGCCGCTTCGGCGCCTCTTCCGGCGTCGGAACCACGGTCGAAAATCCATGTGTCCAGATCGTGCCCGTATGCAGGAAATGGCCGACATGATCGGTGAGCGCCTCTGTCAGATGCCTTGCGCTGTCGAGCGTGAAGCAGATCATGTCGATGACGATATCCGGCTTCAAGGCACGAATGGCCGGGCCGAAGCTGCCATCCTTCTCCATGGCAGCGCGATCCATCGCGACCATTTCCACTTCGCTCCACGCCTTGTTCGGCGAATAGGGCTTAGCCTGGCCGCGGCTGATCGCCACCACCTCATGCCCGGCTTCGACCAGCCGCGGCACCAGATAGGTGCCGACATGGCCCGTTGCACCGATAATCACCGTGCGCGTCATGATATCCTCCCAATGGCCGAGATCGAACGCCGGCAGCTGCCGACGCTCAAGACGTGATCTGGCCGATGAGAATAGGAGAGCAAGCGGTTTTGTCATCCCCACCGATGATGCAAAAAGACGCTCATCACTGTCTTTGCGGCCATTTCAGATGACCATGGTGAATGGACTGGTCGAAAGCGGCAGGGATCAACCGCCCATCATGTCCAACTGCGGCTCGCCGATCTCCACTGCATGGCCGTCCGGATCGTAGAAACGGAATACGCGCTGCCCCCATTCCTGCCTCTCGATCGGATGAATGAGATCGACATGCGGCGCTATCGCTTCGAATGCCGCATCGACGTCCTCATGTTCGAAATAGAGAAGGATATTTCGCCGCCCATAGGGCCTGGATGCTTCGCCGTTCGCGCCCCAGACCGTTTTCTCCAGCGACTTTCCGTCATGGATCGCAAAGCCGGTCTCGAACAGCACGAAGTTGCCGAAGTCGTGCAGGATCCTGAGGCCCAGCAGATCGCCATAGAATGCCTTCGAGCGTCCGATATCGCTGACAAAGGGGATTGGATTTACGAAACGCATCGCCGGGACCCGATTGGATTAGAAAATGGGGCAGGAAGAAACAACCTTTAAACTGCTTTGCTATATCCCGGAACCGGATGCCGATATCCGGCACATGATTTCCCATTCGCCGCACAATCGGAGGCCATCCATGGCAGAAGCCGCACGAACTATGATCGTTATGGATTCAGGAACATCCCGCTTTCAATTGCGTGCCGGCGCATTGATCAGCTCCAACGACCATATCCTCGCGAGAACGGCGGCTGTAAAAACCATTCCAAAAGATCAGCGATCTTTGAGATTATCTTCTTTGCCTTAGTTACGAAGGGCTTCTAGCCTCGTCTCAACCCATAAGGGCGATTTGCGTCATCATAGCTCGAACACGGCAGGCGATGGCATTGCGACCCGAGAACAAAGACGAGCTTGAAAGAGGAAACCTCATTGACCTCCCATACCGCGCCGACCGGCTCCGATACATCACTGCCCACGCTCGATCTCCAGCGCTTCTACGCCTCGTCCTCGGAACGCCGGGCATTCGTCGCGGAGCTTCGCAAAGTGCTCTACGACCATGGTTTCTTCTATCTGACCGGCCATGGCGTCGACCCCAAACTCATTGCCGATGTCGTTGCGACGGCGAAGCGCTTCTTTGCATTGCCGCTTGAAGAAAAGCTCAAGATTGAAATGGTGAGGTCGCCCCACTTCCGCGGCTACAACCGCGCCGGACAAGAGCGTACCCGCGGCGAACAGGATTGGCGCGAACAACTCGACATCAACACCGAAAGCGCACCCTTCGAGATCGGCCCTGATACGCCAGCATGGCGGCGGCTGCAGGGGCCGAACCAGTGGCCGGAAGCTTTGCCGGAACTCAAGCCGCTGCTGCTTGCCTATCAGGCAGAGGTGACGCGCATCGGCATCGATATTCTGAAGGCGACCGCAGCGGCTATCGGCCAAGCGGAAAACGTCTTTGCCGATATCTATGAGCCGCAGGCCTCGCAGCTTCTGAAGATCATCCGCTATCCCGGCCGCGATGTCGCCGAAACGGATCAGGGCGTCGGCGCTCACAAGGATGGCGGCTTCGTCACCGTGCTGTTGCAGGACACCGTGCCCGGTCTGCGGGTGCGCACGGAAGACGGCGTCTGGATCGATGCGCCACCGGTTCCGGGCACCTTCGTCATCAATACCGGCGAATTGCTCGAGCTTGCGACAAACGGCTTCGTGCGCGCCGATGTGCATGACGTCGTCGCACCGCCTGCCGGTGTCGAGCGCTTCTCCGTCGCCTTCTTTCTTGGCTCCCGGCCTGATGCGACGATCCCCGTCATCGAACTACCGGAAGAGTTGAAGCGATCGGAACGCGGCATCTCGGTTGATCCCCTGAACCCGATCTTCCGTGAAGTCGGCCAGAACCAGCTGAAGAGCCGACTACGCTCCCACCCGGATGTGGCCCGCGCTCACTATGCCGATCTCTTGGCATCGGAACAGTCAGTTTAGGCCGATCCATCAAGATCGAGGTGAGGTCGCTATATCGGCCACCTCCTCTCGAAGCTAGTTCCTAGTGCTGGCTATCGGGCACGATGACCCGCATGCCGTCGACGACATTGCTTGCGAGGATTTGACAGCTTAGGCGGCTATTCGGCATCGGCTCCATCACGAATTCGATCATCATCGCTTCCTCCTCGGAAGGCGATGGCAGACGATCGAGATGAGGCTGCTCGATGTAGCAGTGACAGGTGCCGCAGGCCAAGGCGCCGCCGCATTGCGCCACGATGCCGTCGATGCCGCTCCTGACGGCGATGGCCATCAGCGTCTCGCCCTCCTGTGCCTGGACGCGCGTCTCGCGGCCGGCGGAATCGATGAACACGATTTCACACATTGCATTCTCCATATTTTCGGCAAATCCGCTCATGCGGCGATGAGGCGAATGTCCAGACGTTTCGGTCCGCGCACCGACAGGCCACGCTTATAGGCGGGATTGTCGTCCAGCAGTTCGATCGAGCGAGTGCGCTGCAGAAGTGTCGAGAAAATGATCTCCATATCCAGCCGGGCCAGATGATTGCCGAGACAGAAATGTGCGCCGCCGCCAAACGCCAGATGGCGATTGGGCGTGCGCCCGACGTCGAACTCGTCGGGCGACTCGAATTGTTCGGGATCGCGATTGGCCGCGCCATAGAGCAGACCGATCTTCGTACCCTTTGGCAACAGCTTGCCGGCAATCGTCCTTTCCTCGGTCAGATAGCGATGGAAGAATGGCAGCGGCGACTCGAAACGGAACATTTCCTGAATGGCGGTCGACATCACCGTCGGCGTTTCACGCAACATCTTCAAAGCATGGGGATATTGCAGCAAAGCATGCATGCCGCTGCCCAGCACATCGATCGTCGAGCCATGCCCGGCCATGAGGATCAGCATGCAAGTGGAAACGAGTTCGTCTTCGGTAAGCTCTCCGGCGGCATGCGCCTCGGTCAGCCGACAGAGAAGATCGTCGCGCGGCGTGCTTAAGCGCTCGGTAATGAGTTCCTTGAGAAGTTCGTAAAACTCCGTCGTCGCACGTTCGGCGATAGCCTTGCGCTCCGCGCTGCGATCGACGTCGAAATATTGCACGACGTCTTCCGACCACTTGCGCAGTTGGCCGGCATATTCCTCCGGCACGCCCAGCACCGAACCGATAATGTGGCCCGGAACCTGCGAAGCAAGATCCTCGACGAAATCGATCGTACCTGCCTGCAGGAGACGGTCGAGCAGACGGTCGACGAAATCCTGTGTCATGCCGCGCTGGCGCGCGACGAGCGCAGGCGTAAATTCACGAAAGACCTTGCGGCGCAGACGGTCGTGGGTTTCGCCATCGGAATCCAGCAGGCTGAATTGCACGAAACGGGAATGGTTCGGCATGTCATGCCAGTTCTGCCGAACCTTCTGCTCCCGTATTTCCTCCGGTGAGAGAAAGAATTCGAGAGACCGCACGAGCGTCTTGTCGGCGGCAGCGGCAGCCACATCCTGATAGCGCGACAGCAGCCATATGTCGAACTGCTCATAGTAGACCGGACCCGGGCTGGCGCGCAGCACGCGGTAAGACGCATAGGGATCGTCCGTAAACGCCTGCGAGAGCGGATCGAATGCTGGAGTTGCCATCGGCATGATGAGGACCTCATCCAATCTGGTTCATCGGCCATAGAATACAGCGTCAAACGACGAAAGGACATGGATGCGAGCCGCAGCCATATGGATAAAACTCTCATTCCGAAATAGAATTAAGTCGCCATGACCCATGAAGCGATTTTACCAGAGACCCTCCCTCTCGACGACGTCTTCTTTCAGACTCCGGGCAAGTTGTCCCGGGTGTTTCCTTACACGCTTCTCGCCGCCGGGCGCCGGGTTTGCACACCTGCTGAAATGCCGATCGCCCATCGCTTCAACCATCACACCCTGGTCCTTACTCTCAGCGGAAAAGGCCTGCTGCAGGTCAATGGGGTTTCGAGCTTGCTGCATGAAGGGACGATCGCCTGGCTCGATTCCTCGATGCTTTATTCGCATCGCTGCGAGCCGCGCCATTCTCACTGGTCCTACCTATGGCTAGGTTTCGTCGGATATGGGCTCGATACCCTGTTCGACAGCCTTGATGTGATCGGCAATCCGATCTTCGACACGGCCAACACCCGCGATCCAAAGGCGCTGTTCGAAGGCATCCTGCAGGAAGTAGAGACGGGTAGCTTTCTTGCTGACAACAGATGCTTTGCCCTGCTGGCACAGTTGATTTCATTCCTTGTATCCGAGCGCGCCGAAAGCAGCGAACTCAGCGCCTCCGTACAACGATTGCAACGGGTTATGGAATTGGTCCGCGCCGACTTGACACGCCCCTGGGCGATAGAAGATCTCGCGACCGCCGCCAATCTAAGCCAAGCGCAATTGTTCCGCCGCTTTCGCCAGAGAATGGGAACGACGCCTCTGGATTGGCTGCGCCATGAGCGTGTGAATGCCGCAAAGCCGTTGCTGGTCGTAACGGACGAGCAGATCAGCCGGATAGCCGCCCGATGCGGCTACCCCGACCCCTTTCACTTTGCCCGCGACTTCAAGAAGCTGGTCGGCGTTACTCCCAGCGAGTTCAGACGGCAGGGCCGGAGCGCGAGGCCATGAGGCATGAGAGATCAAATACCGCTCGGTTTCTGAGCCAAGGGCTCCTCGACATAGCTAACCCGATTGGCGCGGCGCATATGACGGGCTAAGAGTTGCGACAGCTCACACCCGCGTCTTTCCGAAACGAACGCCGCGCCCTAACCAGGGATTGAAAAATGACGACCGAACAAAGCGTTCTGCGCATTTCCATTATCGTGACGTTCGTTCTCGCCGTCGCCGGTATTGTCTTCGGCCTTCTCTCCGGCTCCTACGCAATCGTCTTCGATGGCATCTACGCACTGACGGATGCGAGCATGACGATCGTTGCGCTGGTCGTTTCCAATCTGATCGTATCTTCGGCGACAAACACAACCGCCGCCGGCAAATTCGCCAAGCATTTCACCATGGGTTTCTGGCATCTCGAGCCCATGGTGCTCGGCCTCAATGGCGTGCTGCTGACGGGAGCAGCAGTCTATGCCTTGATCAACGCCGTCGGCAGCATCATGAGCGGCGGACGGCATCTTTCTTTCGATCAGGCCATCATCTATGCCGTCCTGACCATGATCATCGCCTTCCTGATGGCCGCCTATGCCACGCGAGCGAACAAGACCATCGGATCCAACTTCATTGCACTGGATGCCAAGGCCTGGGTGATGACCGGCAGCCTCAGCGCCGCATTGCTCCTCGCCTTCATCTTCGGCTTCTTCATCCAAGGAACGAAGCTGCAGTGGATGTCGCCCTATGTCGATCCGGTCGCCCTAGCTCTCGTCTGCCTCATCGTCATTCCCATGCCGGTCGGAACGATCAAGCAGGCATTTGCCGATATCCTGCTCGTGACGCCCGCGGATCTGCGGGACCATGTCGACCGCGTAGCGGCTGAAATCGTTCAATGCTACAATTTCCTGTCCTACCGCTCCTATGTCGCGCGCGTCGGCCGCGGCAGGCAGATCGAGCTTTACTTCATCGTGCCGCCGGATGGACCAGCGAAGAAGCTGGAGGAATGGGACCATATCCGTGACGAGATCGGCGAAGCGATCGGTGGCGAAGGCCCGGACCGCTGGCTGACGATTGCATTTACGACCGATCCGGAATGGGCCGATTAAGCGCCGCCGCACCCGCCAGTCTACCGATACTACAGAGCGAAGATCGACCAAGCCGCGATGCACAAAATGCCGAGGCAATTTGGCAAGAGCACCCGCTAAAAAGATCAGGCGCTCTCAGTATCACCTCGCGAAAGAGGAGCGGCCGCTGTCTGCTTGTTCCGTAGAGAGCGAAGCGCGAGGCCCTGAACGCGGCTCGTAAGCGGCCTCTCGACATATCTGAAAAGCGCCTTGGCAAACATGGCGGCGACAAGCGTCGCAAAAACGACGAACAGTCCGAGAGGAAGCCCTGCCCCGATCACTTTCTCCCATATCGCGCGCAGCGGCCGCAGGATGAAGGGATGGACAAGGTAGAGGCTATAGGAGGCGTCCCCGAGCGCGACACCCCAAAGGACGGGCCGCCTTTGAGGCAGGACGGGGCCGATCGCGGCCGCCAGAACGAACAGAGCCGCAGGCACACCGCTTCGCAGGAATTGCGGCAGGGCCGCATCGTTCCAAAGAGTCGAGATATGCACGAAGCCAAGGAGCCCGATGGCGGCCAGCCCAAGTGCCCAGCCGCCGCCGATCCTTACTCCACTGCGGAAAATCAGCGCGACATAGACGCCGAAGAGGAACTCCAGAATGATCGGGTTCGTCCAGAACGCTATCTGCACATGCTGGGGATCGATGAGCCTTCCGACAAGCGCCATTCCGACCATGAGAACCGACAGCCATAAGACGCCCAATCGTATCGGCAGCAGAAGTGCCGCGGCGAAAAAGACGTAAAACAGCATCTCGTAGTTCAGCGTCCAGCCGAGGGCGAGCACCGGCCTAATCTCATCGACGCCGCGCCCGGATGGAATGAAGAAATAGGATGCCAGGACATGGGATAGGGAACCGATAGGAACGGCAAGAAGCGAGGGGGCCGCAAGCGCGCCAAGCAACAAGACGCTCGTCAGCAGCCAATAAAGCGGGACCACACGTGCGCAGCGCCGCAGGAAGAAGCGGAGCGAAGCGCCGCTCTTGCCGAATTCCGACGCGGTCGTATGGGTCATGATGAAGCCGGAGAGGACGAAGAATATATCGACGCCGAAACCGAGATTCCATGCGGAGCCATCGACCACTGCACGTCCTGTTGCTGCCGCCAGCATGCCCGTCTCGTGCAAGCCATGGGCAACAACCACGGAAGAGGCGGCGAGCGCACGCAATACCTGGAGATTCACGAGCGTGTGGGTGGATTTGCTGGCAGCTTGGCCCGCATCCTCACTCTCAAGTATTTTTCTATAAAACCTCACCGGAAATCTCGGCAAATATCGTCTTGGATCCCGCATTTTCTATCCAAAACGATATAACAACTCGTCGCTGCCTGCATAATTGCGCAGCGCTGCTTTAAATTATAGTTATTCTTCAGTTAAGCTTCACCCGCGGTCGCCAATATGACATGCGCCTGAATTTTGGCCGCAACTTCGCCACTACCATGTCTTGCTTCGATCGCGGCGGCTGCATAGTCGGTCGCAGCCTGCAGCTTCCCCGCTTCCCTGGCCTCGATTTCGTTGCGAAGCAGGGTTCCCTGACAATAGGCGATGGCCGGAATGCGCGGTGAGGACGCGCGGCTCTGCTCTGCCCTCGTTTCGATCACGATTTCAGAGAAACCGGCATCCTCGAGATCGCTGCGGATCCGGTCCACATCGTGATAGCCATGCGGCGTGCGCGCCAGAAAACGTGGCGGATCGTTCGGGAAAATCCGTGCCAGCGCCTTCGTCACGTCGTCGGCGAAAACATTATCCTCGATGCGATCCCATACGTTGAACAGGAAATGTCCGCTTGATTTCAGAACGCGCTTTGCCTCGCGATACGCCGAGATGCGATCGGGGAAGAACATAGCGCCGAACTGGCAGACGACGAGATCGAAGGCCGCATTTTCGAACGGCAGCGCCATGGCATCCGCTTGCCGCCAAGTGATGCGCCCGTCCGGCTGATGTCGCGAAGCGGCATAATCTAGCATCGGCTGGTTGAGGTCGGTGACGACGTAGCTTGCATCGGAGGATAGTTTCGGCGCCAAGGCGCGGGTGACAACTCCGGTGCCTGCGGCAATTTCCAACACTGTGCGCGGCTTGAGAGATCCGGCGCGTTGTGCAATGTCTGCCGCATAAGGCTCGAAAATCAACGGCACCATATAGCGGTCGTAATTTTCCGGAATCGAGCCGGCGAATATCTTGTCTGCCTCCAACATCGCCATCACCCGCTGTGCACCTGATAGACCGCAATATTAGCACATCGCGACAGACGCGTCATTCAGGCTCTGAAGAGGCCCCAAATACCGGAGAGGCTATTCGATCGCGGTGATTTCCAGCTCGTCATTGCCAAGGCTCATGACGTCTCCCACCCTCTTCCCCATCAACAACCGTGCAACGGGCGACACATAGGAAATCGATCCTGCCTTAGGATCGGCTTCATCTTCGCCGACGATGCGGTACGTCTGCACGCGGCCATCTTCACGGCTGAAGGTTACCTTGCTTCCAAAGGCAACGATCTCGGTTGAGGTGGGCGTCGCAATGACTTCAGCGGTTCGCAGTCTTTCCGCGAAATAACGGGCATCGCGCAAGGGAATGGCCGTCTGCCGGCGGCGCTCGTTGATATCCTCGATGGCGCTTGCCGTTTCATAGGCTTTGCGTGCCTCCTGAAGCTGAAATTCCAGAGCCTTCAACCCCGCTTCCGTGACGAGGTTCGGATGTGGAGAAATGGGCCGGTCGGGCAGCACGGTTTCCGCCGCCGTCTCAGCGCTTTCTTCCTTCATGAACGCAGTGCTCAACTTCAAACTCCATTGCGAGCTACAACCAAATCAGCCTCGTACTATAGACCAGATGGCTATGCCGGAGGAATAGAACGACCGCTGGAAAGCCAGCGCGCCGAAAGAGGCCCGAACCCGACATGGCTGTTGCAAGGATCTCCAGATCGATTAATCTTCAAGCCAGCTAAGAATGGCGGATGCCAAGTTTCTATGTTGCCTAAGGGATTTGCCGCGGCACGCAATTTCAGAGAGATCGATGGTCAGCCTCGGTGTTTTGACGACTTATATGGTGGTGGTGCTGGGCCTGATGGTCATTCCCGGGCCTGCTACATTGCTCACGCTCGCCAGAGCGGTCAGCGGCGGCAAGCGCGTGGGATTGGCAACCGGCATCGGCATCGCTGCCGGCGATCTTTTCCATACGATGATGGCGACCTTCGGGTTGTCGGCCTTGCTCGCCACGTCCGCACTGGCCTTCGAGATCGTCAAATATGCCGGCGTCATCTATCTGATCTATCTGGGGTTCAAGGCTTTTGTCGAGAAAAGCGGCAGCATCGATCTGCCGACTGCGCAGGCCATTACCCCTATGCGTGCGTTTCGCCAGGGTTTCTTCACCGAGATCCTCAACCCGAAAACAGCGCTTTTCTTCCTGGCCTTCCTGCCGCAGTTCATTCATCCGGAAAGTGGGTCCGTCATCGGGCAATTCGCGCTGCTGGGAGCGATTTTCGTCATCCTCAGTATCGGCGTCACCTCGCTTCTGGCGGTCGGCGCCGGCTCGATCGGTGGCTGGCTGCGCCGCAACCGCACGATCGGTCGATGGCAGGGAAAGGTCATCGGCACGATCTATGTGGCTTTGGGTCTGAGGCTCGCGCTGCAGCAGCAGTAACCCGCCTTTGCGGCGACTACCGGAAAATCAAACCGGCTGCCGCTTGACGACTGACAAGTTCATCTCCGAGCGGATGCGAAAATCCATCGCCTCATAGAGAGATGGCCGGTACATTCATAGTATAAGCATGCAGATAGGCGGTCTCGCCGCAGGCCGCGATCTCACCAGCTGCGAAATGGAAGAGCAAGGCCCCGAAGGCCGCGCCGCTGAAAATCGGGATGGGTGCAGAGGCCGCTAAGCTCGGCAAATCCCGTCTGCCGCATGTTGGAAGATGCACCCTGCAATCTCAATGATTGCACTCACCGGACAGCTCCAGCAGCTGCGTCGCATCGCTGCCCAAAAATGCGCTAACGCCATGGTCGTATTCCGTTTGGATCCGGCACGCGGCGACAGCATCACTTTGACAGGAAGCTCTGCCGACCCGCTCCTTCGCAGCCGCGAAACGCTATCATCACTCCTATTACCCCGCGCGAACGGAATTACTTGCGAGCGATCAAGCCTCTGAAATTATTTCAGAAATATCCGTGCCTTCCTAGGCAATCCGGCCTGGAAAAGAATTTCAGTTTATACGAATATTATTTATTTAGAAATTTACATATTAACTGAATACTAATAAACGCCTTAACTTTCCAACCAATATTAGCTAACCATTACGCAATCGGAGGTAATGGATGTGCAAGATATTGGTACAGACTCTCAAAATTATTCAGAAAGAGCTTACTCAATCAACAATAGCGCCGAGAAATCAGACCTCGGCGAGGCAGAGGCCACCCGTGCACATCTTGTTTCCGAAAAGCAGATTTCAAATCAGGAGAGCCAAATGCAGCCGGCCGACGCGCCCGAACACGCAGCCGCCATTCCCGCTCAAGATTATCCGCTTGTGCTTCCAAGCGTGCTGATCGGCGGATTGCCCATCACCGTCGTCAATCGGCGCAATGCCGCCTCCTTCATGATCGATGTGGCGCGCCGCCGCCGCGACAGCCGGCCCTATTACTTTACATCAGCCAATGGCGAGGTCGTCGCGCGCGTTCATGCCGATGCCAATATCGCCAAACTCTTCAAGGAAGCCGATCAGATCCTGGCTGACGGCCAACCCCTCGTCATGGCCTCTCGCCTGCTCTGCCGAGTACAGCTCCCCGAGCGCGTGGCAACGACCGACCTGTTCCATGATGTTGCCGAACTGGCCGAAAAGAAGGGCGTGAGCTTCTATCTCCTGGGAGCGAGCGAGACCGCAAACCATCAGGCCGTTGCCGCCGTGCAAACCCGTTATCCCGGCCTGCGCATCGTGGGTCATTGCCACGGCTATCTTGCGGGGGAAGCTCTGGAGCAGAAACTTGATGAAATCAACGCACTTGCTCCCGACATATTATGGATCGGTCTTGGTGTTCCGCGCGAGCAGATATTCGTGCACGATTTTGCCGCACGGCTTGCCAATGTCGGCGTCATCAAGACCTCGGGCGGGCTCTTCGATCATCTGGCGGAGAAAACGAAGAGAGCGCCCATGTGGATCCAACGGGCCGGCTTCGAGTGGTGCTGGCGCATGCTGATGGAGCCCCGCCGCCTGTTCTGGCGCTACCTGACGACCAATCCTTACGCCATCTACGCGATCCTGAGGTATTCGAAATGATGAACAGGCGATATCCCGAACCGTCGGCCACCGAAACGGACACCGACATAGCCATCGTCGGTGGCGGGCTTTCCGGCACGCTTACCGCCTGCCTGCTCGGCCGAGCGGGATATCGGGTGACGCTCATTGACCGTCATCGCGTCTTTCCGCAGGAGTTCCGCGTTGAGAAAATCGGTCGTGGAGAGATCGAAAAACTCGAGCAGCTTCAATTGCTCGCGCCCTTGTTCAAGGTTGCTGCGCCCTTCGACGACATCGTCAATCTGCATAGGGGGCGCATATTGGATCGGACACACGGCCAGCATTATGGCTTTTTCTACAACAGGCTCGTTGGCGCGATGCGCGCGGCATTACCGGAGACGGTGAATTTCGTCGTCGGTCAAGTCACCGGCTTGCGGACGAGCGCCAAGCAGCAGCGGATTTCAATTCTCGGCAAGGATGAACTGACTGCTCGCCTATTGGTGCTCGCAACCGGTATGGGGGATATGCTCCACCGGGATCTTGGCATTTCGCACAAATCGATCGGCGAGAGGCGCCCTCTTGCATTCGGCTTCAACATTCGTCCGCTGCAATCCAATAGATTTCGCCATACAGCCCTGCGCTATCATGGAGACGGTGACGGCATCGATCGTCTCGATCTATTTCCGGTCGCCGATGCAACACGTGCCAATCTTTTCCTGTTTCGCGATCCACGAGATTCCTGGGTCAGGTCACTGCATGACGATCCAAAGCAGGCGCTCATCGCCGCCTTCCCATCGCTCGTCGATCATTTTGGCGACTTCGAGATTGCCAGCAGAATCGACAGCTGGCTCACCGAAATTACGCTGGCCGAGAATTGCCGACAGGACGGTGTCGTGCTCATCGGAGACGCCTATTTGACCTCCTGCCCGGCGACCGGCCTCGGCGTCAGCCGGCTTCTGACCGATGTTGAGCGCCTATGCCGCACATATGTCCCGCAATGGATGACAGAAACCGCTATCGATCATACCAGGATCGCCGCCTATTACGACGACCCGGAAAAGGCTGATATGGATATCGGTTCGGTGCAAATGGCCGATCGCCACTTCAATCTGACCGCGAAAACCGATGTCGGGTGGCGTCTGCGCCGCCAGTTCCATTTCACGCGGCGACGCATCCTATACGGCATCGAAAGCATAAGTCCTGCTCTCGCCGCAAAGCTTCATCAGCTCAAGACGATACGCACCAGATCTACGCTGCGATCCGCCGTGCTGGACTCTAAACCCGCGGCATAGCTGGGGCGACAAGCAAGAAACACTGTTTCGAGAAATATTCACTAATAGAAATAGTGTATGTCTCCAAAATGCGAAAAACGCGACGCTACATTGATAATATTACGGAGTTTATCATGGCAGTTTTAGGCGCATTTCCTCCCGGACTTACTTGCCGACCAATCGAGGAGAGCGATTGGGATGGTATCATCGATTGTCTCCGCAGAAATTTTCCGACGCGCGATCGAAGCTATTGGGAGCGCGCCGTCACACGGATGGAAAAACGGCCTTTCGTGCCCGATCTGCCGAAATACGGCTTCGTTCTGGACATGTCCGGACGCATCGTCGGTGTCCTGTTGGCGCTTTATTTCCGGCATGAAGGATTGGAAGGAGAAGAGCTCCGCTGCAATCTATCAAGCTGGTCTGTCGATCCGGAATACCGCGCTTTCGCCGGCAAGATGGTTATCGCGGCGCTCAGACGAAAGAATGTCACCTACATCAACGTTTCGCCGGCGCCGGGAACGATAAAGGTCAATGAAGCGCTCGGCTTTCGCCGCTATGCGGATGGGCAACTGGCGTTTCTGCCGATGCTGAGTGCTGTGAGGCAGCCTTATCGGGTGCTCGAAGCAAGTCCCGGCCTTGCCGAAATGTCGATGCTCTCGGAGGGCGATAGGGAGATTCTTCTCCAGCATGCGGCACTCGGATGCCTGTCGTTGATTTGTGTCGATGGCGACGAAGCCTTTCCCTTCGTTTTCAAGACACGCCGCATCTTCCATGGCATTGTCCCGAGTGCTCAGGTAATTTACAGCCGCACGCCAGAGGAGCTCAGCCGGTGTGCCGGCGCACTTGGTCGCCATCTCCTGCGAAAAGGCATATTTCTCTGCGTCGTCGACGCGAACGGGCCGGTGTCCGGTCTCGTCGGACGTTACTTTGCCGGAAGCGGAACGAAATATTTCAAAGGTCCGAAACCGCCCTCGCTTGGTGACCTGACATTCACGGAGCTCGTCATCTTCGGCTCCTGATTATTGATAAAGAGCCGAGGTCGGTTTTTTGCAGCTTCCGCAAAGGACTGTGCACAGTCCAATCTGGCTATTCGTTCCACCGAATGAACGGCGCCATGCAAGCAAGACAGAAGATCAACAGGCTCAAAGCGAGGGCGACGGCATATGCTCGCCCGGCTGGCTGGACATGCCTCGCGAAATACCGAGCAAGCGCCATCGCGTTCCAAAGGAAACACCGACAAGCAGAAGACAGAAGCCGAGCGCGAGCGGTGAGAAGAATGCCTCTTCCTGCAATACCGCATTGGATGCAATCGTGATGATCGCGACGAAGGCAAACAGGAAATCCGGCTCACCGGTGGCGAGCAGCTGCCTGCGGGCCGACAGCGCCAATGCGGCAAGAAAGCCGAAGAAGACGAAACTGCCCATGCCCATCTGGTAGAGCATGACGCCAACAGCGCTTTCAACCGGGACGGAGGCGACGCCCTCATCCTGCGCCCGGTCCCAATCGAGATTGAGGCTCGTACTCGAAAGATTGCCGCCGATCCCCAGGCCCTGCCCGAACGGATTGTGCAGGAATTCGCGAACGCCTGCGATCAGGCCGAGAACATGGTAGTCGCCATGGGTGGCGCCGAAGAGGATGGCGGCGACCGTCCAGACGACCGCAAGCGCGACGACGGCAAGCAGCGTCAGTTCCGCGCGCGATGGGCGATAGATCAGCCGGGCGCCGATCGCGACAAGCAGCATGAATGTCGCGCCTTTGGAGCCGATGACGAGCAATAGCGGCAAGGCCGCAATCGGCAGCAGCCAGCGCCCCTTGAAGAGGAGCCAGGCAGACATGATGCTCAAGCCGTAGGCATAGCTGATCGGGTGAAAATTCGGGCCGCCATTGCGGAAGATCGGCGGAAACAGGTCGCTGAACAGCTTGATGTTGAAAAAGGTCGTCATCATCGTGTCTTCGATACCGCGAAGCACGAAACCGGTCTCCCTCAGCTTCTTTTCCCATACACCGGCCTCGATCTGAGCCTTCAGACCACGGTGAATATAGAGATCGCCATGAAACAGGCTAAGGAAATCCATCCGGAAAATCTGTTCCAGATAACCGTAGATGATGGCAACGGCGCAGAGCCAAAAGATGCCCTTGCGCAGATCAACGGGATAGAGGCTGGCTGCGAGAATGGCGATGTGGAAACATGCAAGTGGGGTGATCGTATTGCGGAAATAGATGACGGCATCCTTCGGCCCGCCATGAACAGCGCCGAGCGCAAGATAAAAGCTCACTATACCGCAGAGCACGAAGCTGAATGTCAGCCACGGCCGCAATTCGGTCAGAGCTCTCACCCGATACTGGAAAGAAGCCATCACGAAGGCGCCGAATGCAGTCATGAGAATGACGAAATTGGCACCGCGCAACGCATCGAACGTATTGTGGTCGGGCACGAAAGGCGTGAACCAGGCGACCACGAGATTTTGATAGAGAAAAGAGCAGGCAACGACGATCGGGATGCAGCCGGGCTGAGCAATCGACAAAACCAGCGTCAACGCGAATGTCGCGACAACCCCGAACGGCGTCCAGACAGCGAAGGCAGAGACGGAAGCGACGACCGCGAGGATGGCGATGAAAAGATGGAAAAGGGCGTCCGAACGAAGTCCGCTCAGGCCTCCCGCCCCGAAGCCGGCGCGACCTCCGGTAACGCTCATCGCCAATCTCCATTTATCCGCATCAGTTGCCGTTCCACATGGCCATATTCCGCCGCTTTTCAGCCGCCATTGCTGTCATCCAGAAGTGCCGCGATCATGGCGTCATCGAAGCCCTCAATGCTGCCTCTGCTCCTGATGATGCCAAAACCTTGATCAAGCTCCCAATAGGCCCAGCCGATCTTGTTGCTCTCGGCCGCCTGCCGCACGGCCCGAACCCAGAACCGACGGCTTTCGGCATCGACGCAGAAGTTGAGGACGCCGAACTCGTTCATCATGACAGGGCAGTCATATGTCTCGGACCAGCGCCTCAACTTCATAAATTCGGCGGCGATCGCAGCCTCCGTCCAGGGTGTCGCCAATTGTTCCTCGATAAGGCTTGCCGCCTGCTCGTCCCCGGCCGCTCGCAGCTTTCCGATGCTCTGCTGTACCCGCGGCGTCTCGATGGTCGCAGGAAAGGGCAAATTCGAAATCTGCGCCAGTGGCGACGCATCCCAGGTCTCGCATTGATGAGTGAAGGCCGTGGGTGAATAGAAATGAATGGCAGCAATCTGATTATCGTCGGCAAGGGGCGGCGTCTCGCCTATTTCCCAGATGCCCTGAGAGGGTGATGGCCCCCAGATCAGCGTATGGTTAGGACATTTCGATCGCACGACCTCGGCAAGCAGTTGCCTTAGTTGAAGCCACGCGTCATTTCGCAGAGGCGGCTCGTTCAACAATTCTGCATAGACCATCTCATCCGAAAGGTTCGCAAGGACGCTGCCTAGCGCCATCCATGCCTCGGCCGCCCTTTGCGAACCGGCCTCGAAATCCTGACGGAGAGCCGTATGTAGACTTTCGGAAGGATGCATGTCGGCAAGGACCGAGAAGCCCAGCCGATTGAGATCGGCCACGCCAGCCTCGATGCGACGGAGGGTGGTCGTATCACCTGCCGACAAGAGATCGCCATTGATCGGCAAACGGATCGTTTGAAAGCCCAATTGACGAAGCTTTTCGAGCACAGGCTCGCTTGGCGCCACGCCATCGCCGCGATCGAACCATCCCGGCAGATTGATGCCGCATGAAGGCACGATGGGCTTGGCCGCCACACGGGCCGCGCCGGCAGCCGGAAGAGCAGCCAGAATGGAGCCGCCTGCCAGCTTGAGAGCGCTTCGGCGTGATAGCAACGTCGATCGCAAGCTGCGCCCCACGGTCACCCCCTCGCAGAGATTCGGCTGCCCTGCTCTCCGTCGTCAGCCGATCGGATCGCTCGCACCACCTCGCCACCTTGCGTCTCTGTCTGCTCCGGTGCAATTGTCAACGTGGCGCTGCGCCCGATCTGATCGGCATCGAGGCGCTGACGAAGCAAGCTGGTGATTTCCCCCGCTTCCTCGGCCGGGCTGAGCGCAAAAAGCATGAGATCCGCTTCGGCAAAAAGCGCGGGATCCCAGCTGCCAACGATGGAAGGTCCCATCAGAAGCACGAAATCGAAGGAGCCGGCAGTCGCCAAAATGTCGTCGAGGCCGAGGTCTCCCGGCGGCTTCCCATTCTCGGCAACTTGCCTGTTGTACACGACCGTTCGCAGACCGCTCGCGCCGCTCACGAAGACACCGTTGCCGTTACGCGCCGATGCTCCCGGACCCGGCTGATCGCCAAACTCGACCACAAGCACATTCTGTTCGGCCTGCTGGAGACCGATGCCGACGATTGCCCCCGCAAGTCTCGCCGCAACCGGCGTATGAAGCGATGAGACCAACAGCACGTAAGGCTTCGGATGCTCGGTCAGATGCAGAATGATGCGTCGCATGAGCTGCAACACATTCCGCGAAAAGGCTTCGTTTCCGGCCTGGAAAAAGCGTCTTCGCATCGCGCGGATGCTGAGATAGGCGCCGGAGCCGGCAAGACCAGGCAACCGATACTCTCCAAGATTAACTGGCGCCAGCACCGGCTCCGGTTTTACGGTCTCCTTTACGGCATGCCGAGGAGGCTCGACGCCGAGGAGGCTGCCTCTTATGGGGCTCGTCGGATCTTGCTCCGGCTGATGTTTGGGGCCGCGCACCAGGGCAAGACCACAGCCGATGATAAGGCCAAGCGCTGCACTGACCGGCAAGAGCAGCAGCGGCTTGGGCCAGGTCGGCTGCACCGGCGGAGCGGCAGCGCTGATTACCCGCGCCTCCTGTAGCTGCAGGCCCTGCATCTGCGATGTTTCCTCGGCGCGCTTCAGGAAATCGTCAAGGACAGTGCGCGCCGCCTTCGTCTTCGCCTCCAGCTGCCGCAACTGCACCTGCGCGGCATTTGAGCTTTCCAGCTTCTGGCGGAGATCATCGAGCTTTGCCTGAAGTGCTGTGACGTTTTGCGCGGCGAGATCGGACTTCGCCTTCAATTCCCGCGTGATCCGCTGCGCCTCGATGGTCATGAGACCCTGCATCCTGTCCAGTTCGGATCGCAGCCTTTTGATGATCGGATGGCGCGGCTGATACATGGCCTCGTAATTGGCGAGGTCGGCCGCCCGTTGATTATAGTTTTCGCGGAGTTTGACCGTCGCCTCGGAAGACAGGATTTCCGAAAGCTTGGCAAGACCCGCCGGTGAGGTGCCTGCGGCAACCGCCTGGGCATATTTATCCTTGGCCTGGTCCGCCTCGCTTCGCGCGCTGATCAACTGATCCGTAAGCTTGTCGATCTGGGACTGCAGCGTGCCTCCGGCGGAAGCATCCAGAATCTGATGCGAGACCTTGAAATCTCCGACCTCCTGCTCGGCATCGCTGACGTTCTTCTGGAGATTGCCGATCCGGCTCGCAAGCAGGGAGTTTACGTCGCTGTTTGCAGTTTCTCGCTCCCCCGACAGACCGGCCCTGTAGCGATTGACAATCGCATTGGCGATCCGGGCCGCTTTGTCGGAATAGCGGGATGCGAAACTGACATCGATGACATAGGTAAGCCCGGCACGCTCCACGGTGACGGCACGCTGAAAGCTCCTGAAGATCGAATCCTTCGTGGGATGCGAATCCAGACCGATACGCGACAGCAGACCGCCGCTTGCAAATTCGGGATCGTTTTCGATGTTTTCGCTCTCAAAGACCTTCATCAGCAGGTCGCGCGATTCAATCACGAATACCTGGCTCGCGATGGCCGCGCTGTCACTGCCGATGCCGGGCAGAACATTGTTGAGATTCGTCGCGCGCGGATCGCGTGGATCGATCATGACGGAAGCTGTCGCGGTATAGCTCGGCTTTGCCACCACAAGGTAAGCCAGCGCCAGCAGGAGCACGGCCAAAGTGCTTGCCAGCACGGTCAGCCAGCGTTGCCACAAGATGGTCCACACGGCACCGACATCGAACAGCGGCGGAAGCGAGCGCTCGTCAATGTTAAACGGCTTCATCCAGTTCCTCTCCGCGGGCCGCGGGTCTCCGGCTCATCACACATCACTAAATTCAGTATTAGTGAATAATGTTAATCATCCGTTGAATTTACACCAGAGCGTGTGATCAACTTCAGATATCGCAAGTAACCATGTTGCGACTTCGTTCTGGCGCAAGCATGAGTACTTACGATATTAGAGATACATTCTATTTCAGGTGCTATGGGCCATTCGGTCGACAGCAATCAACACGGGAACAGGTCGTTGAGTGAGAAAGCTGGCAGCAGCGATACTTTATCGGCCGAAACGCCGCCGCCAGCGAGCAACCTGCGCTTGTCGATCGGCGCTCTAGCCAGGAGCGGCGCCGTTGCCGGTGTGATCAAGCTTGCCAGCGCCGGCCTCTCGTTCCTGATGTTCGTCGCCGTCGCCATGACGACCGATGAGCGGCAGTTCGGCCTTTATAGCGCCGCTTATGCCGGAGCGAGCCTGGTCTCCTTCTTCGCCATAGTCGGCCAGCAAAGCGCCGTGCTCAGGTTCTGGCCGCAATATGCCGGCAACAACGACCTGAACTCCGCAAACGGCGTGATGGCCCGCTCCATCCTTGTCGCACTCATGGGGCTTGCAAGCTTCAGCCTGCTCATTCTCATCATCGGCTTCTTGCCATTCGCTGGCGCTCAGATGCCCGAATGGCTCCCGATCTGTGTGGCGACCATGGTGCTGGCTTTCGCGCTCGGCTGGTCGGAATTCGTCGCCTGTGCTCTTCGCGCCAAGAATGCGTTGATCTTCGCACTGCTGCCGCGCGATGTCATTTGGCGAGCAGTGGCAATCCCGGTTTTCGTGCTCGCACATTCCATGCAGCTGAAGATGAGCGCAGTTGCCGCGACCTATCTCACGGCCGGGTTGCTGCTCCTGATGATCGCACCACAGACATTTGTCCTCTTTCGCGATACGATCCGCGCCCAGCGGGGCCTGCTTACGGCAGAACAGAAGACCGAATTCAAGACGGTGACGCTCGGGCTATGGGGCGTTACCGCGCTACCGCCGGCGCTTAGCCAGGCAAGCACCTTGCTGGTCGCGGCCATTCTCGGCCCCGAGGCCGCCGGCGCAATTTTCGTCGCGGATCGAACGATGCGGCTGGTCGTATTGGCACTCAACGGCATCAACCAGGCGCTTGCGCCGCAGATCTCGGCTGCCTTCTACACCGGGGACAAGGCACATGTGCAGCGTATCACCAGTCTTGCCGCTCTGGGCGGCTTCATCATCGCCTTGTGCGTGCTGGTATCGTTCCTGATCTTCGGCGACCTGATCCTGTCGATCTTCAATCATGCCTATGCCACGCCGACGATGCAGGTAACGCTGATTATCTTCGGCATCGGCGCGACAATCGGCACCGCCTGCGGGCCGACCGAAATCCTGATGCAGCTGACGGGCCTTCAGCACGCGCTTTTCAAGCTGCTGGTTATCGTCAACACCTTCGGGCTCTGTGCGACAGCGGTGCTGACCTATTGGCTCGGCCCGATCGGTGCGGCGCTCGCCATCGCCGGCACGATCATGGTTTGGTGCGTGACCGCCGTGTTCATCGCACGCCGCACCATCGGCATCAACCCGTCAATCTTCGGCTTCCTCGCCGGCGAAGACGCACTTGCCGCCCGCTCTTTCCTGAAAGGCCGTTCATGAAAATCATTCAGGTCCAGACCCAGGCGGAAGCGGGCGGAGCACAGCGAATTTCGGATATGGTCGGTGAGGGATTGCGCGCGCGCGGCCATGAGGTTCGCACCGTCTTCATGTATCGGAAGACCGAGGTCTATGACCGCGATCCACACGCCGATTTCATCCTCACCAAGCCGCCGCGCAACTTGCCAGGCCAGATACGGGCTGCCATCGGACTTGCGGGTTACCTGCGCAACGCCCGACCGGATGCGGTCGTCACCTTCCAGCACTATGGCAATATTTTTGGCACCATCGGCGCGCGGCTCGCCAGCGTTGACTTGATCATCGCAAACCAGAGCGGTGCGCCGCAGACCAGAGGCGTCAGGGGGATTCTGACGCAGATAGACAAGCTGATGGGCACTTTCGGCGCCTATCACGCCAACGTCGTCAATTCGAGTTGGACGGAAGCGCAGTTCGACAGCTTTCCGCAAGCCTACCGGCGCCGGATGTCACGCATCGACCACGGCGTTCCTGCGCCCTCGGTCGCCGTCGACAAGGCGGCGGCGCGCGCGGCCTTCGGTCTTCCTCAAGAAGCCTGGCTCGCCGTCTCTTCGGGCCGCATGGCGCCATCGAAAAATCAGATCGCGCTCGTTGGCGCCCTCGTCCATCTGCCCGACATTCATATCGCCATCGCCGGCACCGGCCCCGAGCAGGATGCGATTGTCGCTTTTGCCGAAGCCAATGGCATCACCGACAGGCTGCATCTCGTTGGCGAAGTACCTCCCTCACGCATTTTCGAGTTCCTCGCGGCGGGAGACGCCTATGCTTTTTCCTCGTTGACGGAAACCTTTGGTCTTGCCGCAGTCGAAGCGGCCATTTCCGGGCTGCCGGTGGTTGCAAGCAAGCTCGATGTCCTGCGGGAGGTCCTGACCATAGATGAGGGCGAAGCAGCCGCACTCTTCGTCGATGCCGATGCGAAGGGAATGGCCGAAGGACTTACCGAACTCATCGCCAGGCCCGAGCTAGCCGCCCGGCTGGCCGCCGCCGGACGGCAACTGAAGGAACAATATTCGCCAGCCCGCATGTGCGCCGGCTATGAGGCACTGCTTCTGTCGCGCTCACTTCCGCACGGCTGCAATCCCGTCGATCACCTCCAGTCGGCCTGAGCGATTGAGCGTATGGATTTTCGGATAGGGCCAGTCGCCACGCGCCGCAATCGGTCGGGGCGGCGACAGGCGAACCGTCTTCTCATCCAGTTCCAGCAACTGCGAGATGCCGAGCCCGCCGCCATAGCCGAGCGTTCCGTCCTGGACCGGTAGATAGATACTACTCCGCTTGCGGACGAAGGCGCCTCCCGGGCGGGCCATGCGACGATCGATGAAAACCGGGTTCAACACATGAGGCGTCCAGGGGCCGGCAAGCCGTGGTGCGTGAAAGACTACGAGCGTATCGGACGTACTGCCGTGACCATCGCGATTGGTCGCAAACAACCAGAGTTGCCCGCCATGTTCGAGCAGTGTCGCATCGGAAATCTCGCCTTCGATGAGCACGGCCTCGGGAGCCCAGCGATCCGGAAACTCTATCGAGCTATAGAGGATGAGTTTTCCGCCTGAACTTGCCTCAGGAAGCATCCAGATCGCGCCGCCGTGCTCGAAGACCTGCGGGTAAGACAGATGGTAAGGCTCTTCCAGCACGCATCGCGGCTCTCCAGGCTTCCCTGTGGCATCGAATGCCACGACCGAGATGACTGCCTTGCCGGTCGCATGCGGATAATCTTCCACGAACAGGAAGAAGCGATCCTGCCATTGAAACGGAAAGGGATCGGCATAGAAGCGATCTCCGGCATCCGGCAGCACGGACCAGCCATCGCCAAGCTCACAGCTGCTCGCAACACCCGGCCCATCTATAAAGCGATAACCGACACGCCAATGCGCGTGGCGAAAGCGCGCGCGTCGCATCGCTTCTCGGCCCAGGCGTGGCAAGGCGCCGGTCAGACAAGCGGATGCAAAGCCCAGCGCTCCACTGACGAGATTCTCAGATACTGTGGACACCGGTTCGTTCATAACGAGCCGGTTTTCGGCAAAGGCACGAACCGTGGAAACAGCAAGCGTGACGGCACGGGCGAGCACATCCTCCGCGCCAAGCGACACGGTTTCCCGCCGATCGATCATCGGCCAGGCTCGACCTACCACCGTTTTTCCGTCCAGGACGGCATCGATAACAGGCAAAGCGCCAGCGGCGAGCGACCTCGCGACCGACAGGTCCGACCGCGCCCCGTCGAACCGCAATGTGATGGTCGGAACGTCCGATGGCGCAGCGTGGCCGGTAAGATCCAGCCGAAGGACTGCAGACCTATCGCGACTGCGGGCGGGGATCTCCGACAGAGGAGCGGCAAGAGCCAGATCGCGCCGGCGGAAGATTTTTCGCTCGATAGCCAAGGCTGTATTTACAGCGGCCGGCCACGCATTCGACCCGGATTCATGTACGACAGCGATATCGTGCCCCTCGGCCTGCAGACGCGCGACCACGATTTCCTGCCATCGGCGCGGCGCAGACTTCGGAACGATGATATCGATCGATGGCATGGCGTTTCCAATCCGCAGCAGCCTCGGCGGGCCTCGGAGACCTGGAAACTATATTTATTCGGGAAAGCTTACTTTCAGGTTATTCTGAAGTTGTATTGCAGAACGGAGCTTTGCTGCTACCGTTCAGCCGCCTTTTGATCAGCCGAGTTCTTCATTTGCAAACTGATCATTGCACAAAGGATCTCAGCTATCGGAGGTAGCCGCCGATTTTATCGGGAACGACGCCAAAATAGAGCAAGCTTCTGTGAAGGCGTCATCCAGAATGCTTAGTTTGCGGGCGTGCGCACGTGCATATTCCTGGTAGAAGCCAGACGAGATCCAGATATGTGAACGCCCTCGCCGGTCGCTCCAGCCGACGGCACCGATCGATTCAGCTGCTGCAAGCTTGCCGCTGATATGGGCGCGCGAAAGGCCGAACGATGAGGCGAGAGAGGAAATCGAGCTGACATTCGTCAGGAGCCGTCCCTGTCCCACCACAGTTTCCGGATCTATTCCGGCGATGAGGCGATCCATCAGAAATCCCCCCGTATCGCCGCTGGCAAAGATGGCATGAAGCGGCCCAGGGCTGCGTACCTCCCGGCTTGTTAACAAGGCATGTGCCGCAAGCGGTTCGATGAGTATCAGCATGCGTTGCGGCTCCATAAGGAACCGAGCCGCCCTGCCTCCTCCGTCTATAAGGTCGAGCGCCTGGAAATGCAGGCTGTACCAACGGATCAGCATCGACAGTGTTGAGTGCGTAGGCCCGACCTCATCCGAAGGACCACCTCTGGAGCCTGCGACCGGACGAATGACATTGTATCGCAGCGCTTCGTCGAAAAATGCGTAGGCGGTATTGCGGCTGGCAATCCCGTACTGCCGGGCGAGACTTCCAAAACCGTTTCTGGTCAATCCCGCCCCGACCCTGCGAACGGCCAGAAAGTAGTCGCTCAATGCGGCGTGACATAAGAGCCGGCGTTGTTGAGTGGCAAAAAGCGCCGCAGTCCAAGGCAAGGATTCGTAAACAGCGGCGAAGCTACGTGCCAGTAAGAAAACGGCGGAAGAAAATTGCTCCATTTCGATCAGTTCACTCGGCTTGCCGGGAGACGGTGCCTCCATTGCCCGGGCAGGATGCGCTGGTCGATGAGGGGGGAAATCAAGCACTCTTCCCATAAACGGTTCTTTCCATTGTGTCGGCTGAGCGAGGTTCAGCACATCGGCGCTCAATCGGGGCCGCCGCGGATATCGGTGGAGAGAAACGGTTAACAATCGAGAGATTGCTTCGTTCCCTTCTTGTCCACATCTTGAGCCTCAGCTTATCAGCGGTTGATGAAATATATAAAAAAATATCGCCCGATGGTAGTTGGAACAAGATTGGATGTCCTGATGGGGCTCGGCGAGCTTCTGATATTTTCTGATATTTTTCTGAATTATCGACTTCACCAGGCACTTGATTGCTCGTGACCGAGATCATCACATGAATGCAAGCGAAAATCTGTTTCCGCCTCGGCGGGTATCGGCACGTTGACTGGGGAGTTAAGCCCTCTTTATACTCATGGTATTTTCGATACTTCAGATGAGGATCGGTGAGAGTAGGTGTTTTGTTTTGCTGGGTTCGTCCTCGATCCAGATCGCGCCGCGCTTCACGGACCTGACGGCTCGATCATCAAGCTGCGCCCAAAAGCTTTTGAATTGCTGAAATTCCTCGTCGCAAACAACAGGCGTGCCGTCGGCAAGCAGGAACTGATGGATACTGTCTGGCCCGGGATTCATGTCGGGGAAGACAGCCTTTTTCAATGTATTCGCGAAATACGCACGGCATTGGGTGATACGGAACGGCACATGATCAAGCTTGTGTCGGGCCGTGGTTATCTGTTTACCGCTGAGGTATCCCCAAGGCAGGAGGGCCCGGACCCGCGATTGGCGTTGAGCAATACGCCGGTTGCCGATGCTCCGGCAATTGATCCTGTCGCACCAGGCCATTGGCTAGGCCTGCCCAAAGCCTTGGTTCTCGGGGGGGCCGTACTTCTTTGCATGCTTGCCATGATTTTCGGTGTCGCTGTCTTTTCTTCGGGATTCGGCGGCATTTCAGGAAACGGCCGACCTGTGATCGAGGTGCTGCCGATCGTCGATACTGTTGGCGATGCCCAAAGCGCGGCTCTAGCACAAAGTGTTGCTGCGGAAATGATCAATGGCCTTGCCAGAATCGATGGTATCCGCCTCGTGCTCCCCAAGGAACGCGAGCCGATGACATCAGGCAAGCCCACCTTCAATCGCTCCGATGGGGCGGATTTCCTTCTACAGGGCGAACTGCAAAGAAGTCCGCAAGCATGGATCTTTCAAACGCGCTTTATCAATGCGAGCAGCCGGGAGGTCGTATCGGTCGCAGAAGTCAAGCTGGATGCCAGCGAGCCCGACCAACAGCGCCTCGCATCTCGGCTTGCTGCCGGGGCTGGCTATGACCTTGCCGTTCGCCTGAACAAATTCGGTCAAACCGACAGCGCCCCTCAGGCTGGCGCGGCCAGTGTCGCGATAAAGCAGGCCTCCACCTCGATCAATCAGACGACACATGAACGGTTTGCGACGGCTCGGTCGATACTGGAAAAATATCTCGCCGAACAACCGGATAATGTCGATCTGCAAATTGCCTTGGCGGCGCTGCACCTGCGCGGAATTCAGCTTGCCTGGTACAATCCCGCCGAAAGCAGGGCGGCGGAAAATGACGCGAGATCGCTGTTGGAACGTGCTTTGAAAGCCGGGCCAAACTTCCTTCCGGTACTTGGAACCTATTGCCGTTTTCTGACGGTAACGAACCAATTTGCAGAAAGCCTTGTGGCTTGTGCAAGGGCGTTGAGCCTCAATCCGTGGGATGGGACGGCGCTGTTTCACCTCGGTTTGACACAAGTTCAGCTGGGCCGGTTCGTGGATGCACTTGCAACATTCGAACAGGCCGATCGCTTCGATACGCCGGATGTCTCGCGCTGGACATGGTTGTTGGGAGCAGGTTTTGCAGATCTGCTTTTGGATCGCAATGAAGACGCCGTTGGATGGCTGCAGCGTTCCATTGCAATTACGCCGGGAACAGGACGCGCTCATATGCTTCTGGCAACCGCCTATCAACGACTGGGTCGGACCGATGATGCAAAACAGGCCCTGGCGACGGCGCTGCAATTGAGGCCTGGTTCGACGGCCGCCAATGTTGGCTTGCCGTCTCGTAACACCGGTTCGGCCTATCTCGAAGCGCGCGAGAAAATCAGCCATACGCTGATCGAGATCGGATTGCCGGCCGGCGACGATGCTCAAAAGCCGAACGGCAAAGGTCAGTGAAAGCATATCTCCGACGTTACAGCGCTCGTTCGCGAAACGCCCAGTACCAAGGGTACTCAGGCGCTCCGGGGAGGCGATCGGCTCAACGGCGCGAACCGAATGGACGCAGCGCCATATGACGATTGACATCCTTGTAGAGCAGATAGCGGAACGGGCCTGGACCTCCCGCGTAACACGCCTGCGGGCAGAAGGCGCGCAGCCACATGAAGTCGCCGGCCTCGACTTCGACCCAATCCTGGTTCAAGCGATAGACGGCCTTCCCTTCCAGCACATAGAGGCCATGTTCCATGACATGGGTTTCCGCGAAAGGAATGACGGCACCCGGCTGCAGGGTGACGATCGTCACGTGCATGTCGTGCCGCAGGTCAGACGGATCGACGAAGCGGGTCGTTGCCCAGCGGCCCTCCGTACCCGACATGGCTGATGGCGTAATGTCCTTCTCGTTCAAGATAAGCGGCTCAGGATGGGCCAGCCCCTCGACGGCCTCATAGGCCTTGCGAACCCAATGGAAGCGGGCATGGGCGCCGGAGCGATTGTGCAGCGACCATTTCAACCCCGGCGGCAGGAAGGCATAGCTGCCCGGCTGAAGAACATGCTTGCCGGATGGCAACGTCAACTCGATCTCGCCATCGACGACGAACAGCACGCCCTCAGCCTCGGCATCCTGCTCCGGACGGTCACTGCCGCCACCTGGCGCCACCTCCATGACATATTGCGAAAAGGTCTCGGCAAAACCCGAAAGCGGCCGGGCGATCACCCAGCAGCGCGTCTCGTTCCAGAAGGGCAGATAGCTGGTGACAATGTCCTGCATCACGCCCTTCGGAATGACCGCATAGGCCTCCGTGAATACGGCGCGCCCCGTCAGCAGATCGCTTTGCGGCGGATGGCCACCCAGAGAGGAGTAGTATTTTCTTTCCATTATCGAAGCCCTTCATTCTCATCGTTTCGGAAGGCTGAGGCATGTGCCTTCCGCCTTATTACATAGCATTGGAAGTTGGAATGCTGCGTTACGTTGCCCCTGCCGTCTCCAACAATTTCACGATCTCAGCGTAACCCCGACTGCGCGCATGCTGCAGCGGCGTTGCGCCCTTGGCATCCCGCGCCTCGATTGCGGCGCCGTTATCCAGCAATTGGTAAATGGCCGCGACGTCGCGTGTTGCGGCGGCCTTATGCAGTCGAAGGTCCATTGTATCGCCGAAGGCAAGAAAAGAGATGCAGAGAGCCGCCAGGAAAAGCAAAGCCGATAAGAGAAGTTTCAATATGCCTTATCCCGTTGGAGTCTCTCCCAAAACCCTATCAGGGAACTCGGTTTCGGAAAATCGAATATCCGAGCCCCGACTGCTTGTGAAAATGAAAACAGTTTCAGGATTTTGCGCGGCATAGCTGGCTCACGCCGTTTCAGCCCGGCACTTGCGGCTTCTGCCGCCAGCCCATGTCTGCGACTAGGACAGTGGGCGGGATAGAACCGATCTGCAGGCGCACGCAAAAACCGCTACCGGTGTCCGGGAACGAAACCCGTCCGCCGTGGAGCTCAGCCGCCTTCTTGACCAGGTTCAACCCCAGGCCAGCACCGGATGAACTGGTGTTGATGCGGCGAAACGGCTCGAAGACGAAGACACGATCGCGCTCCTCCGGCGGAATGCCTGGGCCTTCGTCGCAGACGTCGATCGTACCGCCAGCGCCGACACGAACGATGATCGAGCCCTTACCTCCGGCATGATCGATCGCATTTCGGATCAGGTTGACAACCGCCATTTCGATCGTCGAGGTCTGGATCACGAAGACCGCCTCCTTCGAGCTTGGCTCGAAATCGAAATCATAGCCCGCATCCATGGCAATCGGCGCAAGGTCGGCAGCGATGTTTTCGACCAGCACATTCAGGTCCTTCTTCTCCGCCCGCAGTTCAACCACCCCGATTGCCTGCATTTCCAGGAGTTGATGGGCGACGCGAGAGAGACGGTCGATATCATCGCGTACCTGCTGGCTGACTTCGGCCTCGGGGAGAAGGTCCGCTCGCGTCCGCGCGATCGCAATCGGCGTCCGCAGCTCATGCGCGGCATCGGCAAGAAAGCGATTGTGCCTGTTATACCCCTCGTCCAGCTTCGAGAGGGCATGGTTGAAGGCATCCACGAGGGGGATAATCTCGGTCGGCACCTTGGATCGATCGAGACGGGCCGAGCGTGTGTCGAAATCGATCGCTTGCGCCTGCGTTGCCGTTTCCACAAGCCCGCTCAGCGACCGGCCGACGGCACGTGGCGTGACGAGCAGCGTCGCCACGCCGGTCACCGCCAGTATCGGAAAGACACCGATGAAGATGACGAATGCCAGAGCCGGCAAGACGTTGAGCCAATGGATTTCACCATTAGGACCTTTGGCAACGTCGACCCGCATATTGATCCACACGTTCAAGCCGTCATTGTCAAAGCCGCGTTCGGTGGCCGCGACGATCTGCAGCTTGCCAACCGAGGTCTCCCTGTTCTCGACCGTGGCATGGGCTCCATTGCCAGCCTCCACCCTTGCCCGATCTATCGTCCACGGGAAGTTCTCGTTGAGAGCGGTCGCCGGTATCTCTCCATATTGAAAGAGTATTCCCTTGTGATCCCGGATCATGAACCAGAGTTCAGGATAGCGCCGCTTCAGCTCTGCTACCTCCTGCGTTTCCGCCACCTGCAATTGGTCGTCATCGTCTCTTGTTACCTGCTGAGCGACGACCCGGACGGCCTCTTCATTGGCATCTTCCAGCTCGGGATTGATGATCCATATCCAGCCGACGAGAAGGACGAAGAAGAGAACGAGAAGAAAGGCCTGCAAGGCGATCAGGCGCCTTATAAGCCCCCAGCGCAACGATCGGCTGCGTTCCGCGTTCATGCCTTCGCCCGGATCAGATAGCCGATGTTGCGCACGGCTCTTATTTCAACCGTGGCCTCGGCCAGAAGCAGTTTCTTTCGAATGCGTGAAATATGCGCATCCAGGGCGTTCGAGCCGATCTCGTCTTCAAAGGCGTACACGGCCTCGACAAGGCTCGGCCGCGTGACGATGCGGTTTGGGCGGCGCATCAGTGTCTCCAGCACCAGATATTCACGGCGCGGAAATTCGACCAGCGAGCCGCCGACGAAAATGTCATTGGTTGCCGGATCGACGCTCAGATTACCGAAATTCAGATAACGATCGGATACCGTCGGGCCCCTCCTCTGGAGTGCTCTCAGCCGGGCAAGCAACTCCTCGATCGCGAAAGGCTTGGCAAGATAGTCGTCGGCACCGCTATCGAGCCCGTCGACGCGATGGTCGACGCTGCCGAGCGCAGTCAGCACCAGGATCGGCACGGGATGCTTGCGTTGGCGCAATGCCGCCACGAGGTCCAGCCCCTCGCCGTCAGGCAGCCGGCGGTCGAGCACAAGGACATCATAGCTCCCGACACGCGCCATGACGTCGGCATCCGCAATGGTGCGGACGTGATCGGCGAGCACGTCGCGGCGCCGCAGCGCTTCGAGCAGCGCGCGTGCCATTTCTGGCTCATCTTCAAGAAGCAGAATTCGCAATGACCCTCCCCCAAAGGACGGCCATCGCCATCCCTCGCCCCACTGACAGCCAAAGATTGCGGCTACATTACATGCAGATTGCACAAGTGGCACCAGGAGGATGCCAATGGGTCGCCACCAATAAGACGATGGGTTGGCTCGAAGCCGGAAACCCCATTCGAACAGACAATTGGATCCTTATCGCTGCAGCATGCGCGCCAGCATCCGCCTGATATAATCCTGACCGCCAAAGAAAATCGTTGCAACGATGATCCTTTTGCGTTCCTCGATCGGCAGAAACCAGACGGCCGCCTTATCACGCCGCAGGAAGCGGATGCCAGGATAGATATCCGGCCGCAATGTTCCGATATATGGGGTTTCGACCAACCGATTGATTTCCAGACGGAGTTCGCGAATACGGTTAGCCCCGCGCTCCAGAGCTTCTTCAGCTGAGTCTCCAAGATCGAGATAGGATGCAAACAGATGATCGAAGGTCAGTTCGAAATCGAGATCGGCATCCTTGGAATATTCAAGGCTCCACACGAAGAGCTCGCTGTTTGCGCTCGATCATGCTCTCGATCCGCTCTTCCATCTCCTGAGCAGGGATCTTCGGTCCATCAACGCGACGCTGGATGAGCCTGCGCAGCCCTTCCGTCTCGGCCGCTTCGGCTTCCGTTTTCTGTCGCAGCAGTTCGAGACCTTGCTGGAGAACGGAGCTCAGGCTGGAATAGCGGCCGGTCTCGACAAGCGAACGGGCGAACGCATCCTGCTGATCGGTCAACGATATCGACGACTTGACGCTCACGAGACAATCTCCTTTAGACGCTAAAGTGCTACTCAGTCGCACACATGTCAAGATTTCGTGCGGCGCTACACCGCCCCGAAACATCGCCCCCCCGCGAGGAAGCCGATTTCGCTCAGGCGGAAATCGCCTTGCTTTGAAGTGGCGACTGGTGAACGACAATTCGCGCGTGATAGGGGATGCGCTCATAGAGGTCGATGACATCCTGATTGATCAGGCGAACACAGCCTGACGAGGCTGCCTTGCCGATCGAGCGCCATTCCGGCGAGCCATGCAGACGGTAGAGCGTATCCTTGCCATTTTGGAAGATATAGAGCGCACGGGCACCCAACGGGTTCTTGATGCCCGGGTCCATGCCGCCATTGGCGACGGAATATTTCGCGAGTTCCGGTTTGCGGGCAATCATGTCGCCCGGCGGCTTCCAGCGCGGCCAATGCTGCCGCCAATGAATGATACCTTCGCCCTGCCACGCGAAGCCATCGCGGCCGATGCCAACACCATAGCGCATGGCCGTGCCGCCGCGCTCAACGACATAGAGAAATCTCGATGCCGTATCGACGACGACCGTGCTGGGCGCCTCACCGGTCGGATCGGGAACGCGCTGACGATAAAACTTCGGGTCCAGCTTTCGATAGGGAACGGCCGGAATGACATGGCCGCCATCAACCACGGACGCATAGCGCGCTTCGAGCTCGGGATCCGGTGTAATAATGCTCTGAGGTTCCGACGTCACAGGAACGACCGGCGGCGTGCGAACCGGGGCTGGAATCGGAGTCGGAACAGGGGCTGTGGTGGCACAGCCCGCAAGCGCCGCAGTCGCAGAGATCGACCCCAGCATGAAAGCCCGCCGGGAAAGAGTTTTTTCAGTCTTGGTTGATCGCATTCCTATCCTAACAAGCCCCGCACATTAATATCGCTTCTTCGATTGATGAGGCCGAAGAGGCGACATGTCTCATCATTAAGTGATGATGACCTCATAGCCACTCGGGACCGATGATGACAAGTTTACCAATACCATGACCATACAAACTCAATCGGCGAGTGTGTGCCAGAAGCCACAGGCCTTGCGCTTCCGCGGGCATGTCGAGCGCCCGCAGAGGCATCGACACTTAAACTTTATGATTGCATACGCAGAACACGATCGCCTCCAAGATGCGACACGTACCGCATAGTTACGGAAGAAAAGGCCGGGCAAGATATCGTGCCCAGCCAAGTCCCTCATAACTGCCTGCAAGCAGGCTTTAGAGGTTCCGCGAGGACTCCCCGCCGGATTGATTTTGCTGACGGGATTTGCGCTCGTCGTGCAAGGTCAGATCCCGTTTTGCCCGCGCGCTCGCGGCCTCGATCGGTCCCATCTTTCCCTGCTCGGCAATGGCCGCCCGGGCCCGCTCGATATCGACCATGTAGTCTCGGGCCAGCGGCAGGGCGGAAACATTCTTCGTCAGCTGCAATTGCCAGTTCATGTGCCCCATGCGACGGAAGGCAAGTTCGGACCCGACGAGATAGAACTCGAACATGCGACAGAACCGCTCGTCATAAAGTTTTGCCAGGGCGCTCCTGTTCTTCATGAAGCGGTCACGCCACTGCTCGAGCGTCTTGGCATAATGGAGCCGCAGGATTTCGATGTCGGTCGTCCAGAGACCGGATTTCTCGACCACGGACAGGACTTCGGATACCGCCGGCGAATAGCCGCCGGGGAAGATATATTTCGCGATCCACGGGTTGGTGCTGCCGGGACCATCGGCCCGACCGATTGCATGGATCAGCGCGACGCCGTCTTCCTTGAGCACGGAGCGGATCTTGTCGAAGAAGGTCTTGTAATGGTTGATGCCCACGTGCTCGAACATGCCGACCGAGACGACGCGGTCGACCGGGCGTGTCCAGGAGCGATAATCCAGCAGTTCGAACGTGACCAAATGCTCGAGCCCGGCGTCCTTCGCGCGGGCTTTTGCGGCCAGCAATTGCTCCTCCGAAAGGGTCAGGCCCGTGACGCGCGCGCCGAATTCCCGCGCAAGATAGAGCGCCATGCCGCCCCATCCGCAGCCGATGTCCAGAACCTCCAGGCCCGGACGATCGAGCATGAGTTTCGACGCGATATGCCGCTTCTTCTTGAGCTGCGCTTCCTCGAGCGTCTCGTCACCAATGGGGAAATAGGCACAGGAATATTGCCTGTCTTCGTCCAGCATCAAAGAATAGAGCCGAGCATCGAGATCGTAGTGATGCGCCACATTGCGCTTGGAACGATCCGCAAAATTCAATTGGTCGAGATTTCGCCGCAGCCAACGGATCTTTTCCATCAGTTTCTCGAAAGGATGGGTCCCCCCTTCCATCAAGTTGAGGGCAAGCAGGTCCACCATTTCATAGAGATCGCCGGATCCCGGCTCGATTTCGCCGTCCATGTAGGCCTCACCCAGCGCCAGGGCAGGATTGAGGAGCAGACGCCGCTTGGCGCGGGTGGTATTGATTTTCATCGCTGCACGCGGTTCCGCTCCCGTACCGAACCTGCGCGTGGAACCGTCCGGAAAAGTGACCGTAAGCGTTCCGATTTTGATCAAACGGGAAAGAGCTGCTTCTAGAAACATGACAACTACCTGTTTATCGTTTCCTCGACGGTGAATTCTTGGCCTGAGGTCGCGAAGAATCCCTATCGGTGTCGAAAGCGTACTACTTAATCTGGTAAAATATCCAGATCATTTGCGACATCAAGGTTGAGTGAATTCAATCACGATTACAAAGGTGCCGCCATCCGCGGGATCAAGGCTCAAGCACACATGTTGGGCGGGCTACATGAATATGAGACACCCGCCCTGCCGGGCAGCTTGCAGCTCCACGCTCCTCAGATGTCGAAGGCACTCGGCAGAACCACGACGTCGCGAATCGTCACGTTGCGCGGGCGCGTCAGCATGAACATGATGGCGTCGGCGACCTCCTTGGGCTCGATCAGGGCGCCGGCTTCCTTGGCCTTGCGCAGGTTTTCCTCCGGCCAGTCGGCAAGCAGGGCGCTGATGACCGGGCCTGGAGAAACGGAGCCGACGCGAACACCGCTCTTCAGAAGCTGGCGCCGCATGGCCTGAACGAAGCTGGTCATTGCCCATTTCGAGGGCGAATAGACAGGTTCCCACGGGATCGCCGAATGCCCAGCGACCGAACTCGTGACGATGATATCGCCCGTCCCGCGCCCGATCATATGCGGCGCGACGGTGCGGACATTCTTGATGACGACATTGACGTTCAGGTTGAGCATCCTGTCTATGGCGTCGAGATTGGCCTCCACCAGATCGCCGCCAATATAGGTGCCGGCATTGGCATGAAAAATGTCGAGATGCTCGACCTTGGCAAGGATGCCCTCCAGTAGCGCGGCGCACTGTTCCGAATCAAGCAGATCGACAACAAGCGGAATGGCAAGATCGCCCAGGCGCTCGCACACCGATGCCAATGCTTTCTCATCTCTATCGACGAGGACAACCTTCGCTCCCGCCGCAATCATGGCCTCGGTCGAGGCGAGCCCGATCCCCGATGCCGCGCCGGTTACCGCGGCGATCTTCCCTTTCAATTCCTCCATGATCTCCTCCTTCGATCAGCTAGCTATCGTTTGATGGCTCCGCAGGCTGCGTGATAATCCGCGAGGCTGCGGGTGACACGCCATATCAAAACCTGCTCCGGCTCCAATGGCACATCCGCGAAGTGCCGTGCAGCCGGCATGTGCTGCCAGAACAACGGAAGCGGCACGGTCTTACCACGCAACGCGTCGCATAATCTCTCGACTGCGGATTGCGCGTCGGATGACGACCAGTAATAGCGGATGCGATCGGACAGCGAATAATGCCGCAGCCAGCGCTTCTCCGCCTCCGTTCCGTGATAATGCTGGCTCCAGTTTTTCGGCTGCGCGAGCATCAGCGTTTCCATGGCCGCGTAGAGCGGCCGTTCGCCATAGTCGGGCACGAGATCGGAAGCAATGAGATCCAATCCGTAAAGGGCTTCGCGCAATACGAATGTCAGCTCGGGACCAACCTTCAGAATGGGGAAGCCGTCCTCGACGAGAGCGGTCAAGGGTGTTGTACCTTGATAGTCGGTCGAATGGGCCTCGAAGACGAACTGCGGTTGGTCGGCCAGGACCGACTTCAGTTCGGCGATCTTGCTGCGATCGTAAAAGATGACATTGTGATTGCCGAACTCGACGCCAGGCTGGACGACCAATCCGATTGCGCGCGTAAACGCCTCCCTCAATCCCGCCTGCTCGAACACGCGGCGATGAATGTCTATCGTCTTGCGGGCGGCGGCGGCCGCAGTCGGTTCAATTGTAGTCAGGGCGTGATCTGCGCCGCCTGGTGGCGGAACCTCGGTGCCGATCACATAGACCGGCATAGCCCCGCCGCTTCTCCTAGCCGAAGCCTCCGCCACAGCTGCAAGGCGTGCGGCGCGACAGGCTGTCGTCTCGTCGTCGAGCGCGATCGGTTCGTCCTTGCAGCCCATCGAGGCATCCAGATGTATCTTTCGGAAGCCGGCCTCGACATAGGCGGCTACCATCTTTTCCGCCTCGGCCATGGCTTCTTCGGCGGGGCGATCCCGCCAGGGATTTGGTCCCAGATGGTCGCCGCCCAAAACTACCAGCTCCGACGGGCAATCCTCTTCCTCGGCGATATGTTGCACCAGTGCTGCGAAATCGGCCGGTGTCATGCCGGTATAACCGCCCAGATGATTGACCTGATTGCAGGTTGCCTCGATCAACACTGTGCTTGAATGCAGCCGGCCATGCCGGAGCGCAGCCCTGAGTACGAGCGGATGGGCCGAGCACACGGAAGTGATTCCCGTCGGGCGGCCTTCGGCCCTCAGCCTCGCCAGTTCGCCGAGATGGATCTGCATCAGGAACGCCTTTCAGTGGCTGCGATGAACGCGTCGAGCTGTTCTTTGGTACCGGCACCCTCCATCGGGCCGATGACGGTGACATTGCGCGCGCCGGCAGCGGCGGCATAGGTCAAGGCGTCTTCCACGGGCATGCCCAGACGGCGGCAGGTAAGATAGGCTCCGCCGAAGCAATCGCCGGCGCCGGTCGGATCGACCTCCGTGACGACAAAGGCCGGTGCATCGATGCGCTCGCCGTCGCAGCCATAATAGGTCGCGCCATTCGCTCCCCGCTTCAGCACGATCTCCTTGACGCCGATCTCGAACAGACGGCGGATCGCATTGGCTTCGCCCTCGACGCCGGCCGCACGTCCCAGTTCCTCTCCGGAGGGCAACAATAGATCGGCCGCGGCAACAAGCCTAGAAAACCGGCGTTCGGTATCGTCGTCGAGTTTCAATTCCTTGCGGATGTTGGGATCGACGGACAGCGTGCCGCCGCGAGCCTTGACGATGTCGACGGCCTTGTCGATTACCTCGCGCGCACTCGGAACCGACAATGCCGAGCCCATGACATGCAGATGCCCGGCACGACCGATGAGATTGCTGACATCATCGCTCCAGCCGAAGCGCGCGGCTGCCGAGGTTGCGATATTGTAGACGAAGTCGCGAGACCCGTCCTTGCGGTAGCGGACGAAGGCGCTGCCCGTCGGATAATCGGGATCGACCGAAATAGCCGAGATATCGACCCCGTCGCCCTTGAGCCTTTCGAGATTCACGCGGCCGAAATCATCAGTACCGACGGCGCCGATCATCGCCGCGCGGCCCCCGAGCCGCCCGCACTGAGAAACGAAGATTGCCGGAGCACCGCTGGCGAAAGGACCGATGAGCGGCTGTGCCTCCCTGAAACCATCACCGACCGTCGTGGCAACGATTTCCACGAGGATTTCCCCGACACAAACCGTCGGACCAAGCTGATCGGGAGCCAGTGCTGAACTCATTGCAATCCTGCTTTCGCCACCTGTTGCTCTCAAACCGCCACAGCGAGTCGTCCGGCGCTATCCTCACTGCAAGGCTCATCGTTTTCCAGAAAAAGAAGTGCTGAAGCAACATATATGTTGCCTTGTGCAGCCTGACGAGGATCCTCCTTCCTCCAGAGCCAGCTTTAGAACTTGCTATAATTCAAGCACGATTCCCCGCACTTTCGCACGCGCCGGGAACAGCCCGCTTCGTTGCCTATAGCCAGGCTCATGTCACGGCAAAACACCGGCATCAGCCGCCTTCGGCGGCTGGCTTGCGGTCGGAGAGAAGAACGATCAGTGAATGGCAGCCGAAGTAGGCGCATTGATCTTTGTCGACCAGATACCGACATAGGTTCCGATCAACCTCACGGCCAGGTCATCTGCCGTGTGATAACCGTCATGAAAGAATTCGAGAGCCGCTGCGACGAGAGTGCTCGAAGCCTCGTCATCTGGCGCCACCTCATAGAAGCTATACCATTGCAATACAGCTTCAGCGAGTATTCGGCATTCACTTCCTTTGGGAGCGCGATGAGGCATGGCAATCTCCTCCGAGTCTTATGGAGCGGGATGTAGCGGACCATCCTATCAAATCAAGAAGCGGGGAGCTTCCGTCATCGGGCGGACAGAAATTCCTCGACCGTCATGATCTCGGATTGAACGGAAAACCGGCGCTCCAGCAGCGTGAGCGCTGCATCATGCGCATCGTCATAGCCACTGCAGACGGCGTCTCTTAAAACGATGATTCCATATCCAAGCTCGATTGCACCCAGGGCCGCGGCCAACACGCAGACATCCGTCTCACCACCGCTGATCACCAGGGTATCGATGCCTTCCTGAGCCAGATTTCGGTGAAGGCGGCCATCGGTCCAGGGCGAATAAGTGAGCTTGTCGAAGATGCGGGCCGGCGGAACGAAACGCTGCAGCGGATCGATAAGCAGCATCAACTCGTGGGGAAGCCGACTGGCGGTCATCATCTCCCATTTCTCGTAGTAATCTTGCCATTTCCCCGGCATGGCGTCCGCCCGGGCCGGTGGAATGAAGCGGGTAAAGAGCGTACGTTCGGGAAATCGCCCGGCGACTTCGACTACTTGATCCAGGGTGCGCGCCATCCAGGGCACATGCCATGGCGTCTGTTCGAAGAACATGCGTTGCATATCGATGCAAAGATGCAGCCAGGTCCTCATCGGGATACCGTTTTATCGATCCGCGGCGAACGTGCTTCGGCCGCGATACTTGCCCTCGTTCATGTCTCGCGGATCATAATTGAGATCCCAATCCTTCTCTGGCTCGGTCTTTCCGGGCGGCTTTTTGTTCATGGTTGCATCGTCCGATCCCGTAACGACACTCGGCTTGGCGCTTGCCACACCGTTATTGCGGCTGCTTTTCACCAGCCACCGGGTTTAGCCCTCTGCATCCTGAGCAGGATCGCCCCTGCTCCTTTCACCGGGATTGTTCGATTTAGGCACAGCGCTGTTCCCATTTTCTCCCATATCGGATCCTCCGCCGAACAGCCGATATGCGGCAATGTTCCCAAAACACCGGAATTTGTCGATCACATCAGGAAATGATGTGGATCGCGCGACCGCTCACGCAGGCGGGAACCTTGGGGCGCCGCCGATGTTGGGACGCGGACACGTAGATCGCAGAGGAAGAACGACAATGCCAGCGTCTGACAACGGCAAATACAATGCATTGACCGTGTACGTTATCCTGATCGTAGTGGTGGCGTGTGCGCTGGTAGTCGGCGGCATAGCCTTTTATGACGGCGAACCTCAAAGGCCAGGCCAGACGTCCCCGCATGCTCTCGATCAAACTCAATGAAAGCCGAGTCTTCGTTCAAGGCAACTCCGCGTCTGGAACCCGAGGCCGTCCACTGGCAACGTCGTCTATTGATCGGTTGGTATGTCGTCAACGCGTGACTCCAAAAACAAATCCGATGGCCGCGGCCGCCAAGAGCGAAGCGATCGGCCTTTCGCGAATTCGCCGCTCGACTGCAAAGGCTGCAAATTTGTTGCTCGATTGTTCTTGAGGGCCGGACCGGTCCTCCTCGAGGCCGGTGCCGCCAGCGACGGCGGTATGCGTTAGGGAAGCAGGATCCGAGGCCGGAAACGTATCCTCAAGCGCTTTGTCCAGTTCGTTTGCCGGCCTGCTTCTTTGCTGCTTCTGCTCCTTTCGCAAGGATTGAACCGCTGGTGACTGATTTTGCTCGGGCATTTTTCGCTCCGTTAACAACAGATCAAATCGGAATATGCTCAGTAAACACAGGCCGCCGGTTAAAAGGCTCCCACCTGACGCAACGGCGATTCGGAAGATTTGTTCCAACAGCTCGATCGCGCCACCGGAGCTTCCTATATACGGCGAATGGCAAGTCCGTTTGCCGAGATCCGATGTAGCGCGACAACACACCGTTCCTCATGGCGGGAGTAAGGGCATGCGCCGTTACCATCATCTTGTCGAAGGCATTCTCCAGCCGGAGGAGATCGATCGGCTGCAACGGATTTTCGACGTCGTGATCGCTCAACCATGGTTCGATTTGAATGATTTCAACCGCGAGGCCTTTGCCCTGGAGCTTATCACGCTTTATCGCAGTGGCGTGGTCGATTTCACCAATCTTCATCAGCTCGGCGCTTTAACGGCAATTGCTTCTTTCAGCCGGGACATGCCGGAGGAAGAACGCCAAGCTCTTAATCTTCTATACCGCGCAAGCTGATTGGAAGGTGGCTCGAAGCTGACGGAAGACACGCCGGGCTCAGCGCACTGCCCTTTTCGCAACGCTCCACCTTCCGGCTTCAGCGCGGATAATCAGCGGTCGACTTGCGTGGGAAGGATTGTGTCGACGGACACCTCGCCCTGCAGCACGCCCCGTTTCAAATCGGTTCGGCCGCGAGCGATCTCGATCACGGTGTAAAGCTTGTCATCGCGAAACGCACTCGCATTACTGGTGGTCACATCTTCGGCGGGGGCGGCATCGACCTCCATAAAGTCGAGCTCCCTGCCCGTTGCCACGATGCGTGCGTCGCCCGAACTTCTGGCCGCCACGATGATCGTGCCCTGATTGGGAGCATTGTCCCAACGTGGATCGTCCGGGGCAGCGATGGGTTCCAGGCGATAGATATTCAGTGCCTCCGCACCGTCGGCTGCTGAGGAGAGCGCCGCCGCATCCCGCAACTGAGCCTTGCTCTCGACGGATCGTCCGAAGGTGGTTCGGCTGGTTGCATTGTTGACATCTTCAGTTCCAGTTCGCGAAACATTCGACATGGTGTTCTCCCTTTTCTTTCCCGCGTCTGTTTTCTAACTGCCTCGCGATAGAGTTGGTTCCTGAATCTCCAGGTTTATGGCCATGATGAAGGAGGCCGCGAGAGATCGATGAGGGAGTAAAGATCCGCGCCAAGCCACGGCGCTTGCAGACCTCGCCTGTGCGCCGGAGATAGCTGCGAGAGCGCAAATGAATTGGGCGAGTGCTCAAACTTTAGCTTCATATTCGGCGCCATTCGCAATGGATGTCACAGCGTCGAGGCTGTCGGTGTGACAACGAATGCCGGAACGAATTGCGGCTCCTGCCGCGCGGAAATCAGAGGGATCATCGATGGATGTCTTGCCGCCGCAGCGGAGTGACATGCCACGACAACCGGTCTCCCTCCCCAGAAATTTGACGACCTGAAACATGATTGAGGTCGCGGTGCGGCCCGTCTTTCGGCATGATCGGCTGGAGATATAGACAGGTCCTGCTCCGAACGATCAATGATTTTCATTCCGCTTCCATTCGTCGTCGCCATTTTGCTCGTCATTCTCTTCGGCGTCGTCCGGAGCCGCGACGATAGCCCCTCACCCAATCTTCCTTTCCAGGCGCTCATTCTTCTGAGCGCCTTTCAGTCCGTACTGTCCGGATTGCGCTGGGGTTACGCCGTTTTGCCTGTCATGTACGCCATGCCGGTCGCAGCTGCGATGGTGCCGCCGCTTGCTTATCTCGGGATCTCCAGGCTGGCGCGCAAAAGCCCTCTATCGCCAATTCAGCAGATCTGCCTGCATGGTCTTCCGGCGGGGCTTATTGTCGTACTGGTCGCGATATGGCGGGACGCGATCGATATCGGGATTATCCTTATCGATATCGGCTATGCCGCAGCAATCCTGCTTCTCATGCGCTCGGGCACGGACGCCCTTCGTCTTGCACCTTTCGAAAATGCCGGCCCGACCTACCGGGCCATCCTCTTTGCCGCAGGCGCGCTTCTGCTATCAGCGGCGGTGGATATATTCATCTGGCTGGATTTTGTCTGGGCCGACGGCACATCTGCACTGAAGGTCATTAGCTTCGGAAATCTCATCGGACTGGCTATCCTGGCCATGGCTGCTGCAGCCGCCAGCCGCAGCCATGCGCCCGCCGAGAAGACGGAAAACGTCCGTCCGCCCGAATTCCTTGAAGACGCACAGACGCTTGGGGCGGTGCAGGCCTTGATGAAAGACAGGCACGCCTATCGCGATGTCGATCTCAATCTCGATCGGCTGGCGCGCAAGCTTGCGATTCCCGCCCGGCAAATTTCCGCAGCCATCAACCGGGCGACCGGCAAGAATGTCTCGCAATATGTCAACGAGCACCGGATCGCCGAGGCCTGCTTGTTGCTGGCAGAAACCGAAAAGCCGGTGACGGAAATCATGTTCGATGTCGGTTTCCAGACCAAATCGAACTTCAATCGCGAGTTCCGGCGCGTTACCGATACGACGCCGCTCGAATGGCGCGACCGGTCGCGCAGCCCTTCCAGCTGATTTCGGCCACATGCAAGGCTGACTGAATCGCGATCGAGCACGGCCCGGATCATGTTCGAGGTCTCCGTTTCCCCGTCGGATGGCCATGCTCTTCCTCATGAGCACCGTCACCGATCACGACCAGAGACTTGCCGCCACGCTGACCTCCCTCTCCCTGGAGCGGCGGCACATAACGCAGGATCCGCCCCACGCCCCAAGGCGGCGGACCATTCCTCTCCTGAGTCTGGTATTGGTTGCGGCCACCAGCCTGATCATCGTCATCTATCGTCCCAGCATATTCCATCCGTCGGGAACGCCTCTCTCTTCCATACCGGCCTTGCGGAGCGAGCCACGCGCGACGGAAACCTCCCGCGTTGAAGAAACAAATGACCGGGACCACAAGCAGTACGCTTTGAATACAAGGACCAGCGCAGTCGGCGAAATAACCGGTGCCGGGATTGTCGTTGCTCCGCGCAGCACGACTGTTTTCTCCAAATATGAGGCCAGAATTACCGATGTCGCCGTCGAGCTCGGCGACCGGGTCGAAGCCGGGCAGGTTCTTATCACACTCGATGATGCGGTCGCCCACATCGCGCTGGAAAAGGCTGAAGCCGCGCGCGCCGCTGCCGATCTGACGGTCAAGGCGCGTGACATCGATCTCGTGCAGGCGCGTGCATCGCTGGACCGCCTCGAGAGCCTTGCCAGCCGCGATGCGGCCTCGCGGCAGCAACTGGAAGAATCGAGAACGGCCTTTGCCCGTGCATCCAACGCCGTGGCGCAAGCCCGGCAGGATTTAGCCACGGCCGAACTCGGTGTTCGATCCGCCGAAGAGCCCCTGACGGAACTGATGGTCCGCGCGCCCTTTGCCGGCACGGTGACACGGCTCAACGCCCATGTCGGCGACACCGTGCTTGCCCGTGCCGACAGCGTGCGCGAAAACCAGAGCCTGCTTGCCATCACCGATACCGCCAGCATGACGCTCGACGCCGACGTGGCGGAAACCAATATCGCGTCCCTCAGACCGGGCCTGCGGGGCGAAGCCGTGCTCGACGGATTTCCCGATCGAGCCTTTGCAGTCGAGGTGCTGCGGCTCGCGCCCATTGCCTCGGTCGAAAAGGGCACGATCACGGTTCGCCTTTCCCTCATCGATCCGCCGGAAGGCATTCGGCCGAACATGGCCGCCCGCATCCGTATCCCCCTTGCAGACACGATCGCCAAGAATGGAGACAGCAAGTCATGACCCCTGCCGCCTATATCGAGCTTAAAGAGGTGCGAAAGGCCTATCGTATCGGCAGGGAAGATATCTCCATCTTCTCGAGTCTCGACCTTGCCATTCCGCAGGGCGATTTCATCGCGATCATAGGACCATCGGGATCAGGGAAATCGACGCTGCTCAACATGCTGGCCGGCATCGACCGGCCGGATGCCGGAAGTGTAAGCATCGGCGACCATCGGCTCGACTGGATGGGCGAACGAGCACTGTCGTCCTGGCGAGCGCACAATATCGGCATCGTCTTCCAGTTCTACAATTTTCTGCCGATGCTGACCGCGGCAGAGAATGTCGAGCTGCCGCTCCTCCTGAAGCCCCTGAGCGCAAAGGAGCGGCGTGACCGGGTCGGCAAGGTCCTCGATCTCGTCGGGCTTGCCGGCAGGGAAAAGCAATATCCCTCTTCCATGTCGGGTGGGCAGCAGCAGCGCGTCGGCATTGCGCGCGCCATTGTTTCCGATCCCGGCCTGCTGCTCTGCGACGAGCCGACCGGCGATCTCGATCGGGCCTCCGCCGACGATGTGCTGCAGATGCTCAACTTCCTCAATCGTGAGCTGGGAAAGACCATTATCATGGTGACCCACGACCCGCGAGCCGCAGGCTCGGCCAGACGGACGCTGCATCTCGACAAGGGACAATTCATCGAAGCGGAAAAGGCAGCCTGATGACCTTCCTCGACCTCGCCCGAAAGAATGCCTGGCGAAAGCCGCTGCGCACTACTCTGCTCATTGTCTGCATCGCCGTCGCCTTTCTCATCCACGGGCTAACCGCCAGCCTCCTTGCCGGCTCGCAGGGCGTGTCGGCCGCGAGCGACGATATTCTCGGCGTCATGAGTGCCAGCGGGCGTGGGCAGCCATTGCCGATGGCCCACCGCGCCCGCATTGCGGCCGATCCCGATGTCGCAGCGGTCGGTTACATGACGCGCCTGCGCGGCTTCGTCGATGTCGAAAAGAATGTCGTGCCAATCAGCGCCGTCGATCCGGCGTTGCTGATGGAAACCAACGGTACGGTCGGGAACTCGGCCTTACGCCCGATCTGCTCGAGGCGATCGGTCAAGGCCGCGACCGGGTCCTGGTCGGACGGGCGCTCGCCGAAGCCGAAGGCTGGTCTGTTGGTCAAAACATCACCGTCACCGCCTTTCAGGTGGCGAAGCAGGACGGCGGCCGCGACTGGCGCTTTACGATCGCGGGGATCTTCGAGGGCGAAAGCGCCAGCACCGACACCTACTTCACCATCGCCCGTTACGATTACGTCAATGCCGCCCGCACAAAAGACCAGGACACCGTGGATGCTTTCATCATCAAGCCGCGCGACGGCATTTCACCGGGCGTTCTGGCTGCCCATATCGACGCGCTCTTCGCCAACTCCGCGGCGCCCACGCGCACTCAGTCCGAAAAGCAGTTTCTCGAAGCCTTCCTGCGCCAGTATGCCGATATCGGCCTCATCGTCGATCTGGTCACAGGGGCTGCCTTCATCACGCTGCTGATGATCGTCATCAACACCATGGTCTTCGCCGTGCGCGAGCGCTCATTCGAAATCGCCGTCCTGAAAACACTGGGCATCTCACGCATGACGATCCTCACCCTCGTCCTCGGTGAAACACTGTTCATGTTCATCATCGGCGGAGCCATCGGGCTGGCCTTGGCCAGAGCCGGAGCGATATTTGCCGGCCCATCGCTCGGTCTTGTCTTCTCTCCGGTCGTGCTGCTGCATGCAACGGCGATCGTGCTTGTCCTTGGACTTGCAACCGGCCTCGTGCCGGCCGTCAACGCCATGCGAACCCCCATCATGAAAGCCTTCCGAGCGAGGTGACCGATATGTCCATCCAAATCAGACAGATCATCGTTGCGACAAGAACCGCGCTCGGCAGCATGAAGCGGCGCCTGGCGATTTCGCTCTCCATGGCATTGTCGGTATCGCTCGTCGTCATCGTGCTTATAGGCTTCCTAGCAATGGCGAGCGGCTTCGAGAAGGCCTTGAGCGGCGCAGGCTCGCGGCTGGTCGCCGTCGTGCTCGGCGGCGGCACGAACCAGGAGACCGGCTCCGATATATCAGCCGATGCGATCCGCAACCTCAAGGCCAGTGGCGACGATATCGGCGTTCTTCGGGATTCGGCCGGAAATCTTGTTGCATCCCGCGAACTCGTGATCCCCGTCGATGTCACCAGCAAAGGAGATAGAAGCTCGAGGACCCTTGCCCTGCGTGGCATGGATGGCAGCGGTCTTCCGATCCGGAATGGTATCTCCCTTTCGCAGGGGAGGTTGTTCGCGCCCGGCGCCAGAGAGATTGTCGTCGGAGCAGGCATCGCCCGCGATTATCCCGGCTTCGGCCTCGGCGCAAAGGTGCGGCTCGGCACCGTGGACTGGACCGTGGTCGGACACTTCACTGCCAATGGCAGCGCATTCGAATCGGAAATCTGGGGCGATATCGATGCGGTGCGTGCAACCTTCGACCGGCAGGGCGAGGTGCAAAGCCTGCGATTGCGGCTTGCCGATCCATCCTCCCTTGCCAAGTTGAACGCCAAGCTAGCGACGATTACGGAGACGCCGCTGACGGCAGTTTCCGAGGCTGGACTTTATGCATCACAGGCTGGGCGCATGGCCGATCTCATACGCCTGTTCGGCTGGCCCATCGCCTTGCTGATGGCGATCGGCGCAACCGCCGGGGCACTCAATACGATGATGAGCTCCATCTCCGACAGAACGGTCGAGATCGCGACCATGCGGGCACTCGGCTTCAGCCGCCTATCCGCCTTTCTCGCAACCTGGTTGGAGGCCGCCCTCTTGGCTGCGGCCGGTGCAGCCGTCGGCGTCTTGGCATCGTGGCTTGTCTTCGAAGGGTGGCGCGCCAGCACCATAGGGGCCAATGATGCCAGCATGGCCTTTCAGCTTACCGTCACCCCGCAAGTCATGCTGACCGGCGGTATGCTTGGTCTTTCAATCGGACTCCTTGGTGGCGCGCTTCCGGCACTGGCCGCCAGCCGGCTGCCGCTGATCGCTGCCTTGAGAGCCCGTGGGTAGGCTAATTGCCCTGGAGCGTGGGTTTGCAGACCATCAACCTCGCTGCGGCCATCATGCCCTTAACCAGTTTTTAATCATCAAGTTGAAGCGACACCTATCCTCGGCTAAGGAGGAGCATCGCCCCTATCGTTCCATGGATAGCAAATTGACAATGGAAAATTTGCTTCGTTTGCTTGAATTCATGGAGGAGTATACTGATCGCGTTCTTCCGGTCGCGTTGCTGTTGCTCGCCGCCGAGGTCATCTTTCCGAAGTCTCGCTATAGCTATGTATCGAAACTTCGCGGCATGATCTTCTGCGTGACAAACATCCTCATAACCAAGGCAAGCCTGACCCTCTTCTACTGGTTTTGGGCTGGCATCGGCGTAAAGCCGTTGTTTGCGATCGACCTGACATTCCTCTCGAGGTTTTCGAACGCATGGCCGCTGCATCTGTTGGGTGCCATAGCTGCTTCCTTTCTCGTTCTGCAGGTCAGCGAGTTCTTCTACTATTGGTTCCACCGGCTCCAGCATAGCAACAGGTTCTTCTGGCGTTTCCACGCCGAGCATCATTCGCTAGAGGAAATGAGTGCCTTCAACAGCAACCATCATTTCAGCGAGGAGATCTTCAGGATCCCGTTCCTGATCATTCCCGTCTCGCTGCTTTTCGATTTCAAGCAGGACTATGTTCCCTGGATCTGGGTGTTCTTCGTTCGCTGGCAAGGTTATTTCGAGCATAGTTCGACGCGTCTGAACCTGGGTTGGGTCCGCTACATCTTTCCCGACAACCGGTTTCACCGCATTCATCATTCGATCGAACGACGGCATTTCAACCGGAATTTCGGCAGTGGTTCCGCCATCTGGGACATTCTGTTCGGGACGGCCTACTATCCGAAAGCCCAGGAATGGCCTGATGTCGGCCTACCCAATATCCGCGAGCCGCAGAACTTGACCGAGTTTCTCGTTCGGCCCTTTCGACGTGGCAGACACAGCTAAAACGCGATCGTTTGGCCTCAACCTCATTCGGATTTGGGCCTTATGGCCAGTCTGAAAGTGGGGCATCGTTAGAATTTTAAGCAAACCCAAAAGCAGTCATCAAGACAATCACTCTACCTTGGGTTTGTCCGGCCGAATCGCGTTCGGCGGCACCATGACAGTGCCAAGGCATCCTCCCCAGCCGGGTTTCGCCTCAGACGTTTGCACTTTTGAACGGGGAGTCCCTGAAGGGACAAAGTGCTCAATGCCTCTACCAGTATTTCTTCGCCGCCGCGCAGCAATGGCGGTACGCGTGCACGACACCTTATGCACGTTCATTGACGGAACGATCGTCGCCCGGGCAGATAATTGGCGCCCGCTTCGCGATGGCGACGATGCACGCCGCGCCCTCGGTCATACCTCATATCGCGGCGAATTGGTGCCGGTTTACGATTTGGCCGCCCAAATGGGCAATAGGCCCTCACGGAGCTGCGAACTCGCCATCGTCAAGATGACTGGAGGCTACGTGGCATTCCTGATCGACGAATTCATCGGCAACACCTCGGCAGCGAGCGAAGCCATTAACCTTTCGCAGCTCGAGATTTTCGGCCAAACCGCGTAGCTGTATAGTAACGTTTTACCGCGCCAAAGAACGCAGCTTTTTTCGCTGTGCTATGTTTTGGCGGTCGTGCTTTTGTTATTTCGTCTTATGCCCGCGTTTCGCCGATGGCTTGATCGGCTCTGCTTCGGGCCGCGCCAACCGAAGCGCGCGGAGCTTCTCGGTCTTTTTCTCGCGATCGGCATTTTCGGCGGCGGTGATCTGCCTCGCCGCCGTATCCGTCGTCGATGCCTTGTCTTGAAGAGTTTGCCTACTCTGTTTGAAAAACTTCTCTTTTGTGGCGGCCATGATGTCTCCTGACGAATGATAAGAGGATACGGTCAGCCCGACCGCGCAACCTTCTTTTTGGACGCGGGAAGAAGCCCTTCGCGCTGTGCATGTTTGCGGGCAAGTTTACGACTGCAGCGGATCGCATCGGCTTTTTCTCGAACCCGGAGCGCCTGATCGACGTTGTTGTCCCTGACGTCTACTTGCAAGGTAGCTCCTTCAATTACCGCTTTCTCAGGGTGATCATCGTCGAATTGATCCAGCTGGAAGACCTTGATTCAGCTGCGAAGCCAATATTCCGGGCTTTTGATGTGGACGCTTCAACGTCGATATCCGGCTGGACTACGCGGCGTTCAAAATTCTCGCCTTCGAACTGGACGCGATATTGCATGGCGCCATCGGCTTCAGGCAGGCGCGACACGATTCTTCCTGTTCCAGAAGGACCGAAACTTCCAAAAGTGCCACGCTTTAAAACGATCGTGTCACCAATCTGGTAGCGCGGATTCTGCATACCGTTCTCCCATGGCCAAAATAAAAGGCCGGGCGTTACCCCGACCTCTCAGCATCATTCATGCGCACTGCCAGTACATCCGTGGTCAGCGCGCGTGAATGACAAATTTACGCCGCCTGAAGATTATCGGCTGAGCTCTTGCCGGACCTGCTGTCCTGCACGATGTCATAGCGAATTTTCTGTCCATCAGTTAGCGAACGCATTCCGGCTCGCTCGACGGCCGAAGCATGCACGAAAACGTCCGTGCTGCCATTATCGGGTTGAATGAAGCCGAAGCCCTTGGTGGAGTTAAACCACTTAACTGTACCAGTGTTCATAACGATTTCCTTTCATAGCAATCGTTGTTGCTCCCGCGATACCTTGCGGGGTTAGATCGATTTTTTGAGAGGGAATCCGAGGAAGAGCATAGGCCCTTGAGCGACGTCACAAGCAATGGTCGATAAGTCCAAACTAGGCTCTATTTCAGATTTTGCAATGAAAACTTTAGAAATATTACCCCAGCGGCATTTCGGACTGCAAGTCAAACGAACGACCGCAAGATTGCTCGGTGGGACAGAGAACCGAGTGGAATCAAGCCAATCCCGTCCATTTCTTTGTTATCAGAGGATTTCGAACAGGTCGTATTTTACGCCACCCGGAAAGCGGCTACCCTTTCCAACACAAACGATCGCATTGATCCAATCGTGTGCAGGCGAAGCGGTTTCGAAATAGGGAGTTGTCCGAAGATAATATTCCGAAGGGTCGACAGCTTCGCCGCGTCCCAAGCGCTCGGAAACTTCGACCGATGCGTGGCGAACGCCACGATAGGTCATCAGAATGTAGGCGCCATCCTCAACCTCGAGCAGAACCCGCACATCCTGCTGGAATGTTCCGTCCTGCCGAGTGACCAGCAGGTCCGATCCGATCAGTGGTGAGACCTTGCCCTTGAGACGCTCTCCTTCAAAACGGCCGCCAGAGACCGGAAAGATACGGCGAACGCCCGCGGGACATGGTCCCATATCGATCGTTGGATGAAGTTCGAGATACAGCGTAAACAGAGGACGCGATTGCAGCTCCATGAGAGGCTCTCCATGTATGGAGAGCGTGATCGCCTCCACTTCTGGGGCGCATTAAACTGCTATAATATCGGTACGCAAAACGGGCATTCCTTACTATTATCATAAGTGAAACTACATATGCACCCTTCACTCGACGCCCTGAAAGTCCTTGAGATCTGCGTCGCTTCCGGAAGCTTCGCCCGTGCAGCCGAGCGTTTGTTTCTCACCCCTACGGCAGTGAGCCTGCGCATTCGCACCCTTGAGGAGGAACTAGGTGAGCCCCTTTTCATTCGGCGAGGACCGCGTGTAGTGCCTACTCCGAAGGCCATGCTGCTTGCGAAGGGTGTGCGGCGCGGCTTGGACGAAATCGACGCCGCATTGGCGGCTTTCGGAGCGGCATCTCCTCCCTTGCGGGTGACCGCGCCTCCCACCCTCGCAAGCCGCTGGCTTGCGCCGCGCCTTTCCGGCTATCAGCGCTGCGAGATCGAACTCGATGTTTCGACCGAAATTCGTGATCCGTCAGATTTCGACGTTGCCATCCGCACTGGTGCCGGCGACTGGCCGGGTCTGCGGGCCTTTCGACTATTTCCCGTACAACTAACGCCGCTTCTGGCTCCATCGCTTGCCGCAGCGCTGGAACCTCTCACACCGGAGATGCTTGCAACTCTGCCACTGTTGCCGCATCCAGACTGGGAAAGATGGTTTGTGAGCGCAATTGGTCGCGTCCCGCCGGGGTTGAGGTTCACTCGCGTGGAATATCCGAACCATGAGCTAAATGTGAATGCCGCCTGCGCGGGTGAAGGCGTTGCGCTCGTGCCGCCCGGCTTCTTCGAGCCCATCGTCAAATCAGGCGTGCTGATAGCGCCCTTCGACGAGACGCTTGACGGTCCCGACTGGCACTTCGCACTCATCCGTGATGATGACGGGAGATCAGGGCCTAAAGAATTCTGCGACTGGCTTTACGAGCAGAGTCGCATAATATCGGCGGCACTTGATACACCCGACGCCTGGGCGGATGCTTGAACGCAATCAAAAACTTCCGACCGGTCTGGTTCGGAGTGCGACTAAGTTCGGGCATACCTGTCGCTATACCACTGCATCATCCGGTATTGTCGGAAATATTTTCTCCATAATCCGATTAATTTGGCAGCCCTAACAATCGCCAGGGTCTCCGTTACCAGATATTGTCGATCAAGCTACTAGACAATCTGATTTCGACGGACATAGATTTACTGGATGAACACACAGCGGAAAAATAACGGCGATCACAGGATTGATCTCCACCGGAACGTTGACGGCTTTCCCATGGGTGTGGAACTGATAAATGCAATATGATCCGAATATATCCCGATCGCGCTGGCCGCTCCCATTTCGTCGGCAATCATGGGAGACTTTGATCGGTCTGATATCCGTCATTCTCCTGGTCGGGATCATATGTGCCAACCTGCCTAGCACTTGGACCGCAGAGCGAAACACATCGGTGGCCTCTTCGAACCAGGCTCGACATTGACAGATTGAGATCGCTCCACTGCTCACGCGAAGCGATCGAAAACCTTTATCGGATCGACCTGCCGCATCGCGTAGTGGCTTCCGGCAATTGCGAAGGTGAGAGCTGTATTGGCTCAATCCCTGCCTTGCGTCACCGCACCCAGCCCTGAATGCGACGAATCCTCCATATTCCCTATAGAAGCCACGAGCGTAGGGCTTTGGTCTGATGTTCACTGCGACCCATGTCCCAAATCCACATGACTGAAGCCCAAGGAAAGGAACAGACTGCGGCGAAGCTCTGTTTTACCAACAGCTCCGTCGACGACGGGCGAATAGAAGGTGAAAGGAGATTCTGATGAAAACGAAGGTACTTAGTGTTGCGGCACTCGCGCTTGGCCTGACCGCCGGATGTGCTTTTGCCCAATCTTCGACCGTCACCGGCGCCGCAGGTGGCGCGGTTACCGGAGCCGTGGTTGGCGGCCCGGTTGGAGCCGCCGTAGGCGGTGTCGCCGGCGCCGTTGTCGGCACGGCCATCGATCCGCCGCCGCAGAAGGTGGTCACCTACGTACGCGAACAGCCCCTGCCCGAAGAGGAAACGGTTGTCCGCGAGCGTGTAGTCGTTGGCCGACCCTTGCCGGAAACGATCGTCGTGCGAACGGTTCCGCAAAATCCGAAATATGCCTATGCGATCGTCAACCACGAACGCGTGATTGTCGAGCCTTCCTCGCGCAAGGTTATCAAGATTCTGAACTAACGATCGTGGAGAGCGGGAAGCCGCTCTCCACCCTCACTCTGCCTGGCTTGGCCACATCCTGCTGATCGCAAGGAGAGAGTGGCCGGCCTCCGATTTTACCCGAAATCCCGAACTTCCTGGCACTGGCTTCCGCACGCGGTCATCCCGCGGCCTACCCCTGTCGCGCACCATATTCTGTACCTGATCATACAGATCGTGCGGCAAATTGCCTATCGCCGGATCGGGCAGCGTCTGGGGCGGAAGACCCGACCCGGCGATAGAGCCGGTGGGCGGACCGGCTAGCGAATGGCGCCCGCTGGCGCCAAACTCGTAAATCGAAGTTCGTGAGAGGTGGTGGCGGACGACCGCCACCACGCGCCCGTCGATTGCCACGCTTATCAAAGCACTATAAGGCGGCGCCTCAATCGTCGGTTAGCTGCGTGCTCTCAGATGGCGTTGCGGTTTCGGATTTCCTTTCCAGCGCATCACGAACTTCCGCGATTTTTCCTATATTTGTTCCAACGCCGAGGATGCTCTTTGCTTCTGTGAGCGTCTGGTTCGTCACCGGCTTGTTAGACAACTGCGCCAGCGCCGAACGCAAGGCGCTGTCGCTGAGGGCCGGGTCCGTCGGCACTGCCGTCGTTCCATACTGGATTTCGAATTCCGCATATGCCTTCACATAAGCGGAAAGCGCCGCCATCTTCGGATCTTTCGAGTTCAAGTAGGCGTGATAGTCCCGCTTGAGCGAGCTAAGGCTACCTGCACCGGGCTTTGAGACATGGCTCTTCGAACTTGCACTATGGGCTTTGGAGTCTTTATCCGCATGATGCCCCAGCACCGACGATGAAGTGCCCTGTGCAGCCGCCGCATTCGTCGAAGGGCTGCTTGTATCGTCGCCCCCGGACTTTTCATGGCCGGAGTTTCCGTCACCATGGCCGCCGCCGTTACCATCGCCATGACCGCCGCCGTTTCCGCCCTTGGCGAATGCCGTCTGTACGAAACCGACAGTAGCTCCTCCGATGGGCGCAAGGGCAAGCACCAGGCCGAGGCTTGTCGCACCAATGATGGAATGGATTTTCATGTGCACTTCCTTCGTAACATGCCCGTCGCCTATGGCAGCGGCCATATCCAGCAAATCATGCGCACTAGAATATTGCCGAAATCCCAGCTTTCTATCCCGCTCCGACCTATGCCTTGAGGGTTAGGACCATAGTCTGATTGATCCAACCCTTTGGTCGCTTAAATTGCAGGCGCCAGACGGCAGTACCCCGCTCGGGACTACGCGGCCGGTGTCGACGACCCAACAGTTGACACTCCATTCTGCTGGGATAGCTATAGAGGGTTGGGAGATCAGTGCCGATTATGCCAGTGCCGCGAGCGAATCATAAATACAAACTCTCTCCAGCAAGTCTTATCGAACGCTGGAACTCCCAATCCCTGGCCAGGCAGTTCCTGCTCGCCGGTGGCTTCGTCGCTCTTTGTGCTATGCTCGTTGTCGGGTCCATCGTTGCCAATCTGATCGAGAATGCAGTGACGCGTAATTCCGCGGCGACGACAGCCCTCTATGTCGACAGCGTCATCGCCCCGCTCCTGCCCGATATGCAAACCACTCAGGCTCTTGACGATACGGTGACGCGCGCCCTTGATGAGACCCTGGGCCAAGGTGCGCTTGGCACACGGCTGTTTTCCTTCCGGCTTTGGCGCGACGACGGGACAATCCTCTATTCCAATAACAAGGATCTTTCCGGCAAGCGATTTCCGCTCTCGGATAGTCTCAAGACCGCCTTTTCGGGCCAAATGGTCGCCAAATTCAACCGGATCGACGACGTGGAGAGCGTGGCTGAACGCAATAGCGGCAAGCCCCTTCTGGAAATCTACAATCCGGTGCTTCAACCTTGGTCGGGCAAGGTCGTGGCCGTCTCCGAATTCTACGAGGTCGCCAACGATTTCGAAGGGAGCCTTACGCAGGCCCGCCTGCTGAGCTGGCTTGTCGTTGCCGTGTTCACGCTGACATTCTTTGCTCTTCTATCGATCATCGTCCTGCGCGGCAGCCGCACTATCGACAGTCAGCGCATGGCACTCAACGGCCGCATCGGCGAATTGTCGGCGCTTCTTCAACAGAACGAGGCGTTGCGCGCGCGCGTCCAACGCGCGACCCAGCGCGCCGCCGCGCTGAACGAGAGCTATTTGCGCCGTATCGGTGCCGACCTGCATGACGGTCCCGCCCAATTGGTCGCTTATGCCTCCTTGCGACTGGACAGCCAGACACTCATCAGCCCCACCGTCTCGCCAGAGGAGCGCGAAGCGTCGCTGGAGACAATCAAATCCAGCCTTGATGACGCCATGGCCGAAATCCGGAGCGTCTGTAGCGGCCTGATGCTGCCGCACATCGAGACGGACAATTTGACCGATCTCTTAAAACGGGCAATCCGTGCCCACGAACAGCGCACCGGCGTCACCGTCGCGCTTCTCGTCGGGGCAGCGCCGACAGATCTTTCGACCTCCGCAAAAATATGCGTCTATCGCTTTGTGCAGGAAGCCTTGAACAATGGCTATCGTCACGCCGGCGGAATCGGGCAAAGGGTCGTGCAATCCTTCAAAGACGACCAGGTCGTAATCGAGGTTGCCGATGAGGGACCGGGATTTGATCCGAAAGAGGTCGGCCCGCAGAAGCTTGGTCTTGCCGGCCTCAGAGATCGGGTCGAAAGCCTCGGCGGCATGTTCCAGCTTTTGTCGTCGGACCGGGGCACCATCGTCCGCATGTCCCTGAACATCGAGGAAATGGAGCAGACATGACAGCAGCAATCACTTTGGCAGTCGTAGACGACCACCCCCTCTTCAGGGAAGGCGTTATCCGCAGCCTGACAGAAATGGATGGGTTTAGCATCGTCGGCGAAGGCAGCAGCAAGGAGGACGCGCTGCGCATAGCGATGCAGCAGCGCCCGGACATCCTGTTGCTCGACATTTCCATGCCGGGAGGAGGACTGGATGCCCTTTCTCTTATCCTCGGCCAGATACCCGATCAGAAGATCGTTATGCTGACAGTCTCCGAGGCAAGCGACGATGTGATGACAGCGCTCAAGAGCGGCGCGAAGGGCTATGTTCTGAAAGGCGTCGGATCACGGACGCTCGCCGATATCCTTCGCGGTATCGCTGCCGGTGACAGCTATGTCGCACCGACGCTATCGGCGCGTCTGATTTCCGAAAACGGAACCGGTTCCCGGGCCAATCCTTTCAGCGCATTGACGGATCGCGAGCGGGAAGTATTGGAACTGGCTTCTGCTGGATTGAGCAATAAACATATTGGGCTGAAGCTCGATCTGCATGAAAAGACCATCAAGCATCACATGACCCAAATCTTCGCCAAACTGGAGGTGAGCAATAGAACGGAAGCTGCGATGGCATTCCGGGATGAACTCGAAAAGCGGCGTCAGTGAAGCAGTGATTTGAGCCGCTGCTCGTCGGCAGTTGTCGCATTGCGATTGACGATGGTGCGGCCCTTTGAATCCTTCATCACATAACGTCCGCTCTGTATATTTTCGCTCATGCCATCCTTGTGTTGAACGCTAATCGAGCCGCCGCCATCATCGGTGGACTGGTCGGAATCGACCTGGCTTTGGGTAGCGCTCTTGGTTGCGGACGATCGGCCATTAGCATTGCCGTTTCCGTTGTTGCCATTCCCGTTTCCATTGTTACCGCTGCCGTTTCCACCTCCATTGCCGCTGTTGCCACCGCCGTTCCCATTGCCTCCCCCGTTACCGTTGCCTCCCCCATTGCCGTTTCCGCCGCCGTTGCCGCCACCATTACCACCTTTGGCCTCGGCCATTTGCTGGGCGAATATCGCGGAAGCACCGTGAATTTTCACAGTGTAGGGAAGTGCCGTGTTGACCAAGGTCAGCATCAGGCATGGTAAAGCAGCAATAAGCTTTCGACGTAATAACACCTAAAGCCTCCTGAGGCTCCAACGACGAGCGCCCAACGTTCCATGGGCTCGAAGCGCCTCGGCTATCGCCGATTGGCAAGGGTCCGATCCATATCAAATCGCCGCTACATCGCGAAGGGTCAAGTCCTATCCCACGGATAAGTACAGCATTTGGACTTCAGCAATCCACGTCATGACCTTTCGCCGTGGCAGCGTCAGACCAAGGTCGGAGAAAGCGCCGGACCGAAGCCCAATTGCATGATCGCGTTATTGAAACCGACTTCAGCTTGTCAATATGACTGCGGGCACGCCAAAGCCTCGCCGGCATAAGATAAGCCGGTCGAGAGCCAACAGCGTCTCTGTAAGAGCGGCACGCCACACGACGTCGTCCGTGCAATCATCCGACAAGAGGGGGTAATGCGATGACCCAACACTGGAGGATCTATCTGGCTCGGGCCATACCGCCGGGGGCAATATTGGATTTCTCGGCAGCCGAATTCGCGCTCCAGGTTGCGATCAATTTGCGGTATTGCCTGAATCTCGTCCGGCCGACGTCCGAATGCATCGAATTGGCCGAACTCGTGTTGCTGCGGGCCAGAAATTACGGTGAGGCCAGAATGGGCCATAGCCCACAGTCGTTCGCAGAGGCAGAGGAAGCACTTGCCAATGCAACGAGACTGCTCGAGATTGAACTTGAATATTGCGCGAAACGGGGCACGAGGGACAGCTGCGATCAAGCAGCCTAAATCTTCGTCATGTTATCCGGCAGAATAACAACAGGAAAATTGTGCCGATCGTGAGGTTGGAGGCGACCAATGACGCTACGCGCGGCATCTATCGGCTATGACTTTGTCGCAGAAAGCTAGCGACGGCACTGGCCAATAGCTCCTGCGGCGGCGCATACCTCAAGGGTATGCGCGGGAAAGTAAGGTTTAGTTGCCGCGAGCTCCCTTGACGGCGAACGGAATATGCGAGCGGGAAATGCCGAGATCACGAAGAACATGATCGTCCAGGGCGGAAAGCTCGCGCATTGCTCTGCGCTGTTCGCTAAAGCGCTTAATCTTCTCTAATACTTTCATTTTTGCCATCTCCTTTGTTTTCGCGCAAGAGATAGGCATTTACCCGCCTAAATAAAATGCACATGCCTGCAGGATAGCCATGCTGCTTTTGCAAGGCTCATCACAACGGCAGCGGCCAACGTGCCCGTACGCCACGAATTAAGGGACCTGCCTCACATTCGGCAACAATTGATGGCACGCTGCTACGACATCGCCGCCTGTCGCCGATATGCGGCCTTATGCCCTGATGCCTGTACGACCTTGTCGCGGGCTTATGCGTCTTTCCATTTGGAAAATGTCGCAGCCTGCCCACGCAAATTGCCTTCGCGATCCACGAGCTGCCAGACGATACCCTCCTCAATCCAGAACCGCCGTCCGGATTTTGCGATCCTCAGGCCGCGATAGTCGGAGATGAAACCGTTGCGCGTCACCGCATCCAGCAGTTGCTGACGCTCCGCACGGTTGGGAAGCTCCGCTGAAAGTCGCGAGGGAACCGTCACGAACTCATCCCAGGGATATTCGAAGCAATTCTGAGCAGCCTTGTTGGCGTAGACGAAACGCGGATCGGCATCCGTGTTGTGGGCAAGGACCACGAAAGGTGCCTCATTATAGAGCCAAGGAGGCCCTGCTTGCGGATTGACGAGTGGACGGCCGACAATGCGTTGAAAACTGCCGGTCAGAAGTTCGAAAAAGGCTTCGTCAACCGATAAATCGACGACATTGCTTTCAGGCCTGTCAGTCATCTGTTTTCTTCCCGCAATCATGGCATCGACCGAAGCGATACCTATCAAATCGCGATAAATATCAAAAGCAGGGCAAGCGGGAAGACACGAGCATCCGTTATCAACCTTTCCGCGAAACTATAGTTTCCGAGGAGGTAACTGATGGAAGTGCGTGCCACCAACCACGTTGCAGCCGCTCGCCGGCTGCATCGTCCATTGCACGACGCAAAGCCACTCCGTCGCAATCTGCCGGCCAGTATCTTATCATTGCTTTTATAATTGATTGACCGGTCGGTTTATGCAAGAGTTGCACGGTCGTCATGGGTAGGGCGACGGGGAGGAAACATGTCTGAATCCGGCACCGTTCTGTCGGCGTTTGCCGACGGCGTCTTGACGCTTACGCTCAATCGACCCGACAAACTCAATTCCTTCAACGAAGACATGCATCTTGCGCTGCGCGCCGGCTTCGAGCGCGCGCATCGGGATGTAGATGTCCGCGCAATTCTGTTGACGGGCGCCGGCCGCGGCTTCTCGGCCGGCCAGGACCTTGGCGATCGCGACCCGCGCAAGGGCACCCCCGATCTCGGCCATACGATCGAGACTTTCTACAATCCCCTGCTCCGCCTCATCCGCAGCTTGGAAAAGCCGGTGATATGCGCTGTTAATGGTGTGGCAGCCGGCGCCGGCGCCAATATCGCCTTTGCCTGCGACATCACGCTTGCCGCCCGTTCGGCCCGCTTCATCCAGGCTTTCGCGAAGATCGGCCTCGTGCCGGATTCCGGCGGCACCTGGAACCTGCCTCGGCTTATCGGCGAAGCCCGCGCCAAGGCACTGGCGCTGACGGCCGAACCGCTCGATGCGGAAACAGCCGCCAGCTGGGGCCTGATCTGGCGCGCGGTGGACGACGATAAGCTGATGGATGAGGCGACGGCGCTTGCCACCAGGCTCGCTGCCGGCCCGACGAAAGGCCTCGGCCTGACGAAGCGCGCCATTCAGGCGGCGGCGACGAATTCGCTCGACCAGCAGCTCGATCTTGAGCGCGACCTGCAGCGCGAAGCCGGCCGCAGCGCCGACTATGCCGAGGGCGTCACTGCCTTCCTGGAAAAACGCAAGCCGGAGTTCAAGGGCAAATGAGCGCCGCGGAGAGCCTTTCGCCGCAGGCGCTCGCGGAAGCCTGCGCGAGAGCCATGTGGGACGAAGACAACGCCACGCGCCATCTCGGCATGGAGCTTGTGTCCGTCGCGCCCGGCAAAGCGACCATCGCTATGACCGTTGCGGCGACCATGACCAACGGTCACGGCACCTGTCATGGCGGCTACATCTTCACGCTCGCCGACTCCGCCTTCGCGTTCGCCTGCAATAGCTACAACCAGCGCACCGTCGCCCAGCACTGTTCGGTGACCTTTATTGTGCCGGCTTTCAATGGTGACCGGCTGACGGCGACGGCGCGGGAGGTGTCGCGCCGAGGACGAGGCGGCATCTACGATGTCGCGATTACCAATCAGCATGGCGAGCAGATTGCGGAATTCCGTGGCCACTCGCGAACCGTCAAGGGCGCACTTTTACCGGAATAGAATTCGCGCGCCGGAAGTACCGGCTTTTCTGGAGGAGACATTGATGGAAAACCTTTCGCCGCGTGCGGGTGAGCTTGAAGCAATCGAAATCGCCTCCCGCGAGGAGATTTCCGTGCTGCAGTTCGAGCGCATGAAATGGACGCTCACCCATGCCTATGAGAACTCACCCTTCTATCACAAGAGTTTCGACGAATTGGGCGTGCATCCCTCCGATCTCAAGACTTTGTCTGATATCGCCAAATTTCCTTTCACGACCAAGAAAGATCTTCGCGACACCTATCCTTTCGGCATGTTCGCCGTGCCGCGCGAAAGGCTTGCCCGTATCCACGCCTCCTCCGGTACGACGGGCAAGCCGACCGTCGTCGGCTATACCGCCAGGGACGTCGAAACCTGGGCAAGCCTCGTTGCCCGCTCGATCCGCGCCTCCGGCGGCCGGGCGGGTGATCTGGTGCATATCGCCTACGGCTATGGCCTGTTCACCGGCGGCCTCGGCGCGCATTACGGCGCGGAGAAACTTGGTTGCACCGTCGTACCGGTCTCCGGCGGCATGACAGAACGGCAGGTGGCGCTGATACAGGATTTCAAGCCGCGCATCATCATGGTGACGCCTTCCTATATGCTCTCGATCCTCGACGAATTCCGTCGCCAGGGCCTCGACCCAAGAGAAAGTTCGCTCGCCGTCGGCATCTTCGGCGCCGAACCATGGACCAATGCCATGCGCGAGGAAATCGAGCACGCCTTCGATATGCACGCCGTCGACATTTACGGCCTCTCGGAGGTCATGGGTCCGGGCGTCGCCAGCGAATGCGTCGAGAGCAAGGATGGGCTGCACATATGGGAAGATCATTTCTATCCGGAGATCATCGATCCGGTCACCGGCGCGGCATTGCCAGATGGCGAGATCGGCGAGCTGGTCCTCACGACGTTGACCAAGGAAGGCCTGCCGATCATCCGTTACCGCACGCGCGACCTGACACGGCTGCTGCCCGGCACCGCCCGCACCATGCGCCGCATTGAAAAGATAACGGGCCGCTCCGATGACATGATGATCCTGCGTGGTGTTAACGTCTTTCCGACGCAGATCGAGGAGCAGATCCTGAAATGCCGCGGGCTCGCGCCGCACTTCCAGATCGAACTGACACGCTCCGGCCGCATGGACGACATGACCGTTCATGTGGAGTGCACGCTGGAGGCGGCGGACGAAACGGCGCGAAATGTTTCGGCAAAGGAACTTGCCCACCACATCAAGAACATCGTCGGTGTCACCACGAAGGTCATGGTGCACTCTCCAGGCGGCGTTGCGCGATCGGAAGGCAAGGCCAAACGCATCGTGGACAACCGTCCGAAAGAATGATCGGCATCTGGTGGGATAGCCTGGCAAGCATTTGATTGTATATGGGAAGGATCGGCCACCAGGCACGATCAGATCAATCGGGAATTAGCAAAGCAGGATCATATGGCACGCACGCGCGCAGTTGATTTCGAGGAAAAGCAGCGTGGCATCCTGGCGAGTGCCGCGGCTGTTTTCGCCGAGGTGGGCATGGAAAAGGCGTCCATGTCGATGATCGCCTCACATGGCAACGTCTCGAAAGCCCTGCTCTATCACTACTATCCCGGCAAGGACGCGCTGATCTTCGACATCGTGCAAACGCATCTGATGGAACTGGAAAGCGCGATCGAAACGGCAGATCGCAACGATGTTACGCCGCAAGAGCGGCTGCGGCTGCTGGTGAAGGCCGTGCTTAAGAACTATGAGGGCGCCGACAACGAACATAAGGTGCAGCTCAACGGCACGCATGCCCTGTCGCAGGAGCAGCTGGCAGAATTGAGGACGATCGAGCGGCGCATCGTCCGGCGTTTCTCCACCGTCATCGAGGATCTCAACCCGGATCTCAACAAGAACAGGCCGTTGCTGATGCCGGTCACCATGTCGCTCTTCGGTATGATGAACTGGGTCTATATGTGGTTCAGGCCCAACGGGCCAATCACACGCGACGAATATGCCGACATTGCCACCACCCTCATCCTCGAAGGGGTCAAGGCCGTCCGTTGAGACGCCGCTGACGCGGTCGTTCAATCGCCGAGCTTCATCCGTTCGAGGACAAGCGGATCATATTCCGGCGCGCGGATGCGGCGGCGCTCCGGCTCCGGTGCCATCAGCGGTTCGACGGCCACCAGCTTCTCCTTCGCCTCCAGCGCCAACCGTTGATAGATGGCGGTGCCCTGGCGCTTCCAGGCGATCTCTTCCGGCGTCAACTCACGAACCACGCGAGCCGGCGCTCCAACGGCAAGACTGTTTGCCGGGATTTCGGCTCCGGCCTTGACGAAGGCCAGCGCCGCGACGATCGCATTCTCGCCGATGACGGCTTCGTCCATGACGACGGCATTCATGCCGACCATGGCATTGGCGCCGATGCGGCAACCATGCAGCACAGCGCCATGGCCGATGTGCCCCGCCTCGCCGATCATCACTTCCAGATTCGGGAAACTGTGGACGACGCAAGTCTCCTGCACATTCGAGCCACGCTCCAGCACGACACGCCCGAAATCGCCGCGCAACACGGCGCCCGGCCCGACATAGCAGGCGGGGCCAATGATAACGTCTCCGATGACAGTCGCGGCCGGATGCACGAAGGCAGAGGGATCGATGACCGGGATCACGCCGTCATAGGAATAGATCTGCGCCATTCAGTCGACTCCCAAACCTTCCACATCGCGACCGGTTTCGGCCACCGCTTCCATCCGTTGCGCGAACTCACGACGCAAGGTGCGGCGAAGCTGGGCGGCCTTGTGCCGTCGGATATCAACCGGCGTGACTGGCACCAGTTCCGGCACGCGGACCGGGCGGCCGACTTCGTCGACGGCGACCATGGTGAAATAACAGGAGTTCGTGTGGCGGCGCTGGCCGGAGCGAATATTCTCCGCCTCCACGCGGATGCCGACTTCCATGGAGGTACGGCCCGTATCATTGATCGAAGCGCGGAAGGTGACGAGCTCGCCGACATTGATCGGCTCCTTGAACAGCACCTGATCGACCGACAGCGTTACCGCATATTGCTTGGAATAGCGCGACGCACAGGAGAAGGCGACGCGGTCGAGCAGGTTCAGAAGTGCGCCGCCATGCACCTTGCCGCTGAAATTCGCCATGTCAGGCGTCATCAGCACGGTCATTTCCAGGCGATGCGGGTCTTGCTCGGTCGTCGTCATGCGCTCACTCTCTCCTTTTCGCCACCATCGTCAGAACGTCATATTGCGCGACGACGGCGTCCAGCTGGTTGGTTACCTTGCAATCCCAGCGCACCTCGCCATGCTCGGCATTGATGCGGGGATTGATCTCTTTGCAGGTCAACTGCACCTTGAGCGTATCACCCGGATTGACCGGTGTCAGGAAGCGCAGATTGTCGACCCCATAATTTGCGAGAACCGGGCCTGGAGCCGGATCGACGAAGAGGCCGGCCGCGAAAGAGACGATGAGATAGCCATGCGCCACGCGTCCCTCGAAGAACGGATTGGCCTTCGCCGCCTCCTCATCCATATGGGCATAGAATGTGTCGCCGGTAAAATGGGCGAAGTACTCGATATCGTCGAGTGTCACCGTGCGCGTGGCGGTGACGAGCTGATCTCCGATCTTGAGCTCAGCGAGCGACTTGCGGAACGGGTGCTCGCTGTCGCGGCGGGTATCCGCGCCATCCATCCATCGTCCCGTGACGGCGGTCAACATGGTCGGTGCACCTTGAATCGCGGTACGCTGCATATAATGCTTCACGCCGCGCATGCCGCCCAGTTCTTCCCCGCCGCCGGCACGACCCGGACCGCCGTGAACGAGGCCCGGCAGCGGTGAACCATGACCGGTGGAGCTCTTGGCACTCAAGCGGTTGCCGATCATCACGCGACCATGGAATGGTGCGAGGCCGAGAACAACCTCCTCAGCGAAATGCGGATCGTTGGTGAAGACGGAGGCAACGAGACTGCCCTTGCCGCGCCGCGTCAGATCGACGGCCTCTTCCGCCGTGTCATAGGGCATGACGGTGCTGACGGGGCCGAAGGCCTCGACATCGTGAATGGCACGCGCGGAGCCCGGCTTGTCGCAATAGAGCAGGACCGGATTGAGGAAGGCGCCGGCGCTCGCATCGCCGGACATGACATGCGGATTATCGGGATCGCCGCCGACGATCTCGGCATCGGCAGCAAGATCCCGGATGCGCACCCGCACCTCCTCGCGCTGAGCGAGGCTTGCAAGCGGCCCCATGCGAACCGTCTCATCGGCCGGATTGCCGATTGCCGTCTTGCCGAGGCGGTCGTTCAAGGCCGCAATAAGCGCTTCACTATAGGAACGGGGCGCGATGACACGGCGGATGGCCGTGCACTTCTGCCCGGCCTTGACCGTCATCTCACGGGCGACCTCCTTGACGAAGAGATCGAACTCCTCCGTGCTGGGCGCGGCATCGAGCCCGAGGACGGCCGCGTTGAGGCTGTCAGCCTCCATGGTGAAGCGCACGGAGTTTTCGATAATCGCCCTGTGCGTCTTGAGGCGCTGGCCAGTCGCGGCAGAGCCGGTAAAGGTCATCACATCCTGGCCTTCGACATGATCGAGGAGATCGCCGACCGAGCCGCAAACGAGCTGCAGTGCACCTTCCGGCAGCAGGCCTGTTTCGATGATGCGGCGAACCATCAGCTCTGTAAGATAGGCCGTCTGGCTCGCCGGCTTCACGATGGCGGGGACGCCGGCAAGCAACGTCGGCGCAACCTTTTCCAGCATGCCCCAGCAGGGGAAGTTGAAAGCATTGATGTGAACGGCGACACCCTGCAGCGGGCTCAATATATGCTGGGCGGAAAAGCTCTTGTCCTTGGAGAGCTGCTCCACGTCGCCATCGAGCAACACACGCGTATTCGGCAGCTCGCGCCGCCCCTTGGAAGCGTAGGACAGCAAGGTTCCGATGCCGCCTTCGATATCGACCCAGCTATCGGCGCGCGTGGCGCCGGTTGCCGTCGAGAGCGCGTAGAATTCTTCCTTCCTCTCAAGCAGCGCCTGCCCGAGCGCCTTCAGCATTGCGGCGCGCTCATGGAAGGACATGCGCCGCAACACCGGTCCCCCCTTGTCGCGGCCATAGGCCAGGATCTGCTTAAAATCGATACCCGAGGAATCGATGAACGCGACGGGCACGCCGGTCGATGCATCGAGCAGCGGCACGCCTTCTCTGGCGCCGGCGACCCAGGTGCCCCCGACATAGCTTTCAAGTCGGCGCGGCTGGTTTGCCATGATGTTCATCGGAATTTCCTTCCTTCGTCTTTCCGGTGATCCGAGCGGAAAACCGCCAGGCATCTCCCGAACTGATCAATTCAAACCGAGCGCAGAGAGCTGCGCATCAACCTCGGTCTGCCATTCGGCCAGCAAAGTTTCGTTGGGCGTATGTCGCAGGCCGAAGCGTGAGAATGTTTCGAAGCGGGCTGAACCGGCATGGCCAAAGCTCGCTGCAACGCGAGGATACCAATAAGCGGCCGAAGCCCGTGCCTTCGCCCGGCCCTCGTCATCGGTGACGATGCGGACAAGCCCGGCGGCGCCGAGTTCGGCATGCCGTCTTTCGCGCGGCAGGATGGCACGGAAGGTTTCGGCCAGCGGCTGATAGGAAACGCGCGCCAGCTCCTTCAACTGCACGACGCTGGCAGCACCCATCAGAACGTTCATGACAACCGCATCCACCCAGCCTTCAAGGGGATAATGGAAGACGGCAAGCCGCATATCACCACCCTGCCTGACAGCGCCGATATCAGCGTCGCGGGAAAGCCGTGCCGCCCAGGGATGGTGGATGGCATAACGCCCGCCATCGACGCCGAAGGTCTCCATGACCTGCAGGACCTGGCCGGCATGGTCGGTTTTTTCCAGTACGATGCGTGCTGCGGAAATGCGCTCCTGAATCCCGGGCGCGTCGTTGATGATATCGGCAAAGCCGGCGGAACCCGCCAGTTCGCTATCGACGAAGCTCGCCATCAGACGCAAGAGTTCGCCGCGATAGCGCGGAGGCGCGTTGTCGGGCGAGGACAGCATGCCGCCCTCCTGCAGATATTGCTCGATAGGCATCGTCTCGGACATCTTGTTCCTCCCTTCGATGCGCGCGCCTACTGGTCGTAGCTGACGACGATGCGGTCGGTGAGCGGGTAACACTGACAGGTCAGCACATAGCCCTGGCGCACCTCGTAATCCTCGAGCGCGTGGTTGACCTCCATCTCGACCTCGCCTTCGAGAACCTTGGCCCGGCAGGTGGAGCAAACGCCGGCCTTGCAGGCATAGGGAACATCCATCGCGTTTTCGAGCGCTGCATCGAGCAGGCACTGGCCGTGCTTCGGGAACTTGAAGATGCGCGTCGCGCCATCGAGCGTGACCGTCGCCTCGCAGCTGGTCTCATGATCGGCGGCGGCACTACTCTCCACCTTGCGCCGCGCGCGGCCCGGCTGCGCGGAGGCGAAGAGCTCGAACTTGATCTGGTCGTCGCGCATGCCGTGTTCACGCAAAGCCGCAGCGATCGCCAGCATCATCGGCTCGGGACCGCAGATAAAGGCTGTCGCAACCGACTTGATGTCGATCCAGCTCTTGAAGAGCGCCTTGCACTTCTCCGCATCGATCCGTCCCGTAAAAAGATCGATCTCCTGCGCTTCGCTCTCCAGAATGTGCAGCACCGAGAGGCGGCCGAGATAGAGGTTCTTCAGATCCTCCAGCTCTTCGCGGAACATGATCGAGCTGATCTGCCTGTTGGCATAGACCAGCGTAAAGACCGAGCGCGGCTCGCGAACCAGCAAGGTCTTAATGATCGAAAGAACCGGCGTGATGCCGCTGCCACCGGCAAAGCCGAGATAATGCTTGGCGGTATCCGGCTCGATTGCGGTGAAGAAGGCTCCCATGGGAGGCATGGCTTCCAGCATGTCGCCGGCTTTCAGGTTTTCGTTGATCCAGGTCGAGAAGCAGCCGCCATCTACGCGCTTGACGCCGACCTTCAACACGCCTTCGTCCTTCCCCGCGCAGATCGAATAGGAGCGGCGCAATTCCTCGTCGTCGAACTTGCGGCGAAACGTCAGATACTGGCCCTGCGTGAAATCAAAGACGGCCCGATCCTCCTCGGCTGGCGCAAGCGTGACGACAACAGCATCGCGCGTCTCGCGGCGCACATCGGTGACAGTCAGCGGATGGAAACGTGCCATGGATGCGGATCTCGTCCTTTGGGGTCAAATACATTTGAAGTAATCGAAGGGTTCCAGACACTCGGTGCAGCGATAGCTCGCCTTGCACGGCGTCGAGCCGAACTGGCTGATCTTTTCCGTGTTCGTCGATCCGCAGCGCGGACAGGCAATCGTGAGATTGGAGCGGCCCGCAAGCCGATCGATGCGCTTCATCAGCACGCCATCGGCAGCGGTGCCATCGATCGGTGGGGCGATGCCATAGGCACGCAGCTTCTCGCGTCCCCCGGCGCTGATCCAATCCGTTGTCCAGGCGGGCGACAGCTGCCGCTCGAGGCGTACCCGATCGAGGCCCTTTTCGGCCAATGCCCGCTCGATATCGAGATTGATTACCGTGGTGGCGGGACAGCCCGAATAGGTCGGCGTCACTGTGACAACAAGCGTATCCTCCTGCCAGCCGACGTCGCGGATGATGCCAAGATCGGTCAGCGAAATCACCGGTATCTCCGGGTCCGGCACCTCCGACAGCCAGTGCCAGACCTCTTCGACCGAAGGATGCAGCGCGGTCGCCATCTCCACCTCCTACCAGGTCGCGCCCGGATAGGCGCGCTGCAGGAACTGCATCTCGGCCAGGAGATAGCCGAGATGCTCGGTGTGAACGCCGCGCCGGTCGCCCTTGTGCATATAGCCGTCTGTGGGGCGTTTCAGCGTCGCTTCCGCCAGCGCATCGGAGATAATCTCGTCCCAGCCGGCTTTGAGGCTCTGCGGCTCAGGGGTCACGCCGGCTTGCGTCAATGTCGCATCAACGGCATCGCCGACAAACATTTCGCCGGTGAAAGGCCAGAGTTCGTCCAGGGCTTCCTGCATGCGGCGGTGACTTTCGGCCGTGCCGTCGCCAAGGCGAATGATCAGATCTCGGCTGCGATCGAGGTGATAGGAGACTTCCTTGAAAGCCTTTTCAGCGATCTCAGCAATGCGCGGATCGGCCGAACCTTTCAAAGCTCTCAGCAACAGATAGTGCCAGGCGTCAAAGAGGAATTGCCGCATCAGCGTCTTGCCGAAATCGCCGTTCGGACGCTCGACAAGCAGGATGTTGCGGAACTCGAAACCATCGCGCAGATAGGCGAGATCATCAGCCGAGCGGCCCTTGCCTTCCACCTCGCCCGCCAGAGCGAGCCAGAGCTGCGTCTGGCCGATGAGATCGAGCGCCGTATTGGCAAGCGCGATATCCTCCTCCAGGGCAGGCCCGCGGCCGCACCATTCGGAAACGCGGTGGCCGAGGATCAGCGTGTTATCGCCGATGCGCAGGAGGAATTCGACAAGAGCGGCCTGATCGACCGCCGGCTCAAGGGTAGCGATCGCCATCACATGTGCCCCACTTCATCGGGAATATCGAAGAAGGTCGGGTGACGATAGACCTTCGAATTGGAGGGATCGAACAGCGGTCCCTTCTCCGAAGGGGCGCTTGCAGTGATCTCGGACGAGCGCACCACCCAGATGCTGATGCCCTCGTTGCGGCGCGTATAGACATCGCGTGCATTGTTGATCGCCATCTCGGCATCGGGCGCATGCAGGCTGCCGAGATGGCGATGGTTGAGGCCATGCTGACCACGTATGAAGACTTCCCAAAGCGGCCATTCACTGGACATGTTTCTCACTCCCTGACTATACCGCGCGCCTTATTCGGCGGCGACCTTTGCCGCGCCGTGACGCTCCGCAGCCTTCTCGGCATGCGCCGTCAGGCCGTCGCGAAACCACGCGCCATCGTCCCAGGCCTGTTTGCGGGCATTCAGCCGCTCCGCATTGCAGGGACCATTGCCGGCGATGACGTTGAAGAATTCCTCCCAGTCCGGCTCGCCGAAATCATAGCCGCCCTTTGTCTCGTTCCATTTAAGATCCGGATCGGGAACGGTCAGGCCAAGATATTCGGCCTGCGGCACTGTCTGGTCGACGAATTTCTGCCGCAGTTCGTCATTGGAATTCTGCTTGATCTTCCAGGCCATCGACTGGGCCGAATGCACGGAGGCATCGTCCGAAGGGCCGAACATCATCAGCGACGGCCACCACCAGCGGTTCAGCGCATCCTGCACCATGGCCTTCTGCGCCAGCGTGCCCTTCACCATTTTCATCAGGATGTCGAAGCCCTGGCGCTGATGGAAGCTTTCTTCCTTGCAGATGCGCACCATCGCCCGCGCATAGGGGCCGTAGGAACAGCGCTGCAGGGGTACCTGGTTCATGATGGCAGCGCCATCCACCAGCCAGCCGATCGCGCCGATATCGGCCCAGGTCAGCGTCGGATAGTTGAAGATGGAGGAATATTTGGCCTTGCCGGAATGCAGCTGCTCATACATCTCGTCGCGGCTGATGCCGAGCGTCTCGGCGGCGCAATAGAGATAAAGGCCGTGGCCGGCTTCGTCCTGCACCTTGGCAAGCAGGATCGCCTTGCGTTCCAGCGTCGGCGCGCGGGTGATCCAGTTGCCCTCCGGCAGCTGACCGACGATTTCGGAATGAGCGTGCTGGCTGATCTGGCGGATCAACGTCTTGCGGTAGCCTTCCGGCATCCATTCCTTCGGCTCGATCTTCTGGCCAGCATCGACGCGCTCCTGAAAGGCGCGCTCCTGCGGGTCCATCTCGTCGAGGGAACGGATGCGGGCGCCATCGGTTTTCACCATCTGTGCATACATTGATCTTTCCTCCGTCTTCGCGCCTCCCGCGCGATCGAGAATGATCGCAAGCCTGCAGTCGCCTTGAAGACTTCAGCCAAGCTGAAGCTTCAAGGCACCGCCAGTATAAGCCTGTTTCTCGTTCTCCTCCACGAAACAGCGATCCGGGGCAAACGCATTAACCGACCGATCGGTCATTTATTAGCATGCGATATGTCACAATACAAATGAATTTTTAGAGTTTTCTGTGACATTCAATGCCGTGAAAGCACGTGGCAAGCCGAACTTCTCTTACTATGTACCTGAGCGGATTGATCCTTCAGCGTGCCTTGAGGTGATCGAGCCGAGCCTGGCTTGCCGGCGTCATCTCTGGAAGCTTGCCCGATTCATTCACGAAACGGCGAGCGACATAGCCGTCAGCTTTTTTTGACAGACGCAAATAAAGCTCGGCAAACAGGCGCCCCGCCTCCTCGCCCGGCCAATTATCCGGCAGGGCGGACTTGGGAAGATGCGGCTCGCGCAACATGATCAGGCGATACTGATGCACAAGCAGCAGCCGGGCAATCAGGCAATCGAACGGCGATAGCGCGGCACAATTTCCGACGCGTTCGAAAAATGAACCGAACCGGGCAATGAATTCGCCATAGGCCTCCGCGAAGCGCGGCAGGTTCCAAGCCTCTTCGGCAAATTCCCGCAACGCGCCGTTTTCGGTCGCCAACTGCGCATCGAAGACAACGACGCGGCCCGGCAGGGGCGGTGCGGGATGCGTTCCCACCGCGAGACGCGGGTTCAGCCTGGCAAATCCCTCCCGCTCAAGGCCCTGCATGATCTCTTCCGGCGCAGGTCCGTTGATCAGGACAAATTGCCAACGGACTGCGGGTTGCGGTCCGTAGAACAGGCTAGCGGCCTCGACAAATTCGGCTTGAGCGGCCTCGGTCAGCCGATAGAAGCTGCGGCGCCCTTCGCGCTCGCCCGCAAGCCGACCAGCTGCCACTAGTCGCGACACCGCAGTCCGCACCAGCGTCTCGGTAATCCCGACGCTCTTGCACGTTTCGATGAGATTGCCGATCCAGACGACGCCCCCACGCGGCTCGATGACATCGCCGTAGATCGTCACGATGAAACTCGCCGCTTTTATCGGCAAGTTGATAAGGAGCGCCGCAACCGCTTCGCTCAGTTCATGGCCGAGTTTGACGTTATCAGCCGACACTCCAACCCTGCTCCACATCTGAAATTGTTAGGGTTTATTAGCGTGAGACACTCGCACTATTCAAGGCGAGTACGGACAGAGGCTTTATCGCGATATGTTCGTTGGCAACGCCGTTGTGTATTTGACGCATTTCAGCGAGAAGTGCGACGATGAGCTCAGCACCGCTTCATGGGTCAGGATACCCCGCATCAGAAGCCCCTCATATTCCCTGACATCGGCGACGACGGCACGGATCAGGTAATCCCACTCCCCCGACATGGAGTAACATTCCAGCACCTCGCGATAGCTGGCGATGAACTGTTCGAAATCGCGGCGGGTCGCAGGATCATGGGTCTTCATCTTGACCTGGCAGAAGACGTTCAGCCCCTTACCAATCTTGTCGGGATCGACAAGGCGAACCGTCCGGCCCAGCACGCCGGCGCTCTCCAGCGCCTTGATCCTTCGCCAGCAGGACGCGGGCGATGCCCCGACCTTTTCTGACAGCGCCGCCTGGCTGATATCGCCCTCCTCCTGCAGCACGCGCAGAATCGCTCTGTCGACGTGATCAAGATCGAAATTTTCCATTCAGAAACCCGCCATGGATGAAACATCTCTTTCAAAAGCTACGGCAAAACCTGCCAAATTGAAAGGAACAGAGCTAACCCTTGAATTAAAATAGTTGGGCCATCTGCAGGAGGATCACATGGCCCAGCTAGCCTTCAAAAGCCACGAGCGGAACTCGCCCGACGATCGCATCGACTGGCGCAAGGTTGCCTATCTCGTTCACCTCTCCCGGGCTCTCGACGAGATGGAGGAGAAACGCCTCGTTCCGGAAAAGAAGGTTCTCTATCAGTTTTCCGCACGCGGCCACGACATGGCGCAGATCCTCCTTGGAATGCAGCTGACGGGCCTGCACGATGCGACCTGTGGTTATTATCGCTCACGACCGCTGTTACTCTCGCTTGGCGTCGATCCGGCCGATGCGCTCGGCTCGGCCATGGGCCGCGCTGGCGGCTATTCCGACGGGCGCGACATTGGTGTCGTCTTCAACTATCCGAACCATGCCGGCGCCTCGGCCTTGCCCATGTGCGGTGGCGTCGGAGCGCAATACACGCCGACGGCCGGCTGGGCGCAGGCGATGAAATATTATGCCACCACATTGGGCCGCGAGGAGTATGCGCGGGATATCGGTGTTGTGCTTGGCGGCGATGGCTCCGTTGCCTCGAATGGCTTCTGGGCTGCATTGACCGCTGCCACGACGCAGGCGCTGCCGATGCTGTTCTATATCGAGGACAATGGATTTGGCATCTCGGTGCCTTCGACGGCGCAGACGCCGGGAGGGAATATCGCAGCCAATCTCGCGAGCTGGAAAAATCTCGCAATCTTCGACGGCGACGGATGCAACCCGGCCGAAGCCGCTCGTCTGGTGCAAGATGCCGTCTCGTTTGTTCGCGACGAACGCAAGCCGGCTCTTCTCAGGCTCACGGTTCCGCGCCTCGAGGGCCATAGTTTTCAGGACACGCAGACCTACAAGAGCGAGGAAACCGTGAAGCGCGAATGGGAACGCGATCCCCTGCCGCGCCTGAAGGATTTCCTCGTTCCCGCAGTGATGACGATGCGGGAATGGGATGCTTGCGAAAGCGAAGCGCGCGATATAGCCGAAAACGCCCGCGCGCAAGCTGAAAACAGGCCGGTCGCCGCCCCCTCCTCCGTAACCCGCCATGTATTCTTCGACGGCGATATGCAGACGATGGGCGGGCAGCATCCATCCGGATATGAGCCTCCAGCGACAACGGATGTACCGGAAACCTCCGGCCCACGCATCAACATGGTCACGGCCATTCGCAGAACACTCGAACACGAGATGACGATCAACGAGCGCGTTGTCATGTTCGGCGAGGATATCGGCCCCAAGGGCGGGGTTCATGCCGTCACCCTCGGCATGCAGGAAAAATTCGGCAGCGAGCGGGTTTTCGATACTTCGCTATCCGAAGAGGGCATCATCGGCCGTGCTGTCGGTATGGCGCTCGCCGGGCTCGTCCCCATTCCGGAAATCCAGTTTCGGAAATATGCCGAACCGGCGACCGAACAGCTGAACGATTGCGGCACCATCCGCTGGCGTACCAACAATCGCTTCGCAGCCCCCATCGTGGTCCGCATGCCCGGCGGCTTCTTCAAATGTGGCGATCCCTGGCACAGCCAAACCAACGAAGTGGCCTTCGTCCATCAGCCAGGCTGGAAGGTTGCCGTTCCATCGAATGCAGAGGATGCCGTCGGCCTGCTGCGCACCTCGATCCGCGGCAACGACCCGGTCATCTTCTTCGAGCATCGGGCGATGCTCGATCACGCTTGGGCGCGTCGCCCCTACCCCGGCGACGATTTCGCGCTGCCCTTCGGCAAGGCGAAGCTGACGCGGACCGGCAGCGCCATCACCATCGTCACCTGGGGCGCAATGGTGCAGCGCTGTGAGGAGGCAGCCGAGGGCATCTCCGCCGATATCCTCGATCTCCGCACACTGATGCCCTGGGATCAGGAGGCCGTGCTTGCGTCGGTCGCCAAGACGCACCGTTGCCTCATCGTCCACGAAGATCTCGAAGCCGCAGGCTTCGGCGCGGAAATTGCCGCCATCATTGCAGACAAGGCCTTCACGGATCTCGATGCGCCCGTCTCACGCCTGACCATGCCGGATATCCCCAGCCCCCATAACCCGGTGCTTCTCGACTGGGCCGTCCCGTCTAGCGAGCGGATCGCCAAACGCATTGCCGAAATCCTGGAGTTTTAGAATGACTGGTATCATCGAGATCAGGGCTCCGATCGAGCAAGAGGGCACGAAAGCGATTGTGCGAAACTGGCTGAAGCGGATCGGCGACCACGTGAAAGAAGGCGATGCGCTTGTCGAACTGGAAACCGACAAGGTCACCCAGGAGATAGCGGCGCAATGCGACGGTATCCTGAGCGAAATTGCGATGGAGGATGGCGATGACGCCACGCCGGGGGCGATCCTCGGGCGCATGAGCATCGAAAACGCGAGCGGTGCTGCAGCGCAAGCGGCCGAGGTTCCGTTGCAGATACAGCCGGCCTCACCTGCCACGGCCTCCGCCGCCGCTTATTATTCACCCGCCGTTCGCAAGGCCGCCGAGGAATACGGGATCGACCCGGCCAGTCTGAAAGGCAGCGGCAGGGATGGGCGAGTCACACGCGCCGATATGGATCATGCGCTGGAAGCCGCCAAGCCGCATCCATCCGCGCCGGTGTCACAGCGGGTCGAGGCTGGGCAGACCCCGCCGGCAGTCGCGGCTGACGGCAAATCTCGGATCGTTCCCCATTCGGCCATGCGGCTTTCGATCGCAAGGCACATGGCTCAATCATTGGCGACGGCGCCGCAGGTCACCGCTATCTTCGAGGCGGATTTCACGGCGATCATGCGCCATCGCGAAAACAACAAGGCCCGACTGAAGGCCAAAGGCGTGAACCTATCCTATACTGCCTATTTCGTGGCGGCATCCGTTGCGGCCATGAAACTCGTCGCCGAAGTCAACAGCCAATGGCATGATGACAATCTCGAGATCTTCGAAGATATCAATATCGGGATCGGCATCGCATTGGGCGACAAGGGCCTGGTCGCGCCGATCATTCGGCAGGCGCAGAATCTCCAACTTGAGGCGATCGCCGCAAGGCTCCAGGATCTGACGGACCGGGCGCGATCCAATGCGCTCAAGGCCGACGATATGAAAGGCGGGACCTTTACGATCTCCAATCATGGCGTTTCCGGCTCCCTGGTCGCATCTCCCATCATCATCAATCAGCCGCAATCCGCCATCCTCGGCATCGGCAAGCTGGAGAAGCGTGTCATCGTTCGGGAGGTCGATGGGGCCGATACGATCCAGATCCGCCCGATGGCCTATGTGTCCCTGACGATCGACCATCGCTCCCTGGACGGCCACCAAACGAACGCGTGGTTGTCGGAGTTCGTGCGGGTTCTGCAGGATTGGCCGCAATAGGGAAAGGGATGGGTCAATGAATAAGACAGCGTTTTTCGACAGCCTTACGGAACAGAAGCCCGATCCCCTGCTTGAACTGATTGCCAAGTTCGCGGCCGACCCGAGGCCCGGAAAGATCGACCTCGGCGTTGGCGTCTATCGCGATGAAACCGGCCGAACGCCGGTCATGAAAGCTGTCAAGGCAGCCGAACATCATCTCTGGGAAACGCAGCAATCCAAATCCTATATCGGTCCGGAAGGCGATCCTGTTTTCCTTAGAGCATTAGCGTCCGAAGTCTTCGGCGAGCGCCGTGGTGGCAAGCCGGTCGCGGGAATTCAGACACCGGGCGGCACCGGCGCTCTGCGCCTGGCTGCGGAACTGCTTGCTCTCGACAAGCGACGGAAAATCTGGATCGGCACGCCCACTTGGGTCAATCACCAGGCAATCTTTGCCAGCGTCGGCCTTGAGATCGCAACCTATCGCTTCTTCGACATTGAAAAGCAGGCCGTCCTCGTTGACGAGATGCTGACAACCCTGCGGAACGCTGCTCCCGGCGATGCCGTGCTGCTGCAAACGAGCTGCCATAATCCGACAGGCGCCGCGTTATCGCGGCAAAACTGGCGAGATATTGCCGACATCATCGCTGCCAATGGATTGATCCCGCTCTTCGACAATGCCTATCAAGGTCTTGGACGTGGACGCGTTGAAGATGCGGCCGGCATGATTGATGTCATCGAAACAGTCGCTGAGGCCATGGTTGCCGTCTCCTGCTCCAAATCCTTCTCGCTCTATAGGGAGCGCACCGGCGCGGCCTATCTCTTCGGGGATCGGCAGGCATCCTTGAGCAAAGCTATAGGCAATCTCGCAAGCTATGCCCGCACGAGCTATTCCATGCCGCCCGCGCACGGAGCAGCCATCGTCGCCGCAACCCTTGAGGACCCTTCACTGCAGCGGACCTGGGTCGATGAACTCAGCGAAATGCGCACGCGCATCGTCGAGATCCGCCAGGCTGCTGCCGAGGCTTTTGGCCAATTCCGCGCGGAGCTCACCAATATCGGTTCGCAGGAAGGCATGTTCTCCCTGCTGCCGATCTGTCCGGAAAATGTTCGGCAGCTTCGCTCCGAGCATGGCATCTACATGCCGGATTCCGGTCGGATCAACGTGGCTGGGATGCGGGTCAGGGATATTGCATCCGTAGCGGAGCGCATCGGTCCCTATCTGACTTGAAGGCTGCGACAATGAGCAGCCGCCATGGGCTTTGACGGACAGCAGGAAGCCGACCTGCATGCCGGCCTCGCAAGAAGCAAGCCGCTCCATAATGCGGTTCAAGACACTATTACTGCACCAGCACGGGCTGCGTACATCTCGCGTCAGTGACGCTTACATCAGCCTGGCCGATACCGATGCCGAGGAGACCGAGCGTGCCGTATAGAACCTGATCAAGCGGCGCGGTCACGACCGACAGCGTGTCAGCAATGGCCGAGAGCACGTCCTTCGGCGTTCCGAGCGTCAGGAAGAGCAATTGGATGGTGATGGTGGCGTTTTTCAGGAGCGAGGAGACTGTGGATGTCAGGACGCTGTTGGTAGAAACCGTCTTGATCGTGCTGGCCGAAATCTCCGGAGGCTGAAAGGTCAGTCGCGTCGGGCTCATGTTGGCGATATCGCCCTGCGCGCTCGCGATCACTTTCAGAAGAAGGGAATCGATGATCGCAGCCGGCGTGACCCGCGGTTCTGAGCCGAAATTTACGAAGGCAGATGTGTTGACGTCGCCCAGATCCACCTCGGCAACACCGGGTACGGCATCTATTCCGACGACGGCATTTGGCATGGAACCGCCGACACAGGTGATCGAAGCAAGCTTGGCTTCAGCAGGGGCAAGCTCGATATAAAGGGGAACCCTGAGCTTCAGCCCGGCGATCACCGAAAGGCCGGTGACGGCGACTTCAAGCGCCGCACGGACCTGCGGCGTTCGAACGATCGTGCCCGGTGCACCCACGGCCAGAGCTGGCGTCTGCTGGGACATTTCGCCGATCGCTAGTGTCAATTTTGCCGTGGCGACTCCGGGCAATGCCGCTCCGAGATCAAGCGCAATCTGCCTTTGCTGGTTGGCCGCCATTGCCGTGGTGGAAATGAGATCCAGCACGTTGATATTGGCAGTCATATTGGGGGATGTGCCCACAATATTGCGCCCCAGCGGACCGAGATTAACGATATCCTGCAGCTTTACGGTCAATTTCGTGGTACCGAGCGTTTTGCCCAGATTGTTGATGAGGGTGACGACTCCGGCCGAAAGATTCGTCGATTTGCCGAGAGCGCCGAGAATCTTGTCATATGTGACGTCGGTTGCCAGAAGCTCGTTATAGCTTACGCCAGTAAGCTTGAGATCCGTTGCCAACAGATTGAGAAAGCTCAATAGATTGACATTCGCACTGATGAGCGACTGATAGTCGACGACCTTCAGGGAGATCTGGGTTCCAAGCAAGGTGCCAAGCAACTGGTTGAGAATACCGCCATTGAGGCTCGCAAGCCGCGATCCCACCGAAAAGGCGGCCAGACGCTCGCTGGACGCGGTGCCCGTCGCGCTCAAGGTCGGCGGTGTAGCAAAGGCGGAAGCGAAAGGCATCACCGCCTTCTGAGTCAGTGTCACCTTTACGGAATCATATGGCGCGGCTCCCGTCGACGAGAAGCGGTTTGCCAGCGGGACCGATGTGTCCGCCGTATAGGTGCCGAGCACGAAATTGGCCACGGTCTCATATTGGCCGGAGTTGGCCATGGCCGCACTGACCAGCCCGTTGCTCGTCATATAGTTGCTGCCCGAGGCGACGGCCGCCGTGGTGCCGTTGCTTTGCAGATTGTTCAAAAGTGCAGTTTGCGCATTTGTAATATTGGAAGCAGCCGATATCGCGCCAATGTCGCTCAACTGCTGCAGGCGTCGCTGCTGCAGCGTCATCATGCCATAGTCGACGCCGAGACCAAGGCAATAAAGGATCAAAGGCGAGACGAGCGCGGTCGTGATCGCGACGTTTCCTCGCTTGTCTTTAAGCGACGCGAACCGGCCGAGAAGCTGTTTCATTACAGACCTCCCAGGCGAATCGTCGAATAGCGGCGGATGGTGGGATCCGGCATTGCGAAGGTATAGAGGTTCCAGATCGGAAGATCCGACGCGTCATAGCTGGCGCTGACCGTAAACTGGTTGGCATTGGTCGGATCTGTGGCGACGGTCACCGTCAACTTGGTCTTGTCGATGAAAGCATCGTTGATGGTCGAGTTGGTGACGAAGCTCTGAACCAGCTGGCTTCGCTCGTTTGCCGATAGCCCGGCGATTGCCGTGCGGGCGGCGTCGGCGGTCAATTGCTGCAGCGAATGAGCGGCAGTGAGATAGATGGCAAAGGCAATCAGCGTCAGAAGCAGAAGGAAAAAAAGCGGTGCGATGAGTGCGAATTCGACCGCTGCGGCTCCCTCTTTCTCCCCGTTGAAATGAGAAACACGATACATGGTCCTGTCTCCTTTGATGACCATCGTCTTGCGATGACGGTCGAGGAGAGCTTAGGCTTCGGACGTTAATTTTATATTTCTAAATAAGATATCTTCTAATATTATTACATCTTAAAGAATATTGAATATTCGACCTAATTACCGTGCATGGGCAAATGTTCGCGACGACAAACGTCAAGTATTGCCCGTCCGCCAAATCGAATTTCCACGGCGCCCCACGATGGGGGTGAAGCGCAATGCTCCCTTCCCAACGTTGCTTCTTGCCCGCACCGCACGTTCGACGGCGCCGGCCTCTTCGATGCCCGGATCAACAGCAGACATCTACTTTTTCTTCGGCACCAGGTCCCAGCCGCCCTGGATGTTTCTCACGAAACGGCAGTTTCCCTTGTAATAAGTGACGGCGCCCGTCCGATCCACCTTGATGGAGGTCGGCGGCGATTGTGCCCCCGCCTTCAGCCGCTCGACCATATCGAGCGCCTCCTGCCTCTTTCCCGCGCGGATCAGTGCCATCAGCTTTGACTCGTGTTTCATCCTCTGTACTCCCATTGGTGGAGGTCTAAGGGCGGGCGGAATTTGCGATTGGTCAGTCCTATTTGCATATTGATCACCCCATTCGGCGTTGCATAAGCAGCGAACGCAGTGCCACAGCCACCACGCAAACGCTGGAAACAAGAAAGATTGCGCCCGACATCGCATAGATCGTCGGAGAAGCGCCGGAATTCATCTTGCCGAAGAGCACGACCGGCAACGTGTTCTGACGGCCGGCCAGATAGAACGCGCGCGTGAACTCGTTGAGCGACAGCAGGAACGAAAAGATGAAGGCACTGACGAGGCCGGGCCGGATCAACGGCAGAATAATATCCCAGAATTGCCGGAAGCGACCGGCGCCGAGATCATCAGCCGCCATCAAATAGGACCTCCTGACCGCGGCAAAGCTCGTCAGGATGACGATGAAGGCGAAAGGCATCGCCCATAGCAGATGGCCGGCAATGACAGTCAAAGCCGATGCCTTCACGCCGGCGCGGCTGATCACGGTCGAAAGCGCCAGCCCCTGGATGACGCCTGGGACGAACATCGGCAGCAGCACAGTCAAAAACCACAGGCTGCGCCCGCGATGAAGCTCACGATGCGCCAGCACCGCGCCGAGCGACAGCAGCGTCGCAATGACGGCCGTCGCAAGCGCGATAACGATCGACTGGCCGAGCGCGGCGACGAGCGCGCTTTCCGAGCCGAGTGCGAGGTACCATTTCAGGGTGATGTCGGAGAAATGCGGCAGTCCCGGCTGCAGCGCCGGGTTGAACGAGACACCGAGCAGGTAAAGCGGCGGCGCATAGATCACGATGAGACCGAAGATGGTCAGCGTCCAGATGACAATGCGCGGGGCCATTCCTTCCCTGACGATCATTGGCCACGCTCCTCGAATAGCGAGGAGAGGCCGAACAGGGCATCCCCGATCAGCACCAGTCCAAAGACGATGACGAGCATCAGCGTCGAAATCGCAAAGGCGAGCGGAAAATTGGCGACGCGCATGACGTCGTTGATCATCACCGAGACGATCGATGCACCGGCACCGCCGAGCATCTGCACCTCCGTCGAGGAGCCGGCAACCATGACGAAGACGAAGAGGAAGCCGGCGAAGACGCCGGAATAGGTCAGCGGCAGCAGCACGGTGCGGACCATCGTCCAGAACCCGGCACCGAGATCGCGCGATGCCGCCAGCGCGATCGGATCGACACGGCGCATCGAGAGCAGGATGGGGAAGGTTGCGAACGGCAGGTAGGAGGCGACCAGTCCGACGATGACCGCGAAATCGCTGAACAGCAGCCAGTCGATCGGCGCATCGGTAATGCCGGCCTGCTGTAGAAGCGTGTTTATGACCCCTGTGCGGCCGAGCAGCAGCCGCCAGGAGAAGGAGCGAATGAGATAGGACGTGAAAAACGGGATCGTAAGCAAGGCCGCAAGTACGACAGACAGGGTGCGACCAGCCAGGAAATACATCGCATAGGCGGTGGGATAGGCTATGACGAGGCAGATAGCTGACGTCAGCAACGCCTTGCCAAGGGTGGACAGGAACACGCTCCAGCGCCCGGCTTCCAGAATGGCGCCATAGGCGGCCAGACTGAATTCCGGCTTAATCCAATAGGTGGCGGAATCCCAGGCGCAGAAGCTCCACACGATGACGAGAATGAGCGGCGCAAGGCCGAGCACGAGGATCGCCGCAAGCGGAGCAGCCAGCAACAGAACTGGTGTCTTCATCATCTAACCCTCCTTCTCTCGTCGTTGATCCAATCGGCTTGGGGGCCGGCCTGTCCTTCGACAGATGCGCCAGCCCCTGTCCATCTTGTTAACTCAGGCGTTGCGCAGCTTCTGCCACCACTCTTCGTAAAGTTGGAAATTGTCCGGCCGGCAATTCTGCCAGTAGACCTTTCCGGAGAACTTAGCCTTCACATGGTCGGCAAGCTTGGAGACGTCATCGGCCTTGTATTCATCCGGATGGGCCTTGGCGTAGGCGAGGTTGTTGTCGGTCGGCACGAGGTAGCCACGCGCCTTCCCGAGTTCGCAGCCATAGAGACCGGCAAGCAAGCCATCGACAAACTTGTGGGCAACGTCGGCCTTGCCGCGTTCCGTGGCACCCTTGAGCAGCACCGTATTGTTGCCCCAGCCTTCATAGCCTTCGACGGGAGCTGCATACTCCACCTGAAGTCCGCGCTTACGGCCTTCATAGACGATCGGCTCCCAGCCGGTCATGGCGTCGACTTCCTCGTTCGCCACCAGTTGCACGCCCTGTTCCCAGCCGTTCCAGAAGGTACGGAACTGGCCATCCTTCTTGTGCTTGATCAGGAACTCCATGACGAGGCCAAGCTCGGATTCCGTCAGGTTGCCCGGCTCCTTGATCGGCTTGTTTTCGGCTTCCTTGAGGTAGATGGCCGTAAAGATGGCGCTGTTGATCCAGGCATCTTCCATCGCGACCCGGCCCTTGAGCTTCGGATCGAAAATGACGCCGTAGCTATCGACCTTGCCGAGCTTGTCGGGGCGATAGATGATGGAGTCGGCATTGACGACCGTGGGAATGCCGTACTGTTTGCCCTCATAGGTCAGGGTCGGAATATCCTTGGCCCATTGCCAGATGCCCGCGAAATTCGGGATCTTGGAGACGTCCCAAGGGGTAATCAGGCCCTGCTTGGCAAGTTCCCGTTCGGCCCCACCCTGAAAGCCGCCGACATCAAAGAGATCGTTGGCATTGCCGGCGGCAAGACGTGCAACCACCGGACCGACATCATTGCCATTGTCGGTAAACTCAGGCGAAACGCCGCTCTGCCGGGTAAATTCCTGCCACTTGTCGCCAATATCGAGCGTGGCGGTAGCCCAGAATGCTACCGTTGCATCATCGGCCATGGCCTGCGTGGCAGCCAATCCACCAAAGGATAGCGCAGCCGCGCCTGCACCCATTAGTTTGAGCATGTCACGGCGCTGCATGTTGCTCCTCAAGGCGGAGGAGGCGAAATCATTGCTTTTATTCATCGTGTCATTCCCTTCCCTCATTTTTTGCTTAGTTCAGCTATTCGGGTTCTACTCATCGCCTTCAGCCAAGGCCGTTCTTCCGGAATGATCGATCAGGAGCGCAGCACCCGGCTTCAAACAAACGCGCACGCTTTCCCCCGGCGAGGGTGGAATCGCGTCCGCGCTGGTCGTTAACAGCACACGCTGGCCGTCGGCGAAAGCGAGCGTAACGTCATGGCTGAGTCCGCGATAGATGCTTTCGACAACCTTAAGTTCAATTATTTCGGCCACGTCCTCGCCAGCGGGGATAAGTTCAACCCGGTCCGGGCGGATTGCGACGAGCGCGTCGGCTGGAGGCCCCGCTCCGGAGAAGCTGGCACTGATGTGCTGTCCGGCAATCGTAACGAGAGCCGTGCTGCCTGAAATCGAGATGCTCTCGGGCTTGAGGAGCGTATCGATGCCGACGAAACGGGCAACGAAGGCATTGGCCGGCGCCTCGAAGAAGCGCGACGGCACGTCGGTCTGCTCGATCCGCCCCTTGTGCATGACCGCCATGCGATCCGAAAGACTGAGTGCCTCGTCCTGATTGTGGGTGACGAGAATGAAGGTCGCACCGGTACGCTTGTGAAGCCGTCCGAACTCGTCGCGCATTTGCTGGCGCAGCCGTTCGTCCAGCCCGGTCAGAGGTTCGTCAAGCAGCAAGATACCCGGTTCCATGACGAGAGCGCGCGCCAGCGCCACGCGCTGGCGCTGGCCACCTGAGAGAAGATTGACGTCGCGATCTGCAAAACCCGAAAGTTCGATCAGGTCCAACGCGCCATCGACCTTCGTTTTCAAGGCAGCACCGGACAATCCGCGCAACTTCAGGCCGTAGCCGACGTTCTGAGCGACATTCATATGCGGGAAGAGCCCGAGCGACTGGAAAACGGTATTGACCGGCCGGCGATTGGCAGGAACATCAGCCATGTCCTTTCCGTCGAAAAGCACACGTCCCGATGTCGGCCTGTCGAAGCCGCCGATCAGCTTCAGCAAAGAGCTTTTGCCGCAACCGGACGAGCCGAGCAATGTAAAGAACTCCCCGGCTCTGATGTCGAGCGTCACGTCGTCGACGGCACGCGTCGGCCCGTAATTTCTGACGATATGGTCGAGACCGATCGCTATCGCCATACTAGATGCTTCCCCCGTCGCGTTCCCGGATGAGCAGCAAGCCCTCCTCGCTCACTTCCAGTTCCTGCCCGGCCACCACCAGCGACGTAGCGGTCGCTTCCTCGATGATGAGTGGGCCGGCAACTCTCTCGGAAGACGGCAGTCGTGTGCGCTCGTAGACGGGGCAGGACACCCAACCGGTCGTGCCGCCGAAATAGACTTCGCGGTGCCCCTTGAAGGCTGCATCCAGCGATCGGCCGACACGATCGAGTTTCGGGATGGCGATGACCGGGCCGTGGAGCACCGCTTCGAGATGGATCATCATGATCTCGACCGGCGAACCGGGCAGACAGAAGGTGTATGCACGCTCATGCGCGGCATGAAAGCGTTCCGCAAAGCTTTCGGCATCATCCTCCATTTCGAAGAGAGCGAAGACGCCGTGCTCCTGCCCGCGATAACGGGCTTCGACGCGGCAGACATACCGTACCTCCGCCGCATCACCTTTGGAGAAATATTTGACCGCCTCACGCTTCAATTCGTCGAACCGGCGCTTGAGATTGCTGACGGCTTCCGGACCAAGGGGAGCGAACCACGTGCTGCGGAAATCGGCGCGCGGTTCGGCCGCCAGCATTCCCCAGGCCGAAAAGATGCCGGGATGCGGCGGCACGACAGTCATCTTCACGCCAAGATCGCGCCCGAGACGCGCAGCAAGCGCAGGTCCCGCGCCCCCGGAAATGACGAAAGCGGCATCGCGCGGATCATGCCCACGCTGGACCGTCACCAGCTTCAGCGCATTGATCATCGACGCATGCGCGATTTCGACGATTGCGAGCGCCGCATCCTCGACCGATAACCCCATCGGCTTGGCAACCATCGCAATCGCGGCCGCAGCCTTGGACTTGTCGAGCTGCATCTGGCCGCCGGCGAAGCTTGCCGGATCGAAAATGCCGAGCGTCAACAGGGCATCGGAAAGCGTAGGCTTCTCGCCGCCCCGGCCATAGCAGGCCGGCCCCGGTGTCGATCCAGCGCTTTGCGGACCCACGCAGAGCGCGCCACGCTCGTCGATGCGCGCGATCGAGCCGCCGCCGGCGCCGATTTCGACGATATCGACCACCGGCACCTGAACCGGATAACCGGGCGCAATACGAGTATGTTCGAGCTTATATTCGCTGTCGAGCGTCGGGCGGCTGTCATGGATCAGCGAGCATTTTGCCGTCGTGCCACCGACATCGAGCGACAAGACTTCGGATTCGCCAAGCACTGTGCCGATGCGCGCAGCCCCCGCCACACCGCCGGCCGGGCCGGATTCCACCAGCGTCAGCGGGCTCGTCTGCGCCTGATCGAAGGTGGAGATGCCGCCGTTCGACTGCATGGCATAATAGGGGCAGGTGAGATCGCGCTCAGTCAACGCGCTTTCAAGCCGCGCAAAATAACGCTTGATGATCGGCTGCACATAGGCGTTGAGCACGGCCGTATTGGAACGCTCATATTCCCGCCATTGGCGGGAAACCTCGTGGCTGGCGCAAACCGTGACATCCGGCAGCGCCTCGGCGATCGCCTTGGCGCAGGCGATCTCATGTTCGGGATTGGCGTAGCTGTGGAGGAAGATGACGGCGACCGCCTCGACCTTGCGAGCGCGGCATCCACGGACGATCGGCTCGATATCCCCAAGCTCGATGGGCGTCAGCACCCGCCCCTTGGCATCCAGGCGTTCGCGCACCTCGAAGCGCAGACTGCGCGGTACGAAGGCTTCCGGGCTCTTGAACTGCAGATTGTAGAGATCGGGACGATTGCCGCGGCCGATTTCCAGCACGTCACGAAACCCCGCAGTCGTCACCAGCGCCGTCTTGACGCCCTTGCGTTCCGTGATCGCATTGATGACGGTCGTTCCGCCATGGGCGAAAAAGATCACATCGCGCGCCGAAAGCCCGTCCTTCTTCTCGGCAAGTGCAATCGCCTCAAGGACGCCTTCGGACTGATCGTGAACGGTCGTCAGGCTCTTGGCGGTGAAGATTTCGCCCGTGCGTTCATCATAACCGACGAGGTCGGTGAAGGTACCGCCTACATCCGTCGCCAGTCTGATCATGACGCCATGCCCTCTTCATATCCATACAGGTTGCGCGCTACATCCCGAGTGATGTAGCCATCTTCGACATCGCGGCGGACCTGCTCCGGCTCGCGAGCGTGCGGATCGCCCCAACCACCACCGCCGCCGGTGATGATCCGCACGAGATCGCCGCGCTTCAGCTCGATATGCGGCTCCCGGCCGAAATTGCGGACTTTCCCGCCGTTCTCCTCCACCTGCAGAAGATTGATGCTGCCGGACTTGCCGCCTTCTATTCCCCAGGGAGGCGTTTCGGTTCGCCCAAAGCTGCAATAGGCGGAAGCGCCGTCTCCGAGGATTTCATAATCGCGAATGACGCCGAAACCGCCGCGACGGCGCCCGGCCCCTGATCCACCTTCGACGTTGAGCCCATAGCGACGCACCAGCAAGGGAAAGCGCGCTTCGATGACCTCGACGGAGTAATTGTAGGTATCGCCGTCGGTGAGCGCGATCAGCGCATTAGCGCCGTCGCCGTCCCTGCTGGCTCCCCAACCGCCATGCTGCGGCTCGATATGGATGAATGGCTGCCCCGCCTCGTCCTTGCCGGAGACATAGACGACACAGAGGCTCGTATAGGAACCGGCGGAGAACCGCTCTGGCATCAGCTTGGCAAGAGCCTTCCAGACGAGTTCTGAAGCATGCACCGAGCCCTCGTAATACCAGCCCGTCGGAGAAGGCTTCTCGGCGGTGAAAACCGAACCTGTCGGCGCGATAACGGAGAGCGGCCGGAACCAGCCCTCATTGGACGGCGCCTGCGGCGCGACCAGCGCCTTGAAAATGGTACGCACCGCCGATTGCAGCGCACCGGCCGCGCAATTGATCGGGCCTGCGACCGCGGGCGGGCAACCGGTGAAATCCGCCGTCAAGCGATCGCCGGAAATCGTGACGGCAACCTTGACCGAAATGGGATCGGTGGTGACGCCGTCGCCGTCGATGATATCTTCCGCCTCATAGGTTCCGTCCGGCAATGCCGCAATGGCGGCGCGCGCCTGCTTCTCGCTCACCGACAGAAGGTGATCGAACGCGGCTTCGACGACATCGGTGCCATATTTGCGCGCAAGCTCGGCCATGCGTCTGGCGGCAACGCGGACAGTCGCAACCTGCGCCGTGAGATCGCCGATCGCGACTTCGGGCAGACGGACATTCTCGCGGATGATGCGCAGCACCTCGCCCGAAAAGCGGTCGCTGCGCACGACTTTCACGCCCGGCAGCCTCAATCCCTCTTGAAAGACGGAGGTGGCATTGGGCGCCAGCGAGCCCGGAACCGAACCGCCGACATCGAGATAATGCGCAACGTTGATAGCATAGGCCAGAATCCGACCATCGAAGAAGATCGGCTTGACGATGGCAAAATCGCAGGCATGCGTGCCGCCGGAATAGGGATCGTTGGTGAGCAGAATGTCGCCGTCTTCCAAATCGTCGCCGTAAAGTGCGATCAGCGATTTGACCTGCGTGCCGAACGTGCCGGTAAAGAGGGTGATGCCGTTCATCTGCGCCACCAGCTCACCGTCACGGGTGAGGAGACCACAGGCAAAATCAAGCACCTCGTAGATCACAGGGCTCATCGAGGTTCTGGCCATGACCACGCCCATCTCGTCGACGGTGGCTGCCAGCTTGCCTTCAATAATCTCCTGTGTCACCGGATCGACGACGATCACGAATCTACCTCTCATCACTATATTCGCACGAGTGCAGATTAGGTGTTTTTTCGTCTATCGATAGCCTCTCCGATGGGTGGGCGGAGATGCCAAAACCCACCCGAACGGGTAGGTTATCGATCAAGCACACCTTTTTGACGTGCCGCCGTCACGGCCGCGGTCCGAGTCGAGACGTTGAGCTTCGCAAAAATATTGCGCAGGTGAAACTTGATCGTATTGTCGGACAAGGCGAGCATCCGGCCGATTTCCTTGTTGGAAAGCCCCGAGCTCAGCAATTCCAGCACCGTGCGCTCCCGGCCTGTGAAAACAGAACCATCTTCACTGTCGACGGCCGGCTCTTCCGATACGTCCGCATCCGTAAGTAGCGATTGAAGCCGCTGGCGGGTAATCGCTGCGACGGTCGGATGTTTGACAAGCGCACGAAGCTCTGAAAGCGCTACCGGGTGGCCAAAACGAAGCAGGTTGCGATAATCGGCAAGCGGCGTCGTCAATACGAGATCGGATAGGCGGGCGGCGGCAGGTTCGCTTTGACCCTCCGCCAGAAGAATTTCGATTTCGATGAGGGCAAGCTCGATTGCACGCGGAACATGCGGGCGCTGCGTCTGGCGTATCATGAATTGATCGAAGATCTCGCGCGCCTTGACCTTGTCGCCAAGGGCTAGATGGGTGCGGGTCCAGAAGATAGCCGGCGTGGCTCCGCGCAAATGAATGGCCAACGCGTTGGCGCGATCCGAAGCGACTGCCTGTATGCCAAAACCATTGGCCTCGGCATGGCGGATTGCATGATCGAGATCGCCGGAGGCCATGAGCAGCATGGCGCGCTCCCCATCGATCAGCCGCGTGAGCCGATCGAAACTACGGCGTCTCGCAGTGGCGCGGATGCGGTCCATGGCTGCATGCGCGGCGAGCAGATCCCCACGCATGCGCAAGACCCGCTGTTCGGCCATGAAGCCGGCAGCCAGAAGATCGAACCAGGTATCGTGAAGCTCGAGATGCGGCAGCGCCCATTCAAGCATTTCCGCCGCGGTGTCCGCCTCACCGCGCATCGACAGAACCTCGGCTTTCAATACTTGGCCGACAGCATCGAGATCGCTGCCTGGACCAATATTGGTCTGGGCTTCGCAGATCAGTTCCTCGTAGGCCGACAGAGCGCTCGCACAATCGCCGGATAGAAAGAAAGCCTGGCCGATATGGGTATAAAGGTGCATGGCGCCGAAATCGGCGCCGCCGTCGCGAAAGGCGCGAATGGCCAGATGCCCGTAATGCAGAGCCCGGTCAAGCTCGCTGCGGATCAGAAAATTGTAGGAGAGCATGTTGAGCGCAAGCGCCCGATGAATGAGCTCCATTCCATCCGGCTGCCGCAGATCGTCCTCAAGAGCGGAAAGGTCGGCCGCACTCGCCCAATGGTCGGTATAAAGCGCCAGGAGGATGCGCACCACGCGCACATCCTTTGCCAGGATCGGATCGCCGGCGGCCACCCGATCGGCGATGGCGAGATAATGATTGGCCGCCGCAAGCTGCGCCGCCTTGGCGTTGAAGATCGAAAGGCCGAGGGTCGCAAGTGGAAAACGGGCCAGATCGATTTCCGAGGCATGTCCGCTCAAGGCCTGAAACAATGTTGCGCCGCCGCGGGTGGTGGCATAGACGCGCCGCCATCCGCCGGCGGTTTCGACAATGCGCGCCGCAAGATTGGCATCGCCTGCGGAAAGCGCATGATGAACCGCACGGTCTATGTCGCCCCGTGCCTCGAACCAGTGTGCCGCACGATTAAGAGCGCGATTGGCATCGACACCTCTGCGACTGGCGGTTTTCTTGAGGAACTCGTTGAAGACGGGGTGAAACCGCATCCAGTTGCCGGGGCCGGCAAGCAAGGTCACCGGAAGCGCGTATTCGGCCAGGCTTTCGCAGAGGTCGGCACGCTCTCTGCTGTCCAGCACCGCTTCGAGCAGAGAATGATTGAAAGCAGGAAGGGCGGCCGTGTCGATGAGAAACTGGCGTATATCCTCGGGTAGATGCTCGAACACCTGCTCCGATAGATAAGAGCCCATATCCGTATCGCCGCCATCGAAAGAGGCAAGGATGCTGTCGCTTTCATCCGATTCCGATACGAGCAGGCTCACCATCTGCAGTGCGACCGCCCAGCCTTCGGTCCGGCGATTGAAGGAACCGATCTGCTCCTCCGTCAGATGAGTGCCCTTCCCGGCAAAAAGCTCTCCTGCTTCGGCATCGCTGAAGCCAAGCTCGGCAACGCCGAACTGCTTGAACTCACCACGCAGCCGCAAGGCCGAGAGCGGAAAGCGTGGTGGGCTGCGGCTGACCAGCACCAGCTTGACATGTTCGAGCGAGAGGTCGGCGAGGATCTTCGCCATCAGCGCCTCGGTCGCATCCGTCTGCGCGAAATGATAATCGTCGAGAAAGACGACGAGCGGTCCTTCGATCTTGCGCAGGCGGGTCGCCAGCACCGAAAGCAATGCTGCAGCCGGAAGGTTGCCGGCGTCGGCACCATCTTCATGAAGCAGCGTCTGCAAGGCATCGATCAATGCAAGCAGAAAGGCTTCCTGATTGGTGTGTTCGGAATCGAGCGACACCCAGCAGAGCTTGACCCCATCCGCCTTCAGCAGCTCGTACCATTGGACGGCAAGCGAGGTCTTGCCGTAGCCGGCAGGTGCGACAATGGTCGTCAAACGGCGCAGCCCAGCGCGCCGGAGCTGCCGCAATAGGTCGCTACGTTTGATTGTTTGCTGCCCGCTCGACGGGGGAGCAAATCGATTCTGTCCACTCATGGGGCGGGATGATGATGTCTTGGCAGACAGTTTGCAACCCACGCGAAAACGTTTGCAAAGCCGGTTTTACCTATCTTTTGGAAGAAACCGCCTTACAGGCAAGGGTTGACCGCTGACAAGATTGCAACGGCAAAGCTGAAGCTTTCAGAAATAAGGCATGCCAAGGGAGAAAGCGACCTCAACCGCTCACGAATATGCTCGGACCAACGAAATTTTTCCGCTTCCGCCTTTAAACGGTCCGTTAGGGATTTGTTGACCATAATTGGAGGGTATAGCGATGCCGCAGGCGCGGCGCCTCTGATTTCTGTTTCTCTTAGCAAGGGCGAAAGTCGTATCCGTGCATCACGTGATCTTTTCCATTCCGGCGGCATTTTTCGCCACGACTTTCTCGTTCATCGCTTTCCGGGTGGCGCTGATCGCGATGCTGATGCTCGGCGCCTTTGCCGGTTCGGCGGCGGCCGAGGACAGGGCACTCAAGCTCTTCTTCACGCATACGGGGGAAAGGTCGACCATCGTCTTCAAGCGTAACGGCAAATATGACCCGCGCGGCCTTGCTCAAATCAACCGCTTCTTGCGCGACTGGCGAAAGAACGAGCCGACCAGGATCGATCCGGAATTGCTCGATCTCGTCTGGGAGGTTTACCGCCGCAGTGGCGCCAAGGAGGCCATTCACGTGGTTTCGGCCTACCGCTCTCCGTCGACCAACAGTATGCTGCGCAACCGCTCGCGCAGCTCCGGCGTTGCCAAGCACAGCCAGCACACGCTCGGCAAAGCAATGGATTTTTTCATTCCCGGCGTGAAGCTCGCGAGCTTGCGCGCAATCGCCATGCAGATGCAGATCGGCGGCGTGGGCTTCTATCCCAATTCCGGTTCGCCCTTCGTGCATCTGGATGTTGGCGGAGTGCGCGCATGGCCGAGAATGTCGCGCCAGGAGCTTGCGCGGCTTTTCCCCAATGGACAGACGCTTCACGTGCCGGCAGATGGCAGGCCACTGCCGGGTTACGACGTAGCGGTCGCACAATCCAAAAAGCGCCCTTCCCAGATGGCGAGCAAAATCACGGCCGTTGATGACGATAGCGACGATGCCGGATCATTCACAGCGTCTCGCAACGTCGAACCCGACCGCAGCCTTTTGACTAGCATGCTGCCAACCCCCAGAAGCCGGGCCGTGGATGGGCTGGAAGCTCAGCTTGGCACGCGGGTGGCCGAGGAAAGCAAGACCCAACCCTTTGCCGACCTCGCGGCCTATGCCGTTCCGCTGCCGGCGTGGCGGCCTACCAGCAGCATCGTCGTCATCCCCACGACCGCGCCGGAAAGACCAGCTCCCGCTGCCGTGCTCGCCAGCCTGGTCGTGGGACGCAGCAACGCTGGAAAGCTCGTCGTGTCTGACAATGTGGAGAATACGGCCGAGAGCGCCATGGCAAAGATGCAGCCGATCGCTGCCCTTCCCTCGGCGGCTGCGCAAGATGTCTCAGCCGGTGTAGGAGACATGTCGACAGGGGCGATCGTCGCCTGGGCTTTGCGTCCGCCAGGCATGGCCGTCGACATGACGCTGCCAGGCCTCGTCAGCGCGCCCATTCCGATGCACGACGACATGGCGGAGGCCCAAGCCGGAGCCATCAGCTATGATGGCGACGATTTCGACGTCGAGCGGTTCGGCTTCGAAGGCTGAGGCGAACTCGCACCATCTAGTAATACGATGCGCCCCGGAATTGCTCAGACCGGGGCAATCCATTTTATTTCGCGATCGCGACAGATGCCACTCAACCCGCCATGTATTGAATGTTGCAGCGGCCGTGCACTGAAGATTTCTGCACATGCGCGCGCACGCCGAAAACGCGCTCGATTAACTCCTGCGTCAGCACCTCTTCAGGCGGGCCTGCCGCAACGACCTCGCCATTTTGCAAAACAGCAAGGCTGTCGCAAAACATGGCCGCGAGATTGAGATCGTGCAGCGCCACGATGGAGGTGACATCGAGCTTGGAGACCAGGCCGAGAATATCGAGCTGATGTTGGATATCGAGATGGTTCGTCGGCTCGTCAAGCAGAAGTTCGCTTGGAGTCTGGGCAAGCGCCCTCGCAATATGGACGCGCTGTCGTTCACCGCCCGATAAAGTTTGCCACGGCTGACCGGCGCGGCCTTGCATACCGACACGGGCAAGCGCATCGGAAACCGCCGCATCGTCGTGAGCGCTCCAGGCCGATAGGGGACCGCGATGCGGCGTACGGCCGAGACGGACGACGTTCATCACTGTGACCTGCGTATCGGTCGTCGCCTGCTGCTCGACCAGCGCGATGCGGCGGGCAATATCGCTCCGCGAGATCGAGGCAATATCGCTACCGCCGAGCCGGATGACCCCGCTTTTGACCTTCCGCAGCCGGCAGATCAGCCTGAGCAGGCTGGATTTTCCCGAGCCGTTCGGCCCAAGGAGCCCGAGCACCTTGCCTTTTTCCACCGTCAGGCTGACGCCGTTGACGATGAGGCTATTGCCGGCTGCAAAGGTTACCATGTCCACAGCAATGCTCATGCCGTCCTCCGGGTGTGATAGAGAATGAGGGCGAAGGCCGGAGCCCCGAACAAGGCCGTGACGACGCCGATCGGCAGAATCTGCTGGGGAATGATGACCCGCGAGATGATATCGGCGGCGACCATGAAGATGGCGCCGGCCAGAGCCGCTGCCGGCAAAAGCCGGTCATGGCTCGGCCCGACAACGAAGCGGGCCGCATGCGGAATGACGAGCCCGACGAAGCCGATGGAGCCGACGATGCTGACGACCGCTGCCGTCATGAAAGCCGTCACGCCGAGCAGAACGACTTGGGCGCGCTTGACCGCAATGCCAAGCGATGCGGCAGCATCCGTGCCGAAGATGAAGGCATCGAGCACGCGGACATGTGCCATGCAGACGGCGAAGCCGATGATGGCGACCGGCCCGGAAAGATAAACGTCCGGCCAGCGCACGCCGCTCATGGAGCCGAGCAGCCAGAACATGACGCCCCTCGCCTGCTCCGCATTGGCCGAGGTGGTGACGATATAGGAGGTGAGCGCGTTGAAAAGCTGCGAACCGGCGACGCCGCATAGAATGATGCGCTCGCTCGTGCCGCCGACCCCGGCGGCAAGCAGGCCGACGAAAAGAAAGGCTGCAACCGCGCCGAGGAAAGCGCCGCCGGAAAGGCCGAGAATGCCATAGCCAAGACCGAGGATCATGATGCAGACCGCCCCGGTGGAGGCGCCGGCGGAAATCCCGAGCACAAAGGGTTCGGCGAGCGGATTGCGCAGCAACGCCTGCAAGACCACCCCGCTCAAGGCAAGCGACGCACCGGTGCTTGCAGCAACGAGCGCGCGGCTCAGGCGATAGTCCCAGACGATCCCCTGATGGATCCGGCTGAGTTCGAAGCTCGTTCCGAACAACCGGTTCGAAACGGCCTTTACTGTGGTCGACAGCGGGATCGAAATCTCGCCGATCGATACGGCGAGGCTGATCATGAAGGTCAGAAGAATGACGGCAGCCATGGCGAGCGCCAAGAGCGCCCACCATGTCCTGCGTTTTGCGGCGAGACCCATATCTTACTGCGCCAGGCCGAAGGACTTGATGCCCTTGGCCAATACTTCAATGCCGTCGATGGTGCGGATGGTCGGGTTCATCGACTGCGCATCCATCATGACAAAATGCTTGTTCTTAACGGCGTCGAGCTGGCTGGTGACTGGATCTTTTTCGAGGAAATCGACTTTGACCTTCGGATCGTCGGCCGCATAGCGGCGGCGGTCCATGGTGGCTATGACGATCACGGCCGGGTTGGCCTGCGAAATGGTTTCCCACCCGACCATCGGCCATTCTTCTTCCGTCGTCACCACGTTTCTGGCGCCGAGCGTCTTCAGGATATAGGCCGGCGCGCTGTTCTTGCCGGCGATATAGGCATCGCCATTGACCTCCTTGCTGGAGAACCAGAACACGATCGGAAGATCCTTGGCCTTGGCAGCGGCAATCGAAGCGACTGCATCCGCCTCGCGCTTTTTCAGATCCGCGATCAGGGCATCGCCACGATCCCTAACGTCGAAGATCTGCGAGAGCTCGACGATTTCCTGATAGACCAGATCCATCGTGAAAAGCTCCTTGCGCACACCATCGCCGCCATCGGTATTGACCTTGGCGACACAATCGGTCGGAGCAACATAGGTGTTGATCCCGAGTTCCGAAAATTGCTGGCGTGTGCCGACGGAACCCTGCGCGCCGACATGCCATTCGAATTCGGCAGCGACGAGATCCGGGGCCTTGCCAACGACGGATTCGAAGCTCGGATCGTTATCGGCAAGCCGCGGGATCTTGCTGTTGACCTCGGCATATTGCGGCAGAACCGGGCCGACCCAGACCGCCGTTCCGGCAATCTTGTCGGCAAGGCCGAGCGAAAAGAGGATTTCAGTCATGCCCTGGCCGATCGAAACGATCTTGGCCGGAGCCTTTTCAAAAGTGACCTTCTGACCGCAATTATCGATGGTGAGAGGATATTGGGTGGCGGCAAAACCGGAGCCGGCAAAACCGGTCAGCCCAAGTGCAAATGCAATGGTCGTCAAAAAATGGCGCATGAAAGGTCTCGATAGGATTAAGGAAACGGGGCGGCGTCAGCGCGATCGCGCTGAGAAAGACGGCCGCCGGCTGCGGAGATCCCAATCAAGGCCGATAGGTGTCGGATAATGTCGAAGGCGCAGGTCAATCATTCTCTGTCCTTTCCGAGCATCCCCGCCCGGCTGATTGGATCGTGATCGACGGCAGGTCTCCTGGCTTGCGGATATCTGACGATCATCGGCCTTCCCGCAAGCATGCTTGCAGTGGCGTGGCTCAAAGCCTCAGGAAGGAACCAGCAGGCTGGTCATTCCCGGATGATCGGCAATCCGCTTACAGTTGCGGGGGCAGCCACGGTCTAGGTCCCGCTTGGGTCATCCTCACCGTGTTCCCTATTAATCCCCGCGGAGTCTTCCTTGGGGAACCGTCACGTCCAGTTATTCCGGACTGCCCCGTTCCGTCAAGGACGCTTGGATAGAAATGAGACAGAGCACGCCATGCCCATGAGAAGGAAAGGCGGCGAGCCTATACGGCCTCCGCCAGTTCCACGCGATTTCTCCCGCCCGCCTTCGCGCGATAAAGCGCCTTGTCGGCGGCCTCAAGCACATGTTTGAAATCCGTCGTCGGTTCGAGGGAGCAGGCGATGCCGATGCTGACCGTGACATGGACGGCCTCCTGCTCGAACATCAGGGTTGTGTCCTCGATGTCCTTGCGAATTTTCTCCGCGACGGCAGCCGCAGCCCGCGTATCGGTGTTGGGCAGCAGCACGACGATCTCCTCACCGCCATAACGAGCGGCAATGTCGGTCTTGCGCACGGTTTGCCTGATGACGTCGGCCAATCGCGCCAGAACGGTGTCACCGAAGGAATGGCCCCAGCTGTCGTTGATCTTCTTGAAGTGATCGATATCGAGCATGATGATCGAGAAGGGGATACGCCGCATGCCCGCTTCCTTGCTGCATCGATCGCCTTCGCGCTGCAGCACCCGGCGGTTGGGAAGCCTTGTCAGCGGATCGAGGCTCGCTTCATTCTCCAGCGCGCGCTGGATGCCAATGCGATATTGCTCCCGCTGCAAGAGATCCGACAACAGCATGACACCGAGGATATTGACGATCGTTACCGGAAGTGTTGCCGAGATAAGAAGGGCGCGCGCAACCGCCCACGGAAAAAGGAAAACAACCACAATGGATGAACAGGTCGCCAGACCGAACAGAGCCGATCGCCGCCATCCCGTGCCGGTCCATTGCCGCGGCAGCAGAGTGAGTACATAGCCGGCGATTGCAACGATCACGATGCCGGCCACGCCGACCACCGCGCCCATGCCGCCCACCATGTACCGAAACAGCGCCATCATCGCCGCAGCGACAATGGTTCCCAAAAGGCCGCCATAGATTGGCGTAAGGACAAGGAGGATCGACCGGCCATCCTGGATCACACCTGGCATCCATTGGATGGGATCGCCCATGGACAGGATGCCGACCAGCCCGAACAACAGCCCGACGGCCACGGATTTCAAAGCGCCGCGCTCGACGATACGGATGACCCAGGAATAGGCATAGACAATAATCGCCACCTGGCCGAGGACACGTATTAGCGAGATCAGATGTGTTTCGACTTCCATGGCGATTCCCAGTCTTCGCAACGCGCCGCGATAGATGAGCTGCGGCGGCATGGTCGAAGTCCTTACGAGATACCATGCGATCTCTAAAAATAGTTTATATGCTTCTCATCGATCGGCACTGCGGCGGCATCGCGGCACGAATTGACGCATTGCGCTTGTGATAGGCCTGCCCTATGACTGAAACCTTATCCGCGAATGCGGTGGTGGGGACAAGCATGCGGAAGACGATTTCGCGAACATTTCAGTGGAGCGCGCGCATTCTTTGCGCCGTTGCGCTGTTGCTCGTCGGCTTCGCCCATCAACCGATCGTCGCAACCGCGGACGAAATATCCCCGATCGAGCTTGCCCAGTACCGGCTTCCGGATGGCTCCCTGCCCGTCCTTTGCATCACCTACAAGGATGCCGACGGCAAGGTGCATGGGAAAGCCTACGCACCCGGATGCGAGGCATGCCGGATTGCGTCCGCCGCGATGCTGCCGGGGCCTCCTACCGACATTTGTGGGCGCCTTGCCTCTCCGCGTGGAGAGACGGTCGTCGCACGATCGGAGGCGTTCCACCGCCAGCTTTATCCGCCGAATACAGGCCCGAGAGCACCACCCCTCCCCGACATCGTTGGCTGAACCGGCATTGCGGCTTTCGTCGCGATGCCCGCCGTCAACGCTGCCGCTTGCGCGACCATCACGTCGCGACATCTGAGGATTGGTGTTCACAGCTGCATCTTGCCGAACGAAGCAGGCCGATTGGTCGGCTGCTCAGGGAAAGCAGGCCGCGCCAAACGGCGAACCGTCTCGCCGCCCCCTCCTCAGATCGCCCCTTGCGGCAGCCCGCCGATCTTCGGAGGATTTCATGTCTACCTTTACCGCTGCAGAGCCTGCGGCCGCAGCAACCCACAATATCTCGCTCTATCGCGCGATCTGGCGCTGGCATTTTTTCGCCGGCCTGCTCGTCATCCCTTTCATGCTCAATCTGGCGATCACCGGTTCGTTGTATCTATTCAAGGACCAGATTGCCGATACCTTCTACTCGCATCGCTATCTCGTCACCGAGGCCGGCACCATGCTGCGGCCGCAGCAGATCGCCGACGCGGCGCTTTCGGCCTTTCCGGGCGCGCGCGCAACCTCCTATCACGAAGCGTCGGCGCCGAACCGCTCGGCCTGGATAACGCTGTCCAAGGATGGCCAATCGACCATCGTCTACGTCAATCCTTACGATGGCAGCATTCTAGGATCAGTGGGGTCGAAACAGGAGTTCGGCTGGGTCGTCAAGCGCATCCATAGCCTAGAATATTTCGGCAAATGGACCAATCGCCTCATCGAGATCGTCGCGGGCTTTGCTCTCGTCCTCGTGGTGACGGGCATCTATCTGTGGTGGCCGCGCCAGCAGACGGGCGGCGTGCTCAGCGTTCGCGGCACCCCATCACGCCGCGTCTTCTGGCGCGACCTGCATGCCGTGACGGGAGCGCTTGCCGGCATCCTGATCTTCTTTCTCGCCTTCAGCGGCATGCCGTGGTCCGGCTACTGGGGCGCCAACGTCAATGCCTGGCTGACCGCTCACAATTTCGGAACACCGGCGGCAGTCTGGGACGACGTTCCGAAATCGACAAAGGTCACACAGGATATCGTCAGCCGCGCCGGCTGGGTCGTCGAAAACGCGCCCGTTCCGCTCTCCGATATCGCGGCGCAATCGGCCGAGCCGATCGGTCTCGATAAGGCCGTCGACGTCATGCATGGGCTGGGCATGGTCGCCGGCTCGGATCTTGCGATCCCATCAGATGGGACCGGCGTCTATACGGCAAGCCATTATTTCGGCGACCTTGGCAAAGAACGCACCGTCCATATCGACCAATATTCCGGCAAGCCGCTCGTCGATATTTCCTACGATCAGTATCCGGCACTCGGCAAGGCGATCGAATGGGGCATCAATGTCCATCAGGGGCAGGAGTGGGGCCTTTTCAACCAGCTTCTGATGCTGGCCGCGTGTCTCGCCATCATCCTTTGCTGCGTGACGGCAGCGACCATGTGGTGGAAGCGCCGGCCATCGGGCCGTCTTGGCGTACCGCCGATGCCGCCGCAGAAGTCCGTCTATGTCGGCCTCTGGTTCATTGCCATCGTCTTCGGCATGGCTTTCCCGCTGACCGGCGCCGCCATCGTCGCGATGCTTCTCCTCGACCAGCTCCTGGTTCGCTTCGTGCCGCCTCTCCGGCGCTTCTTCTCCTGACGCGGTGAGGCGGAGCCAGAGGCTTCGTCCGCCTGCTCTTCTCCGGATCAAGGATTCGATCATGCAGAAACCCATCTTTGCCCTCGCTGCTTTCGGGCTGGCATTCCTGTCTTCCTCTCTCGCTTCCGCCGACGATGTCAAAATCGGCAACCTCACCATTTCCGCACCCTATGTTCGCGCCATGGTGCCGGGAGCTCCCGTCGGTGGCGGTTATATGACCATCACGAATACGGGAGGCACCGACGACCGGCTGGTGGCTGCGAGCTCACCGCGCGCCGCAACGGTCCAGATTCACGAGATGAAGATGGACAATGACGTGATGATCATGCGTGAGCTTGCCGGCGGCCTAGCAATACCGGCCGGCAAGACCATCGAGCTCAAACCCGGCGGCTACCACCTCATGTTCATGAAGGTCGCCACGCCCTTCCTTCAGGGCCAGACGGTGAGGACATCGCTCAAATTCGAAAAAGCCGGTACGGCCGAAATCGATTTCCCCGTCGGATCGATCGCGGCAAACAAGGAGGCATCCCATGTCAAATAGACGACGCTTTGCGGCAACGGCCGTCGCCCTGACGCTTATCGTCGGCGCTGGTGCCATCGGCTACGCAACCTTCCTCATGACGCCCAAGGTCCGGGCGGCCGGCAGCTTCGGTGCAGCCTTCACGCTGACGGACGATCGCGGTGAACCCATCACCGAAAAGGCCCTGTCGGGTCATCCCTCGCTTGTCTATTTCGGCTATACGCATTGCCCCGACGTCTGCCCGACGACGCTCTACGATATGGCGGGCTGGTTCAAGACGCTCGGACCTCAAGCCGACGGGTTGAAGGCCTATTTCTTCACCGTCGATCCGGAGCGCGATACGCCGGAGATCATGCATAGCTACACCGGCAATTTCACCGACCGGATTATCGGCATCACGGGCGATCCCGGTGAAATGCAGAAGGCGATCAAAGGCTGGCGCATCTATGCCAAAAAGGTGCCCAGCCCGGACGGCGGATACACCATGGACCACACGGCGTCCGTACTGCTCGTCGATGCCGACGGCAATCTCAGGGGTACGATCGCCTACCAGGAAAATACCGATGTCGCCCTGCAGAAGATCCGAAATCTGCTGCAGCAGGATTAATTCCGAGGTGCGTAATCGGCTCCGGGAATGGGAATTCCGTCGGCCCTTGCGGCAACGGATATCGGTGATCGACCGATCGCCATCACACGATCCGCGGGCTTTCCCCGGATCACCAACATGATAAGGAAATCAAATGCCCCCTATCAAGAAACTGCTTCTCGCTGCAACTGCAATCAGTATCGCCCTTGCCGGCCAGGCTATGGCCCATGCCCATCTGAAATCCGCCGTTCCGGCGGCCGACGGCTTGGTCAAGAGCGCCCCGTCGGAGCTCGACCTGACCTTCTCGGAAGGTCTCAATGTGAAATTCAGCGGCATTAAGATAACTGGGCCTGACAAGGCTACCATCAAGACCGGTGAGGCCATGCTGATGAATAGCGGCACCACGCTCATGGTGCCGGTAGCCGACAAGCTTGCGCCCGGGAAGTACATGGTCGAATGGCACGTGCTCTCTACGGATGGCCACAAGACCAACGGGAGCTACAGTTTCACCATAGCGCCTTGAGCGGCCCGGAAACTGCCGGCAACCATCGGTGCGCAAGCTAACTTATTTGCGATAAGCGGACGGATTGATGCCGTGGCGCTGCAGGCGTGCATAGAGACTGCGGCGCGGCAGTCTGAGCGCCTGCGCGACTTCGGCAATATCCCCTTCGAAGCGTTCCAGCGTGGCCCGTAGAATGTTTGCCTCGAAGTGATCCATCTGCTCGGAGAGGCCAAGCTCCAGCGCAGGCTGACTGCGAACGGAGGAGAGGCCTAGCGCCGCTTGGGTCGCATAGTTACGCAGCTCCCGGACATTGCCCGGCCAATCGTGCGTCAGAAACCGTGCCTCCATCGCGGCATCGATGGGCGGGCGCGGCACGCCGTGCAGGCGGGCGGCCTCGTCGAGGAAGGCGCTGAACAACAGGCCGATATCGGCCCGGCGCTCCCGCAGCGGCGGAATGCGGATTCTTACGGTTTCCAGCCGATAGAGCAGATCGGCGCGAAAAAGGCCATCGGCGACTGCAGCATGCAGATCGCTTTTGGTGGCAGCGACAATGCGGAGATCGACAGGGGTCGGCTCGCCGCTTGCCGAAGGCAGCTCGCGTTCCTCGGCAACACGCAGAAGCCGTCCCTGCAGCATGGGCGACATGCTGTCGATCTCGTCGAGAAACAGCGTGCCGCGATCTGCCTCGGCAATGCGTCCGCGCCGAACGCGGTTTCCGAACAGAGCCTCGTCGGCGATCGCGTCCGGCAAGGCGGCACAATCGACCGCGACGAAACTGCGGGCACGCCGCCTGCTCCAGCGGTGAATGAGCCGGGCCACGAGCTCCTTGCCGGTCCCCGTTTCGCCCTCGATCAGAACATCCACATCGGCGTTTGCGACCTGGCGGATCGTTTCGCGCAACCGTGCCATGACCGTCGTCTGGCCGAGAAGCGGCGATGCATCCTCCGCCTCGGCAGCCGCCTGCCGCAAACGCCGGTTTTCCAGCACCAGGCGGCGCGTTTCCAGCGCCCGGCGCACCGATGCGATCAGATGATCGGTAGCAAAGGGCTTGGCAATGAAATCATAGGCGCCCTGTTTCAGCGCCCCGACAGCCATGGCGATATCACCGTGGCCAGTCATCAGGATAACGGGCAAGTCCGGATCGCGCGCCAGCACGGCCTCCAGCAGATCGTGCCCATCGATGCGCGGCAGACGGATATCGCTGACGATCACGCCGGGCAATGCGGTTGCAAGACTTGTCAGCGCCGATTGCCCGTCACCATGCGTCTCCACGTCGAAGCCCGCTATAGCAAAGGAATCCGTAAGTGCGGCATTGAAGGGGCCATCATCCTCGACCAGAAGAACTTTCTGCGACGCTTCCAGGGTCATGCTCGCCTCACCGTCATTACGAAAGCCGCGCCACCGAGCGGCGAAGGGCCGATGGTCAATGATCCGCCGAGATCATTCATAATATCCTGGGCAATCCCGAGCCCGAGACCAAGTCCATCGGGCTTGCCGGTAACGAACGGCCGGAATATTTCCTTGGCCAGTGCCGGATCGATACCGGGACCATTATCGGCGACAGTCAGTTTCACCATATCCTTTCCGGCAGCGTCGACGAGCAGAGCAACATGCGGATCCTCAATGCCGGCAACCGCATCGATAGCGTTCTGCAGCAGATTGACGATGACTTGCTCCAGCCGCACCCGCTCGGCAAGCACATGCGGCTGGCCCTGCCCCGGCAGCTCCAGCCGCACGCCGGCTTTGCGAAACCGATTCCCCACCAGCAGCAAGGCGCCCGCGATGATGGCATCGAGCGGTTCCGCTCCGGCTGCGCGCCGCCCCCTGCGTGAAAAACGCCGCATCTCCTGCGTGATCGTGCCGATGCGCGCCGTCACTTCGACCGCGGCATCCAGATTGGCGCCGACGCGATCGAGGCGATTGGCCGCGAGATGGTGGCGCGCATTCTCGGCGAGAGTGCGGATGGTCGCGACAGGTTGGTTGATCTCATGCATCAACCCCGCCGTGATCGAACCGACGGAAGCAAGCCGGTTCGCCTGGGCAAGTTCCTCACGGGCATCGCGATATCGATCCTCGGCGCGCGCACGTTCAGCCATCTCGTCGTGCAGCTCGACCGTGCGTGCGGCGACGGCCTCCTCAAGTGCTCGCCGATCGTCCGCTGCCCTGGCCGCTCGAGTCATCCGCCACCAGATCGCGGCGACGATGACTGCCAAACCGACGATGACGGGCAAAGCCAGCAGCCAGGCCTGCGCCTGCGCCTCCTGTAGCGCCGCGCGGGTGTCGAGAAGATGCAGGAGACGCAGATGCGTCCCGGCCACCGGCTGCTCCGCAGCGATCATGATCCGGCCTCGCGGACCGTGTATGCGACCGGCATCCTCGACATAGTAATTCCCCTGTGCAAGGGCGGCGTCGCGATATTGGCCGCTTGCGGCGATGCTAGCCCGGACTTCAGGCGACAGAGGTGCAAGCGTCGTCAGCACCTGTGACGGGTCGGATGCGGCAAGGATGATCTGATGTTCGTCGACGACAAACGTTTTTCCGCGATCGTTCGCCCAGATCCGCGACACCGCGTCGAACTCGAATTTGACCACGACGACTCCCGCCGGAGCGGCGGCATCGCCGACCCTGCGGGCCAGAAACAGACCTGGCCGGCCACTGATCGCTCCGGCGCCATAATATTCCGCCGTGCCGTCTTTCAGCGCCTCGGAAAAATAGGGACGGAAGCTGAAGTTCTTGCCGACAAAACTGTCTTCGGTCCCCGCATTCGACGCGGAAATGACAAGCCCCTTCTGATCGACGAGATAGATGATATAGGCGCCAGTTTCCCGCGCCAGAAAGCCAAGCTTGTCGTCAAGTCGGCGGGCGGCATCCGTTGTGGGGCTCGCGAGCGCCTCACCAAGATCGCGATATTCGCCGAGCACGATTGGAAGAAGCCGGAAGCGCGCCAACTCACTGTCGAGCAGGCGGATATGCTGTACCGCAAGGTCGCGCGCCTCCGCATCCAGCCGCCTGAGAGCGTCCTGACGGGAAAGTGAAAGCGCCGCATACCAAATGCCCGCAGCAGCGGCTAAACCGGCCACCACCAGCAGCACAATTCGCTTCAGACCTGTTCCGTTCATTTGTGCAGAATATTGCACAAACTGCGAAATAGCCATGCAGAATCTTGCGCGAAGTTTTCCAAGAGCGGCGATCTCATTCTGAGAAAAATGAAATATATCAATAGAATATCCTGAGTGGCCCTCAAACCTCGTGCGCCGCGCTTTCCTCACATATCAATAGCGCCACTGGGAGAGTGGACCTTCAATACGCACAACAGTCGGCTGTTGGCCAGATAGTGGCATTGCGGATACCGCCTTGATAGCGGCCGCCAGCAACCGAATGCGCGAGGCCTTCCCTGGCGAACCCGTCGTGTGCAGCGCCATCGCTGCGTAACGACGATCCGAAGCAAGAACGGGAGGAGAGGAACAATGCTGAATACACTGGATCCCATCACGACGACGGCAGCGACGGAAGCAGCCGCGCGGCGTCAACGTCTGAAATCGATCATCGGCGGCTCCACCGGCAATCTGGTCGAATGGTTCGACTGGTATGTCTATGCGGCCTTCGCGCTCTATTTCGCACCGCATTTCTTCCCCGCCGGCGACCAGACGGCGCAGCTGTTGAATTCGGCGGCGGTCTTTGCCGTCGGCTTCGTCATGCGGCCGATCGGCGCCTGGATCATGGGGCTCTATGCCGACCGCAAGGGCCGCAAAGCCGGCCTCGCCCTTTCGGTGACGCTGATGTGCGCGGGGTCGCTGATTATCGCGCTAACGCCGGGATATGAAACCATCGGCGTTGTGGCACCGGCACTTCTGGTCCTCGCTCGCCTGATGCAGGGCCTCTCCGTCGGTGGCGAGTACGGCGCCTCGGCAACCTATCTTTCTGAAATGGCCGGCCGCCAGCGCCGCGGCTTCTTCTCATCCTTTCAGTACGTGACGCTGATCTCGGGCCAACTTCTTGCCATCGCGCTCCTGATCCTGTTGCAGGCCGTGATGACGACGGAAGCGTTGAACGCCTGGGGATGGCGCATTCCCTTCTTCATGGGAGCAGCGCTTGCAGTCGTGGTTTTCTGGCTGCGACGCGGCCTAGCCGAAACCGAAAGCTTCAAGAATGTGCGCGCGAGCGATACGCAGAAATCCGGCTTCTGGATGCTCATCACCCGCCACCCCAAGGAAACCGCGCTCGTCATGCTGCTGACGGCCGGCGGCACGCTCGCCTTCTACGCCTACTCGATCTACATGCAGAAATTCCTGGTCAATACTTCCGGGTTCAGCCGGGAAACGTCGAGCGAGATCAACGCAATCACGTTGTTCATCTTCATGCTGCTGCAACCGATCGCAGGCGGGCTTTCCGACAGGATCGGCCGCAAGCCGCTGATGATCGGCTTCGGCCTTTGCGGCGTGCTGTTTACCTATCCGATCTTCTCGGCACTCGAAACCACGAAAGATCCTCTCATCGCCGGCGTGCTGGTCATGGGCGCATTGGTCATTGTCACCGGCTACACATCGATCAATGCGGTCGTGAAGGCGGAGTTGTTTCCTGCCCATATCCGAGCTCTCGGCGTCGCGTTGCCCTATGCCCTCGCCAATACGCTCTTCGGCGGCACAGCCGAATTTGTGGCGCTGAAATTCAAGAGCAGTGGCTGGGAACAGGGTTTCTACTGGTACGTGACGGCGATGATCGGCATTTCGCTCATCGTCTATCTCTTCATGCGGGATACGGCCCGAGACAGCGCCATCCAGGAAGATTGAGAAGCAGGCGCGGCGAAAAGATTTCTGCCGACACAAGCACAACCAGACAGGAAGGGCGGGACATCCGTGATGTTCCGCCTAAGCTTTTAGCAGTCCACGGACTTTCGACTGTCGCAACCGTCAGTGCACCAGTCCACGGCCTTTCTTGCGTCCGTTCAGCAGGTGAATGAAAGTAATCCCCTGCTCCAGCAGCAGTTCGGCCGCTTTCAGATCATTCGGGCCGAGATCGGACGAACAGCCGCGAAGATTGCGAGCCAGAAACAGGGAATTGGTGACGGCAAGCGTATCGCCGTCCTCCTCGGCCTCTTCGGCAGTGGCTTGCAGTACATCCGCAACGGCTGCCATAAGATCGGCCCGCTCCTGCAGGTTCATTTCACCAAGACTTTTCGCGATCTCATTCATGGCTTCTCCTTGGCGCACACGATTGCCCACGGCATCGGTCGGTATCGGCGCGGCTCACAACGTGGAAATGATTGGAATGCGATTGGTAAGTGAGAAATATGGCGATGAGCGCACGAAGCAGCAAGGCATGGCTTCCATGTTGGAAACGCATGGCATTGCTGTTGGTTCACCATACATGAGATAGGATATCGGCGCTCGCAGGACTCGGCCTGAAGCCCTGTCTATGCTCAATGAGTTTTAAAGCTGCGCTATCCAGTCGTGGTCCGGATGCAATCGTTTGAGCCGGAGGCGTAAGTCTGCTCTTCCTAAAACGACATGTCCGGGGCCGATCGTCCGGCCCCGGACACAAGATATCTCCACTGCAAACCGCTCAACGCGGACGGCGGATCGCCCGCAGTTTGCCGCTGCCACCGCCACCGGCGTAGAAGCGGTCCCTGCCATCGGATTCCAGGCCGGAAACGCCGGTACCCTCGGGCATTTCCAGCCGCTCCAAAACCTCGCCGGTCACCGGATCAACACGGCGGACGTCGCTTTCGTCTCCCTCCCAGGTGCCGTGCCATAACTCGCCATCCACCCATGTCACGCCCGTAACGATGCGGTTGGATTCGATGGTGCGCCGGATGGCGCCCGTTTCGGGATCGATCTCATAGATCTTGCGGCCTCGATGCTGCCCGACCCACAGGCTACCCTCGCTCCAGGCAAGGCCTGAATCGCCGCCATGGCCGGGCGCCGGTATCGTGGAGAGTATCTTGCCGGTTTTCGGGTCGACCTTATGAATCTGGTCTTCGGCGATCTGGTAGAGGTAGCGGCCGTCGAAGGCGGTGCCCGCGTGCGAGGCAACGTCGATCGTGCGCACTTGCTCGCCGCTTTCGGGGTTCAGCGCGTGCAGCTTCTCGCCGGAGGCGAACCAGACGTGCTGGCCGTCGAAGGTGACGCCGTTTACGCGCGGCGCGTTGTCGAAGGGGCCGTATTCGCGAATGATTTCCGCTTGGGACTTTTTCATGCTTCCTCCTCCCGTCGGGATCGGTTGAGTGTCGATAATTAAGAAGCCTAGTCGCTCGGCAGCGGTCCGGGGAGTAACAATGTTGTCGGGAAGCCGACGACGGGCGGCATCATCCAGCGACAGGCCCGTCCGCTGCCGACGCTTTGCACCATCCCTGCCGCCGCAAGCGCGTCGAGCGCACGCTGCACGGTACGCGTACTTGTCGACAGGGCAATCGACAGCGCCGAACTCGACCAAGCCTCGCCATCCGAGAGCAGGGCAAGCACGGAGGCATGCTCGACCTCGACCGGCGGTGCCAGCACGACGACATCACCTGGCAGCCGAGGCGTCAGCACGAAACCTTCCGCCGTCGCGCTGATCTCTGCGAGCGGCTCCAAGGCGGCGCGAAGCCTGCCGACCTCAACACGCAGCCGTGCCCTGTGGGATTCATCGGCATGGCGGGCACCAAATGCGCGGGAAAGCAAAAGCGCCCGCGGCGCGTCGGCAGGAGCCGCTTCAGCAAGCACGCGCGCAAGGGCAAAAAGCACGGGCCGGCTCGCAAGCGATATGATGTCTCCGGCGCGGCGCACGACGTTGCGACAGGCGTCTACGACCAAGGCAGCGGACGCCAGAAGCGCCTCGACCTCATCCAGCGACAAGGGTCTTTCGCCTTCTTTAGCCACCAGGCGTGCGGCCGGCTCGTCGAGTATGCGCGCCGCATCCTGCACCTCGACGATGAGTGCTGAGATTCCTGCCCTCTGTGCCGCTTCCGCCGCGCGTATCAGGGCGGCACGTGCCGGCTCGATACGCAGGCGGCGGATGGCAATGCCGGCAACCGCCAGTTCGTGGCTTGCCCTTGCGGCGGGAGGCAACGGCGATGGGTCGAGCTTCGCCAGCAAGCGCTCCGCCGCGTCCAGATGACCGATGAGCAGCAGGCGGCGTATCTGCAAATTGCGGGCATGAGCGGCGTTGATGCGGTCGCCATGTTTTTCGAGAGCGGCCCGCGCCGTCTCCAGCGCCTTTTCCGGCCAGCCAAGGTCGCGTGAGACAAGGGCGATCTCCGCCTCGGCAACCACGCAACGGGCGCGGGCGATGGCCTCGCGCGGACCGAAGGCGCGCGCGGCACTCTTCAGCAGTACCTTGGCGCGGGCGAGATCGCCGAGCTGGGCCATGGCGATGCCGCGAAGCGCCAGCGCCGGAGCATCGTCGCGCAGTGCGACGCGCTTCAACGCCCCCAGCACATCTCCGGCAGCAAGCGCCTGGGCGGCCGCGACGATCAGCGAGTCCATCGAAATCCCGTCACACTTGTAACTCCCACCCCTTCGCACTCCAGCCGTAAGGTATCGCACATCGGCAGGCAAGACGCAGCGCCGACAGGACAGATGTCGCTGACAAGAGGAGATCAATCATGACGATGCATGCGACTGGAACACGCAAAGATTGGCTTGCGGCACGACTTTCCCTGCTGGAGCAGGAAAAGGAGCTGACGCGGCGCAGCGACGAGATCGCCGCCCGCCGCCAGGAATTGCCCTGGGTGAAGGTGGAAAAGGACTATCGTCTCGAGACCGAGCACGGTGTCGTCCCGCTCTCGGGCCTCTTCAAGGGGCGCTCGCAGCTTCTCGTTTATCATTTCATGTTCGGGCCGGATTATACGGCCGGTTGCCCGTCCTGCTCGTCGATCGCGGACGGCTTCAATGGCATCGCCGTGCATCTTGAAAATCACGACGTCGCCTTCTCGGCCATTTCCCGGGCACCGCTCGAAAAGCTGCAGGAGTTCAAGCGGCGCATGGGCTGGACCTTCGACTGGGCCTCTTCGGCAAACAGTGATTTCAACCATGATTTCAATGTCTGGTTCACGCCGGATGAACAGAGCAGCGGCAAAATCGAATATAATTATCGCCGCGAGCCGCCAATGCTCGATGCTCAGGCAGGCAAGACGATACAGCAATGGGAGCTGCGCGGCAGCGAAGGCCCGGTTGAATTGATGGCGTCAATGACGGGGACGGATATCGCGACTTACACGCGTGACCGGCCCGGCGTCAGCGCCTTCGCCATGCAGGACGGAGACGTCTATCATACCTACTCATCCTATGCCCGCGGGCTTGACGGTCTCTGGGGCATGTATCAGTGGCTCGACCGCGCGCCCCTGGGCCGCAACGAGACCGGCGTGTGGTGGAAACATCACGATCGCTACGGAGCAAACTGATGTTCCGCCTATCCGAAAGCAATGAAGGGGCCGGCGTGCATCTCGCCACCCCCAACCTGCCCCTTACCGCCAGCCGATGGCTGGCACTGGCGGCAGCGCCGAGCTTCGCCCTCATGACCGGGCTGTCTGCCTACGGTGCGGCCGGCGATATGATCTGCTCGGCGCAAGGCGGTTCGATGCTCGGCGGGATGGTCCCGATGTATCTGCTTATGAGCCTGTTTCATTGCGGCCCCTGGCTGAGGCTGCTTGCAAGGGAGGCGGGCGCACATGCCGGGGCCAAGCCTCGGTAGCATCGACCGGTTTGCTGCAAAGCCCTCGGCGGCCGGCAAATGAAGGATCGCTTCGCCGTCCGCCATAATAGGTCAATACGATGATATTGCGGTACTATCAGAAGCGTTGCGGCGAAAAGGGTGCCAGATCGATGGCTGATCTCTGTCCTGTGAGGAGATCGGCGACCAGACGCGCCGTGCCCACCGACTGTGTCAGTCCGAGATGACCATGGCCGAAGGCATAGATCACATCCGGCGTAACCCTGGCCTGGCCGATAGCCGGGAGGCTGTCCGGCAGCGATGGCCGGAAGCCCATCCACTGCACGCCGCCCTCCGGTTTGAGACCGGTCAAGAAAGAGCGGGCCTTCTGAAGCAGGGCCTCGGAGCGGCGAAAATTCGCGGGCAACTCCAATCCGCCCAGCTCCACCGTACCGCCGACGCGGATGCCGGTGGAAAGCTTGCTGACGACGAAGCCATGGCCGCCAAACGTTATCTGGGTGCGCAGGTCGAAGGCTTCGGATGGAAGCGTCGTGTTATAGCCGCGCTCTGTCTCAAGCGGGATGCGCTCACCCAGCGTTTTGGCGATCCGATGCGAGAAGGCACCAGCAGCCAGGACGACCTTGCCGCTCTGGCGCAGTTTTCCATCTGCCGCCGCCACCTCGACACCCGCGGGGATCGCACGGAGCGCGGAGATATCAGCCGCCTCGATGACACCGCCGTGGCTGCGAAAATGCTCAGCCAGCGCCAGCGTATAAAGCTTCGGGTCGGCAATGGAATACCAGCCGGGCGTGAAGGTGCCGAGTGTGAAGCGTGACGCCAGCCCCGGCTGAATCGCTGCCATCTCGTCGGCTTTCAGGTGCTGGAATTCAATGCCGTGATTGCGGCGCGCATCCCAACCGGGCAGCGAAGCACGGAATTCCGCCTCGCTTTCATAGACCTGGAGATTGCCCTCCTTGCGCAGCATCGAGAGCGTGTCGGTGGCAGCCAGAAAAGGCTCCAGTTCCGCCTTGGACAGATCCATGAGGCTTGTCTGGGCCGCGATGGAATGGGCGACGCGTGACGGCTGGCAGGCGCGCCAGAACCGGAACATCCAGGGCGTGATCTGCAGCGCATAGGCGGGAGGAACGGAGAGCGGTCCAAGCGGATCGAGGAGCCACTTTGGCGCCTTCTTCAGGATACCCGGGGAGGCAAGCGGCAGGATATCGGTGAAGGCGAAAGCGCCGGCATTCCCCGCCGATGCGCCTGCGGCCGGTCCTTCGCGATCGAGGACCACAACCTGCAAGCCGCGCTTCTGAGCCGCGATCGCAGTGGAAAGACCAATCACGCCGGCCCCGATGACGATAACATCCGGTCTGCTCATCTCTGTATTTCCGCAATCTGCGTCGCTCCGCGGGCAAACGCTGTTCCAGGTCTCAGGCTGATCATGGGCATCCCTCCTCCCGGTATGGGATCAAGCGCGGATATCGATAGGTTAAGCAATTATCGTCAAGCGTTATGGCAAACCGAAATGCGCGACGAAACAGCGAATCCACCTGTCGATTTCTTGTATTCTTTTTGTATTTATAATTTCCATGTTTATGATGCAAGCAAGCATAATAAGGGAGAACCGAAATTGACCGATGTGACCACCCTGACATCCGCTGCACTGCAAAGCCGCGTCGAATTGATCCTTTCCAAAGCCGGCTTCAATGCACCACAGGGAGCTGCGATCGCACGGACGATCGTCGCGGGCGAACGGGACGCCTGTAAATCGCATGGCATCTATCGCATCGAAGGCGTGCTGCGCACGGTCAAGGCGGGCAAGGTTCGCCCGGATGCAGTGCCCGAATTGGAGCACCGGGCCGACTCGGCCATCGTTCGCGTCGATGCCAGGAGCGGCTTTTCCAATGCCGCCTTCGAGCTCGGCGTACCTGTACTCGCCGAACAGGCTCGCCGTTTCGGTATTGCTGCGCTTGCCATCAACGACTGCACGCATTTCGCAGCACTCTGGCCGGAGGTGGAAGCGCTGACGGAGCGCGGCCTTGCCGCCTTTGCCATGTGCCCGAGCTATTCCACCGTCGCGCCCGCCGGCGGTACTGCGCCGCTGCTTGGAACCAACCCGTTCGCCTTCGGCTGGCCGCGCCTCGACAATCCGCCTTACGTCTTCGACTTCGCGACTTCGGTTGCGGCGCGTGGCGAGATCGAATTGCATCGGCGCGCCGGCAAGCCTTTGCCTGAGGGTTGGGCGATAGATACCGATGGTCAGCCGACGACCGATCCGGAAGCGGCGCTCGCCGGCGCCATGCTGCCGTTTGGCGGTCACAAGGGTTCGGCGATCGGCACCATGATCGAACTTCTGGCTGGCATCATGATCGGCGATTTCACCAGCCGCGAGGCACTCGATTATCTCGGCTCGACCGCGTTTGCGCCACGTCACGGCGAACTCATCGTCGCCTTCTCGCCAGAAGCCTTCGCGGCGGGCCGACCAGGAAATCCGCTCGCCCGTGCCGAAATGCTGTTCGAAGCGATCGTCGGCCAAGGCGCGCGCCTACCCTCGCAGCGTCGTTTCGCCGCTCGCGCTCGTGCGGAAAAGGATGGTATCCCGCTGACATCAGAGGAATTGCGCCAGCTCGATCGGCTAGAGGAGCTTGGCCTCGATGCTGTGATCTGAGCGACGTTGAAATGCATGTGAAGGCCAAAGTAAGAAAGAGGCCCCTCGGGGCCTCTCGCATATCGAGCCTAAGCTGACCGTAACAGCTTAGGCCTTATACTTTTCCACGGCGCCGGGAAGACTGCTCCACTCGGCGTACCAGCTGTTGAACAGCTTGAACTGCGTCTCGACATAGCCGCGCTGGCTCTCGTTCAAGACATCGCTTTCATTGAAATGAAGCTCGTATTCCTTGTCGCCCTTCAGCACCATCATGTACTTGAAAAAGAGAACCAGATCCGGTCCTTCGTCGAAAGAAGACAGGACGGCAAGCGCCTGCTCCAGCTCGAGCGCGCGCTGGCGTGCGTCGACGTCACCCTTGGCGGCGGCCTGGGCAAGGTTGCAGAGATGGATGACTTCCTTGGGCAGCACGTTGCCGATGCCGGTGATTGCGCCGGTCGCGCCGCAATTGACGAAGCCGTGGAAGACCGCCGTATCGACGCCGATCATGAGCGATACGTCATCGTCGCGGCTGGTAATGTTCTCGGCGGCATAGCGCATATCGGCCGGGCCGCCGAATTCCTTGAAGCCCACGAGGTTCGGATGCTCGGCACGTAGCGCAAAGAACAGATCGGCACGCGTGGCAAAGCCATAATAGGGGCTGTTATAGATCACAGCCGGGAGATCGGGGGCCGCCGAGAGAATCGCCTTGAAATGTGCCTTCTGGGCGGCGATCACCGAGCCGCGCGACAGCACGCGAGGGATCACCATCAGGCCCTTGGCGCCGACCTTCTGAGCGTGCGCAGCATGGGCAACGGCTGAAGCGGTATTCACGGCACCGGTGCCGACGACGACAGGTACGCCTGCCTGGGCCAGCCGTTCTACCCCTTCCATGCGCTGCGCATCGGTCAGCAGCGGCCAATCGCCCATGGAGCCGCAATAGACAACAGCCGACATGCCCTCGGCAATGAGCTGCTTACCCTTGCGCACGAGCGCATCGAAATCGGGGCTGCGATCGGCCTTGCACGGGGTCATCAAGGCAGGGATTACGCCGGAGAAAATGCTTGCGGTCATCTGTCTATCCTCTTGTGGCTTCGGCTCGAGTGGATCGGCACCCAGCCGCATTCGCCGCCACGCCTCACCGTCTGTGCAGCATTCATACAGCCTTGTATTTAATTTGTCGACAAGAAATATGCAGACTAAAGACTGACGTCGAGACGCTCCTCGCGCATCAGCAGTTTCTGGATCTGGCTGACGATCTGTTCGGCATGTTCGCGCGCCAGACGCTCGGCAAGTTCGGTATTCCGCGCCTCGATCGCGGCTATGATTTCATCGTGCTCCTCGACGAAACGGCGCGGCAGCTGATCATTGTAAGATTGATAATAGAGGCGCAGGAGGCGCCGACCCTCGTTCAGCAAACGCAAGAAGAGGCTGGTGAAATAGGGATTGCGGCCGGCCTCTGCGATCGCAAGATGCAGCGCGGCATTGGTCGAGATCATGGCAAGCGCATCCTGCGCTTCGACGGCATTGGCGAATTCAATCTGGAGAGCCCTCACGGCTTCCAGATCCTCCGGACGGTGATATTTCGCCGCGAGCTGCGTCGTGACCCGATACATCAGCACCAGCGCATCGAAATAGCTGTGCATGTTGAGGAAGTCGATCTGCGACACCATGGTCGAGCGATTGGGCAGCGTATCGATCAGCCCCTCGCCCGCCAGCCGCACCAAGGCTTCACGGATCGGCGTGCGCGACATGCCGAAACGTTCGGAAAGCTGCACCTCGTCGATGGGGCTGCCCGGCGGCAGCTCCAGATCCAGAATCTCGTCGCGCAAGATATCGTAGACAACCTTCACGCCGGAGCCGCGCTTGCGCTCGTTTCGGAGGCTTGTTTCATGATCCATGGCTGACTGACCTCTTCTTTCAGCGAGAGAAGTAAAGGGGCCTGCCAGGTAAATCAACGGCGCTTGCGAGCCTTCACAAAAATCGAGCCTCGGCTTCATACGTATTCAGTGCCACCGCAAGCTGCGGTCTTCACGGACCACCTCTTCCGGCGCCGACGCATCACGATCTATGGTCAAAAGGGCAAATAGTCCTGCAGCCTTCAAATTATGATGAAGCCGCGTCATATTTGGCCGGCCAGAGTGCCCACTTTATTGTAAGAACGCTCCCTGGTCCGTGAACGGCTGCAAAGAGCAGCCCTGCCAGGAAAACGAAATGGTCCACGAAGAAGCCGAATTCGGCTTGGTTGCCGGCCCAGCGTGCCGGACCGTGGAACGAGAATCCGAGGAAGATGACATAAACGGCTGCTACGAGTGCCGCCGGGGTAAACAAGGCACCGGTCAAGAAGGCAATGACGAGCAGCACTTCAAGGATCGCAGCACACCACGCAAGGAATAATGGAAACGGGAAACCGGCGGCGGCGATATAGCCGGCGGTCGCGCCCATATCCATGAATTTGAACGAGACAGCCATCAAGAAGACGGCAGCGAAGATCAGGCGAGCGGCGAGAATGGCGGCAATCTGCCAAACTGATTGAGCATTTTCCACGATATTCCTCCAGATTGAAGCTGTTGATGCTCCAAGGACGACCGACAGAAGGCGATTCCGACAAGCGGAAGAAAATTATTTTGATGGTGCAACCGCCGGCGGACAACGAAACTGATCGAAGCCGTTTTCGTCAGCTTAGCGCCCCACATTCCGCCGCAAGCCAGGATTGAACCTTGCAGAGAGAGCCTGCAAAGATTGACCCTTTTCGCTGCCTATGCGGCAAGAGTCACCCCAGGCTCAGACCCTGCGACATTTTCGCAAGACCGCTTGTTACGAATTCGAGATTGAGAGAGGATGCGCCGCGTACGCGCTACCTATCGCGGCGCCGCAAAAACTAGCCAGCCAACTATGAAAATCTCGTTAACCAAACTTGCTGCAGAACAACGCACCTCATATATGGACGTCGGCTTGGCGTGAGGGCGAACAAACGGCGGCGGATTTCGTTGCCGTCCCGTCAAAATCATTTCACAATCAAACCGTAATGGAAGTGCACGCAGAGGAACGATTTGATGGAAGAACCCTGGACGACCAATCGCGAGCCGATCGTGGCGACGGAGCTCGACATCAAGAAGGCGGCTGCGATCAACACGCTCCTGCTTCACCCCATCGGCATTCTGCCCGTCAAAGCCGGTGATCCAATTCGTCCCTTTGCGCTGGGTCTCTGGAATGAATTCCGTCCGCTTTTGAAGCCTGATGTGCCAGTCATGTCGCTTCGTCGCGCCACCAGCGCGTTTCTGCATTCCAAGCGATACTATCATGCCTGTGCTCAATTGGACTCCATGCGGCACGATCTCGCCGGCAATCCCGTCGAGCCGCTTTCGGCAGAGGACAGGCTTGCCGCGCAGCAGCGCCTGATCGCGCTGCGTCAAACACACGCCAAGGCGGCAGCTCAGCGCGAAGAGCCGCCTCCGCCGCCGGTAGTGAACAAAGCAGAACTCATTAGAGCTTCCCTGCTGGGTAGACGATCCGACCGCGCCGCTCGCTGACGCACCTGAGGCGCGCCTCCTATATTTTCTCATTTTATTGCCGAGAGACCGCAACGGAAGCGCCGTTCGTTCTTCCGTGGGGGTAGTGCGCTGTATTCGCCGTACAGCCAGCCGCCTTTCGAGATAACATTTGCCAAATCTCGCCTGCTCGACAGAGTAGATGATTCCCCTGGCTATTCGCGCCCCTTTGGGTTTGAAGAGCGGTCACATCGTGCCATGGGACAAGCTCGATGTGACGGATCCCGGCCATATGAAGCTGAAATGCACCGTCGCGGAGCTCGACGCGAGGCCTCGATGAGCATGCGCATTGCCTCCTGATGATGTCTATGCATGATCTCCTTCCGCTTCAGATTGCCTGGCAAACGATACAACCGGACCCCAGACTAGGAATATCGATTGGTTAAGAGCGAATAATGCGCTAACTTAGCGTTGCAGAATATTTGGATTGCCAAGATGTTTGACGCCAAGAAATTCATGTTGTCCGGATTATCATCTGCTGTTGGCAGGTTTCATAAGAATAAAACTCTGCAAAAAGCTATTTTCAACGCCATTCGCCTGAACAGAGCGGAAGTAGCCGACATCATACTGGACGACAATGCCAGGTTCCTCAGCTATTGCCTGGCCAGGCGAAGCTGGTCGCACGCGCAGATCATGCAGGATCTCTGGGTCTGTTTCGAGCTGGCAGAGAAAAGAAACGGATTTTTCGTGGAATTCGGCTCGACCAATGGCTTGAAGAATAGCAACAGCTGGCTCCTTGAAAAGAAGTTCGGCTGGAATGGGATCCTCGCCGAGCCGAACCCGATCTGGCATTCCGATCTGGCGGCCAACAGATCCGCCTCCATCGAGCATCGATGCGTATCATCGAGTTCCGGCGCAACAGTCAAGTTCATCGTTACGGATGAAACTGACCCGGAATTGAGCTCCATTGCAGATTTTTCTCAGGGAGATCATTTTTCCGGCGTTCGCAGTCAGGGGAGACAGATCGAGGTAGAGACCATATCGCTGGACGACCTGCTTGATACCTACAACGCGCCAACCGTCATCGACTACTTTTCGATAGATACGGAAGGCAGTGAGCTGGACATACTTTCTGCCTATAGTTTCAGCCGTGAATTTCAGCTCATTTCCGTGGAGAATAATCCCAAGACCGAAACGGCGATCCAGACGCTCCTTGAGGGCAAGGGATACAGGCGCGTATTTCCGCAGTTCTCGCAATGGGACGGCTGGTATGTTTCGCGGAAACTCAGAAGCGGAGAAACGCCCCAAATTATGGCGCCTGAATCCTGAGCGACGCACGGCCTCCCTTGCGAAACAAAGGCACAGACCATCAGCGCGGCTTTTCTTTCAGTCCGGCATCCCGGGGCGAGCTTTGTCGACACCTCCGCGCTCAGCTTTCGCAGAAAGCCTTGCATCCGAATGGGCTTGAAAGAGATTGTTGGTGAAGAGGTCCGACCCATTCCTCGAGTTCGACCTGCCGATATCTCGTCCGAGCACTTTTACATAGATGACGTAAAGTAACATGCGCGGAAAAATATACCCAGCCTCGAGCACGGCAGCCAGAATAAAAGACCATGCTAAAATGTCGAGTGCAGAGCTACCAGAGCCGATATTGGAAAGTGCGTAGCCGACCATCACAATGAGGACGATGATCGTAAAAAGCAGAATTGGTACTCTTAGGGCACATAAAGCCCCGACTACGAAAGAGACAATGAGACCCCAAGCCATCAAACGTCTAGCTCCGAGTAGTTCATCTACGATCAAAAATAATACCTATTCATAGTATCCGTGATCTGCGCCTCTGGGACAAGTCGAATATTTCCGGCTTATGCGGTTATACGCCCAATTTTCAGAGAAAGACTGACGACGAGAGCGAAATTACTACTCTGAGATGATTATTGGCTGCGATCGATACCCGCAGAATGCGAAAACCGCTCTAAAAGCATCCTCTGCTTGCAGGCCTTTTGGATTTGCCCGAATCTACGGAACCGTCTTGTCATCACGGGGACAATGCCGGGCCTAACCCATTGTCTGTCGTTTGAGTCAGCGCCTGCGGCTTTTCATCTTCGACGCGAATGACATCGCCGGGCGCGACCGGGTCATTGTCGCTCGCAGGCATGCTATGTAAGCTGCCGTCGACGATACGATCTATCGTGGTCTTGAGCGTGCGTCGCGGATCCTCGCTTGCCAGACTTGCCGCGGCCGCGGGGGCACGCGCTTGAATATTGTCGAGCAGAGCTTGGGTCGTTGCTGACTTCTCTCTGTTGGCTGCGAGGCGATCGCGCACATCTGCCGCCTCGGTCAATGCTTGCGTACGATAGCGATTGCTGACATCGGCAATATCGCCATCCGCCTTCGCGATATCCTGCCGTGCCTTGAGATTGGCAAGTGCCACGTCAAGATTCTGGCTTTCGAGCTGGGCCAGGTTCTGATTGGCGTTAAGCTCGCGCGATGACACGGTCAACCCCTGGGAGATCAGCTTGTTGACCGTTCCGACATCCTTGTTGGCGAGTTCTATTTGCTTTGCAAGCGAAGCGGCCTTCGAGGTGAGAGCTTCGATCTGATTGCTGGCGAGAAGCTTTGCCTGGTTCAGCGCATCGGTCTCGGTGCGCAAGGAGCGCTGTCGCGTATCGAACAAATCCTGCTCTTCGTCCATCATGCGGGCGATAAGCGGATCGTCTGCACGCTGCATCAACTCCGGCGGAAAGCTGATCGAGGGCTTGTTGTCGATGACGGCGTCCAGACGCGCCTGCCGCGCCAGAAGGCTGAGCCGCTCGACATCCAAAGAGCGCAGATCACCTCGGGCGACCACGGCGTCTCGCTGCAGACCGACAAGCGTCGGGTCAGTGACACCGAATGTCCCTCCGGCCATGCTGAGGGCCTGAATGACCGTAAGGCCAGGACTGTAATCATAACGCCCGGGCTTGGCCACCAGACCGGTCAGGAAGAATGGCCGGTATTGCGCCACCTCCACCGAGGCGTTGGGACGCTTTTGCATGCCGACCTGCGTCTTCAACCGCTCGCCGATGCTCTCGGCGACCTGCTCGGAAGTCATGCCGGCTGCCGGTACGGTCCCGATGATAGGCAGCGACAGGTTACCCGACGCCGATATGACAAATTCGCCGGTCAGCGGCTCCCATTCGACAGCGGAGCCGGCCATCGGGCGCCATTCATATACGCGTATGCGCAACTTGTCCTGCGGGCCGAGAATATAGTCATCCGCATGAGCGCTCGACATCCCCAGCACGAAAGCCACGCCGACCGCAGCCAGAATAGGCAACCGATACACAAAACGCCGATTAATTTCGCCGGTCACCGACTTATTCAGCTCCATGGCTTCCACTCCTATTCGAGGGTGAAGGCGCCTCATTGGTGCCGCCCTCCGGCAATACTTAGCCATGAACGACCTTAGGCTGCCCGCCGGTCGATCTGTTGACGAAGGACGCAAATCTTCTCATGAAGATTTCCGTTCTGAATTCCGCGGCACGCGCGACGGCGTCACCCGGACGAAGATCCATACGCTCGAGATGCTCGACTGCCTCGATCAATGCATCGACAGTCTGGGTGTCGAAAAAGATCCCCGTCTTTCCGGCAACGACGGTTTCGGTTGCCCCTCCGCGATTGAACGCAATAACCGGCCGACCGCTCGCCATTGCTTCGACCGGCACGATCCCAAAATCCTCTTCACCCGGGAAAACCAACGCCCTGCAGCGCGCATATTGCTCTTGCAGAACCCGAAACGGCTGCGGCCCCATTATCGTTACCGTGGGCCCCGCCATTTTCTGCAATCGTTCCAGCATTTCGCCGCCGCCGATGACGACAAGCTTCGCCTTCATTCGGTTGAATGCCTCTACGGCAAGGTCGGGTCGCTTATAGCTGACGAGTTCGCCGACCATTAGATAATGATCGCCGACTTCCGACCGGGGCACAGGGTGAAATGCAGAGGTATCGACCGGCGGGTGGATGATTTCGGCATCTCGCCGGTAGTAGCTCTTGATACGTCGCGCAACGGTGAGCGAATTTGCAGCAAAATCATCGACGCGATTGGCGGTCGCCACGTCCCATGTTCTTAGATAATGCGCGAGCGGCGGCATCATCAGGCGGGTCATGAGGCCGGAACTATCATAATAGCTATTATACATGTTCCAGATATACCTCATCGGTGAATGGCAATAACACACATGCAGAGCCGTCGAATTGGGTATTATTCCCTTGGCCGGCCCGGATTCGCTGCTGATAACAAGATCATATTCATTCAGATTCACCTGCTCGAGCGCCATGGGCATCAACGGGAGATATCTCTTGTACATTCGCTTCGCATAGGGAAGCCGATCTATGAAAGTCGTATAGACACGATGCTTCTTAATGACGTCGGAGATGGCCGAGGGATCATAGACATGCGTAAAGATATCGGCACCGGGGTACATCCGGCAGAGGGCCTCCAGAACCTTTTCCCCCCCACGCATTCCAACCAACCAGTAATGTATGATTGCGACACGCATGAAGTACCCCATGAACCGAACAGTTAAACTATATTCAATGTATAGTCTGGAGTTATACTGATTTATTCAGCCGCTCCGATATATTCAGGCTTCGCGCTTTGACATCCGTTGCACTTTTCTGCCGGAACGTGTGCCGGGAAGGCTGAGCCGTATCGGAATTCAGCCATTTATACGGGCTTATGCTTTCACTATGACGCTCGATGAAAGCCCGCATATCAGCTTCCAACTGGCTCGCTGATGTCTGAGCGCCAGGCGGTGACCGCCTGCGGCTCATTTCACCGAACCAACTCTCGACCTGACGCAACCAGAAAACCGGTGTAGGTGTGAAATGCAGGTGATAGCGGGGGCGATGCATCAGCCAGGACTGAACCAATGAGTTCTTATGCACCTCGCTATTGTCCAAAATGATGTGAATATCGATCTCGGGCCGGGCGCTCGCATCAATCTGTTTGAGAAATTCCAGAAACTCACCGGCGCCATGCTGCTTGTGGTATCTATCGATTACAAAACCGCAAACAATATCGAGGGCGCCGACCAGCGAGACGGTCCCTTGCCAAGGTGCGGGATGGGCCTGACCTTCGCTCCCCGAGCGGTTTGACGACCCCACGGATCGCTCGTCGTCAAGCTTCTGAAGAAGGCCGCGCTCGTTGACACCCAACACCAGCGCGCGATTGGGCGGAGACATGTAAAGTCCAAGAATATCAATGACCTTATCGATGAAAAATGGATCAGTTGAGAGCTTGAATGTCTGCATGCGATGCGGCTGAAGACCGAAAGCCGCCCATATGCGCCGAATTGTCGTATGCGAAAATCCGGTCGCCGCCGCCATCGAACGGATCGACCAATGGGTAGCGTCGGGCGTGGATTGAAGAGTGCGCTCAATAATGGCCGCAATCTGTTCGTCATCGATCGTGCGCGGCCGACCCGGCCGCTCCTGATCGAGAAGCCCGTCTGTACGATTTTTCAAGAAGCGCCGCCGCCACTTGCCGACGGTGTTTTCATGGATTCCAAGCTTCGCCGCCACGGCCTTGCTGGTCATGCCATCTGCGCAGTAAAGGATGATCTGGCATCGTTCGGCCATAGAGCGCGCTGCCGCCCGACGCCGATGCACTTGCAGCTCCAGATAATCTCGCTCTTCCTTACTCAAAACCAAGGGCTCTGTGGGCCGTCCGGTCGCATTTGCCATCGCTAAGCTCCCTGCCAACAAGTACTCACTAAATAACTCGAACTTATGTTCCGGTCACCATTCACACAACCAAATATATATAGAGACGATAACCGCCGTATATATTAAGATATACAAAAATAAGTTGTGTAATAACTCGAATTTATCGGAAATAACGCACATATATTGCAGAGCAACAAAGACATTGTCAAATTATTTATTATTTGTTAATCTCAAACTACATTCGATCTCGGCGCGGGACAGCGCCTTTCTAAACATTGCTGACGACATTTCTTTGTTTCTTCCGAATGCGGGGCAAGCTGATGAGGGAAATTAACGTTAGACGTGAGCTCGATACACTGGGCGATCTGGGAACGCGTCGCCGCAGCGGCACGTCCATTCGTCGGGCAAACAACAGAACTCCAACCTCCAGCACGACCAAGCGTTGCGTTGATGCCACCCTGGCCGGGATAGCATTGGTTGTATTGGCGCCAATGATTGTCATGGTCGTGGCTATTCTTTTGGTAACGCAGGGGCGACCGATCTTCCATTCGCATCGACGCGTTGGCAAAAATGGGGTCCTGTTTCCCTGCCTCAAATTCAGAACGATGGTCAAAAATGGCGAGGAAGTTTTAGCCCAGCATCTTGATGCCAATCCTGCTCTCAGGGCCGAGTGGAACGCGACGCGCAAGCTCAAGGACGACCCGCGCGTCACGCAATTCGGCAGGCTGCTGCGCAAAAACAGCATCGATGAAATTCCCCAGCTTTTCAACGTGATACGGGGAGAAATGAGCCTTGTCGGGCCACGGCCGATCGTCGCAAGTGAAGCCGAGTTGTATGGGGCACATTTTGCCGACTATATCCGTGTCAGGCCCGGCCTGACAGGCCTTTGGCAGGTCAGCGGCCGTAGCGACACCAGCTATGATACGCGCATCGCACTTGATGTGCGCTATATTGCTGAACAGAGCCTATGGGGCGACGTCGTGATCATGGTCAAGACCATTCCGGCCGTCTTGTCGTCTCGGGGCAGCTACTGATCAGGCTGCCTCGGATGCATATTACATGCGATTGCATACGAGCTGCGTAAGCTTCCATTTTCGTAAGCCGCAGCTGCCAAACGACCCAGTATAGATTTCCAGAACCTCCGCGGCAGTCGACAGGAGGTATAAACTCCTGGCAGGGAAGGGTTAGCTTTGCACGATATTTATCTCACCGACCAATATGCCGAACTGAACCCAACGTGGCACGAGGAGGATTCCCCGTGGAAAGCACATCAGATCGAAGCGATTATTCGCAAAAATCGGCTGAACTTCGATACACTTTGCGAAGTCGGCTGCGGTACGGGTGAAATCCTCCTGAATCTGTCGCGCTCCTTTCCAAAGGCACATTTTACCGGCTATGAGATTTCCCCCCACGCCTATCAAAGAGCAAAGACGAAGGAAACCAGCCGCGTTTCCTTTCAACTGAGCGATATACTTGAGGAGAAGGATAGTACTTTTGACGTCGTCGTCATTGCCGACGTGATCGAGCATGTCGAAGACTATATTTCCTTCATCAAGGGGCTGCGCTCTTGCGGTCGCTACAAGATCTTCCATATCCCGCTCGACCTTTCCGTGCAGTCCGTCCTGCGTGCTTGGCCGATCGCGAATTTGCGCGATAATGTCGGGCATCTACATTATTTCTTCAAGGATACGGCGCTTGCTACCCTGCGGGGCTGCGGCTACTCCGTTATCGACTATGCGTATACTGCAAGCCGCCTGGAATTACCCAATCAGGCTTTCAGCAGTACATTGATGCGGTTGCCGCGCAGGCTGCTTTATTCGATTCATCCGGATTTGGCAGTGCGAATCCTTGGCGGCTACTCTCTTCTCGTTCTTGCAGAGTAGTCATCCATGGCATCAGCGCAAACCCATGCCGACGCCTGCGATGCGGCAGATTTGCAGCTTCGCCCCGACGTCTCCGCATCGCGCGGCGCCTCGAACTGCAACGCTGTCCAGCGTCGATCTCGTCGCCGCGAGGCTCTGCCATGAGTATCGAGCCGATCGGTATCGCTGCCATTCTATGCGGGCTCTTCTGCCTCTTCCTCGGCGATAGTGCAACCGTCATAGCCCTGGGGGTGGCGGCTGTATTCGGATCGGCAGCGGCAATGTTCGTCGGAGCCGCCAATATTCAGCCCGGCCATGTTATGCTCGGCTTCCTACTATTGGGTGTCATGACGCGGGAACGTGCAACACGCGAATTTCTCCACGCGTTGAAATTCGGCGAACCTGGCTTCTGGTTTGCCCTCCTTGTCTTTTATGGCGTGCTGAGCGCATACTTTTCGCCGCGGATTCTGTCGGGCGTCACCCAGATCGTACCCCTCGGCACGACAATATTTGACGATAGCCGATCGACGGTTCCGCTTGTTCCTGTTTCAAGCAATCTTACGCAAAGTGTCTACATGGTTGGCAATCTTCTTTGCTACGCGTTGACGGTTGCAATTGCCTCCAATTGGCGCGGCTTTAATGCGGTCTTGACCGGGCTTCTTGCCTATGCCGTTGCCAACACTGCCTTTGCATTTCTTGACGTCGCCACCTATTCCACGGGCACACAAGGCATGCTCGCCTTCATACGAAATGCCCAGTATGTTCTCCATACCGACGATCAGATTGCTGGCGTCAAACGCATTGTTGGATCATTCACCGAAGCCTCTTCCTTTGCACGCTCAACCCTCGGTGTCTTTGCCTTCACCGGCACGCTCTGGCTCTGTGGCCGCCGTCCTTATCTCACTGGTTTTGTCGCCGTGACGTCGCTTATCCTGGTTGTGATGTCCACATCTTCAACCGGCCTTGTCGGCGCACCCGTGATGGGTTTGATCCTTTACCTGACGGCAATTGCCGTCGGAGGGCATAAGAATGCCCGCCGCTTCAGTACCCTGGCGATCGTATTCATACCGACGATTGCGACCGCAGCGGCGCTACTGATCGCGATAGATCCTGAGGTGTCGAAGACCGTATATAATTACATCGACATCATCGCACTCGGCAAATCCACGTCCGACTCCGCCGTTGAGCGGGGCTCCTGGAACATGGCCGCAGTCCAGAATGTCGTCGACACCATGGGCGTAGGCGTCGGTCTCGGCACTGCTCGCACCTCCAGCTTTGCCCTTGCCCTTCTTGCAAATGTCGGCATCGCCGGTACGGTTTTCTATCTGCTTTTCGCCTTCGGAGCATTGATCAGGAAGCGTGGAACCCCTGGCAGCCTTACCGCGGATGCGCGGCTGGCGGCCTGCAACGGCTGCTTCGGCCTCCTTGTCGGCGATATGCTCGTCAGCCCCGTCATCGATCAGGGCCTATTCTTCTGCATGCTTGCCGGGCTGGCGTCGGCCCTACCGGAACGCAGCAGACAACATACACGCACCGGTCGCCCTATAGGAGTAGTCACCATATGAGCGCTGGCGCCCTTTTTGCGGTCAACGGCCGCTTCCTCGGTCAGAATCCAACGGGCGTGCAGCGTTACGCATCGAATGTGGTGCGCGCGCTCAACACGGCGCTTGCCGCCGCCGATGAACGGGCGGCGATCATTGCCCCTTCCGGGACAACGGATCCGGGGTTCAGTCATATGCCGCTAATGCAATCCGGAGCGCTTTCCGGCCATCCGTGGGAACAGATCACCTTGCCGGCACAATGGCATGGCCGCCTTCTCAATCTCTGTAACACGGCGCCGGCGACCAAGGCGGATCAGATCGTATGCATCCACGACGCCAATGTCTTCACCACGCCGGATAGCTATAGCCGGGCTTTCCGGATCGTCTATCAGACGCTTCAACCGCTTCTCGTAAAGCGCTCGGCTCGCATCGTGACCGTGTCGCATGCCGCGGCGCGCCAGATCACAAGACATCTGCCGATCCGGATCGAAGACATCGCCGTTCTTCCCAACGGTCACGAACATGCCTTTGGCTGGGATCCGGCGCTTGCGCAGATTGCGCCGAGCTTCGTCGCCGAAACCTTCGAGCGATGCGATCGTCAGTTCATCCTGGCACTCGGCTCCAAGGCGCGACACAAGAACCTTGCACTACTCGTCGACGCCGCACCGGGGCTCGACGAGATGGGTATCGATATCGTCATTGCCGGCGGCGATGCAGGAATTTTCGTCCCGGGCGCACTCAAGGAACGGCCGAACGTCCATATGATAGGACGTGTTTCGGATCACGACTTGGCTTACCTGCTCGAAAGAGCGCTTTGCCTTGCCTTTCCATCCCTAACGGAAGGCTTCGGTCTGCCGATCGTGGAGGCGATGGCGCGTGGCTGCCCTGTCGTTGCCTCTTACTGTGCAAGCATACCGGAAGTCTGCGGCGACGCTGCTCTGCTTGCCTCGCCGACCGACCCGGCGGCATGGGTTCGACAAATCAGAACGCTGAAGGAATCTCCGGGATTGCGCATCGATCTGATGGGACGAGGATACGACCAGATCAAGAATTTCTCCTGGTCGCAAACGGCGGCCGGCTATATGGAGCTGCTGGCGCAGCCCATCGCGCGGCCAAAAACCTATAAGCCCTCCGGAATCGGAACTCCCCATATCGCGGTGATCGTCGCGACGCGAGGACGGCCGGCGACCGTAAACGCGACCGTGCGCCACCTGCTGGCCACGCAGACGCTAAAACCCAAAACGGTCATCGTCTCCTGTATCGATGCCGCCGATGCCGGTAATCTCATCGGTCATCCCGACGTGACAGTCGTAACAGGCCCCGGTGGGTTGACGAAGCAACGAAATACCGCGCTGTTGAACATCCCCGAGGAATGCGAGATCGTCGCCTTTTTTGACGATGATTTCCTGGCAGACGCGAACTGGCTTGCGGCGGCGGCAAGGGCGTTTCGCGATGATAATCAGATCGTGGGCTTCACCGGCCGTGTGCTGGCCGATGGCGTCGGCGGTCCGGGAATCGGCCTTGAGGAAGCATTGCGCCTTGTCGAGACCGCGCCGGCGAGCGACGGGACCTGGGTAGAGCCCTACAGCCCCTACGGATGCAACATGGCCTTCCGGGCGGAGGCTATCGGTGAAACACGCTTCGACGAACGTCTGGTCCTTTATGGCTGGCTGGAGGATCGCGACTTTGCCGCAGCTCTCGGCAAGCAAGGGGGTCGCTTCGTCAAATGCGGGGAAGCTTTCGGGGTGCATATGGGCGTGAAGAGCGGCCGCGTCAGCGGGGACCGCTTCGGCTATTCGCAGGTGATCAACCCCATTTACATGCTGCGTAAGGGAACAATGACAGGCCCGATGGTCGCCAATCACATCTTATCCAACATGGCCATGAACTTCTCGCGCGCCGTCTGGCCGGAGCCTTTCGTCGACAGATGGGGGCGCGCAAAAGGCAATCTCATTGCAATCAAGGATCTCCTTTATGGGCGCCTTGAACCCGAACGGGCGGCAAAATTGCCGACGCGAAGCAAGGCAGAACAACTCAAGTCAGAGGTGAGGACTAGATGACGCAAAACGCCCCGTCTCTACTGGAACGGTCGTCACGGCTTTGGCGGTTGGACGAACTGCCCGCGGACAAGACCAGCGAAGGGCCGGTCGCGCTCCTGCGATCGTTGTGCATGCTCGCCCTGCGACACAAGACGAAGCTTATTCTTTGCACGGCAGTTGGCGTCGGCCTGGCAGCAGCCTATGCCCATTCATTGCCGCGCACCTACACGGCGACGGCCACTGTCCTGCTCGAACCTCGCCACCTCTCTCTGACTTCAAGCCAGGACGCCCAGAATTTCGACCTCAACAGGGCGGACGGCGAGCTTCAAATCATCCGTTCCGAGCGTCTGCTCTCGGCCGTATTCAGCAGCCTTAATCTTGGCAACAACCCGGAGCTTGGCCCGCAGCCGCCAAGCATAAGTGCGTTTGTCATCGGCAACATAACGGGTGCAATAAACTACGTGTGGTCTGCCATAAGCAGCCCCGACACGGGGAAAGCCCCTCGTTCCGATACCACGTCGGGCACACCGGCAAATAGCTCGGCTGGCGATGCGTACCAAGCAGCCTTCTCGAATTTCACACAGCATCTGGACGCTCGCCGTGTCGGTCAATCCTATGTTATCGAGATCAGCTATTCCTCGTCCAATCCGACGCTTGCGGCACGCATCGCGAACGCCACCGTTTCCGCCTACATCCTGCAGGCCGTGAGCTTCAAGGACGAAATGGCCCGGGCGGGAACCGAGGTTCTTCAGTGGCGCCTCGACGCGCTGGCAGCCCAGGTTACCGCCGCGACCGATGCCATGAAGCTGGGAGCCTTGCCTGCGGTACCGACGCCCGACGGCGATGCACGAATTATTGGCGCGGCACTCGTACCGCTCAGTCCATCGGGGCCACGCGCCACCTTGATTACCGTTTTGGGCGGTATTCTCGGCGTGCTCTTCGGCTTCTCGATCATCGTCCTCAATATCGCCTTCGATCGCAAGGTTCGCAATGCGAAAGATCTGGCGCGGGATACGGGGGTACCATGTCTCGGAAGCCTTCCGGATCCGGCTGGCCGGGCGAGCACCTTGCGTGGGACCTACAGCAGAAAGTCCTCGGTTGCTATCAATCAGCCAGGCAGCGCCTACGCCATGGCCATTCACAATCTCAGGACATCCATCGAGATCGCATGCTCGACCATTCGAAATGAGCGAGGACTGATCATCGCGATTACCGGATGGGAGCCGGGTCAAGGCATCTCGAAGATGGGCGTCAGTCTGGCGCAATTCCTCAGTCGAAGCGGCCGGCATGTCACCCTCTTTTATGACGAGGCGGGCCAGCACAATCACAGCAATCGCGAGTCGGACGATCTGCTGATGACATCGCTGGCAGATGCTCTCGTCGACGATATGCGGCCCGAGCAGATATTGCTTTCCAACGGACGCAATGACGGACAAGGCATCGCCCGTTTTCCGATCCATTCCACCAATGCCCTGACCAATCTCTATGTCGATTTCCGCGACAGAAGGGCAGGACGGATCGTGGAGACGGCAAGGGCCAGAGGCGACGTACTCCTGGCGTTGCCTCCCGTCGGCAGCTCGTCGGATGCGGTTGCATTGTCAGTCCACGCCGATGCCGTGGTGGTGATTGCCAGCGCCGGCAGGACAACGACCGACCAGGTCAACGATACCTTGCTACAATTGCGACGCGCCGGCGCCAATGTCATAGGCACGGTCATCGATCTGGCAAAGGCATGATGCACGTCAAATCAAATCGGTAGTACTTGCTTCAAGGCACCTGCCATTCAATAAGATAAATTCCCATGAAACCGCCAAGAATTGCCGTCGTCATTACCTGCTGGAATTATGAAGCCTATGTGGCGAATGCGATCCGCAGCGTCGTATCGCAGGATTGCGACGAATGCGAACTTGTCGTCATCGACGACGGTTCCACCGATACATCATGGGATGTCATCCAACGCGAAGGTGTTGCAGCCTACCGCATTGAAAACAGCGGTCAGAGGGCGGCCGGCCTTTATGGCCTGGAGCGCACGCGGGCGCCCTTCGTGCTGTTTCTGGATGCGGATGACGAGCTGGCGCCGGGCTCCCTTGCGACCATCCTCTCGGAATTGGACGACGACGTTGCCAAACTTCAATTCTCTCTGACACGGATCGATCACCGTGGAGACACTCTCGGCGCCGGCACGACCCTCGAAGGATTTCGAGATCGCCACGTGATTGCAGACAGCGTGCTGCATACGGGTGTTTATACCACCCCTCCGACATCGGGAAATGTCTTCAGACGCGACGTCTGCGAATATTTGAGAGAAATGGATTACGATCCAGCGATCGATGGATTGCCGCTCTTCGTCGCCCCTTTCATGGGCGATATCGTCAGCCTGCCCCAAAGGCTTGGGCGCTACCGCATCCACGACAAAAATTTTTCCGGACTAGGACGCGCGGTCGATCCAGCCCCGTTGCGCCAGGAGCTGCGCCGATTTGTTATGAGGATGGAGCACTTGCGCCGAATTCTGGAGAGAACCGGACGCGCAGACGCGCTCGTTCGACCGGAAGAGGCCTATTATTATATCGAGCGCAATTTCTATCTGGCGATCGCGGAAGGCAGGCGCCCCCCGATCAAGTGCTTCCTTTCTCTGCTGCGAAAACTCCAATACCAGCGATACCCGTTGAAGACCAAGGGGACGATTGCGGCATTTTGCCTGCTCACGATGATATTGCCGAACCGGAACGCCCGCCGCGGCCTCGCCTACCGGCTGAACGGCGGTAACCGTTCGACCGTCGGACTCCTACAGGCGTTGATGTAACAAAGGCATCCTTCACGCGCGGCACAATCGAAGCATCACCGACGATCGGCCAATTCAAATCGTCCTTGGCCGGCGATCAAGCGCATGCCAAGCGCCAGCAGCGTGCCGACATAGGCCGCTGCACCGGTTCCAGCCACGAAGACAAGCTCGAGAACATGGTTCAAGGCACGACCTGCCAATTCGTCGCGCAGTATTACGACCCATAAGACCATGACAATGGCAGCAAATCCGATTTTCCAGAGATTCTTCAGCTGTGCCCATATTCCAAGCCCCAGTTGCCGCCGCACCTCATCCAGATAGAACGCGAACATGATGGTCGAAAGAAGCACCCTTGCGGCACTGACGCCCGTGATCGAGAAAAGATAGAAGCCGATCGATATCAGTATGACCCGCAGGCACAAATCGATGCTGTTCAACCTGAAAAGGACATGCGGGCGATCAAGCGCAAGGCTGACCGAATACAGCGTCTGAAAATAAGGTATTGGGATCACGGACAGGGATAGAAGGCTAAGCAAAGGAGCGGCGTCTTTCCATTTCTCACCTAGAAGCAGATCCGTGACGAGATCTGCCGTCAAAAATATTCCGATGCAAGCGGGGATCGAAATAAGCATCGCGAACCGAGCCGCCTTTAGAAATGCCAGACGCATTCGCTGCCGATCAGAAGTTATGAGCGAGAATGCAGCCATGACCGGCTGCAATGCGGGACCGATGAGAGACTGTGTTGGAACGACCGAGACATCGCTGGCAATTGCATAGCGTCCAAGCGTCGTGCTATCGGTCGTCGCGCCGATGAGAAAGCGATCGAACTGCCAGTTGAGCGCTGAAATCAATTGTGCGGAACTAAACCATCCAACGAATCCGGCGAAATCCGAGAGACGCCGCAACGAAAACGCCGGCCGATATGGTGCAAGCAGATAGGAAACCACCACAGCCGCCACTGAATTGGTGACGAAATTCGCGGCGATTGCCCAATAACTTCCTCCCGAAAAGACCGTGATCATCGCAATGACAAAGGCACATAGTTTCCCGCTGAACTCCAGAAGAAAGGTCTGACGAAAGCCGAGCTCTCGGACGAAATGTACCATCGCCGGACTACAGAAACCCCTGGCAATCGGCCCGATCGCCAGAACGGCAATCAGCGGAGTGAGTTGCGGATTGTGATTGATCCACGAGAAGGGCCACGCGGCGGCCAGTACGATGAGCGCGATCAGACCGCTTCTTACCACACTCAGGGTAAAGCCCGTATCGAGATGGCTCTTATCGACAATATCGAGCCGAACCATCGCCTGCGTCACCGGCACTTCCAACACCGTATCGACAACCACGACAAGCGACATCGCCAGCGCCGCCAAACCGAAATCGGCGGGAGTCAGGATGCGAGCGAAGAGAAGAAGCGTGCAGAAATCGACGAGGCGGCCGATAAAGCGTGAAACGACGAGCCAACCGGCTCCCTTGAAGGCTTTGAACGCAAGCATGCGATCCTAATGCTCCGTCTGTCTGGGACCCGGCCCACGGCTGCGACGACGCAACGCAAAGACCTGATGTCGAAAGCAGCTCATCGCTGACGACCGATCCGGGGCCTTGCAAGCCGGAATCACCTCGGTCCTCGATGCAGAATCCGCAACTTTCCTGAAGGGGCCAGGATAGCTAAGCGCCATATTACTCATGTACATATCCTTGGCAGCCTCCATTATTCAGCGATACAGACGGGCCGAGAACCCTCGCAACACATGCGCCATTTCCAGCGCTGCAAGCAGCGGCGGCTTGAAGCGGGGAAAATCTCGAGCGATGGCGCCCTCACGCCAAAGATGGGATTTCACCGACATCAGCTTCGCGGCCAGGGCGACTTTCTGCGAATGATTGAGCACTTGAACATGATCGGACCGGCCAAAATCCACGGAGCGGGCGCCGACGTCGAGCGCGATCACATCACTCGGACTTGGATTGATGATCGCCTGCTTCAGACGAAGCCATGCACTCCCGGCATCCCGCAGAACTTGTCCTCCCGTCTCGACCTGTGCGATATATTGCAGCGCGCCAGTCAGAAGCGGATTTCCGGCCGACGGATCCACGACGCCGAACCGGATATCCCCGGCATTGGAGACGACGGCACCCTCGGCTGTCTCACTGAAATGACGAACGGAAGAGAGTGCCGGCTCGAACAGGCTTTCGATGATCTGCCAGTACCGTAGAATGACGGTTTCCGGCTTGAAAGGGTTATAAAGATTCTGCTCGACGACAAGGCCGGCGACCCTGGGAAAATGATCCTCACTCAGACCCTTGTAGTTGCACCGGGCAAACTGGATCGTCTCGAAGCGCTGTTGAGGAAACCCCGCAGACAACAGGCGCTGCGTGCTGCCGTAAAAGCCGGTATCGCAAAGTATGATGCGCTGCGCTCCGGCAGAGATCTGTTCCAGGTGGCGAGCAAAGAGATCGTTCTGTTTGCGAATGTCATCAAGAACGTCTCGCCCAGCATCCGTATCCAGAAGGGCAAAGAACCGCGCTGGATCGAATATATGGCGCCAGGTATCAGGCAATTCATAGGCACGCCCGCCTAGGGCGCGAGCGACATCTGCAAAGCTTCCACCCTGGAATTCGCGTCCAAGCTCATCCAGGACCGCGGGGCTTCGAAGGACGACCGCCGAGCGCGCGGCCACGAGCCTCGAAATCTGAATATTGTCACGCTTGAGATCGAGGGGAAGCCCTAGCTTCTGCACAACGCGTTCGAACGCCTCGCGGATGCCGATGCCGCCCCGCGCGCAGAAGAGCAGCGCGGTGTCATGCCCAAGTCTGGCCTGCGCAGCATAGAGCCAGATATAGAGACAAAATTCTGCAACGATCGGCCCGAAGATATCTCGGCCAAACAAGACCTTGTCGCTTAGCGTGGGGGGCGGAGGGACGTGCCGCCAAGGCTGCTTCCCCAATCGACTGATCGCCTCGGTTTTTGCTCCGTCCACGCGCGAGGCGTAGCGTTCCAATCGGCTCTTGGGCAGGTGAAGTGTACGCAATCCCATCGAGTCCGGCATTCGAAAATCGGCGATATCGTCATCGCCTATGTGCAAGACGCGAGATGGAGCAACGGACTCGTTCTCAAGCATGGCGGAGAACAATGCGCCATAGCGCTTGCTTGCCTGGGCGTCAGCGCTCGAATAGACGCGATCGATCAGGCCTGGGCCGTGAAAATGATTGATCAGCACTGTAAGCTCTGCAGCGGAAAGCGCTGTATCGCTGACGGCGACGATACGGGTTCCCGCCTGGCGAAACTGCCGCAGCAGGGCAGCAAGCCAGGCGTTTGCGCGAAGAGCCGTCTTCTCGACCGAAAGCTCTATAGCGATGCGCTCTCCGACAAGATCGTCCGGCAAGCCAAGCAATTGGAGCTGCCTGCGGATAATGTCGCTCAGTTGCACTTCGCCAACCCCTCCGCCCATGTTGAGCGCGCGATAGGCGAACTTCTGCGCGAGAAGGCGACACCTGACCAGTTCAGCCTTCTCGACAAACAGTCCCTTTTCTTTCAGGAGGCGGGCAAACCGGGTTTCGCCGGCGGCAATGCGCGCACGCTGCGACGTTCCGCGGCGCAACAGCAGTGTGTCGAATACATCGGTGGAAATCAGGTCGATTTCGCTAAGATTCTTGTAGACATCGTCGAGGCTTGGCCGCAGCACGAGATAACTCCCTCGGCGTTCACCGGAATAGTAATAATCGACATAGTCGTAATTTATTCGCAATCAAATCTGGCGCTCATCAGAAGACGAGCCGATCCGCCGATGATCTAACTACACAAATACGGATATATCAAGTAAAATTGCAATATATATTGAGTATTCACTCGAATTTTTGTTCCATATAGAACTTACACAGATTTGTGATACACCGTTAATGAAGTGAGTTCCGAGCAATTTTCGACTTAAACTTTCAATGAGCAAAATTTAATCTAGTGCATGAAAAGCCGCAGCAGGGGACGCTTCCATGAACGATGCGGGTCATTATGCCGCCAACGATGTTATCGCCGAAGTAGAGAGATTTGATGCCATAGTGCTAGGGGCGGGCATCTCTGGGCTGGTCTCCGCCTCGGTCCTCCAAAAGCAGGGCTATCAGCGTATCCTGATCGTCGACACCTACGGCCATGTCGGGGGCAATCACATCGACTGGTCGCATGGAGGATATACATTCGATATCGGCAGCCTGATCTTTCAGGACGACTCCCCGTTGCTTGCCCATTTTCCGGAATTGCTACCGCTCTATGTTCCGATCGAACCGACATGGGCGCGCTTGAACCCTCAGGGAATGATCACTGCCTATCCGATTTCAGTACGCGATGACATTTTCAGCGCCGGCGTCGCTGAAGTAGTCCGAATTTTCTCCTCGGTCATTTTCGCGCGGCTCTTTCAGCGAAAGATGCGCAACGCGAAAGAATTTGCCCGCTATTGGATCGGGAGCCGCCTGCTGCATCGCTCCGGCCTGGAATCCTACATGAAGCGTTTCTATGGAGCTGCCGTCGAAAGCATAGACATCGATCTCGCTCGCAAGCGGATGCTCTGGATCAGCGAGCATGCCTCCTTGAAAAATCAGATCGCGCGGGCATTCAGACGCAGTCACAAAGGACCGAAAAACCGGCAGATGGCTCGCCCGAAGGAAGGTTTTCAATTCCTCTACCGGGCTGCAATCGAACGGTTGGAGCGGCGTGGCGCGGAATTTCATTTGGCAGCAGACATGCAGACGATCCGCAAGGTTCACGATCAGCTTCACCTACAACTGCAGGACAGGGTCGTGGCCTCACATCGCGTTATCTCGACCATACCCATTCATATGGCCGAAAAACTGTGTGGCCTCGATTCCGGCCGGAAGCTTGAGACGATCACCCTCATCTCCCTCTATTTCAGCTTTTCCGGCAATCGCGGCTTTTCGCAACCAATCATCTATAATTTCTCGCATCAAGGCGCTTGGAAGCGCCTGACGATGTACTCCGATTTCTACGGTCGGGTCGATGATCGCGAATATTTCACAGTCGAGGTCATCGGCAACCAGATTGGCTGCTCGATAGAACGCGCCGAGAGCGACTTCAGGGATCATGTTCACGCCAACGGCCTTTTTGAGGGTGATCTCAAATTGGAAGGCAGCGACATGCTCGGAGAAGCATATCCCATCTATAGCAAGGGTGCTGCTGGCCATGCTGCCCAAGCAATGCAACAACTCCTTGCGTTCGGCCTCGAATCCTTAGGCCGCCAGGGTGGCTTCAACTATCAGCCAACAGCACGGGCTTCAACGGTGGAAGCAGAAGCAGCACTGCAAAAGCCAATACCATAGGCATTGACAACAGCACTCTGGTATAATTGGAAATACCATTCGAGATAGCAGCAAATTCTATAATATAAACGCGATGCTTTATCATTGCCATGCCGAGACAGCTAAAGCATACTACGTCAGAATCCTCGATATATCGTGTTTATATTTATCACACTTATATAAGGTGCATTCATGCGGATCTTGCATATACTGAATCACACGAACAGGCTGAATGGACATGTCCATGCAGCAGTCGATCTGGCATGTGCACAAGCCCAATTGGGACATGACGTATGTATTGCAAGCGGCGGCGGTGATTTCGACCCACTGCTACACAAGAATAATGTCGCAACGGTAATGGTTGACCACCAGCGAAAGCCGGTCAATCTTTTGAAATCATCCTTCGCCTTGCGCAAGCACGTCCATGCATGGCAGCCCGATATTGTCCATGCCCATATGATGACAAGTGCAGTTCTGGCGTGGCCGATTTGCAGGTTGTCGGGCACTCCGCTCGTCACCACCGTTCACAATGAATTCGAAAAGAGCGCGATCTTGATGGGCCTTGGAAACCGCGTCATCGCAGTCAGCGAGGCCGTGCGCGCTTCCATGCTCAGGCGGGGGATACCGTCATCGAAGCTTTGTGTGGTCCTTAACGGGACGATCGGCTCGGTCCGCTCCGAAGGCCGCAGCAGAACGCCGGTCGATCTGCCATCTCCGAGCATCCTTTTCGTCGGCGGTCTACATCCGAGGAAAGGCCTGCCCGATCTCTTTGAGGCCTTTCGCCTGGCGCATGAACAGCATCCCGAGGCCAGACTTGTTATCGTCGGAGAAGGGCCCTTCCAGACCAACTACATGGAAATGGTGGCAAAGATGGAGTGCGCTTCGGCTGTCGCTTTTCTGGGAGCGAAAGAGGATCCATTCCCCTGGATGGCGGCGGCGGATATTTTTGTGCTGCCGTCACATGCCGATCCGGCTCCGCTGGTTCTCTCCGAAGCCCGGGAGGCAGGATGCGCGGTTATCGGCAGCAATGTAGACGGGATCCCGCAGCTCCTGGAATATGGGGCGGCGGGAATACTGGTGCCGCCGCACGATCCGCCCGCTTTGGCCGCCGCGCTATGCGAACTCCTTGGAGAACCTGTCCAAATGCAGGAGTGGAAGGATAAGAGCCAAGTTCATCTCGACCGCCTGACGATCAGCCGCGTTGCCCATGAGACGCTTGATATCTATGGCAGCGCCCTTGCGGCCGGCTCGAAGAACGCAGCCGTCGCCGCGTAGGACTTGAACCGTCAGCGACGATGCAATCGATCGAGGAGAAGCAGCAATGCCAAGCCTGACATCCCGGCGCAACGTGCTGATAGGCACGGCATCGTTGGCAGCGGCCGGCGGCCTGCTGCTTGCAAACCGCCATCCCGCGGCGCAGGTACAGCAGGATCCGACCGCAGGCCGTACCATCATCTTCGATGAAAACTTTACAGCGCTTGATCAGACAATCTGGCATGCCGGGGCCAAGGCGACCACCTTTGACAGCGGCTTTTATGGCAGATCGGCCTTCAGCCGCTTCGGTGGTGAGGAAGGGTTCGATCCTTATGCGATCGTCGACGATCCATCCGCCAGCAACGGCAAGGCACTGCAGATCTCGGCTCAATATATTGGGCGCCCCATGCAGGTACCGAACTATTACGGCAACAATCTTCCCGAATATCAATGGATATCGGGCAATATCCAGACGGCGAAGCCTGACGGCACGATCCTGAAGGGTTGGCGACAAGGCTATTTCGAGGCGCGGATGTGGTTTCCTGCCCATCCCTTGAGCTTTCCGGCTTTCTGGCTGATGAATGGCAGAAGCATTCTGTTCCCCGCAACGAGCAACGAACTCGACATAGTCGAGCAGAAGGGCTGGGAGCGCGATTTATACGGCGCCTATCTGCATGAATGGGGCAAGCCCGGCGAGCATCACGAAGGAGTGGGCGTTCCCACCGACGTCGATATTACAACCGGCTATTTCCGCTATGGCCTGCTCATCGAAGGTGCACGCTGTCGCTTCTATTTCGAACGTAAGCAAATCGCCGATCCAAAGACCGGCGGGCTCATCGAGTGGACGCTCGGACGCGCGGCAGAGATGGATGCGCAGAACGATGTCTTTTGGCCGCTCCTGACGCTTGCTCTGCGCTCGGATGTCCCCTTCCCCGATCCTTTGCAGCCGCAGGATCGCCAAACCCACATGCGTGTCGACTACATGCGGGTCTACGCATGATATCCCTAAGACTCGGCGAGCGCCGGGTTTCATGATGCCGTCATTTTTCAGGCAATCAGCGGTGCAGGTCCCATGGCGGCTATCCGCAAGGCATCTGCATGAACATCCACGACCCGTTCTGTGTCGTAAATATCAATGAAGTTTTGCCGAAATTCGGCATGCGCACGCTCTTCCTCGAGATGGTCGCAATAGTAAAGCATCGCCTTGACAAGCTCCTCGCCTCCGGAAACCGGCACGAGAAGGCCGAGGCGTCTATCGACCAATATGTCGCTCGGGCCAAATTCACAATCGGTCGAGATGACCGGCAGCCCAAATCGCAACGCCTCACATATTGCCAACGACCACCCTTCCCAGCGTGATGTCGATACATAGACGTCACTCGCCGCCAGTGCCGGTGAGGGATTGTCGGGATGGTGTTCGACGCTTACCACGGCTGCGAGCCCCAAATCCCGTATCTGGTTACGCAGTTCAGCCTCGCCGTCTCCATAGCCCACGACCTTCAGCCTGATATTAGGACGAAGCTTGTAGGCTTCGGCAAATGCCGTGAGGAGAATGTCCTGCCCCTTCTGGAAGGAGAAGCGACCAACATTTACAAACGTGACGCACCCCTCTTCTCCCTCGGGCTTTTGAAGGGCATCGAAGCGTCTGACAGGATTGGGCAGCCAATATTGCCGGACGCTGCTTCTGAACATCGCTTTGAACGATTCAAGCTGCCTTGGCGACGTGCCGAACACATAGGTCAGCCGCTTGATGAAATAGATCCTCATCAGGAAGAAAAGGATCTTCGCTTTCAGATGGCTCGGCTCCAGCCGCGGGTTGCCATGCAGGTGCATGGCAAAGTTCCGCCGGATGCCGATACAGGCAATCATGCAGATCACTGTCGGCTCGATCTGCGGAACAACGACCAAGTCATAGTCTTTTGCGCCGATGACATCGCGCAAGACCGACATGAGCTCGCGTCTGTTGTGCACGATCCTGTCGATTATGTTGTAGCTCTGTGTTCCGTGCGGCCGGTTTTTATGCTCGGACGTGTAGAGAACATCGATATCGAAATCGGCGGGATATTTATCGGAGAGGGCTGAGCATATCGTATCGACAACTCTCTCGATACCGGCAAACGAACTCGTTCCCGGCTGGATATAGAGGATTCTCTTGGGGGACGCAGGCGAAGCCTGATCCGTCTCAGTCGATAATGCGGCCTTCATCTGCACGCGCCCTCTTCGACCTATCCGTTCGTCTCTAACTATACTATCAATGCTAAAGCTATATGAGGGAATATTGCCTCAAATTCGGGAGAAATCTACACGAATAATGCCGGCGATCGAATAAGTTCTCGTTCGCGACTATAAACCTCGCCTTACGCCTATTCGAGCATTCGATCTGGCTGCATCAGCCAGTTCCAGGAGCCCTATTGGCTCGGATACATCGGTCGTGACAAGATCGATGCGGTGACGTTGCTCGCCAGCAAATATTTTTCCGGTTAAGTCTCCCCCGCCGGGCCTGAAAAATGCTGATCCCCTGCAGAGGCCAAAACCGGCCAAAATAATCCATAAAATTAGTAGAAAAAGAACAACCAGTCTTTCTCCTTTTGGTTCTGCCTGCGTAGGCTTTGTTTCAAGAATTCGCAGAACCCGAACCATCAGGATCTTTCTATGACCGAACGCCTTTTCTCGCTCTCCCTTTCCCGGCGCCGCTTGTTGATCACTTCATCCGCCGTGGCGACCGGTGCTTTGGTGGCGATGGCAGGCTTCACTCCCGCACATAGTGCCGGCGAGCCGAATGGCGGCGACATCACCTTCCTCATCGATTCATTGGGTGACAGCTGGATCCCGAACAACAGTGCGATTTCCAGTTTCCAGGGCCACATATGGGGTCACGTAACCGACAAGCTCATCTACGTGGATGCCGCCGGCAAGGTTAGCCCGTGGATCGCCGAGCGCTGGGAGCAGAATGATAGTGCCACCGAGTTCACCCTCCATCTCAAGAGTGGCGTGACCTTCTCGGACGGCACGCCCCTCGATGCATCTGCCACTGTCGCCAATCTCGACATCTGGTACGCCGGACGCAAGAAAGAAGGCATCAACCCGATTGGGCTTTTCCCGAAGACCTACGACCACGCCGAGGCGGTCGATGCGACCACGGTGAAGGTCTTCTTCAAAAAGCCGACGCTCGGCTTCATTCCGACCCTTGGCTATCACGGCTCCATTCTGATCTCCCCCAAGACCATCGCACAGCCGGCCGCGCAGCAGGCCGATCTCAGCAAGACCTCCGGCAGCGGGCCCTATGTGGTCGATTCCTGGAAGGAAGGCGACTTCGTCAAGCTGGTCAAACGCAAGGATTACAACTGGGGTCCTGCGGCCGTCGGTCATACCGGTCCGGCCTATCTCGATACGATCACCTACAAGCTGGTATCCGAACCGTCACTGCGGGTTGCCGCAGTCCAGTCCGGCCAGGCGGACATTGCCTATAACGCCTCGCCGCAGGAGCTGACGTCGCTCAAGCAGGAGGGCTTTACCGTCGCGACGCCGCGTTATCTCGGCTTCGTCAATGGCTGGGCAATCAATACGAAACTCGCGCCTTACGATGACGTCAAGGTGCGACAAGCCTTGCAGGCCGGCATCAATCGCCGGGAAATCATCGATACCGTCTACACGCCCGACTGGAAGCTCGCGACATCATTCATTCAGAGCAACGTTCCCGGCGCGACCGATCACAGCGAGCTTCTGGCCTACAATCCAGACAGAGCCGAGAAACTCCTTGACGAGGCTGGCTGGAAAAAGGGGGCTGACGGCATACGCACCAAGGACGGCAAGCAGCTGTCATTGACGCTCAATTCCAACCCATATCTCGTGACCTCGAGGTCGATCGACGAACTCATCGCCCAGCAGCTCGGCAAGATCGGCTGGAAGGTTGATATCCGGGCCTATGACGTCGTGACCTACGGCCAGAAGGTTCAGTATGGCGGCGCCGGCGTCCCGGCCTATGAGGTGACGCGCAGCTTTATCGACGCCGGCACCGTCGCGAGCATCCTGACCAACGCCAATAACGGCGAGAACTGGTTCGCGCTCGGCGAGAGCGACCAGAAGATCAACGAGCTGCGCGACAAGATCGCCAGCGCCGGTTCTCTCGAGGCCAGAAACCCGCTGCTCGACGAGCTTCAGAAATATGTCCTCGAGCAGGGCTACTTCATTCCGCGCACACAGATGGTCCAGCGCATCTATGTCCAGTCTCCCAAGCTCAAAGGCGAGACATACAACGGCGTCGCCTATGCCAGCTATTACACGGCCACGATCAGTGACTGACCCGCAGCGCAGCGAAGGAAAGCGAGGAGGTGACGAGCATGAACAATGCCTATCTTAGCTATGCTACAAAGCGCCTCGTCCAGGCCGTCATCGTCATCCTGCTGGCCTATGTCTTCACCTTCACCGTCGTCAGCGTTCTGCCGGGCGATCCCGTTACCAACGTTCTGCGCAACCCGCAAAACGGCTTCAGCGAGGCGGAGATCCAGGAGATCATTGCCGCCCAGGGCCTCGACAAGCCCGTTCTCGTACAGTTGTCGACATCGCTTTCCCACTTCCTGATCGGCGATCTCGGCCTGTCGATGCGAACCAACCGTCCGGTGACGACCATGATCGCCGAGGTGCTGCCCTCGACGCTCGTTCTCGCCTTTGCGGGTCTCGTCGTCGCGCTGCTTTTGGCGATCGTAATTGCCTATGGCACCCAGTTCCTCCCAAAGAGGTTCGGCCAGGGCTTCCTGCGAGGTTTCCCGTCTCTGTTCCTGTCGGTGCCGAATTTCGTGATCGGCCTGGTGCTGATCCACATCTTCGGCTTCCAGCTCGGTCTCTTCCGCGTGATTAATCCCGACAGCTTCTGGGCAACTTTTTTCGCGGCGGTCGCGCTCGGCATTCCGATCTCGGCCCAGATCGCCGAGGTACTCATCGCCAATCTCGATCATGAGTCGGGGCAGGAATATGCCGCCGTTGCCCGCAGCCGCGGCCTTGGCCAGCTGCAACTTTTTGCCAGGCATCTCCTCAAGCCGTCTTCGCTTCCGGTCATTACAGTCGTCGCGCTGACGATCGGTGAATTGCTTGGCGGCTCGCTGATCACCGAGGCGGTGTTCGGGCGCACCGGCATCGGCAGCCTGGTCCAGCGCTCGGTCAGCACCCAGGACCTGCCTGTCCTGCAGGCGGTCGTATCGCTCGCGGCCGTGGTTTTCGTGCTGGTCAACCTGATCGCCGATCTTGTCTATCCACTGCTCGACCCGCGCGTGAAACTGCTCGGCGGTGCCGAGCGCCGCCCGGCCACTTCGGACGAAGGATCCGCCGATATTTCAAAGTCGGTGCTGTCATGACCCTTCTCTCGACCAATACGTCCCCGCGCATCACTGCTGGCAGCCGACTTGCCGGTTTCCGACTGCCGGCGACCGTCGCGCTCTCATTCGCGATCGTGGCGATCGTGATCGCCTGGTCGCTCGCACCGGGCCTGTTCACCAGCCACAATCCGGCGGTCGGCATTCCCTCTCAAAAGCTGCTCGCACCCAGCACCCAGCACTGGTTCGGAACCGATCAGCTCGGCCGCGATCTCTACACCCGCGTTGTCTACGGTTCAGCCGCCTCGGTCAGGAGTGCCCTGATCGCCGTCGTCATCGGTGCGGTCGCCGGCGGTTTCATCGGCCTGCTCGCCGGTTTCTTCGGCGGCCGTGTCGATATCGCCCTTGCCCGCCTGGTCGATGTCCTGCTTGCAATTCCGAAATTCCTGCTTGCCGTCATCGTCGTCACCGCGATCGGCTTCGACACGACGAACGCCGCGATCGCCACCGGCATCTCCTCGGTTGCCGTGTTTGCCCGTGTCATGCGGGCGGAGGTCATCAAGACCAGGCAGGCGACCTTCATCGAGGCTTCTTTCCTTTCGGGTGGCTCGCGCTGGCACATCCTGTGGCGGCACATCCTGCCGAACGCATCGCGCTCCGTGCTCCCGCTTGCCGTGCTGCAGTTCGGCGACTCGATCCTGGTGATCGCCAGCCTCGCCTTCCTCGGCTACGGCGATCCGCCGCCAGCCTCCGATTGGGGTCTGCTGATCTCGATCGGCAAGGACTACCTCAAGTGGCCATGGCTGGTCTACGCACCCGCCTTCGTCACGATCGCGACCGTCCTCTCTGTGAATAGGATCAGCCGATGGCTTCGCAAGATAGACTAAATGCAGTTCGCACCCTTGTCACCGAGAAAGCCCCGACGCCGCAGCGGCAAACGCCATTGCTTCAGGTGGAGGGCCTGTCCGTCTCCTACGGCTCGCATGAGGTCGTCAGCAATGTCGGCTTCGAGCTCGGCCGCGGCAAAAGCCTTGCACTCATCGGGGAATCGGGCTCGGGCAAGTCGACCATTGCGCGCGCCGTGCTGCGATTGCTTCCCTGCACGGGACAGGCGACGGGCCGCATCGCGGTCGACGGCCAGGACATATTGCAGCTCTCCGAGCGCCGCTTCCGCCATCTTCGAGGCCGGGCTGTCGGCTTCGTGCCGCAGGATCCGGGAAACGCACTCAACCCGGTGCGGACAATCGGTTCGCAGGCGATGGAAGCCGCAGCCCTTGTCGACGAGCCTAGCAAGGCAATCCGCAAGGCGCTCGTCCTGGAGACGTTCGCCCAGGTCGGGTTGGACAACCCGCAGCGTGTCTATGATTCCTACCCGCACCAGCTGTCCGGCGGCATGCTTCAGCGCGTCCTGATCGGACTCGCGATTCTGCCGCGGCCACAGTTGCTGGTCGCCGATGAGCCGACCTCGGCGCTCGATGTTACGATCCAGAAGAGAATCCTCGACCTGCTCTCACGGTTGCAGCAAGACCTCGACATCAGTCTGCTGCTCATCACCCATGACCTGGCGATCGCAGCCGAACGGGCAAACTCCCTTGTCGTTCTCAAGGATGGCATCGTTCAGGAGGCCGGCAGCACCGCGGCCGTTTTCTCCTCACCCGCATCGACTTACGCAAAGAAGCTGCATGCCGATGTTCCGGCGCTTAATCCCAACCGTTACTACAAGCTTCGGGATCCTGGCTTTCGGTTCCTTGACGCTGAGGGCAACAACTCGCCGAAGATCGAGGTCAAGGGTATCACCAAGAGCTTCACGGTCGACGGCAAGGTTCTGACGGCCGTTGATGACGTGTCCTTTACCGTTCCGGCGGGCACCACGCACGCACTGGTCGGCGAGTCCGGCTCCGGAAAGACGACAGCGATCCGGCTGCTGCTCGGGCTCGATCAACCGGACGCCGGTCATATTTCGGTCGCAGGAGAAAAACTCAGCGGACGCTCACATCACTCACTACGGTCCGTATGGCGCAATCTTCAGCTCGTCTATCAAAATCCATTCACATCGCTCGATCCGACCTGGAAGGTCGAGCAGCTTGTGCGCGAGCCGCTCGACAGGTTCGGCATCGGAACTCATGCCGAGCGGGCGGAACGGGTGCACGAAGCACTATCCAATGTCGGCCTTGGCGAGCACCTGCTTTCACGCAAGCCGCAAGCCTTGTCCGGCGGTCAGCGGCAGCGTGTCGCGATTGCCCGCTCGCTGGTCCTGAAGCCGGAGGTGATCGTGCTCGACGAGCCGACCTCGGCACTCGACGTGAGCGTGCAGGCTGATATCGTCGGAGTATTGCTCTCGCTGCAGGCAAGCCTTGGCCTCACCTATATATTCGTCTCCCACGATCTGGCCCTCGTGCGCCAATTCGCCCATACCGTCTCCGTGATGCAACGCGGGCGCATCGTCGAACACGGCAACGTCAGGGACATCTTCGACAATCCACGCGAGCCCTACACGGTGTCGTTGCTGGAATCGATCCCGGCCGCCGCCAGCCCTGCCCGCGCACCGCTGCCGCAACTCCGCCGGATCATCAGCCAGGAACAGATCGCATGAGTATCGTTGCCCCCGCCGGCACCCTGCCCGCCACATTCCGCGCCAAGCGGCGGCTCGGCTTCAACACCCGCGTATCGTTCAACGATGAGGCCGGTCCGGCGCAGGGACTGCGCGACGGCATAGAACTGTTCAAGGCAGCCGAGCGACTGGGCTACCAGTCGGGCTGGGCCTATCAGCGCCATTTCGATCACTACCTGTCCTCTCCGATCCCATTCTTTGCTGCGGTCGGCCAACATACAAGCCATATCACGCTCGGATCGGCTGTCATCCCGATGCGCTACCAGGACCCGATCCTGCTTGCCGAGGCAGCCGCCACTGCCGACCTGCTCATCGGCGAAAGGCTTGAGCTGGCCATCTCGACCGGCGCCAATGCTGCATTCGACGCGGTATTCGGCGCGGTCGATACCGATGCTCGAACGGAAGCAAAGCGCCGCCAGGCGCGTTTTCTTGCAGCAATTGCCGGCGAGGTGCTGCACACAGTCGATGGTCCAGGCCAAGGTGCCCCGGAGGGCACCGAACTGCGGGTGACCCCGCACAGCCCGACGCTGCGGTCGCGTATCCGGCAAGGCTCGGCGAGCCTGAGCTCAGCCGTGCAGGCCGCCGAACTCGGGATCGGGCTCATCTCCGGAACTGTCCAACACGACCACGTCGAGGGCGAGAGTTTTGGAGAATATCAGGCCCGCGCCATCGAGGCTTTCCGCGCGACATGGCGCCGGAAGCAGGGCACCGAGCCGCCGCCGGTCACGGTCGCGGCGTCGATCCTGGTCGGCACCACCGCCGAATTGCGTGAGAAATATGCCGCTTATGACCTCGAGCGCCGAACCAAGGGGATCGGAGCATCTCGGCCCAGCGGCGCCCTTGAACCGACCGCGCCGGCCATTCAGCCGCCGGGCGTCCAGATTTCGCCGGTCTTCCATGGCACCCCCGATCAGGTAATCGAAGCTGTGCTCAAGGATCCGGGCCTGGCGGCCGCCGACGAGATTGTTCTCTTCCTACCGCCCGCTTTCAGTCTTGCGGAGAACGTGCGCCTCCTGGCAGATCTCGTACAGACGGTGGCCCCGAGCCTCGGCTGGTCGCCCACCGCGTGATGACGCATTTCAAGGCCTGAGAATATCCACTCGAAATACGTCCGCCGCTCAGTCACCAGAGCGGCGGCTGGAGCAATTCCAGGAAAAGTGCGCAGCGGTTTTCTATCCGGAATTGCGTGAAAACAAAAAGATAGAGCGGTTCAGAGATTCCGTGAAAAGCTGAACCGCTCTATTGGCCGAACCTTCGTTCAGGCCGCCGGCGTTGGCTCGCCAAGCGAAAGCATCAACCGGTTTGCCCAGTTGAAGAAGGCCGCGCCATGGATCACATCCGCGATTTCCAGATCATCCAGTCCTTCTTCGCGCAACCTACGGATTTCGTCGGCTCCAAATTGCGATGGCGTGGCCGTTAGCGCAGCTGACGCTTCGACGACGGCATTCCATCGGCTGCCTAAATCGGCTTGAAGGCCCTCGTCCAACAGACGCTGCACATCCTCAGTCCGCTTGGAATGATGGGAAGCAAAACGCGAATGGACCGATGCGCAGAAGATGCATCCATTCGCCCGCGAAGCTGCCGTAGCAGCCAGTTCCCGTTCAGCGCGCGGAAGGCCGGCCGAGACATTGTAGAAGATATCCTTATCGGTCTTCGTACGCGCCTGCAAAATATCTGGGTCCCGCGCCAACAACATGAAGTAAGGCGATTTTGCGCGGGACGCGTCCACGAGGCCGGCCCAGTGGCGTTCGGTCAGCTCCGCTTCGTCAAGGGGCTGCAGCCAGGGCGTCCAGCCGATCTCAGCTTGAGTGAAGGCGTTTGGCCGGTTTTCGATTGCCGGATGAATAACAATTTCGGTCATGGCAGAATTCCTTATCCGTGCGATTTAGGCTTGCGCGACCTTCCCGATGGCAGCGGAACTTGCTGTCAGGGCCTTCAGGCCGGTAACGACCCTGATCTGGAACGCAAGGAATGCGACGAGTTGCGACAGGGTGACGATGCCAGTGGTCGTCCAGCCGGCATCGAGCAACTTCTGCAATGCCCCGGCGCTTGCCTCCCTCGGTCGGAAGACCAGAAGGTGGATGTGTTCGAGCGCTGCGCTGAGTTTTGGGTCCAGAAGATTTCGGCTCTCACCCGAAACCTCGTAAACGAAGCCCGGCTTGTCCTCACGCGATAGCGGGCCAGCCGGATAATGGCCGTAAGGCCCGCGTGCATTGCCCCGATCTATTTCGGCGTCGATGACGGCAACGAGGGCGGAGCCATGGGGTTCATCCTGGAGTTTGGAAGAATAATAGCTCCTGATCGCGGCTGCCTTGTGCAGCCCTGCAACGAAGGCCGCGGCGGCGAAGCGCTCCGCCGGAGTGACGCTTCCCCAATGCTCGGGTTCAAAGAGAGCCTCATAGCTCTTCTGCGCGTTGAGGCGCGTCTCGGGCCGCTGCTCCCGAAGACCGTCAAGACGGGATCCTGGCTCTATTCCCGCAAGGAAGTCGATAATATCTCTGTTCTGCAAAGTCATGGTCGATGCCTTCTCTTCGGATGCTGCTATTCAGGCCTGCGCGGCGAAGCGACGTTCGTTCTCAGTGGCGCCTTGCGGCACCCAGCCGAGCGCGGGTGCGACATGGGCGGCGGTCAGTTCCAGCGAGCGCAGAATGTATTCATGCGGCGGATCGATGGAGTGCACCTGAAAGACCAGATCGGTGACACGCGCCAGGGCCGCATCTACCTGAAGCGATTCAATAACGTCGTCGGGGGTACCGACGTGGACGTCGAACGCTTTGATCAGGTCGGCCGTGGTTTCGCCCGGAATCGCAAAACCCGCTGCCTTGAAGTGCTCGACGATCCGCCCCAGGCCGAGATCGGCGAAATGAAGAGCTTCTTTTCTGCTGTCGGCGACAAAGAGGCTCCGCGAACCCAATATGCGCGGATGTCGCCCGGCCGGCAGCGCCGAAAGATAGGCATCGATGATCGGGTTCTGCAGGTCCGAAAGCTTGGCGTCCGGTGTCTCCGGCGGGCGCGGCTGCGTCCTAGATAACATCAGCCCGTCGCCATCACGGGCGGCACGCAAACCTCCACCGACGGAAAACGTCGCCTGCCAGACATGGTCGCGCAGATGCGGCGCGGCGGGATAAAGGCGGTTGCCGCCCGTAAGCTCTCCGCCCGCCCAGGCATTGCGCACCAAAGCAAGATGATTGCCATAAACCTCCGTGCGCTGGCTGCTTTCCAGGCCGAAAGGAAGAAAGGCTTGCGGGGTGCCGCCAGTGCCGAAGCCGACTTCCAGCCGCCCATCAAGCAGGCTATCGAGCACGGCGGTATCTTCCGCGACCCGCACAGCATTTTCCATCGGCAGCGTGATGACGCCGGTGCCAAGGCGAATGCGCGATGTCTGCGGGGCCAGGGCAGCAAGGAATACCAATGGCGCGGGCAATCCGCCCTCATCGCCGTTAAAGTGATGCTGCGCCACCCAGGCAGAATCGAAGCCCTGTTTTTCGGCATGGATGATCTGCTCGGAAACCAGCCCGTAGCGCGTTTTCGCATCTGCCTGATCGAGGACGCGGCTGAAGAAACCTAATCTCTTCGGTAATGTTGATGTACTCATGAGGATTATCCTGCACTGATGAGGGTCGGATCTGGTGCCCGCGGAAACTTTTTGCCCGGCACCGCATCGATCAGTTCACGCGTGTAAGAGCTCTTGGGATTGCTGAAGACGTCTTCGACACCGCCTGTTTCGACCAGCCGCCCACCGTTGAGGACCGAGACCGTGTCTGCGATCTGACGCACCACCGCAAGATCATGGGAGACGAACAGATAGGTCAGTCCCAGCTCGCGCTGCAGCTCGTCCAAAAGATCGAGGATCTGCGCCTGCACCGTTACGTCGAGCGCGGAGACGGCCTCGTCGAGTACCAGGATCTGCGGATCGAGCACCAGGGCGCGCGCAATCGCCACGCGCTGACGTTGCCCTCCCGAAAGCGCGTGCGGCCGGCGTTGCAATAAGTCAGTCGGCAGTCTGACTTTTTCGAGAGTTGCCGCCACCTTCGCCAATCGTTCACGCCGGGGCAACCGTTCGAAATTCAACAGCGGTTCCTCCACGATCCTTTCGATCGTCTGACGCGGATCGAGCGAACCATAGGGATTTTGGTAGACGAGCTGGATCTTCTTGCGGAACAGTCTCAGCGTTTCGCCACGCAGCGAAGACAGATCGAGCCCATCGATCACAACCTGCCCGGAGGTCGGCCGCTGAAAGGCCGAAACGATCCTGATCGTCGTCGTCTTGCCGGAGCCGGATTCGCCGACGATCGCATGCGTACTGCCGCGGCGAACACGAAACGACACGTCGTCCACCGCCCTGAAACTACTATCGCTGCCAGTACCGAAATCCTGCACCAGCCTATCAACCACGATGATATCGTCTGCCGGCGCAGCGGATACGCTCGCATGTGGCGGCGATCGCTTCGGCCGGGCGTTCAGCGATGGCGCATCGGCAAGCAGACGGCGCGTGTAGCTGCTTTGCGGGTTTCTGAGAATATCGGCGGTGCGTCCTTGCTCCTGAATGCGGCCATGCTGCAGGACGATCAGCCGGTCGGATCGATCGGCGGCAATCCCGAGATCGTGGGTCACCAGAAGGACCGCGGTGCCATATTCGCGTCTCAGATCGTCGATCAGATCGAGTATGTGCCTCTGCACCGTCACGTCCAAGGCACTGGTGGGCTCGTCAGCGATGATCAGCGAAGGCTTCAGCGCGATGGCGATCGCGATCAGCACACGCTGGCGCATCCCGCCGGAAAGCTCATGCGGATATTGCTTGGCACGCAGTTCCGGCTGGCTAAGGCCGACGCGCTTCAGCAATTCGACTGCCTTGGCTCGAGCGGCAGCACCGGATGCCCGGCCATGGACCGTCAGGATTTCGGCGACCTGCTCGCCGATCGTCCTCACCGGATTGAGCGAATTGCCCGGATCCTGCGGTACGAGGCTGATGACGGAACCGCGAATGCCATCCAGCCGCCTTTGCGGCCAGCCGGCAATGTTCTCGCCGTTCAGGCGAACGGTTCCCTGCTGGAGCAGTCCACCTTCAGGCAGGAGACCAATGAGAGCTTGCGCCGTCGAACTCTTGCCGGAACCGGACTCCCCGACCAGGGCGACGACCTCACCGGCGCGAACCTCAAAGTCAATATCGTGAACGACCGTGCGCAGGCCGCTCCTGTCGCGATAGGCTACCCTAAGGCCTGCAGCATCGAGGATCGGCGCACCCTTTTCCGCAATTGTTCCAATGATTGGAGCCGTCATTTCCCGATACTCCCAAGCGCTCGGCTGATACGGTTGATGGAAATGACGACCAGGACCACGACGAGGCCGGGCGCCGCCGTCAGCCACCAGGCGGTTGCGATATAATTGCGTCCCTCGGCAATCAGCAGGCCCCATTCCGGTGTCGGCGGCGGCGCGCCGTAGCCGAGAAAGCCGAGGGTGGCGAGCTGCAGGATGGCCCAGCCGGCCTGCAGCGCCGCAAAAGCGATCACCGAGGCCAGCGAATTCGGCAGGATGTGGCGCCAGAGAACCTTGAGGAAGGTGCCGCCGCTGCCGAAGGCGGCCTCGACATATTCGCTTCGGCGCACGGTGACGACTTCGGAGCGGACCAATCGGGCAAATTTGGCGATCAGCGTGCAGCCGACCGCAATCGCGGCGTTGACGGTGCCGAATCCGAGCAGAACGATGATGCTAAGCGATAAAAGCAGATCCGGTATGGACAGCATGACGTCCACCAGTCTCATGATGACAGTCTCGATCCTGCCGCCGAACGATCCGGCAAGAAGGCCGAGCGTCGTGCCGGCCACAAGCGCGATACCGACGGCGGCAAGCGCGCCCGAAAGCGAATGCACGGCGCCATAGACGATGCGGGCAAAGAGATCGCGCCCGAGCGAATCCGTCCCCAGGAGATGAGCGGCAGTCGGCGGCCGGAGATGCTGGCCGGGCAAACCCTGTATGGGATCATAGACCGTGAAAATGCCAGGGACGAGCGCCCACAACACAGCCAGTGCAAGAATGAGGCAGGCAAGGACGAGACCAGGCTGTATGCGCAGCAGATGCCAAGCAGCGCTGGCGTCCTTACGAAGATCGGCCGTGACCGTCACGGACGATGCTCTTTCTTCCTGGCTTGGTGCATCCAGTTCGGCATGCCGTTGCGCGGGTTCGATCCTTGCCATCATGCCGCTCCCAGTTTGATCTTCAGACGGGGATCGAGCACGGGATAAAGAAGATCGACCACGAGATTGATGACGACGAAGGCGGTTGCTGCGACGACGACGATTGCCTGGAGAACGGCGACATCCTGGCTGTCCACCGCCTGCTTCGTGAGCCCGCCGATGCCATTAAGGCCAAAGACCGTTTCGGTGATGACAGCGCTGGCGATCAACTCCCCGAACAGCAATCCGGCAACGGTTAAAACCGGCAGCAGCGTGTTCTTGGCGACGTGCCGCCACAGGACCTTGGCATGCGAGAGGCCTTTGGCTCGCGCGACGGGCACGAAGGGCCTTGTCAGGACCTCGTCTATGTTCTTCAGCAGAATTTGCGCCAGAGGAGCGGAAATTGGCACCGCGACGGTCAGGATGGGCAGGAAAAGACCTTCCCACGGGCCTGGATTGATGACCGGCACGAGGCGGAGCCGGAAGGAGAATATCTGAATGAGCATGATGCCGAGCCAAAAGGTCGGCACGGATATGAAGAGCGACGGAATCGATTGGATCAGGCCCCGCAGCCAGACAAGACCGGAGAGATTGCAGGCAATTGCAATCAGAACGGCAAGAAGCGTCGCCACCGCAAAGCCCAATGCTGCAAGCAGCAGCGATGGCGGCAGGTTGGTGGCAAGCAGTGAGCTCACAGGAACGCCCGCCTGCAGGGAATAGCCGAAATCACCCGTCAGGAAACTCCAGACGGCATGGAGATATTGATGCAGGAACGATCCGTCGGCGCCATAAGCCGCCCTGATATCGGCAAGCTGTTCGGGGCTCAGTCCGTAATCCGGGTTCTGGAACTTGATCAGCACCGCGTCGCCCGGCAGCGACTGCAGCAACACGAACGAAACGGTGAAAGCCGCCCATAGGACGAACAGCGCCTGCCCAAATTTCGATAGTATGTATCTTGCCATGCCAATACCACGTCTTCGCGTCGGGAAGGCCCGGCACCACGCCGGGCCAGCCCCGTTTTTATCAGTGTTCAGCGAGCCAGGTGCTGTAGAAGGATGGGCGTCCCACGGCTTCGAATGCAATTCCCTTCACGTAAGGCGCGCCGGCAAAAACCTGCGGCTCCTCGAAGAAGGGGATGACATAGGCCTGATCGAGCAGATATTCCTGCGCCGCCTTGGCCGCCGCCAGGCGCTTGTCGCGATCCGTCTCGGAGGCGACGGTTTCCAGGATGCCGTTCAGCTTGTCATCCGAGAAACTCGCCTTGGGATTGAGGCCGCCCTTTTGCAGCAGGGCATCGCGGTTCTTGGGGTAGAACTGGCTCTTGATGACATCGGGATCGGCACGGCCGACCTCGGCGACGACCAGCGGCGTCTTTGCCGGATCGACATTGTCGGTCACCAGATTTCCCGAGGTGCCGGCAAGAACCTGCAGCTTGACGCCGAGCTTGGCCCATTGCTGCGCGACGAGCTGTAGCACGGCCTTGTTCTGTGGCTGGGGCAGGGATTCGTAGACTGCAAGCGAAAGCGGCTTGCCATCCTTCTCGCGAACGCCGCTCGCGCCCTTCTTCCAGCCTGCTTCATCCAGGAGCTTTTCAGCAAGAGCCGGATCGTAGGTCAGCTTTGACGACAGATCCGCGTAGCCGGCGGCGGCCGACGAAATGACCGATTTCGCCTGCGGATAATTCACAGAAAACAGCGTGTCGACGATTTCCTTGTTATTGGTCGCGTGAAGGAGCGCCTGGCGAACCTTGAGATCGGCAACGAGCGGGTTGTCCGGGCGGAAGGCGACGCTGTCGTTCACGCCGCGGGTCGGCGCCGCATAGATCGCGAAACTCTGGTCGGACACCTGCTTCTCGTCATAGGCCTGCAGCTGACGGATGAAATCAGCCTGACCGGAAAGCAATGCGCCGATGCGCACGCTGTCCTCGCCGGTGATGATGTATTTGATGCCATCCAGATAGGCACGGCCCTGATGCTCCAGCTTGCTCGGACCCCAGTTGTAGTCTGTCCGCGCCTTCAGCGAGAGCTGCTTGCCGAGCGTCTCGCTCTCGACGACGAAGGGGCCGGATCCGATAATTTTCGTCGCATCGCCGAGCTGGTCGAAGGGGAGCGTCAGCGTCTTCAACGAGACCAGGCCGGATCCGATGACAGATGTTCCCTGCAGAAAACCCGGAGATGATTTCTTGAAGTAGAACTTGACCGTATAGGGATCGATGACTTCGCTGTGATCGTAATTGTTGATGACTTCGGAAACCGGCTGTTTCAGCTCCTTATTGCCGAGGCCGAACGTATCGTAGTTCTTTGCAACGGCATTGGCATCGAGCGGGGTGCCGTCGGAAAAGGTCACGCCTTTGCGGATCTTGAACGTATATTCCGTCGCCGCATCGTTGACCGTCCAGGATTCGGCAATCCACGGCTCGATATCAAGCGTCTTCGGGTTCTGATAGGTCAGCTTGTCGGTGATCTGGTTGAGAATGCCGCCGTTCGGATAGAATCCGCCTGCCGGCGGATAGAGGTTCGTATGCGCCTGCTGTTCGAGATAAATCAGCGTGCCGCCTTTGACCGGCTGGTCATCGGCGAATGCCACCGGCGCCGCCAGTAGCCACACGCTCAGTAAACTTGCCGCCTTGAATTTGGCTTTGATGCCCATTGTGTAAGCCTCTGTAGGATAATGCGCATCAACCTACGGCAAACACCTATATATCTATAGAATTAATATTCTAATTTGGACACAAGTCGGGAAACGAACGCGACTATATTTTCGGGTTGAATGGGCCTGTCGCGCTGCCTGATGGGACAAGCATCCACTAAAAATGAGCGGGCAATATTCGCGCATTCAGAAACGCCTCCGCAATCCAATGCGCTTCCGCTCTTCGATACCTTTCAATCTTTTCTATTAGAATTGTTTTCCCCTATGGCCCGACTATTTGGCATTGCCGAGAATGGCCTGCCGCATCTACCACGCATATAATCCAGTAAATTAATGGACTAATCGAACTTGGAACGCCTCCGATCGTTCGTTCGGAAGAATCGATTTCAACGGGTGATGAAGATGACCAGACAGGTGATTGAATATGCCGGCGTTCCGGTGGGCATCGTCGTTCCGGACAAGGGCGCGCTAAAGTTCATCGCAGTCAAGTTTCATGTCTATGATCTCGACGGCCAACATTTTGCCGCCGCCTCGGACGTGCTGCGAGCCATCCATCAATTGGCGTCCCCGTCGACCGGCAACCTCGACCGCGCTGCGTAAAGGAAGGCATATCATGAGCAGGCTGTATCGCTTCTTTCGGCTCTCCGCACAACGCGACGACCTATTTTCATGCCTTAACCTATTCTCATACTGAGAGCTCTTCATATGGCTGTTACTGCCCAACCCCTCATCCTCGATCACGCCGTCATCGGCGTCCTTGACCGGTTGGACGAGGCCGCCGCAATCTACCGCAAACTCGGCTTTGCATTGACTCCACGCGGCTATCATACCCTGGGCTCCATCAATCATCTTGCCGTGTTCGGCGAGAACTATCTGGAGCTGCTCGGATTTCCGCCTGACAGTGACGGGAACCGCGCCGATCTCTGGTCTTATCCGATCGGTTTGAACGGGCTTGCTTTTCGAACCACCGACGCCGCCAGCCTGCAACGCGAATTGGGCGCCGCCGGCAAACCCGTCACCGAATGGCGTGATTTCTCGCGCCCTGTCGATGTGGGCGGCATAGAGAAGTCAGCCAGTTTCCGCACCTTTCAGATCGGTAAGGAGGCGCTCTCCAACGGCCGCTTCTTCTTCTGCCAGCACAATACGCCGGAGCTGGTGTGGCAGCCGAAGGATCAGAGTCACCCCAACGGTGTTCTCGATATCGTCGATGTCTTCATCGTCAGCCGCGCTCCTAAAGCGATTACCGAACTGCTAGGTGGATTCGCCAATACCGATGCTCCTGACATCGTTAGCGAGGGCATTGCAATTCACGCCCGCACCGTCACACTTCATATTCTGTCCGAGGCTGATGCTGCCTCCCGGTTCGGCTCTTCCATTCCGACAGATTTTGACGGCAACGAAAGAAAAGTGGCGCTCGGATTGAAGGTACGATCGCTTGAAGCAACCGCAGACGCCCTGGCGCAGGGAGGCTTTTCGCCTCACGCCTTCGAGGGTGGTCTGCTTGTTGATGCCGATGCCGCCAATGGAGTCGCGCTATGGTTCAAGGAGTAGAAGAGCCGGCGCATACTTGAGGGTGACGCAACTGAGATGCCGGTATCCGGCATTGCGATCGTTCAGCGCTTCGATATCGAAATCAATGCAAGGAACTCCGCATGGCTAATCAGCCCGTCACCACCCGTATCGTGCTTGCCTCCCGTCCCGTTGGAAAACCGGTGGCGGCGAACTTCCGGCTTGAACGGGAAACCTTGCGGGATCTCGACGAAGGCGAGGTTCTTCTGCAAATCCTTTATCTTTCTCTCGACCCCTATATGCGAGGTCGCATGGACGACGCGAAATCCTATGCCGCGCCGGTCGAAATTGGCGGCGTGATGGAAGGCGGAACCGTCGCGCGCGTGGTCAAATCACGCAATACGGAATTCACGCCGGGGGACATCGTCCTCTCCCATTCCGGCTGGCAGAGCCATGCGATCTCAAACGGCGCGGGATTGCGCAAGCTCGACCCCAATGTGGCGCCGATCTCGACGGCACTCGGCATTCTGGGAATGCCCGGCTTCACGGCTTATGCGGGGCTGCGCAATATCGCACGACCCCAAGCCGGAGAGACATTGGTTGTTGCCGCCGCAAGCGGCGCGGTCGGCTCGGCCGTCGGGCAGATCGCCAAGATCTTTGGTGCAAGGGTGGTCGGGATCGCAGGCGGCCCGGACAAGTGCCGCTATATCCACGACGAACTTGGCTTCGATGCCGCGATCGATCACCGGGCCGGCGACTTTCAAGCCCAGCTTGCATCGGCTTGTCCGAAGGGCATCGACATCTACTTCGAAAATGTCGGCGGACACGTCTGGAACGCGGTGTTTCCATTGCTGAACGATTTCGCTCGCGTGCCAATCTGCGGGCTGATTGCACATTATAACGAAGACCCGTCCACTTCGCGCGGATCGGACCAGCTGCCAGCGGTCATGCGCGCCATCCTCAGAAAGAGCCTGACCATCCGGGGTTTCATACAACGCGAATTCGCCGATCAGCGCGCCGATTTCTATCGCGAAGCCGCAAAATGGATTTCCGAGGGGCGGCTCAAATATAAGGAGGACATCGTGGATGGGCTCGAAAACGCTCCGGAAGCTTTCCTCGGGCTGCTGGAAGGGCGGAACTTCGGTAAACTGGCCGTGCGTGTCGCACAGAGCTGACCGCCAGCCGTCAGTCGGCGCATATCGGTCCTTCACCGCAATCTCTCCGAAATGGCCTCGGCGACCTTTCTTGCCTGCACGCGGATATCCGGCACGGCGGTAATTTCCCAGAATTGGCCCGCAGTCAGCGCGCCAACGGCATAGATGACCGCTTCGCTGCCGCTCGAACCAGGGATGCGCGAGCGAGCATCGACCACCAGTCCAAGACGAAGCGGGTCTGCCTCGATCAGGCCTTGGCGCTGCATCTCCTGCAGCAATGGAGAATGCGCGATGCCTGCCCGCTCCATGCCAGTGCAATTCACGATCCAATCCGCCTCAATCGATGCGGTAAAGCTCTCGCCGCGCGGCCGATAATGTACGGTCAAAGCCTTGGTTTTCTCGACATTCTGGAGATAGCCGGCGCGGACCGAAACCTGGCCGCTTTGCAGCATCGTCTCAAATCTGCGGAACACGTCCGGCGCAACCCGATGACGATGGATGTTCCACCAGGGTAACGCATGGCGCAAAAAGCGGCGGCGCTCGGCCTCCGGCAATCTCGACCAGAGAGCTTGCGTTTTCGGGCGCAACCCATCCATGACTCTGCGCCAGTCCCCCGCATCTTTGCTTTCGCGACGGAGAACATGCAGGAGTTCACTCATCCTCGTGGGCAAGGCTCCGACGTCGATCTCGACCGCCGGCTTCGGATGGCTGGCGTGATCGTGCGGAACCAGACCGCGCCGCGACAACACGATTATCTTGCCGGTGAAACCGTGAGCAGACAGTGCCAAAACCTGATCGATCATCGTCAATCCCGAACCCAGGATACAGACAGTATCAGTCTTACTGACGCGCCTCAGCCATGACAGTCGCCATGGATTTTCGATGATGTGGGAGCGCAGGCCGGCAGGCAATCCGGTCAAATCGAAGGGCAGTTGGGCATTCCCCACTCCCAGACAAAGCACGACGCTTCGCCCGGCGATCTCATTGCCGTTGTCCAAAATAAAACCGAGCGCGGAACCGTAGTGCTCAACGCATCCGGTCGCCTTGGCCTTGATGAAATCAACCCGGCAACGCCGTTTCCTGTTGCGCAGCAGAGCAGCCAAACTGTCTCGAATATACAGGCCATAGTCCTGCCTGGAGGCGAAATCCCCCGCATCCAACGGTCGCTTATGCTCCCGCAGCCATTCGACAAAAGCATTCGGACGGTCCGGAAAAAGGCTCATGCGGCCGGCCGGTACGTTCAAGCGATGCAGATAGAGCTCGGTGCGATAGGCGGTTCCGCGGCCAAATCCGGGATCGTCTCCGACGATGGCGATGGATGCGGTTTCGGGAAGCAGTTCCACGAGGTTGCAGACGGTGGAGATGGCGGAAAAGCCGGAACCCACGACAACGGCATCATAGATCATGGCTTGCCTTCTTCACTTTCGGGCGCTGCGGGAATTGCCAATAAATTCCTTTCGTCTGATTTAGGGCGGATGGATTTCGATCCAACATGCGACGATGTCTTGCCGGGAGATATCCAATGTCGCCCTACCTTCTTCCGCTCATGACACGGCCGCGCGCTTGGCACGTTTTCCAATGGCAAGACATTATCCATAAATTTCGTAGATTAAAAGAATAGGTTCCGCCGCCTTCCCTTGAATGGGCAAATGAATTTCTTTGTCCTGCAGGTAGCTCTCCCCAGCGGCCGGCAGCGCATTTTCTCAGCCGCTTATTGTTCCAATGAAGGAGCTCTGGGTGCCGACATGAGTTGGGGTCTTTCCTTCAAGAAGGATAGAGACATGCAAGTGAACGCAGCAATGACACGCGACGTGCGCGTCGCAAATCCCAACCATTCCATTCGCGAAGCTGCGACCATGATGGCCGATCTCGATGCCGGCATTATCCCCGTCGGCGAGCATGACAGGCTCGTGGGCATGATCACGGACCGCGACATCGCGGTACGCGCAGTCGCGCAAGGAAAAGGACCGGAAACCAGGATCGGCGACGTGATGTCGGCGGAGGTCAAATATTGCTTCGAGGATGATGACATCGACGATGTGATGACGAATCTGGGCGATATTGAGCTACGGCGGCTACCCGTTCTCAATCGGGACCGGCGATATTGCCGTTTCCGTGGAGGACGGATCTGCCGGCCTTGCGCTTGCCGAAATATCCAGACCCGGAGGAGCGCATTCGCAAACCTGAACCGGCAATGAGTGAAGGAGTGACGCGATGTCTGCATCAAAAACAACGACGGATCACAAGCTGATCCGCCAATGGGTGGAATCAAGAGGCGGACACCCATCCCGCGTGAAGAACGCCGGGGGCGATGGCGGCCATTTGCGGATCGATTTCGGAGAGCCGGAGAAAAACCTGAAGGAAATCGCCTGGTACGAATTCTTCCGGATCTTCGACGAGAACAAGCTGGTATTCCTCAATCAGGAAAAGACGGAAAAAGCTCGCTTGCCCAGCCGGGCCGAACCTCTCGCGAACGCAGTGCGATTCACGTCGTTGCCTGGCGTTTAAAGGTCTCGCCCGTTCAGTAGGAAATTCGTCCATCGACGATTGGCGACGATCCCGAGGAAAGCTGTTGTTTCAACACCTGCCTCGCATCGTCGCTGATGATCGACATCGGAGCTGCGACTGCGACCTTTGCCGCCGAGCCCGCCAGATCCGCGGTTCGCACGGCCGCAATGCCTACCCTATCCGCAAGCGAGACCTGGCCAGCGTCCAATGACTGCCCTGCCAGCCGCCGTCCGAGCAGTTGGACCATGTCGCGATTGTCCGCAAAGGTATTGTGGCCCAGCGCGTCGTCCGGTTTTACGGAACTCGTATCGACGACCGTGATCCCGAGCTTGGCCAAGTCTGCCGCATAGGGTGTTGAATCGAAGCCGCCGACCCGATTGACGCCACCGGAGAGCCACCGCGAAACCTGTAGCGCCTTGTCTTTGGTGGAGGAAAAAATCGTAAAGTGCGGTCGTTGCACGCCCATCTCGATCATCTGGCGGCGGAAGACGTCGATATCGATATCGGGCGATGCGAGGATGACATTCTTCACCTTTGACGGAATTGTCTTGTTGCGCATGGCAACGCCGCGCAACGCTTCCGCCGTCAACCATGATCCCATGGAGTGGGCAAGGATCGTCACCTCACCAACATCGGGACTTTTGGCAGCCTGCAGGATCATATCTTCGAGCGCTCGTCGCGAGAAATTCGTGCTTTCCTTGTCGTAGAGATAGTCGAAAACGTTGCCGCGCGAGGGCCAGGTGAAGAGGATCGGCGCGGCATCCGTTCCGGAATCATGCATGATCTGCGCGAAGCGGAAGACGGCGTCGGCATAGGTATTGTTGAAGCCGTGCACGAAGATGACAACCTGCCGCTTGGCATTGCGATTCTTGCCGAACCATTCGAAAATATTGCGCTCGGATGCCACCTTTCCGACTTTTAGGACTGCAAACTCTTTCTCGGGATTGGCCGGTACATGCGATGGCCATTGCACTTCGCCGATCTTGCGATTTCGATCGGGAGGAATGGAAACGACGATATCGTTGAGAGAAATCGCCGTTCCACGTTCGCCGGAATAAAGCTCGCCTGCTTTGTCGGTCGGCTGGCGTGTCGTCGCCACCATCATGTCCACGGTGCTGGTGCCTGGTCCCGCCGTTGCGACCGGCTGGAGAACATTCTCCAGCCGCCCCGCGCAGCCTGCCAGGACCGACAGGGAGATCAGAACGGAAAGACCAGACCGCTTGAGAGCAAATGAGGTCAAGCTGCGCTGTGCGCAGGCAGCATAACGGGTGCTGCCGGCGAGGTCCCTTCGTCCAACCTTCTGCATCGGACGCCCCTTCAGTGTTGCGCGTCGTCGCGAGGAATTCGGAACCAGGCAACATAGAGTGCCGGAAGGAAGAGCAGCGTCAGAACCGTACCGACGACGATGCCGCCCATCATCGCATAGGCCATGGGGCCCCAGAATATCTCCCTGGAGATCGGGATCAGCGCGAGCGTTGCGGCAGCCGCCGTCAGCATGATGGGCCGCATTCGATGCTCGGTCGCCTCGATGACCGCTTGCCAGGCCGGCACACCCTCGCTTCGAAGGTGCTCGATCTGTACGACAAGGATCACTGAGTTGCGGATCAAGATACCTATGAGAGCAAGTACGCCAAGGATTGCGACGAATCCCATGGGCGCATTGCTGAAGAGAAGTGCGGCAACCACACCGATAAGCGCTGTGGGAGCAACAGCAAACACCAGAAACAGCCTGCTGAAGCTTTGCAGCTGGATCATCAGGATCGTCGCCATGATGAACAGCATCAGCGGCGCTACCGCCACGATCGGCCCCTGCGCTTTGGCGCTCTCCTCTACCGAGCCGCCATCGACGATGCGGTAGCCGCTTGGGAGTGTCTTGCGGAACTCGTCGACCTTCGGCTGCAATTCGTTGACGATCGTCGCCGGCTGCGTCGGTCCGACCACGGCAGCCTTGATGGTGATGGTCGGTATGCGGGTACGCCGCCAAATCGTCGGCTGCTCCAGCTCGTAGTGGAAATTCGCAACTGCGGACAACGGTACGGATTTGCCATTGGAACCGCCAAGCTGGAGGTTCTGCAGCGTCTCGATCGAACCTCGCTCGGAGGTCTGGGCGCGGCCGATTACATCGATGAGATAGATATCATCCCGGATCTGCGTGGCCGACGATCCCTCGACAATGCTGTTCAGTGCCGTTGCAATATCCTGCGAGGAGACCCCCAGCTGCCGTGCCTTGTCCTGAAGGACATCGACCTTGACCACGCGCGACGGTTCGTTCCAGTCGAAGGTCATGTTGGACAATAGAGGATGCTGACCGACGATACCGGCGAATTTCTGGGAAATATCCCTGACCTTCTGGATATCCGGCCCGCTCACCCGGTACTGCACCGGCTTGCCGACCGGGGGGCCGATGTCGAGCAGCTTCACGAATGCATCGGTTCCGGGGAAGGTCTTCGTCAGATAATCCTGCAGTTCGGCTTTGACCTTGTCACGAACGTCGAGCCCCTTGGTGACGATCACGGTCTGACCGAACGAGACATCGGGAGTCTGCACGTCAAAGGACAGGATGAAACGGGGAGCGCCTTGGCCGACATAACTCGTCCAGTGATCGATATCCTTGTTGTCGGCCAGCATCTCGCGTTCGAACCTGGCCATCTGCTTGTTCGTCTCCGAAATCGAGCTGTTCTGCGGCAGATTCCAGTCGACGATCAGTTCCGGTCTGTCGGAGGACGGGAAAAACTGCTGCTGCACAAGGCTCATCCCGCCGATGGAAAGAGCGAAGGCTGCAACCGTTGCGGCGATCGTAACCCAGCGCCAACGCAGGGCGGCACGCAAGAGCCATGCAAAGGCACGGGTAAAACGGCCTTTCTGTTCATGATGGGATTTCATGGTTTTCGGAAGGATCGAAACGCCGAGCAACGGCGTGAACAGGACTGCAACGATCCATGAAACCAGGAGCGAAACGGCAATGACCACGAAGAGGGTGAAGGTGAATTCACCGGCGGCGCTGGTATTGAGGCCGACCGGGATGAAGCCTGCGACGGTCACGAGCGTACCGGTCAGCATCGGGAAGGCGGTCGAGGTATAGACGTATGTCGCCGCTTTTCTCAGGTCGTCGCCCACTTCCAGTCGGGCAACCATCATTTCCACCGCGATCATGGCGTCATCGACGAGAAGGCCAAGGGCGATGATCAGCGCGCCGAGCGAAATACGCTGCATGGAAATGCCGGTATATGCCATCACGAGGAAGGTGATCGCCAGCACGAGCGGAATGGAGATGGCCACCACGAGCCCTGCCCGGACGCCGAGGCTGATGAAGCTGATCGCAAGCACGATGACGATCGCCTCGAACAGAGCGCGCGTGAAGCCCGACACGGCCTCGTCGACGACGGCGGGCTGATCGGAAACGCGCTGGACGTCCACGCCGATGGGAAGATCTGCCGTGACCTGTTCGATCTCCTTGTCGAGCGCCTTGCCGAATTCAAGGAGATTCGCCCCAGTCTTCATGCCGATTGCAAGTCCGATCGCCGGCTGGCCGTTATATCTGAACAGCGCCGAGGGAGGATCGACATAGCCGCGTTTGATCGTCGCGACGTCGGTCAACGGGAAGAAGCGGTCGTTGACGCGAAGATTGATCGATCTAAGGCTTTCCTCCGACGTGAACTGGCCGCTGACCCGCAAGGCGATGCGCTCGGGACCGGCATCGACGAAGCCTGACTGGGTGACGGCATTCTGCGCCTGCAGCGTGTCGATGACGGACTGCTGGTTAAGACCGAGGGCTGCGATTTTCCGTGTAGAAAATTCGAGATAGATGGCCTCGTCCTGCGCACCGATAATGTCGACCTTGCCGACATTTGCGACCGTCAGCACCTTTGCGCGCGCAGTCTCGACGAGATCACGAAGCTGTCGCTGCGTCAGTCCGTCGCTGGTAAAAGCGTAGATATTGCCATAGACGTCGCCGAAAGTGTCGTTGAAAAACGGTCCGACGACACCGCTCGGAAAATCCCCCTTGATGTCGCCGATCATGTTGCGGACCCGCATCCAGATGGCATTGACATCCCTGGCTTTGGTCGTGGGCAAAAGCTCGACGAAAATGGTCGTCTTGCCGGCAACCGTCTCGCTCCTGGTATAATCGAGCGAATCCAGCTCCTCGATCTTCTTTTCAATACGGTCGGTGACCTGTTTGGTCACCTCCTCGGCCGACGCACCAGGCCATTGCGCCTGAATGATCATCGTCTTGATGGTAAAGTCAGGGTCTTCTTCGCGGCCGAGCCCAACATAGGAAAACGCGCCGGCCAGAATGAAGACAATCATGAAATACCAGACGAGCGAACGATGTTCGAGCGCCCAGTCGGACAGGTTGAATTTCTTCACGGGAATTTTCCTTAATCTACCCTGACGGCCTGGCCGTCGGCAAGCTTGTGAACGCCGGCAGTAACGATGCGTTCGCCGGGGTTGATGCCTTCGGTGATCTTCACGGAGCCGCCCTCGACGAGATCGCCGTCGATCTTGATCGGCCGAATGGAGACCTTGCGAGCTGCGGTATCGACCACCCAGACGTTCGGCGTTCCATCCTTCATCAGGACGGAGGACGACGGCAGCAGGATCATTGGATCTGCAACAACAGTCGCGGTTGCAGTGACGACGGAGCCGAGACGAAACGTCGCCGGCGGATCGATGAGCGTGATTTTCGTGCGCCGCGTGCGGGTCGTCGCCTCGGCTTCCGGGGCGATCTCTCTCACGGTGCCGCTTGCGCGAATGGTCGGATCGAGCTGGAGAGCGATCTCAAAGGGCGATCCCACCTTAAGGCCATCGAAGCTTGCCACGGGTATGTCGATGATGACATCGCGCTGGTCGGGACGGGCGACGGTGACGATGCTTTGGCCTGCGGAGACGACCTGCCCCACTTCGGCCGAAGTCGCGGTCACGACGCCATCGAATTCCGCACGAAGCTGCGCATAGCCCAGCTGTTCCTCCGCCTTGTCCAGATTGGCCTGCGCCTTGGCAACGGAAGCACTCGCACTCTTGCGCCCAAGCTGCGCTTCTTCAAACGCCGCTTCACTTCCCGATCTGCTCTCGAGCAGGGATCGCTGGCGCTCCTCGGTGGATGCAGCATTGACCAACTGCGCCTGGGCATTCGAAAGCTCGGACTGCGAACTCTTGACGGCAAGTTCCAGCGAAAGCGGATCGATGGCGGCAACGATGTCGCCCTTCTTGACGATATCGCCGACGCTGACCTTGCGTGCGATGACCCGTCCCAGGACCCGAAATGCAAGCTGGGTCTCGATCCTGGCCTCGACCGTCCCCGGAAGGGTCAGGGCGGAGGCAGCGGTGGACTGGGCGACGACGGAAAGTACGGGGCGCGGCGGCTCGTAATGGGCTTCATCCTGCTTCTGGCAGGACGTCAGGAGCAGCAACGCGAGGATCGCAAGGCCGCTTGTGGCTCGGATGTTCATTTTGCGGCTCCCTTGTCATACGCAACGGTCTGGCCCGGTCGCAGGAATTTCGCGCCATCGGCGACGACGATCTCGCCCGGCGACACGCCTGTCCGTACTGCGAAACGGCCGGTTTCGTAGCTGGAAACATCGATCTGGCGCAGCGACACGCTTGACGAAGAGGGATCGACGACCCAGACGGCCGGTTTTCCGCTTTTGGAGGCCATTGCCGACCATGGCAATTCGATTGCGTCCCGAGCGGTTGACCGGAACAAGCCGATTACCGGAGCGCCAAGCTGCATATCAGGCGCCCCTTCGAGCCCCACCTTGACCCTGATCGTTCCGGTCGACGCATCGATCGTGGGGGAGATTTCGCGTACGGAAGCCTCAACCTTATGCGATGGCGCCGAAAGGAGGCTGACGGCGACCTTGTTTTCCAGATTGCGGCCCAGATAAAGGGACTCGAAAACGTTGAAGACCGCGTCGCGGGGACCGTCATGAGCGAGCGTAAAGATCAGCTGTGCGGCTTGCGCCACCTGCCCGACTTCGGCATTCCTGGCGGTGATGACGCCATCGGCATCCGCACGCAATTCCGTATAGGAAAGCGCATCCTGAGCCGTGTCGAGCTGCGCTTGTGCCGATTTCACGCTTCCCTGGGCGGTCAGCAGCGTTTCCTGGGCCTGATCAAGGGCGGCACGGGTCGTAACCTGCGTCCTGAAGAGGTTTTGCTGCCGGTCGAAGGCAAGCTGAGCCTGCGTTTGCTGGGCTAGCGTCGATTGCAGGTTGGCGGTGGCAACATCCAGGTCGGCCTTCTGCTCCTCGGCGTCCATCCGTGCAAGCACCTGTCCGGCCTTCACTGACGAGCCGACATCGACGAAGCGCTCGACAATGCGCCCGCTGACCCTGAAGGAAAGGTCGCTTTCCACGCGTGCGCTGATTTCGCCGGTGATGGCGCTGTTTTCCACGACCGGCGTGAGCTTGGCGACGACGGTTTCCACGTTCTTCGGCTTTGTTTCACTTTCAGCCTGCTTTTCGCATGAGGAGAGCGCTACCGCGCTCGCACCCAGCCATGCGATGACAAGGATAGTTTTCATGATCTGACCTCTTGCATCCGTCGGCCGGAGGAATATTATTGACTGACCCATTAGTCAATAGAATTTATCTTGACGCCAAACCGTCAATCACGCTCAAGGTGCGGCCATGACCGATCTAAAGAAGCTGACGCGCGCGGAGCAGAAGGCCCGACGCCCCGTACAAATCCTGGATGCCGCGTTTGAGGAGTTCGTGGAACGCGGCTATGTCGCAACACGCGTTGAAGATATCGCCAGTAGGGTCGGCGTTACGAAGGGGACCGTCTATGTCTACTTCGAAAACAAGGAACAGCTTTTCGAGGCGATGATCCGGCACATTTCCGGGCCTCTCGAAAACCTCTTGTCAAGCGCGAATGAACTGAAAGGGACCGCCACGGAGCGGCTTCAGCAAAATATCGACCTCATCTACGATCTTATCATCAAGGATCGTAAATTGCGGGAGCTGATGAGGTTCGTCATCGCCGAAGGTTCACGGTTTCCGCAGATCGTCGACAGGCACCACGACATATTTATCGATCCGCTCGAACGGCAGATGCAGTCCCTTATCGACGAAGGGATAAAGCTCGGGGAGTTCCGCCAGGCACCTGCGGCATTCTGCGACGCGGTCGTCGCGCCGGCCATTGCCTTTCTATTCTTCAAGCTGCTTTTCGACGAGCGGCGAACCCTGGACAAGGCAAGCTATGTGAAGGCACATATCGATCTCGTCCTGCATGGGCTGCTTGAGCGGCGTTGAACGCGCAACGCTCTTTTTCCTTTTGCCGGGCATAGTGCCGTAAAATCCACAACCGCCCGGCAGCTCGCTGCAGTTTCGTGTCTTCGTCTTTGGCCTAAATTTAGCACACCAAATAATAAAATTTACGCGCGTTACCTTTTATGACGGCGCGAAACGCAAAAGAACTTGCCTGGATCTTACGTTTCCGGTTGCGCTGTCTTCCCTGCAGACGCATAAGGCGTCTGAGATGGGTAATAGGGAATGGCCGAGGTTCGATGGAAAAATTGACGCACAAGACGATGGAGGACTTCGCGAAGTCCTGCGGCGTCTCCCGCCCTACCCTTTCCAAGTATTTTGACGATCCGACCAGCGTGAAACCGGCGACTCGAGCGCTGATCGAGGTAGCACTTCGTTCGTCGGATTATCAACCCAATCTGTATGCGCGAAACCTCAATCGCAAGAGAACCCGCAATATCGGCATCCTGGTTCCAGCCCTTACTGACCCCTTTTATGCCGAAATGGTCAATCGCCTGGAATTGCGGCTGCGCAACGAGGGTTATTGGCCGATCGTATTCTCATCGCACGGATTACCCGAACTGGAAGCAGAAGCCGTCAATACGATGTTGTCGTTGAAGGTGGCCGGTGCGCTTGTCGCACCATTGGGACAGAAATCCGACCCGCGCACCTTTGAAAAACTCGCGCAGAACCTGCCGATCGTCTACTTCGACACCTATATCGAGGGGAGCACGCCATTCATCGGCAATGACAACTACCAGAGTGTTGCAACGATCGTCGAATATCTCTGCCGATCCGGAGAGGCGCCGGCCTATCTCGACATTCCGCATGTCAATCACAACTCGCCGGAGAGGCTGGCAAGCTATATCGCCACCATGGAAGCCGCAGGCTGCGAGCCGCTGGTCATCAGCACCAATGCCGACTACACTTGGGAGTTCGAGCGGATCGGTTACGAACAGATGGATAGCCTGCTCCGGGCAAAGTCTCTTCCCCGCAAAACCATCCTCTGCGCGAATGATCGCCTCGCCTTCGGCGTGATGTCGGCGGCCTTCTCCCATGGGCTCAAAGTAGGGCGCAAAAAGGGTGACCATCTGCGCATAGCAGCCCATGATGACCATCCCTTGAGCCGGTACACCTGTCCGCCGCTGACGACGATGGCGCAGGACTTCGCCGCGATGACGGCAAGCGGCGTCAATACGCTGCTGACATTGCTCGGAGACGCGAGTGCGCCGTTTCAGACGATCCCGCACAAGCTCAGCCTGAATGGAACGCTTGTCATGCGGCAGTCGGCCTGAAGCCGCGCCTGCTGTTCATCTACCCAGAGTTAGCCTCGAAGCTGTGCCAGGCTGCTACGGCCGCCTCCACGGCCCGCCGGGCCTCCGCCACGTACCTTCCCATCGACACGAAGCCATGGATCTGTCCCGGCCAATGACGATGCACCATAGGCACGCCTTCTTCCCGCAGCCGCTTGGTATAGGCCATGCCTTCGTCAACCAGAATGTCGTGCCCGGCTGTTGCGACGAAAGCCGGCGCCACCCCGGCGAGGAGGGTTTCAGCCCGTAGCGGCGATACCCTCCAATTGGTGATATCGGCTGTGGTGCGGACGTAGTGATCGCGAAACCATCTCATCGTAGCGGCGGTCAAGCCGAAGCCCTCGGCATAGCGATAGTAGCTATCAGCCACCTGGGTGGCGTCGGTGTTAGGATAGATGAGCAGCTGGGCCGCTATCGGCGGTGCCTCGCCGCGGCGCGACATCAATGCCAGAACGGCGGCCAGATTGCCGCCGGCGCTATCGCCGGCGACGGCGATCCGCGTGGGATCGATACCGAGATCTGCAGCAAATTGAACTGCGAATGCCAATGCCGCGGCGCAATCGTTCACGCCGACGGGGAATTTGTGTTCCGGCGCCAGCCGGTAATCGGGGCAGATCACGGTGCATTTGCCAATATTGGCGAACCATCGGCAAATTTCGTCGTGCGATTCGAGATTACCGATTACCCAGCCGCCGCCGTGAAAATAGATAAGGCCCGGACCATCCTTCAAAGCTGCGCCGATACCGCGATAGATGCGTAAGGCGATCGGACCATTGGGACCGGCGATCTGGCGATCCTCGACCGAAGCGACGGCCTCTTTTGCACCTTGGAGCGTCGGGCAAGCGGTATTGTAGTCGATACGGGCCTCTTGAGGTGTACCCGTTTCAAATGGCCGATCGTTCGATCCGCTGGTCATGGCGAGCACGCGCCGCGCGCTTTCATCCAGCTTTTCCATTGGTCATCCCTCCTCTGCAGCGATCAGGCGAGAAAACTGCGTGCTTCGTCTTCGTTAAGACGCGAGGGCGGCGTGAATTGCGTGTCGATCCTGACCAACTGTCGGCTTTCACCCGACAGGAGGATAGCCTCCATGATCTCAAGGACATGAAGGGCCAGCTCCCCCGATGCGCGGGATGGCCTGCCCTCCTGCAGTCCTCGCGCTAGGTCTGCGACGCCGAGCATCCGGTAATTTGCCCGGTCCGGAGAGTCAAAAGGCCAGTTTTTCGCGCCATAAAGTTCGCCGTCGCTTTCGAAATCGCGCCAGTCCGCGCCATGCTCGGACAGTGACACGGTTCCGCCGAATGTGTCCGGATCGGGCAAACGCAGTGAACCTTCGGTGCCGTGCAGCTCGATTGGATGATTGGAGTGACGAAAGACGTCCCAGGAGGCACCGAAATTCACGGTCGCGCCGGATTGGAATTCCAGAAGCGACAGGATGTTTGTGGGCGTGCCGACCTTGAAGCGTGTGTTCTTGAACGGGCCGTCGGCGGTGATCAGGCGCTCTTCCTGGCCCTTCGTCGCCATTGCCATGACCCGCACGACCGGGCCAAGCAAGTTCACCATCATCGTCAGATAATAGGGCCCCATATCGAAGACCGGGCCGCCGCCCGGTTGATAGTAGAATTGCGGATTGGGGTGCCAGTGTTCCATGCCGCGCCCCATCATGAAGGCAGTGCCGCTCACGGGACGGCCGATCGCGCCCTCATCCATCAGGCGCCGCGCCCGGCGGCCTGCCGCGCCGAGGAACGTATCGGGTGCAGATCCCAGCCGCAGTCCGCGCCGCTTCGCTTCCGCCACAAGAATGCGGCCGTCGGCCGCCGACGTCGCAAGCGGCTTTTCGGTGAAGACGTGCTTGTCAGCCGACAGGGCCGACATTGTCACGTCGAAATGGACGGCTGGAACAGTAAGGTTCAGCACGAGATCGACTTCGGGATCGGCCAGCAATTGGTCGACGCTCAAGGCACGAATGCCATATTCGCGGGCACGCAAGGCCGCGGCATCGGCGGATATATCGGCGCAGGCGCGCAATTCGACGCCGGCAAACAGCGCCGCATTGCGCAGATACGTCATCGAGATGTTACCGCAGCCGATAACGCCGATGCCAAGTTTAGCTTTGGAATTGCCAGCCATATTACCCATTCCTCCCTATCCACCGCATCTGTCGCCGCGCTTCGGCTCATCCGAACGATGACTCCCGGATCGATTTAAAGCATCTTATTTCTTGACGCGCGACAAATTTTTATAAAACATATGCGAATACTGGCGCGGAGGTTTGGAGGTCGCCGGTCTTCCTGGGAGGGAAACATGACAGATATCAAGAAGACGCCGGCTCACGCCAAGAGTGCCGGACAATCGATAATGCTTGATCGTCGTCAGCTGGTGCTGGGTGCCGCCGGCACCGCCATCGGTACGGCGATGCTCGGTGTTGCCTCAGGCCTCGGCATCCGCCCGGCACGCGCTGCGGAGCGGACGGAAATCAGCTTTGCCAGCGCCAGCTTCTTCGGCAAGGAAGGGCTCGGCGATCTCGTCAAAGCGTTCAACGAGTCGCAAAGCCGCATCACCGTCAAGTTTATCGAGCTGCCGCCGCCGAGTTCGTCGACGGAAGTCTATCAGGGCCTCGTCCAGCAGCTCGCCCGCCGCAACGGAACGCCCGACGTCTTCAGCCAGGACGTCATCTGGATCGCCGGTTTTGCGTCTGCCGGCTGGGCGCTGCCGCTTGACGAATATTTCCCGAAAGACAAGCGCGCAGATTATTTCCCCGGTACGGTGGCTGCCTGCACCTATGGCGACAAGCTGACAGCCCTGCCGTGGTTCGTCGATTCCGGCATGTTCTACTACCGCAAGGACCTGGTGGAAAAGCACGGCGGCAAGGTGCCGGAGACCTGGGCCGACATGGCGACGATAGCGGCAGAGGCGCAAAAGGCCGGCGATGCCAAATTCGGTTATCTCTGGCAGGGCAAGCAGGCCGAGGTTCTGGTCTGTGACGCCGTGGAAATCATTGCATCCAATGGCGGCTCCATCCTTTCCGCCGACGGAAAATCTTCCGTCATCGGCGACGATGCCGCCGTTGCCGCGATCCAGTTCCTGTATGACACCATCAACGAGACGAAGATCAGCCCTCAGAACGTGCTCTCCTGGGACGAGGAACCCTCTCGCCAGCCGTTTACGTCTGGCGAGGCGATGTTCATGCGCAACTGGTCCTATGTCTATCCGATCGCGCAGGACCCGAAAGCCTCGCATGTCGTCGACAAGGTCGCCGTCGCGCCGTTGCCGCATTTTGCCGGCGGCAAGAGCTCGGCCTGCCTTGGCGGCTACCAGCTCGGCGTCAATGCCAACTCCAAGAAGCGGGAAGCAGCGATCGAATTCCTGACTTGGATGTCCTCGCCGGAAACGCAAACCCGACTCGCACTCAATTTCGGTCTTGCGCCCTCGCGCCCCGCCATCTTCCAGGACGCGAAGCTGAAGGCCGAACAGCCGTTCATGGCGAGCCTTCAAAGTGTCTTCACCGGTGCCACCCCGCGGCCGATCACGCCGCAATATGCCAAGGTAACGCTGGCACTGCAGTCCAGCATTTCCAAGGCACTCGTCAGTGGCAACGTCAAGGCGGAACTGCAGGCAGCCGCGGCCCAGATCACTAAGATCGTCAGCTGACATGGCAGTAACGATGACGGCTGCCGTTTCCGGGCAAACATCGGGCAAGTCGGGGGCGCTCTCAAGCGCCCTCTGGCCCTGGCTGTTGCTGCTGCCGGCATTTCTCTCGCTCGCATCGGTATCCTTCTATCCGATCGTCAACGGCGTCTATCTGTCCTTCACCAACCGCTCGCTGATTACCCAGGACAATGATTTCGTCGGTATCGCCAATTATGTGCAGCTGCTGGCCGATCCGCCGTTCTGGAACGCTTGGTGGCACACGATCTGGTTTACCCTGATCTCGACCTTGCTCGAGACGTTCATCGGCCTGGCGATGGCGCTGATCCTTTGCGAGACCTTCGCCGGCCGGGGCATGATCCGCGCCGCCATGCTCGTGCCCTGGGCCATGCCGACCGTGGTGACGTCGAAAATGTTCGGCTGGCTCTTCGACGGTCAGCACGGCATCATCAATTTCATCCTCCTGCATGCCGGACTCATCAACCAGAACGTCAATTGGTACGGCTCGCCCGACACGGCACTGACGACGATCATTCTTGCCGATGTTTGGAAGACCACGCCATTCATGGCGCTCCTGTTGCTGACCGGGCTGCAAACCGTTCCGAAATCGCTGATCGAAGCAGCACGCATGGATGGAGCGAGAGCCTGGACGATCTTCTGGCATATCCGCCTACCGCTCCTGATGCCGACGCTGCTGATTGCCGGGCTCTTCCGTGCGCTCGATGCCTTCCGCGTCTTCGATCTCGTCTATGTGCTGACGGGCGGCGGTCCGGCCGATTCCACCGAGACGCTTTCGACCCTTTCCTACAAGGTGCTCTTTTCGACGCTTCAGTTCGGCTACGGCTCGGCGGTCTCGACCGCCATGTTCATCACCGAGGGGCTGATCGCTATCGGCTTCTGCGTCTTCCTCGTGCGCCAGATCAGGAGGACGACATGAACGGAGAACGCTCAGTCTTCCAGAACATCCTCATCTATCTCGGCGCCCTGTTCATCCTCATCTGGTCCGCCGGCCCGTTCATCTGGCAATTTTCGACATCGCTCCAGCTCGACAAGGCACTGACCGAGGGGACGCCCTCGCTCATACCGAACCCGTTCACTCTGGAGCACTACTACAACGCCTTCGTCGAAAAAGGCCTGCATCATTACGTGCTGAATTCGCTCGTCGTTTCCCTTGCGACCACCGCCCTATGCTTGATCGTCGGTTCGCTCGCTGCCTTTTCGCTATCGCGCCTCGATGTGAAGGGGCGTTTCGGCATCCTGACGGTCATCCTTTCGGTATCGATGTTTCCGCAGATCGCCCTCGTCGGACCGCTCTATCTCATCGCCTCCGATCTCGGGCTGCTCGATACCTATACGGCGCTGATCATCACCTATCTTGCGCTCGGATTGCCGCTGGTGACCTGGGTACTGTTCGGCTATTTCGAAACGCTTCCGCGCGAAATCGACGAGGCAGCCCGCATAGACGGCGTCGGCCCTCTCGGCCTGCTCTGGCATATCATCCTACCGATGTCGTTGCCGAGCCTTGTCACGACCGGCCTGCTTGCCTTCATCACCGCTTGGAACGAGTTCCTGTTCGCGCTGGCCTTCACCTCGGACAGCGACAGCCAGACGATCCCGGTCGGCATCGCCAATTTCACCAACCAATATTATGTGCCTTGGGGAGACATCGCAGCCGCATCGGCCGTCGTCACCGTGCCGCTCATTATCTTGGTGCTCTTCTTCCAACGACACATCATCGAAGGCCTGACCCAAGGCGGAATCAAGGAATAGCGGGAATGCGCAAGGACATAAAAGTCGGCTGCCAGACGTTTACATGGGAAATGCTCGGCAATGCCTGGACAGGAACGGTTGACGACCTGCTGTCGGCGATTTCCGCAGGCGGTTACTCCGGCATCGAAATAACCGATACCATGATCGGCCGTTATGGCGCGGACCCGCATGCTTTCGCAAATGCATTGCGAGATTGCGGCTTGACGCTCGTCTCCTTCGCCTTCGGTTCGAAGAGCGGCTTTACGGTGGCCGATGCGATAAAGGATGATCTGGCGACGGCCAAGCGCTGGATCGATTATGCAGCGCACTTTCCCGGCGCACTCATTTCCATCGGCTCGGCGACCGTCGTTTCCGACGGTCCGCGAGACGACAAGTTCGCCATTGCCGGCGAGTTCTACAATCGTGCGGGAGAGCTTGGCAAGGCCGCCGGCGTCGAGGTCGCGGTACATCCGAGCTCGCATCACAATACGCTGCTGTTCGACCGTGCCGATTACGACCGCATCTTCACACTCCTCGACCCGAGCCTGGTCGGCTGGGTACCGGATACCGGCCATATCCTGCGGGGGCATGCCGACATGCTTGATACGATGCGTACCTATCAGGACCGTATCCGCTACCTGCATCTGAAAGATGTCGATGCGCAGGGCCGATGGGCGATGCTCGGCAAGGGCGTCCTCGATACGCCCGCCGTGATCGACCTCGTCTCGGCAGCTCCGCACTTTAACGGCTGGCTGGTGCTGGAGGAGGAATCCGAGACGGCCAGCGCCGATCCTGCAGCTGCGGTCAAAGCCAATCGCCAAACCATGCGCGGCTACGGCGCATAAGGAAGAGAACCATGATCGAAAAGGAAAGTCGCCGTCTTCGCGTGGGAGTCCTCGGCTGCGGGCCGATCGCGCAATTCGCGCATCTGGAATCCTGCGTCAAGGCGCGGAATGCCGATCTTTATGCGATCTGCGACGCGGCCCCCGATCTTCTGGCCCGCATGAGCGCGACCTATGAACCGCAGAAGATGTACGGCGATTATGACGCCATGCTGGCCGATCCCGAGCTGGAGGCCGTAATCGTCGCGACGTCCGACGCCTATCACGTGCCGATGTCGATCAAGGCCCTGGAAGCCGGAAAGCACGTGCTCTGCGAAAAGCCGATCGGCGTGTCGGTCGAGGAAGGGCAGCAGCTTGCCGAGGCCGTGCGCCGGTCCGGAAAGATCCTGCAGGTCGGGCATATGAAACGCTTCGATCCGGCGCTCGAGGCAGCGCGCGATTTCGTGCGCGACGATATAGGCCAGATCTTTGCGATGAAGGCCTGGTATTGCGATTCCACCCACCGCTACACCAATACGGATGCGGTGCAGCCCCTGCCCGTCACCAGCAAGCTTGCACGCAAACCATCAGGCAATCCCAAGGCCGGTCTCCGGCAATATTTCATGCTGGCGCATGGCTCGCATCTGGTCGATACCGCACGCTTCTTCTGCGGCGAGATCATTGCCGTTCGCGCCCGGCTTCTGGAACGCGCCGGTGCCTATTGCTGGTTCGTGGAAACCGAATTTGCCAATGGCGCCCTCGGTCATCTGGACCTGACGGTTGCCGTGCGCATGGACTGGCATGAAGGTTTCCAGCTTTACGGCGAAAACGGCTCTGTTCTCGCAAAGACCTTCAATCCCTGGTATTTCCGCTCGAGCGAAGTGGAAATCTTTCACGAGAAGGATGCGACGAGTCGGAAGCCGCTCGGCGCCGACGGCCATTTCTTCCGCCGGCAGTTGGAGGGGCTCGCCGACACGGCGCTAAACGGCGCGCCGATGCGCGGCGCAAATGTCGACGACGGCCTGGCCTCCATCCGCGCGATGGTGGCGATCGCCCGGTCGGTGGAACGGGGCGAGCGTGTCGAGCTCGCGTCGGTTTCGGGAGCGGTCTGATGCAAATCGGCATATTCGCCAAGACCTTTCCCGGAACGGAGCCGCTCGGTGTTCTCTCGGCCGTGCGGGATAGCGGTTACGCATGCGCGCAGTTTAATCTCGCCTGCTGCGGTCTCCCGTCTATGTCCGATACCGTTTCGAAAGAAACGATCTCTGCGATCCGGGCGGCCGTCGAGGCGACGGGCATCTCGCTCGCTGCTCTGTCGGGCACCTACAACATGGCTCACCCCGATATTGCCGTTCGCCGATCGGGCCTCGCCCAGCTCGCCGTCATCATCGAAACGGCGGCCGCACTCTCGATTCCGCTGGTGACGCTTTGCACCGGAACGCGCGACCCGAACGACCAATGGGCACATCATCCCGACAACGGCGATCCCTCCGCCTGGGCCGACATGGCCGCTGAAATGTCGAAAGCCCTGGAGCTGGCGGAACGGCATGGCGTCGATCTCGGTATCGAGCCGGAACAGGCCAATATCGTCACCTCGGCACGCGACGCCCGACGGCTGATCGACGAGATGGGATCGCCGCGGCTGCGCATCGTGCTTGATCCGGCCAATCTTTTCGAGCAGGCGACGCGGGCGCAAGCGCGGGCGATCGTCGCAGAGGCGGTCGAAATCTCCGCCGGTCATATCGCCCTGGCGCACGCTAAGGATCGCCACGGCGACGGCCGTTTCGCGATCGCCGGACAAGGCGTGGTGGATTTTGCCGATTTCATCGCGCGGCTGCGTTCGGTGAATTTCGACGGCCCGCTCGTGACGCATGGCCTTCCGGCATCCGAAGCGGCCGGCGTCGCCGGCTTTCTCAAGGCGCTGATCTGATGGGACAGAAATCGTTCAAGCGCGGCGACGCGGAACTTGCCATCTACGACAATGGGCAAGAACTTCCGGTCGTCTTCCAGCACGGGCTGGGTGGCGATGAGGCGCAGGTGGCACAGAATGTCCCCGCTTCGGCAGGCATTCACCGACTAACGCTGGAATGCCGCGGACATGGTGCATCCTCGCTGGGCAATGCGCGACCCTTTTCGATCCATATGTTTGCCAAGGATGTTCTGGCCGCAACCACCGAATACGGGTTCGACCGCTTCATCGTCGGCGGCATTTCGATGGGCGCGGCCATTGCGCTGCATCTTGCCCATCATCACGCCAATCGGGTCGCCGGCCTCGTTCTCGTGCGTCCCGCCTGGACCTTCGAGGCATCGCCCGACAATCTCGCGCCGATCCGGGCCGTTGCCGCCCTGATCCGTTCGCACCCGATCGAGGAGGCCAAAAGGCGTTTTGTCTCCTCCGAAATAGGGCGTCGGATCGCTGCGGAGGCGCCGGACAACTTCTCCTCCCTGCTGGGCTATTTCGACCGACCGGATGCTCTCGCCTTTGCCTCCGTTCTGGCTGACATCGCCGCAGATGGACCGGATGTGCCGCAGGCAGCGGCAGCCGCCCTCGCCGTGCCCACCCTGATCATCGGCAACCGGCAGGATGCGATCCATCCGCTCTCCTGCGCGCAGACGCTCGCCAATGTCATTCCAGGCGCAAGCTTTGTCGAAGTTACCGCCAAAGCCATCGACAAAGACAAGCACTTTGCCGAGGTCCAAGACGCCATCGCGCATTTTCTCGCATCCAAAACAATCCGGAGCTTCGTTCCATCATGACGTCCAGACCCCTTTCCGGCCCGGCGGCCATCGCAGCGCTTCCCCGCAACAGGCTTCTCGGCGAATTCTCGCTCTGGTCGGCGGACCTTGCCAATATGGAAACCGACCTCAAGCGCATAGAGCCTTATGTCGACCTGCATCACATCGATGTCGCCGATGCGCGCTTTACGCCGGGCTTCCTGTTCTTTCCTGATTTCGTTGCACGCATCGCCAAGTCGACCGCCAAACCGATCCACGTCCATCTCATGGTCGAGGCTGAAATCGTCGAGGAGCAGACGCGCCAGTTCATAGAAGCAGGGGCGGATTTGATCAGCGTCCATGCTGAAAACGGTGATGCAGGCTTGCGCGCAATTGCGCTTGCCAAGGAGTTGGGTGCCGAAGCCGGCGTGGTGCTGCGGCTGGAAACGCCCGTATCGGCGATCGACCCCTTCATCGACCATGTCGCCTTCGTGACGCTGCTCGGAACCTCGATCGGCGTCAAGGGACAAAGCCTTTCCGAAAAAGCCTGCGACCGGCTGATCGAAGCCCGGTCCCTCCTGAGAAAAGCCGGCCGCGAGGATCAGATCATACTCGCAGCCGACGGCGGCATTCGCGAGCAGACGGTGCCGCTGTTACGCCAAGCGGGAGCGCAGACGGTCGTTCTCGGATCGCTGGCATTCGGCGACAAGAACCTTGGCGACCGGATCGCTTGGCTGCATGGACTGGAGAGCCGGGTTTCGTGAAAAAGGTCGCTCTTGCATTCGATCTCGGTGGAACGGAGCTTCGCGCCGCGCTTATCGATGATGCGGGACGCCTTCTGTCGTTCTCGTCGCTGTCGACGGACGCGGCCGGCGGCCCCGCCGCCGTCATCCACCAGATCGAACAGCTGGCCGAAACGGTGCTGGCGCAAACGCCTGGTCTTTCGCCGATCGGGATTGGGATCGGCGCGCCCGGCCCGCTCGATCCGGACGCCGGTGTCGTCATTGCCGCCCCGACGCTTGTCGGATGGCATGAGGTTCCGTTGGCAGACATTCTCCACGGCCACTTCCGGCTGCCTGTGCGGCTTGAAAACGATGCAAACGCGGCAGCGCTCGGCGAATGGCGATATGGCGCCGGCCGCGGGACGGAATCGATGGTGTTCGTCACGGTATCGACCGGTATCGGCGGCGGCGTGATTGCCGATGGCCGTATCCTGCATGGCAGACGGGGCCTGGCTGCCGAGATCGGCCACATGACGATCACGAGCGAGGGCGAACGTTGCTTTTGCGGCGCGGTCGGCTGCTTCGAAGCCGTCGCCTCCGGCACGGCGCTCGGCAGGCGGGCAACGGCCCGCACTAGGCCGTCAGACGGATCGATGCTGCGCAAACTCGCCGCCGATGCCGACGTGACCGGACGACACGTCGTTGAAGCCGCGCGAGAGGGCGACGCTGATGCATTGGCGCTGCTGACTGACGAGGCGCGCTTGCTGGGGATCGGCTTTACGAACCTGCTTCACCTCTATTCGCCCGACGTGCTTGTCATGGGCGGAGGAATTTCGCATGGCTTCGATCTTCTGCACGATCAAATGGTGATGACAGTTCGCGAGCGCGCCATGCCCGCTTATCGCGACGTGCCGATCGTTGCCGCACAACTCGGACGCCATGCCGGCTTGATCGGCGCGGCGAGCCTCATCTTCGACGGCTAGCTGCTGGCAGACAGCTCGTTGCCCAGGAAATAGCTCATCGGATCTTCGGCGCGAGCCGCCCGCACCGTGCACTTCCTATCGGCTGGCCAATGCAACAACGCGATCGGCAGCCGCTGAAAAGCCTTGCAGGGACACCTGGAAGCCCAAAGCATTGCCGCCATCGGCAACAACCTTGAGGTTCAAGCGGGAGCCGGTTCGCAATTTGGCAAGTGTCGGAGCATCGATCGGAAGCAAGGCTATGCAGCCGTTCGGCAGGCAGGTGCGAAAGCGCACCGGCTTCAAGGGCGGCTGATCGTCGATATTCGGTGTGACGCCCGAGTCGAGGACAATTCCGAACGGCAACAGCAGCGTCGCAAGCGCACTGCCATCGGGACGCATCTGCATCTCGACGGCGAGCAATCTTTGACCGTTCTGCTGAGTTTGATCTTGCGAGAGCGCACAAGAAGGTGCCTTATCGCGCTGATTGCACGCAACATGCCAGTCCTGATACGTCTCCTGCAGGCTGGATGCACCGTTCGGCAGGGCCGATTGGGCAAAGGCCGCAGGTGCAAGCATCAGAGCAAAGCTCGCGGAGATGAAGGCGAGCACCGCATAAGAAATGCGGCCGATTGTCCGAAGTGAAATGAATGCGGAATTTGACAAGGGATAAGATCTCTCAGCTTTGAAATGCGACCTTATGCAATCGTTTCCGCAAAGGCCAGGATGAAGAACTAGCGTCGGCAGCCACCCTTCGACGCGAACCGATCGCCCAAGGGCGATCTCGCGCGGAGGCGCTTACGTGCATACCCATTCCCGCACGCTGCAGCGGGAGCCGGAGCCCTCGCATGCCTTGAGCGCGAGATCTTCAGCTTCGCGACGTGTCGGCGCCGAATTCGCGCCCCACGGAGTGACGCGCTTGCCGCCTTCCTTGCCGGTGGCAAGCGCGCCGCAATGATTGTATGGAAAGCCGGTCTTATCGTCGTCATCCCAGTGACGATGATTGCGGAAGACACTGACGACGACGCAGCTTTTACCCTTATCCCGCTCGCAATGCTTGAGGGCGATATCCATGGCTTCCTGGCGCTTGTCGGCTCCCCAGAAGAAGCCGTATTTTTCATCAGGGGCGGAATAGGCGATGGCTGCCCATATGCCGCGCTCGTCAGGCGGAGGAGCCGGCGGCTGCTCAGTCGTGAAAAGATCGGCAGCCCACGGATGGGCGGCGGAGACAAGAAGCATGCCTATCGCTGAAATCGCGGATTTCAATCTCATGTTTAGCTCCCTTGCTTTCCTGCTGCCGAAGCTACGGAAATGACGACGCAGCCGCTTCCTGTCGGCAAAAGCATGGCATCGCCACCATCGTTGCCGAGCTGGTAGACACCGACCTGGTCGAGATTGTTGACGAGCTTGCTTCCGTTCGGGAACTTGGCCGAAACTTCCGGGCAAGACATTGTGAACGGTGCGACCCGAACCATTGCTCCTTCGCAGCCGGATGCGACCGGTGCTGCAAATACGATGCCGGCGGCCGGACCGCTATAGCCCTGCGTGGCATAGTTCATGCCCACAAGTGCCTGCACGGCATGCTTGTCGGCTGCTTCCTTGTTCCACACCGATTGGACATTGTACTGCGTGCCGTTGGTCAGCAGCTGCCCTAGAACGGGGAAAATCGTCGAACAGGAATGCAGTCCGGCCTGCTTGGCGTGCTGCAGGAACGGCGTATCGGGCAGCGCCTGATTGGCGTCGTTCGCTGCAGCGACCGCCGGCTGGGAGAGAAGATTACCCAAGACATCATATCGGACGGCGGCATAGCCGCCAGCGGCGACGATTGCGATCGCCAGCACCGAAAGGGCGGCGGTCTTTCGCCAGCTTCGCTTTGGCTCGGCTTGCTCGACCGCCAGGTTCTGAATTGCGGCATCCTTGGTGTTTCGCGACATGATGCGATCGTGAATTGATTGCTGGGTCATTGAAATCCATCCGTCACTTTATCGCCTTTACGGCTGTGGAAAGGCCCTTGAGATTTGCGGTCACGCTGATCGTCCTCCCATCCGCTGTCGGATAGGAAACCGTTGGCGCCGTACTTTTGGAAATCTGCTCGCGCAGTAGGGGTCCGACCGGCAGCATGCCGACGCACACCGTGTTGTTGCAGCCGTTGAACCGGACCTGTATCGGCTCCTTGCGGCCCTCGAATTGCAACAGGATACCGCCGTCGCTTTTGGCAACCGGGGCAGCGCGCAAGATCATATAGGGATCGCCCTTTTTCGTCGCTGCGAGCGACCAGCTGAATGCGACCTGCCCGGCCTCGTTCTCGATGATCTGGGTGACGTTGCAGACCCGCTGGCGAATTTTGAGATTTTCGTCGCAAATCAGCGTCCAGTTCTCGAAGGGACGAATGGTCCGCTGATAGTCGCCAAGCTTCACCTCCTCGGGAACAACCACCTCGGAAGGTTTTATACGAAACGCGGGAGAGGCAGCATCCTGTCCGGCTGCAATCGAGCCGAACAGGAGCATGCACATCAGGAAAGTCGGGACGCCGTAAAGCGCTCCTTTGATCATGACAGCCTCAATTCAGAGTGAAGCTGACGCCAGCGCCGACACCCACGTGTCCGCCGGCGGCCGTACCGGACAAATTCGCCCGGACGCGGCCGTTCTCGCTGGTGTAACCGGCGCCGAAGGCCACCGCGCCCTCGCCTCGCCAGACACCGCCACCGAGAGCCACGCTCGCCTTGCCCGGACGGTCATCATAACGAAGCGATGCCGCTGCAAGTCCGATTGCGGCCGCCTGCCTTGCCTCGGAACGGACGTCCCCAAGTTCCTGGTTCAGTTGGCCGAATTTCTGGTCCGTATAGTTGTTGGCGGAAGCCAGTGTAGTAGCGGCAGCCGTATCCGTATAAGATTTGACCTGAGTGATGCTGTCACCCAACTGGGCAACGTTCACCGCATCCGTGGGAGCGACACCCTTGCCGACGTTGGAAATGACCACCGGCGCGTTCACATCACCGCCCTGCAGCGTGATGCTGTTCTTCTTGCTGCCATCAGAATTGAGGTCATAGGTGACGGCGTTCTTGGTGATCGTTCCGACACCGGTCTGCAGGCTGTCGATCGCCTGATTGGTCGCATAAAGCTGCGATCCGTTGATGGCGTCGGTGCTGTCGGAAGAAATACGGCCGGCAGCGACGTTCGTGATGGTTCTTTCAGCCCCTTGAGAACCCACACTCACCGTTCCGACAGGCGCGGTGCCGGCAAAGTCGTAGTGCGTGCCTTGAAGGGTCGTGCCGGATGTGCCGACAGCAGCCTGTGTTGTGGAACCGGAGCCCAAGGCCACATCATTGGCATTGTTGGCCTGCGCACCCTGGCCGAGGGCAACCGCACCCTGCCCCGTCGCCGCAGATCCAAGTCCTGCCGCAAGGCTGCTCACGCCGCTGGCGACACTCTGCGGACCGATCGCAACGCTATCGGTGCCGCTGGCGGTGGAGTCCGCCAGCGTCGAGTTGGCGTGGAAATACTTGATGCCGCCGCCACTCGTGATGTTGGTCAGCGTGTTGTTGACCGCGCCGAAGGCATCGTAGACCGTGGTGTAGTTGTTGCCCTGGACATTATAGGTCGGGCCGGTGATCGAGCCATCCGGATTGACCGTCGTGCCGCCGCCGATCAGGTTGGTGATGTTGGTGCCGAGACCCTTGAGCTGGCTGACGTTGACGGCGTCGGTGTTTGCCGAACCGGCGGCCAGATTGGTGAGCTTGCGCTCCGATCCGGCCGAGCCGATCGACACTTCGCCGACGGAGGTTTGCGGGCCCGTCAGGGCAAAGCCAGTATAGCCGGCTTGAGCACCCACGGTCGTTACCGATTGCGCGCCGAGCGCGACACTGTTGATATTGTTTGCCTGCGCGCCGGCGCCCAATGCGACCGACTGCACGCCCGCCGCCAGCGAGTTTGTGCCGAGGGCTACGCCGTCGGCCAGCATGACATGGGCATTCTGGCCGATGGCCGTGCCGCCAGGCGCGACCTGGTCGACAACCGCGCCGTTGCCGATGCCGATGCCGTTGTCACCGTTGACCACGGTGGTCGGGCCGACCGCCACGGACTCCGCACCGACGGCGAGGGAATCGCCCGCCGCCGAGTTGGCATGGAAGTACTTGCTTGGGGTCGTGGCCACGGAAGCGATGGCGCCCTGGAGCTGACGGACGGTAACGGCATCCTGCGCGTTGGTGCCGTCGGCAACATTGATGATCTGTCGATAGGCCGAGCTCGAACCGACCGAAACCGCGCCCAGCAGCGTTTTATCCGTCGTGTTGTATTGGATGAAGTTCGTCGGCCCAGCCGCGATCTGGCCGCTGGTGGGTGCCAGGGGACGATCGGAAACCGAGTCGGAACCGAGGGCAACCCCGCCTTGGATGGTGGCCTGGCTTTGTCTTCCAAGTGCCAGGGCATCGCCTGCCGCAGCGGTCGCGTTATAGCCGACGGCTGTGGAACCGACACCCTGAGCCGAGGAATCGCTGACAGCAAGCGTGCTGTCATTGGTGCGCACATATCGGATGCCCTTACCGTTTGCATCGGTATAGGTCGTCGATGTGTCGCCAGCGAGATTGTTGATCGTATTGCCGAGGTTGGTCAGATTGCCGTTGATGGTGGTAACCGTCGTGCCGATGGCATCGACCGCCTGATTGGTGGCAAAGAGCTGCGAACCGTTGATGGCATCCGTGGACGAGCCGCTGATCCGGCCCGCCGCGACGTTGGTGATGGTGCGCTCGGCACCGACGGCGCCGACGCTGACCGTCGAAGACGGGTTAATGCCCTGGAAGGCATAGGTCGTGCCGTTGATCACCACATTGGGCGTGCCGACGGCGACGTCGGTCACCGAGCCCGAGCCGAGGGCCACGGCGCCTGCGTTGCCGGCGGTGGCATTGGCGCCCAGTGCGAGCGCATCCGTGGCACTGGCATTCGCCTGTTTGCCGAGAGCAGTTGCCTGAACGTCGGTGGCAAAGGCATTCTGGCCGATCGCGGTGCTGGACGTGGCTGTCGCATTGGCATTGGGGCCGATAGCGGTGCTGTAGTCACCCGTGGCCTTGGAGATGTATCCGAACGAGGCTGCATCGAGGCCGGAGGCCGCCGCACCGTTGCCGGCCGCGATGGCGTTCGCACCTGCCGCTGTCGAGAGAGGTCCGATCGCGACCGAGTCGGCACCCGTCGCCGACGAGTCCGCCGCCGTCGAATTGGCATGGAAATACTTGATGCCGCCGCCGGTGGTGATGTTGTTGACCGTCGTGCCGATGGCGTCGACGGCCTGGTTGGTGGCAAAGAGCTGCGAGCCGTTGACGGCGTCGGTGGACGACCCGCTGACCCGACCCGCCGCGACGTTGGTGATGGTACGCTCGGCGCCCGGTGCGCCGACGCTGACCGTCGAAGACGGGTTGGTACCCTGATAGGCATAAGTCGTGCCGTTGACCACCCCGCTGGCGGTGCCGACCGCTGTGGCGGTCACCGAGCCCGAGCCGAGCGCCACGTCGCCGGAGCTTGCCGCCGCCGTCGCGCCGTTACCGAGTGCGACATTGCCGACGAAGCCGGAGGCACCCGCCGTGGAACCGTTGCCGAGCGCAACCGAGCCCTGGCCGATCGCCTTGTTGTTATTACCGATCGCGACCGCGCCGTTGGCCATATTGGTTGCGCTGGCGCTTGCCGTGCCATCGCTGTTGGCGATGTTGTTGGCACCGCCGGTGAAGGCGCCCGTGCCGCTCGCATAGCTCGGATCGCCGATCGCGACCGCGCCGTCCCCGTACGCAGTGTTGCCGGAGCCGATGGCGACCGACTCGCCGCCATCAGCTGTTGCGCCCGTGCCGATAGCCACGGAATTGTCGGTGAGCGAGCCGGCGGCGGTGCCCAGGGCGACCCCATTTACGCCGAGTGCAGCCGCGCCTGCTCCGAGTGCCGCCGAGTTTGCTCCTTGTGAGACAGCCGCCACGCCAATGGCGACGGAACCATCACCTGAGGCCGTAACCGAACGGCCGCCCGCGAACGCACGGGCACCGGTGGCCTTGGCTTGAGAACCAACCGAGGTGGAGTCCGTTCCCGTCGCACTGGCCTGGAAGCCCATGGCTGCCGAGTCGCTGGCGCTCGCTACAGTTCCTATGCCGAGTGCAGTACTGCCAGCCCCGCTGGCATTGGCGCTGACACCGGCTGCCAGAGAGTTGTTCCCCGTCGCCTGCGTTCCAGATCCGTACGCGGAGGCATTTGTGCCACTCGCAACAGCCTGGCGCCCCGTGGCCGTGGAATTGTCGCCGCTGGCGTTGGTACCGGCGCCTACGGCAGTCGATAACACACCACTGGAATTCGAATTGTTGCCTAGCGCGACGCCGGAGGTCGCGGTGCTGGCAACGACTGCGCCCGAGCCTATCGCAACGGCACCACCGGCAGCGACTGCCTGCGCCTGGTTGCCCAAGGCAACGCCGAAAGCCCCCGACGCAACGGTGGTCGGGCCAATTGCGAGCGAGTTGGTTCCTGATGCGGCAGCATTCGTGCCGAGAGCGATGGTGTCCGTGTTGGAGGCCTGGGCCAGATAACCCATGGCGGAACCTCTTAGGGCGGAAGCCGCTGCCCCATTGCCGATCGCCGTAGTTTGGTTTGCCGTTGCGGCGGCCGACGTGCCGAAAGCGCTGGATCCTGTCCCCGTCGCAGACGAACTCGAACCAACGGCATTCGCCCATGCTCCCGTGGCCGTCGCAGCGGAGCCTAACGCAACAGACTCGAACGTGAAGCCGGAAGGAGCGGTGCCGCTTGCATTGGCATTCGTACCAATGGCAATGGGAGAACCGCCGCCCGTTCCAGCGTTTGCCTTGGAGCCGGCCCCCATGGCGATGGCAGAACCGTTTGCAGACGAGGCGTTGGACGATAGTCCGATCGCCACCGAGGCACCACCTGAAGAGGTGGCCGCGGAGCCGAAAGCGAGGCCGTTCGCCCCGCTTGCAGTGGTGTTGACACCAAAGGCCGATGCACCGCTCGCCAGCGCGCGGGCGTTCCCGCCCACGGCAAGAGCATTGGTGCCGGTCGCGTTCGCGAAGACACCCATGCCAATGGCGTTGAGGCCATTGACAGCCATCGAATAGCCGATGGCGATCGAAGCGTTGCCAGTAGCACTGTTAGAGGTGCCCAACGCCACGCTCTCCAAGCCATTCGCTTGGGTACCGTTGCCGATGGCAACTGCGTTGGCGGCTGACGCCGTTCCGCCGCCGGCCTGATATTGCGCCTGCGCCGGCGCGGAAAGGCCGAGCGCGGCGAGCGCGGCGAGGCCGCCGATCACGCCTGCCGAACGCAAGCTCCCGCCGGCGCCTAACGAGCCGGGGCCTATGTCCTTGCGGCGCATCCCGAGCACGCGAGACGCCATCCGCAGTACAGCCATCAGGCGGCGCCGGAGCGACCGATCGGTGTGATCGGCTGAAACAAAGTTTCCAGCCAATCCTATGCGAGATTTAGTCTGCAGATGTTCCCCAACGCATTCCCTCATGCTGCCTTCTCCTCGCTGCTATCTGGACGAGCGAGCACGCGTGAACCCGCATCTGCGGCTGCGTCGTCGTTGAAATTATGCGCTTGCAGAAGCGCGCGACCCATTTTGGCGGCTTGGCTTTCGAGCTGCTCGCGGACGGTATCGACCCACGGCTGCGTCAACTCCGGAACGGAATACAAGGCGGCATCCGCCCGTTCGGGGGGAAGCTTCATCGTCACCAAAGCGCGGCAGACATCGAAATGGAATAGCGGCTCCCCTTCTCCGTAAGCCGGAGAGGTCAAACCGAAGACCAGGCAGGCAAATAGATAATCGACTTCCGCGCCGCTCAAGCGGCTGGCATATCGGTCTTGCAAGGCAGTCCAGGCTACCTCGATCTTCGGAGCAAAGATTTCAAATTCAGGGAATTGAATGTCCATACCGCACCGGATAGTTACCGTCCGGGAAGATGGCCTTATTTCAGCGCAAGCGTATTTTATAAAATTCCGGATTTTTTTTAGAAAATTACGGTTTTTTGCCTAGCCGGCTGCGGGTGTAGCCACTTTGCCACACTTAACCTTAGGCTGTTCTGCACGAAGAGGCGAACCGCCGGACGATGAGCACCAAGCGGTTCTTTCCATTCCGAAAAATCTCTTCTGCCGCATGAGCGGAAGACGCCCATCCCCGCCATACATCTCTCGCATGGACGCGGGAAATAGCAAATTTGGGAATACTCGAATTGGTTTGGGACAGAAGCGGGCTTGCGTTCAAGCCCATGTGGTTATCGCATATATCGAAGCTCTGTAGGCGTGCGTCCCCGGTATCTCTTCATCGTGGTCGCCAAATGGCTTTGATCCGAAAACCCTGCCATATAGGCAATTTCCGCGATCGCGATTTCACCTTCGGCCAGCAATTTTTCGGCGAGGTCCAGGCGCAGATTTATGAGGTAGCGGTGTGGCGGCATGCCGAATGTCTTGGCGAATCTTACGATGAAATGATTGGGTGAAATGCCGGCGACAGCCGCCAGTTCCGCGACATGAACCTTTTCCGTAAAATGTTCACGGAGATACTCTTCAACGCGACGGGCGCTTTTGGCGGAGAGCCCTCCCCTTGGCGACGGAAGCTGTTTCATATTGCTTGCATAGTTGCGGATGAGATGGGTACTAAAGAGCGTAACCAATGAATCCAGAAAGAGTTCATTCGGAGTTGCTTTCCCGGTTAATTCGACAGAAATCCTCTGCGCAATGTCGAGCGCTATCGGATCGACGGTTCCGAAAGCAGGTGGCCGGAGTTCTACGTTCGCGAGATCGAACTCCTGAAGCGCCAGCTCCGACAAAGTGTCGGGAGGAATGGCGACGACAAGATTTTTCCTGGTTTCGGACCAGGCAAGGCTGCTATCCACACCGGCGGGATTGATGATGAGGCAACCGACAGGCGCATCATATTGGGTGATTCGGTCGCTGCCGAGAGAGGCTCGCAAGCCACGCATGGGAGCCAGTACAATCCCCATCGCATGCTCTTTGGCGAGAAATGTCTGCGATCCGGGATTGCGTACGGAATTGATAACGCTCCCGCGGGCGGTCGTCTTTCTCGGCCCTGCATGTTCAGGGATTATATCGAACACATATCGTTCGGCCCGTTCCCGGACCTCACCCGCATAGCCCATTCTTCATCGCCCCGCCCGAACGAAGTCCGGCAAATACTAACAGGCAGATCAGATCCCACTTTCATTTGAGATCTCATTTCCCAACTCTGCCCGCCGCTTGCCGCCGCAAGCAGCTTATTGCGGAAGATTAAATAGTATAAATCGCGGGGTTTGGAAGGGGAAATAGCCATATAGCTATGAAATGATATGCCATCAGACCATTTCTTCTCATGGTTGAGATAGAGTTTTCTAAAAAACCATTGAAACGTGCAGTCAGGATTCGGTCTATATTTCCCTTAAAAGTGGGAAAACGATTGCGCGCTATGCGACCCTAGGCATCATCCCGACGCTTTTCATAAAGATCCCAGGCAACGTCCACCATCGCTAGAAGCACATCTTTTTTGTCCCATCCGGCTGCTGCTGCTGCCTGGACGATTTGACTGACAATAGGCCGCAACTGGCGCTGACATTCCTTTGAGAGGTCTTCCGCATTTCCTCGAGGTGGTTCGCTAAATTTGAATTCTACCATTCTCGCTCTCGCAGTCGCAATATATGTCAGCTAACACATCCTCACCACAAAATAAATCTGAAAGGATGCTCGCAGATTTTCATCGGCCTGCGCCAAGTCACACTATCACTATGCTGTAGGCAAGCCAAACTTGATTACAGCCATTAACTCTATATCATTGGGCAACTCCCCGGCCGAGCCGCAATAGATAAAAGAAAAGTCGAAGTTATTCTACTGTCCAGGCAAGTGGACTTCAAAGCACTCCGGAAAATCTCTGATCCTGATCGACCGCCAGAAACAGCCATAATTATGGCCGCAGCCTTGCCGGGTCTGCGATTGATGCAGGCCAACGCGATCGGATGCGGGAAAGTCAACCAATCCGCGAACGTCTATCGCCGAGTTCAGCGCGCCTGCCCCAACGCTATGCGTCCGATGGATTGAGGTGAACTGCGAATCGCTGGCAATCATGCCGCGCCGCGACAGGCAAGATGCAAAGCCGCCGGTCGCCGGATCATTGGCCAAGCCCTGCAGACTGATGTTATCATCAGCTGCCGCCGGCTGCCCCGGAAAGGCGATGGATATGTCTCTACGGATCAAGCGAATTTACGAACCCGCGAACGGCGGCGGTGGCAAGCGTAGCCTGGTCGACCGTTTATGGCCTCGCGGCATCAGCAAGAACTAGGCCGGCGGTGTTACGCTGCGTCAGGTGCAGGGCTCGATAGTAACGATAACTGCCTCGGCCGTATTCAGGCGACAACAGGTGCCGGAATGTCCTTCTTCGGCAGGAGCCGTGCCATGGCGCTCAAAAGATCCGTCTGCGATATCAGACCGAGGACGCGCCGGTCGGCATCGACGACGATGACCGCATGCGTTCGTCCGTCCGTCAGAACGGGCAACAACGACAAAGCGGGATCGGCAGCATCGGCAACCGCCGGCTTCGATACAGCGTGCGCGATGGTGTCGAGATCTCCCGAGAGCTCGCGCAGACCGACCGTACCGATGAGGCGACCTTCCCGGTCCTTCACCGGCAAGGTGCGAATATTGTGTTTCAGCAGAAGTTGCCGTGCGTGCTCCGGCCCTGCGTGCTCGTCAATGGCGATGACATCGCGCGACATGATGTCGGCGCAGCTTATATCTCCATGCGATCGTATCGCTGCCTGCAATTCGACCTGCCGCAGAAGGCGGCTGAGGTCGGCGCGATCAATATCGAAGGTCTCGTCAAGCACGCCCAGGGCGGCATCGACGTCCTCCTCACGAAAGCCTACCCGCAAAGGCGGCGGCAGATCGCGCGTCTGATGGGTGTTTTCGGCTGGCTTGGCGACAATATGCGGATAGTTGCGCCTGGATAGCTTGTGAAACACCAGGCCGAGGCCGACGAGTATGCAGGAATTCAAGGCAACCGGCACGAAGGGAAACAGGAAACCCCAGCCCGCAACGACCGGGCCGCCGAGAACGGCGGTCAGCGCCGCGGCGCCGCCCGGCGGATGCAGGCATCGCGTAAATGACATGGCTCCTATCGCAAGCGAGACGCCGACCCCGATCGCGATGATCGGATCGTGGATCAGATAGGCCGCGATAATACCCATCATGGCCGAAATAGTATTGCCGCCGATGATCGACCACGGCTGGGCGAGCGGACTTGCCGGAACCGCGAACAGCAGCACGGCGGACGCTCCCATCGGCGCGACGATGAGCGGAAGATGCGGCCCCTGCCCGAAGAGATAACCGCTGATGACTCCGGTAAGGCCAATGCCGATCAAGGCGCCAAGGCAGGCGATCAGCCGTTCGCGCAAGGTGGCTCCGGCGAGGATCGGGGAAAACAGGCGGAACCGGCTGGAACCAGCCTTGTGGGGCTCTGAATGCTGCATGATGGAACCAGTTTAAGGAAGAAGCTCTCGAGGATGAACGGCAGGACGCCGGCTAGTTCGGCAACGACGGCACGCTCTTTCCCTTGGTAGCGCTAAGGACTTCATGAAACGCATCGAAGGAACTAGGGCGATCGGTTTTGCGAGAGATCAGAACCGTATCGACGACGGCGAGCTGATGCGTCGTCGACATCGCCGGCCAGTGCATGAGATCGAGAACCGACTTTGGCATGACGCCAGCCGCATTGCCGGTCGCTACACTGGCCAGGATGGCATGATAGGAACCAAGTTCGGTCGTCGGCAAAGCGCTCGACCTGCGTGCCCAGTCCTCTGCAATCCTGCGATAAGTGCATCCGGGCTCCAAAGCGGCAATCGATCCGACCTGCAAATCGGCGGCGGATCGAATCGCAGGATGGCCGGATGGCAACAACAGCAGTAGATCCTCGACAAATACCGGCTCGGCTTCGAGCTGCCTGAGTTCAGCCGCGAAATCCGGATCCTCACCCAGCATCGCCTTCGGCGGTCGGGCGATCAGCGCGCAATCCAAAACATCGCGCAGAACATCTCGGGCAAGGTCGCGGGAAGCGCCAAGCGTCAGCTGGAGCGACACATCCGGCCACATATGATTGAACCGGCTGAGCGCCGCGGGCAGCCGGCTTGCAGCTGTGCTTTCCATCGTTCCCAAGCGCAAGGTGCCTGTTGGGCGCCGAGGCCTGACCGCCTGACGTGCCTCAAGAGCAAGCGCCGAAAGACGATTGGCATAGACGTGGAACGTCTCGCCCTCTTTTGTCAGCGTCATCTTCTTGCCGTCACGGCTGAAGAGCAGGACGCCGAGGTCGTCCTCCAACTGCTGGATGCGCGTCGTCACGTTCGACGGCACGCGTCCTACGGCCTTCGCAGCCTTGGTCACACTGCGATCGCTTGCGACCGCCAGAAATATTTCGATCGATGAAAGGTCCAACGAAAAGATCTCGATTCAGGAATTAAGCCGCTTTATCATTCCCTATATAAAAATCATTCCCGCAGCTCAAGCATGTTTGGCCTGCCCGGACAGGGAGCATTGGAACGAATGGCAAAATCGGATCGACACGAAACCGACGAAGACATCCGCGAATATGCGTCGCCCGCCTGCACGCTGCACGAAGTCGACCCGGCTTATAGCAGCATCTCACCCCACGAAAGCCGAATCTCGGATATTTTCGCGTGGCGAAAGATGCAGCGGCAGGGCTTGATCGATGATCGAAAGGCACTGCCATTCGCGCAGCGTGAAGATTATACGCGCTCGATTGCAGCGCATCTCGATCAGGTCGTCGCCGATGTTGACGGAAAGCATATCAGCCTGTTTTGGCCATTCCTGGGAGAGCCGGACCTTAGAGGATGGATGGCAGCCGCAACGGCCCGCGGCGCGGATTGCCTGTTGCCCGTGGTCGTGGCGAAGGCAACCCCGCTAGTATTCCGATCCTGGAAAATGGGAGAGAGGCTTGAACGCGGGGTATGGAACATTCCTGTACCCGCGGAAGGCAAGGAAGCCATTCCTGATATCGTTATCGCGCCATTGGTCGGCTTCGATCGCTATTGCTTCCGTCTCGGTTATGGCGGCGGCTTTTTCGATAGAACCATCGTAGCTCTCGAACGCAAGCCTTTGGTCATCGGCGTCGGCTTCGAATCGCAGGGGATCGACACCATCCGTCCGCTGGCTCACGACATTCCGATGGATGTGATCATCACGCAGACGGGACGGCGCTATCGATGAGATGCGAGCCGGATGCCGATGGTCAATTTTCCTGACGGCGCGAGGCGCATATGCGGATCATGCGCAGAGCAGCATCATTCAACATCCAGATCAAAGAAATGCTGGGTCGCAAGGGCGGCAGCCCCCCGTGCCCACGAACCTGGCACCCAGTCAGGAAGTAATTCCGGCATATTCAAGAAGACATATTTCGCCATCGAACGCCGTATCGGCCCGAGAATCGCTTCGCCGAACTGCATGGCTTCGCCGCCGGCAATGAGAACCTCAGGATCGAACAGGTTCACCAGATCGGCCAGATGGCGCCCGATCAGCTCCCCCGCCTCCGCCATGACCTGGAGAGCCGCCGGATCGCCGCCATCGATCGCGGCTGCGAATTCGTCACGATTGGCCTTTGCGCCTCTCTGTCGGCCCCAGTCCTCGATCATCGCAGCCTCGGCTGTGTGAGCCTGGAGGCAGCCCCTTCTCCCGCATTCGCAAAGCCGGCCGCCTGGAACCGTGATGACGTGACCGAGCTTTCCGGCCAAGCCATGGCTTCCGTGATAGATCTCTCCTCCCATGACCAGCGATGACCCGACACCGGTACCGACGGCGATCGTTGCAAAATTGCTGTAGTTGCGGCCCTCACCGAAGAGCCGCTGTGCGACGGTGAAGGCGCTGATGTCGTCGTCGATCCAGACCGGGACATGGACCCGTTCACGCAGCAATTCGGGAAAGGCAAGATTGCGCCAGCCAAAGCGCGGGCTCTGGACGCAGATGCCGTTGACCGCATCCACCTCGCCGGGGATGGAAACGCCGACGCCCATAACGGGCGATCCGGTGCGGCCGGCATCGGCAAGAAGTTTCGGGATCGCCGCCACAATCGCCTCGACCATCGTTTCCGGCCGTGTGTCCGGCACAGGCATATCGAAGGAGGCGATCGGCATCGTGGCAAGATCGGTCAGAACACAGTCGATGCTGTCGTGGCGGAGCTTGAAACCGACAGCCAGGTGGCCATCGTAATTGATATCGACCGGCACGGGCCGCCGTCCCGTCGCACCCGTCTGTGCTTTTCCCTCGATGACGAGCCTCTCCTCGATCAATTCCGTGACTACGAAAGTCACGGCCGCGGGGCTAAGGCCCGTCACGGTGGCGATTTCGGCACGCGGCATCGCCCCCCGGTTTCTGAGCAGGTTGAGGATGAGCCGTCGATTAAGGGCTCGGGAAGTACCAGGGTTGCCGCGCACGGTGATCCTTAAATTAATTTTGTAAATTAACTATTGTCGCTTCTCGGAAGATACGGTATGCAATAGCACATGGCAATGGAGGAATGTCTGCTTGTATCAGCACAAGCGGAATTGCCGGTTTATTGCGTAATTTCTGAAGGTTAGCGGCTGCCCATATCTGTGGGCAGGCCTGGATTTGATGTGCCTAGGGAGGAAATAGATGGCATCGAAGAACGAACTTTCACTCGTCAATGCAATCAAGGCGTCTCGGCGCCAGTTCATGATCGGCACGGGGGTCGCCTTGGCGACCACGGCGCTTTATCGCCCCGCAATTGCCAATGGCGGCGAGGTGACGATCATTTCGGATATCGGCAATGCTGGACAGCGGGCCGTCCTTGACCGCATCGCGGCTGATTTTACCAAGAAGACAGGGACGAAAGTCACCATTAACAATATGGATCACGAGGCCCACAAGACGGCTATCCGTAGCTACCTCGTCGTCGGCGCTCCTGATATCTGCTTCTGGTTCTCCGGCAACCGAATGAAGGCTTTTGTCGACCGCGGACTGTTCGACGATATTTCCGACCTGTTTGCCAAGGAAGGCTACAGCGACAAGCTCGGTGCCACGATGACGGCAGTTACCGTCAACGGCAAGCAGTACGGCCTGCCGCTCGGCGGCATTCTCTGGGGTCTTTTCTATCGCAAGGACGTTTTTGCCGACAAGGGTTGGACGGCACCAAAGAACTGGGACGATTTCCTGAAATTCGGCGAAGCGGCGAAATCCGCCGGCATGACACCGATCAGCATGGGCACGAAGGAACTCTGGCCGACCGGAGGCTGGTTCGACCACATGAACCTGCGCATCAACGGTCTCAACAAGCACCTCGCCCTGATGGAGGGCAAGATTCCCTATACCGACCCGATGCTGAAGCCGGTTTTCGACAAGTGGGAAGAGCTCATCAAGGGCAATTTCTTCTCCGCAAGCGCGCCGTCATTCGGCTGGGAACAGGCGGGTGCGGCTCTCGCACAAAAGAAGGCCGCGATGATGGACCTCGGAGGCTTCATCAAGTCCGCCTTCCCGGCAAGCGACGAAGGCCAGATCGCCTTCGCTCCCTTCCCGGAAATCGTCCCTGGCGTTCAACGCTATGAGGATTTCTCGGTCAATTCCGTGCATATTCCGGCCAAAGCGAAGAACCGACAAGGTGCGCGTGATTTCCTGGCTCACTTCTATCAGCCTGACAATCTCGGCGCATTCCTCGAAGCCGAAGGCACCATTCCGCCACGCAACGATTGCCCGCCGAGCAAGGACCCACTGGTCAATATCGCCGTGGAATCGCTCAAGAGCGTGAAGGGAACGTCGCAATATTACGACCGCGATACCGATCCGGACATGGCGCAGGACGGAATAAAGGGCTTCCAGGAATTCATGGTCAAGCCGGAGCGGCGCGACCAGATCCTGGCACGGCTCGAAAAGACCCGCGCGCGCATTTTCAAATAGTCCTCCCGGACCAGGGCGCGGCGGGGCGTCGGCTTTACACGACGTCCCGTCGCGCCTCTCTTGAAGAATCGCGCTTTCAGAAATGTCCTGAATTATCGAACCAAGAAGTCTGAGCCATGTGGAAAAAACACAGGAACTGGCTGACGCCCGTCCTCTTCATTGTGCCTGGATGCATCCTGTTCGGAACGATCATCATCGCTTCTTCGGTGGAATCGATCTGGATTTCGTTCTTCGATTGGGATGGCGTCGGGCAGAAGAGCTGGGTGGGATTGGCAAACTATTCCGAACTCTTTGCCGATCAGCAATTCTACGTCTCGCTGAAGAACAACATCATCTGGCTCGTCATGTTCATGGCGGCACCGCCGCTCGGACTGGCGCTGGCATTGCTCGTCAATCAGCAGATCGCCGGCATGCGGATTTTGAAGTCGCTTTTCTTCATTCCGCTGGTGCTCGCCACGGTCACGGTCGGCGTCGTGTTCGGCTGGGTCTATGATCCGAATTACGGGCTTCTTGCCCTCATCTTCAGTCTCTTTGGAGCGACCGCGCCTGCCCTGCTTGCCGATGAGCATTTCGTGACCTTCGCCGTGGTTATCGCCGCGCTCTGGCCGCAGATCGCCTTCTGCATGGTGCTTTTTCTCGCCGGTCTTAACAATCTGAGCTCCGACATCATCGGCGCCGGGCGCGTCGACGGAGCCCGCGGCTGGAACATGCTCTGGCACGTCGTCCTGCCGCAATTGCGCCAGGTGGGTTTCATCGCCCTTGCCGTAACGGTCGTCGGCGCATTGCGATCCTTCGACATGATCGCGGTGATGACATCGGGCGGCCCCTTCGGCTCATCGGAAGTGCTGGCCTATCAGATGTACGAGCAGTCGATCTTTTCCTATCGCTTCGGCTATGGCGCAGCCATCGCCACCGTCCTCTTTGCAATCATGATCGTTTTCATCACCTGGTATCTGCGCGTCATGGTGCGCATGGAACGGGAGACACGCTGATGTATCCTCGCCCAATCCCTGAAGAAAAGCCCGCGCTTCGCGGCCTTTATGCCGGCTTCGTCGGCCTGATCCTTGTACTCTGGCTGCTGCCGCTCGTTGCCGTCATGCTGACGGCGGCCAAGACGGCCGATGAGATCATGGCCGGAAAATACTGGACCTGGCCCGAGCATTTCAATCTCGTCGAGAATTTCCAGTCGGTTTTCCAGCAGACCAACATGTGGGGCTATTTCATCAACAGCCTCATCATCACCCTGCCCTCGGTGCTGCTGGTCCTCGTATTCTCGACCCTGACGGGCTATGTGCTCGCCCGCTATAATTTCCGGGGCAACGCCCTGCTCTTCTCGCTCTTCGTCGGCGGCAACTTCCTGCCAGCCCAGATCATGATGATCCCGGTGCGCGATCTCATGGTTTCGGTCGGCCTATACGACACCTATTTCGCGCTGATCATCTTCCATGTCGCCTTCCAAACCGGTTTTGCGACCCTGTTCATGCGCAACTTCATCGCGGCCCTGCCGGACGAATTGTTCCAGGCGGCGCGCGCAGAAGGCGCCTCCCCCTGGCAGACGATGCGCCATGTCGTCATACCGCTGATGCGGCCTGCCCTTGCCGCGCTTGCGATCCTGATCTTCACCTTCGTCTGGAACGACTATTTCTGGGCGATCGTGCTGACGCAAAGCGATGTCGTCAAACCGGTGACGGCGGGCCTGAACAACCTCAGGGGCGAATGGACGTCCGCCTGGAACATCGTGGCGGCAGCAACCCTGTTCGTCGCCGTCCCGCCGGTCCTGATGTTCTTCCTGATGCAAAAGCATTTCATCGCGGGCCTGACCATGGGCGCCGTCAAGGGCTGACATGTCCCGCACCGCGCGAACAGATTTGGAGTATCATTCATGAGCCATGTACAGCTGATCGACATCGACAAACATTACGGCGGCTACCACGCCCTGCGTTCGATCAATCTTTCCGTCGACAAAGGTGAATTCATCGTCATGGTCGGCCCGTCGGGTTGCGGCAAGTCTACCACCCTGAAGACGATTGCCGGGCTCGAAAACATCAGTTCGGGCGAGATCTGGATCAACGGCCGCAATGTCACGCGCGAGGAGCCCGGCGATCGCGGCATTGCCATGGTCTTCCAGTCCTACGCGCTTTATCCGCACATGACGGTCGCCGAGAACATGGGTTTCGGCTTGAAGATGGCGAAGCGCCCGCAGATCGAAATCGACGCTGCCGTCAAGCGCGCGGCTGAAATCCTCAGAATATCCGACCAGCTCGACAAGCGCCCGAAGCAGCTTTCGGGCGGCCAGCGCCAGCGCGTCGCGATCGGCCGCGCCATCACCCGCTCGCCGGAGGTGTTCCTCTTCGACGAACCGCTCTCCAATCTCGATGCGGCATTGCGCACGCAAATGCGCGTCGAGCTTTCGACGCTGCATCAGCAGCTTGGCTCGACGATGATCTATGTGACGCATGATCAGGTCGAGGCGATGACCATGGCGAGCCGCATCGTCGTGTTCAACAAGGGGATAATCGAGCAGGAAGGCGCGCCGCTCAATCTCTATCACAATCCGGCGAACCAATTCGTCGCTGGCTTCCTCGGCGCGCCGCGGATCAATTTCATCAATGCGAAGCTCGTTTCCCTTCGTGACGGTGTAGCTGAAGTCGCACTCGAAGGCGGCAACACGACGGTCCTCGTTCCCGTAGCAGACGTCGGCGATCTTAAAGCACAGGCGAGCCTCACCCTCGGCGTTCGGCCGGAATCGCTGAAGATCGGCCCCTCCACCGAGGATGTCGCTATCTCCTTGGACGGCAAGGTCCGGTTGGTCGAACAGCTTGGCCGCGAAACTATTCTCTATGTCGATGCGGGTCCGCTCGCAACGATCGGCTCGGAAAGCGGCACGCGCAATTTCACCGTTCAGCTCGGCAACGCGACCGGCTTTTCGGCTGACGAGCAGATCAAACTGTCCGCCGCCACATCCTCCCTCTACCTCTTCGGTCCTGATGGCAGAACCCTCAGCCGACCGAAGTCCATCATTGCCTCTCTGTAAAGAAAGCTTGTGACCTCATGAAAGTTTTGGAAAGAAAGCCGCTCTCCGTCTGGCGGACGCTCAATCTCGACGGCTTCATGGTCGGTGTGCCGCATTATCCCGAACATGTCGACGAGAGCTATTGGGACCGCGATGCCGAACGAATGGCGACTGCCGGTTTCAATACCGTTCGCATGGCGGAATTCGCCTGGCATATCATGGAGCCGCATGAGGATCACTTCGATTTCTCGCTCTTCGACAAGGCGATTGCCGGCCTGGCCAAGCACGGCATCAAGACCATTCTCTGCACCCCGACGGCAACGCCGCCCCGCTGGCTGACGGCAAAATATCCGGAAGTCCTGCGCGTCGATGCAAACGGCAGAGAGGCAAGCCACGGATCGCGCCAGCATTGCGATACGACGAGCCCGGTGCTGCGGCGGCACAGCCAGCGTATTACCCACGCGATGGCCGAGCATTACCGCGACAATCCTGATGTCATCGGCTGGCAGACGGACAACGAGCTCAATACGACGACCTCCGAAAGCTATTCGCCATCCGCGCTCATCGAATTCCAGAAGTTCTGCCGCGCGAAGTATGGCACGATCGAAGCCCTGAACTTTGCCTGGGGCGGCGACTTCTGGGCGACGGCCTATCAGACCTTCGACCAGATCGTCTTCCCGCAGCCGATGAATCCGTCCTTCTCCAGCCCCGGTCACGTGCAGGACTATCATCGCTTCCTCGCCTTCGCGACAGCTCTCTTCCAGCACGATCAGGTGGAAATCCTGCGGGCGACCAATCCGGCATGGTTCATCTTCCATAATCTGGGCGGCCTTGTGGACATCGATTTCCGCGGCCAGTTCGGCCAGGATCTCGATTTCATCGGCTTCGATATCTACCCGTTCCTCTATGACGAGATGCGCCGCGGCGGCGGTCATGCGGTCACGCAGGCCTTCCATCTCGACCAATGCCGCGCCTATTCCGGCAATTTCATCGTTCCGGAACAGGCGTCCGGCCTCGGCAGTCAGCCGGGCTTCTCCTCATCCGTGCCGGAGCCCGGCGAGATGCGCCGCATGGCGATGACTTCGGTGTCGCGCGGCGCGGACGGCCTTATGTTTTTCCGCTGGCGCCCGGCGCACTTTGGCGCCGAGATCTACTGGAACGGCATTATCGACCACGATGACGTGCCGCGCCGTCGCTACGAGGAAGCCAAGCAATTCGCATCCGACATCCGCAAGATCGAGGGCAAGCTGCTTGGCACGACCGTCCACATGGATATTGCCATCGCCGGCGCGGATTTCGACAATCAGGAAGCCTACAAGACCTACGCGATCGGCCTGCCAAGCCCGATGCAGGACGCAGCCCATCTGCACCGCGCATGCTATCAGGCCGGTATTGCCTGCGGCTTCATTCATCCGGAAGATGATCTCTCGCGGGTCAAAGCGCTCTATGTTCCCCATTGGGCCATGTGGAAGGAAGAGTGGTCGGCAGCGGTGGAAAAGTTCGTCGCCAGCGGCGGCACGCTCATCCTATCGGCAATGACGGGCACCCGCGATGACAACAACCACATCATCCGCACCCAGGCGCCGGGCACCGCACTTTCCAAGCTTTCCGGCGTCAGCGTCTACGAATTCGGACCAGTCTCCGCTCCGGGGGCGGATGGGTTGTTCAGCGGTTTCCGTGAGGGCGGCATCGGCAGCCATCAGCCATCCCCGCGTCCGCCGGCATCCTCGGCCTCGCGCAAATATGCCTATACGATCGGCAATCATCAGCTCGAGGCCGGGCACCTTTACGAGAAGCTGGAAACGACCGCCGATATCGAAATCGTCGGTCGCTGGTCCGACCGCTTCCTGGAAGGCACGCCGATGCTGACGCGCCGCCGGCATGGCAACGGGCAGGTCTATTATCTCGGCACCTACCTCACCGCGCCGCTCGCAGAGGTCATCGGGGAGATTCTCGTCAGCAACGGCGTTGCCGCACCGCTGGTAGAGAACCTGCCTGCCGGCGTCGAAGTGTCGCTGCGCGAGAGCAATGACAGGAAGCTGCTGTTCGTGCTCAATACGGAGCATGAAACGAAAATCGTCGACCTGCCTGAAGGGATTGACCTACTGACCGGCAGGACGATATCGGGACGGAGCGAGCTTCAAGGCTACGGCGTGCTTGTGATCGAGCAATCCGTCTGACACGATCCGCAAAGCGCGGCGCCGGGGGGAAGCCGCGGCGCCGCGGCTCCACCTCGATCAACCCTCATCGTCACCGTTTGCCAGCGGCACGAACAATCCAAGCTTGACGTCACGTAGCACCACATTCGTATGCATGCGCCGAATCTGCGGATTCTCCGCCATGATTACGGCGGCGATATCGTCATAGTGTTCCACATCCCGCGCAGTGACGATCGCGATGAGATCGACAGCGCCCGTGACATAATAGACTTGCTGGATATGGTCCTGCTTTTCCGCCCAAAGGCGGAATTTCGCAAGCGCATCGTAGTTGTCCCGCTCGATCTCCATGCCGACGATGAACACCATCGGCGTCCCGGTGGCCTTGCGATCGACAACTGCGATTTCCGCCTTGATGATACCGTCCTCACGCAGCCGTTTCAGGCGCCGTTGCACCGCTGACGTCGAAAGCCCAACCTCCTCGGCGATCGCTTCGGCCGTGAGCTGGCAATTGCGCTGGACGATATCGAGAATATCGCGATCAAAACGATCCGGACTTTCCATTTCCCTACCCCTTTATGCGCGATGAAACCAGGCGACGACATCTCTATTCCATCATAAAAGATGCATAAGAAATACATTTTTGCTTTTTTTATGCAAATTGATCGGAAATTGCGCGCAAATTCGGCTGCCCTTCGCGATATTCTCCGCAAATTGTTTTTCATCGGAATTATATATGACAGAGCTGCCCTCCCAGGCTCTTTGTGTGGAAGATCTCCACAAGAGCTTTGGGTCACATCAGGTCCTCAAGGGTGTTTCAACCACCGCCAAACAAGGGGACGTGATTTCTATCATCGGCTCGTCCGGCTCCGGGAAAAGCACGTTCCTGCGGTGCATAAACCTGCTTGAGATGCCTGATCGCGGACGCATCGTCGTCAACGGCGAGGAAGTCGCGCTGAGGCAGGGGCGCCATGGACAGATGCAGCCGAAAAGCTGGCGCCAGATCGAACGCATGCGCAGCGGATTGGGCATGGTGTTCCAGAGCTTCAATCTCTGGGCTCACATGACCGTCCTCGAAAATATCATCGAGGCGCCGGTGCATGTCCTTAGCGTTCCTCGCCGCGAGGCGATTGAGAAGGCAGAGGCTCTTCTCAATAAAGTCGGGCTTTACGACAAGCGCGATGCCTATCCCGCCTTTCTCTCCGGGGGACAGCAGCAAAGAGCCGCGATTGCCCGCGCGCTTTGCATCGATCCGGCCGTGATGCTCTTCGACGAGCCGACATCGGCGCTCGATCCCGAACTGGTCGGCGAAGTCCTCAAGGTCATCCGCGATCTCGCCGAGGAGGGCCGAACCATGCTGCTGGTCACCCACGAGATGCGCTTTGCCCGAGACGTCTCGAACCATGTTCTCTTCCTGCATCAGGGACGGATCGAGGAGGAAGGTCCGCCCCGGCAGATCTTCGACGCCCCGATCAGCACCCGCTGCCGGGAATTTACCGGCATGCTGACGACCTGATCCACTCCAATTCGCAGACAACACATTAGGAGAATCCCATATATGAGACTGGTTTCCACATTATTCGCCGGACTGGCCTTCGCGTTTTCCTCGATGGCGGCGCAGGCCGAGGTTCGCTTCGGCATCATGAACGAATCCTACCCGCCATTCTTCGCCAAAGATGCCGCCGGCAAATGGCAGGGCTGGGAAATCGATATGATGGACGCCGTCTGCGAGCAGATGAAAGAGAAATGCTCGATCGTCGAGCTTTCCTGGGATGGTCTCATCCCGGCGCTTCAGAGCAAGAAATTCGATGTGATCTGGTCATCGATGTCGAACACGGCGGAGCGCTCGAAGATCATCGATTTCACCGACAAATATTATAATACACCCAGCACGCTGATCGGCCCCAAGGACCAAAAGACTGGCGCCACGGCAGACGACGTCAAGGGCAAGACCATCGGCATCCAGGTGTCGACCATCCAGTCGGAATATTACAAGAAGTACTTCGCCAAGGTCGCGGATGAGAAGACCTACCAGACGCTCGACGAGGCGTTTCAGGATCTCGCTGCAGGGCGCATCGACTATGTCTTCGGCGATTCCCTTGCGCTTGACGCCTTCCTGAAAAGCGAAAGCGGCAAGGATTGCTGCGCCAAGATGGGTGACGTCGCCGACGACAAGGAAGTCCTCGGAGCCGGCGTTTCCGGCGGCCTTCGCAAGGAAGACACCGAGCTGAAGGCGAAGCTCAACGCGGCAATCGCCGCGGTGCGCGCCAGCGGAAAATACGACGAAATCACCAAAAAGTATTTCAGCTTCGATATCTACGGCGCCAAATAAACGATCGCGACGATGGCGACTTCCTCACAAGGCATTCTGGACCTGCTCTCCCCCTATCCTCCGGGATGGGGTGGAGTGCTCTTGACCGGGGCTGCCTCCACGGTCGCCATCTCCGCCGGCGCTTTTCTGATAGGCCTGCTACTCGGTACGGGCGGCGCACTGGGCAAGCTTTCGGGCATAAGGCCGCTCCGGCTACTGCTCGAACTCTACACGACTACCGTCCGCGCCGTTCCGGAGCTGATCCTGATCGTCGGCCTTTATTATGCGGGCATGGATGGCCTCAATCGGCTCCTCGCCGCGCTCAATCTGCCGGCCTTCGAGCTGAACGGCTTTGCGGTCGCGGTCGCCGTACTCGGTTTCGTGCAAGGCGCCTATATGACGGAAGTGCTGCGTGGCGCGATCCTGGCGATCCCCGTCGGCCAGATCGAGGCAGCAAAGGCATTCGGCATGGGTGCACGCCTGCGCTTCCGCCGCATCATTCTGCCCGCCTTGCTGCCCAATGCACTGCCCGGCCTTGCCAATCTATGGATGTCGGTCACCAAGGATAGCGCTCTGGTCGCGGTGGTCGGCTACCAGGAACTGGCTCTCGCCACGCGTCTCGCCGGTGCGAGCACCAAGCATTACTTCATCTTTTTCCTGGCATCCGCCCTCATCTATCTCGCCCTCACACTCGTTTCCAACGCCCTGTTCAACCTGTTGGAGCGGCGTGTGCGGCGCGGCCAACCAAAGCTCGCGTGAGGAGTGTTGGCATGACCTTCTCATGGATATCCGCCTATTGGCCGCTTCTGTTGACGGGAGCCGTGCAGACGCTGTCGCTGCTTGCGATCTCCGTCGTCTTCGGCTTTGTGATCGCCATCGGCCTCGCCTTCGCCCAGGTCAGCGGCGGCCCCATCCTGCGAAGCCTTGCCCGTGGTTATTGCACCTTCTTCCGGGGCACGCCGCTGCTGATACAGCTCTGGCTGCTTTACTATGGGGTCGGCTCTCTTCTGCCGATGATTCCGGGTATCCGTCAGAGTCTGTTCTGGCCGATCCTGCGCGAAGGTTTCTTCTTCGCGGCCGTCAGTTTCACGCTCAACTATGCGGCCTATGAGGCGGAGGTTTTGCGCGGCGCATTGCTTGCCGTTCCGAAGGGCGAACTGGAAGCCGGACGCGCATTCGGCATGCGACCCTTCACGCTGACGCGGCGTATCTGGCTGCCGCGGGCCATTCGCATCGCACTGCCGACGATCGGCGGCGAAATCGTCATGCAGCTAAAGGCCACTCCGCTCGCCTTCACCGTCACCGTGATGGATCTCTACGCCGTTGCCACAAAAGTTCGCCAGGACACCCTGCTGGTCTACGAACCGCTTGTTGTCGTCACCGTCTTCTATCTCATCATCACAGCCATCATCGCGCGAAGCTTCCGTTTCCTGGAAGCGCAGGTGCCGGTGCGGCGCTAACCCACGGCACGAAGGAGAGATCAAACCTCTCCGCTGATCCGAACCATTCTGGAGATCCCATTCATGAGCAAACCCTTGATCCTCGACGGCGGCATGAGCCGCGAACTGCTGCGTCTCGGCGCGGAACTGAAGCAGCCGGAATGGTCGGCGCTCGCGCTCGTCGATTCGCCGGAGATTGTCCGGCAGGTGCATGACGAATTCATCGCCGCCGGCTCGGACGTTGTGACCACCAACAGCTACGCGCTCGTCCCCTTCCACATTGGCGAGGAGCGGTTCTGGAAGGAAGGCGCCGATCTCATCGCGCTTTCCGGACAGCTGGCTCGCGACGCCGCCGATGCCTGCAAGGATCGAAAAATCCTGGTCGCCGGCTCGCTGCCGCCCATCTTCGGCTCTTATGAGCCGCAGAATTTCGATCCGTCACGCGTTCAGGACTATCTCAAGGTTCTGGTAGAAAACCTCGATCCTTATGTCGATGTCTGGCTCGGGGAAACCCTCAGCCTGATCGCGGAGGGAGAGGCGGTTCGGGCCGCGGTCGCCGAAACCGGCAAGCCGTATTGGATCTCCTTCACACTGGCCGACGATGCCGCGCAAAGAAATGGCGCCTCGCCCAAGCTCCGATCCGGCGAAGCCGTCGAGGATGCGGCTCGCTGGGCCGCATCATCCGGTGCCGACGCGCTTCTTTTCAACTGCAGCAAACCGGAGGTCATGCGAGAGGCCGTCGATGTCGCAGCGGAGGTTTTCAAGCAGAGCGGCCATAATCTGCAGATCGGCGTCTATGCCAATGCCTTCGAAGGTGAACAAGGCGAGTTGGCCGCCAATGAAGGCCTTCACGCGACCCGGCTAGATCTGAATGACGACGCCTATTCGCGCTTCGCCTGTTCATGGGTCGATGCCGGCGCAACGATGGTAGGCGGTTGCTGCGGGATTGGCGCCGGGCATATACATCGGCTGAAGAAGGCCCTCCTTACTCAGGGCGTGTAGCAAAAGCCGCCACGAACATTGATCCGGAAGGCGATCGTTAGCCATAGGACCGAGATAGGTCTTTTAGTCATGCACCGTTGCTGCGGCCTGCGGAGCCGGGCCTGGAGTCCGGCTTTGCAGGAGTTCGCCGCGCTCCTCCAGAACGGGATAGGCGGCAGCGGCGACCAGATGGGAATTGATCTGTTTGAGATCACGTAGCAGGTCGAGGTGAAGAGAACTGGTCTCGACGGTCTCGATCCCGCCTTGCCGCAGGCGTTGGAAATGAGCCTCCGTACCCTCACGCTCCGCTTTGCGAAAGATAACCTTCTCCTCCGCCAGCATGCGAGCGGTGCTCTCGTTTTGGGTCATGAGCAAGGCCGCCGTCGTGCGCAGATTCGTCTGCAATCGATCGAACAGCCGCGCCAATTCAAGCTGGCCCTCCTTCGAGAAGTTCAGACCCCGGCGCAGACGTTTGGCCAGATGCGGCAAGAGGTTCTGATCGAGAACGTCGCCGGCGTGTTCCATATTCATCGAGAACAGCAGGATCTCGTTCAAGCGTCGTCTGTCGGCCTCGCCGAGTTCATCGG